>Ga0335081_10021017_pt1 | contig 10560 bp, 8 predicted proteins | sample Lox_Sample_35_FD_206713 | JGI IMG/M metagenome (GOLD analysis project Ga0335081, IMG submission 206713) | Soil microbial communities from Loxahatchee National Wildlife Refuge, Florida, United States - Lox_Sample_3.5 | ecosystem: Environmental > Terrestrial > Soil > Wetlands | place: USA: Florida... | reverse complement strand
GCAAAACTCGATCAGACGCCACGACTTCCACGGCGAGTGGAACTACACCCTCTTCCCCGCCCCGCTGCCGACACTCCCGGCATCACGGGAAGTTAATTCTCGGTGAGCCCTAAGTCGAGATATCGCTGTCGGTAGGGAGAGGAGCACAGCAATGTCAGGGCCGCGCCAATGTGGGTACCCCCGCCGGCGACCAAGCGGTTACCTGGCCAGGTGATTTAGTACGGAAATACGGCGCGCGCCGCCCAGCGCGCCTGACGGTGCTCGATCATCAGCGGCACACCAAAGCACTTGGACAGCTGGGCCTCGGTGAACACCTCTTCGAGCGGCCCGGCCGCGACCACGCCGCCCCTACGCAAAAGCATCGCGTGCGTGAACCCCTCGGGGACTTCCTCGACGTGGTGCGTGACCAGCACCGACATCGGCGCGTTCGGATCGCGGGCAAGCATGCCGAGCCGGCGTACGAGGTCCTCACGTCCGCCAAGGTCAAGGCCCGCGGCCGGCTCGTCAAGCAACAGCAGTTCCGGGTCCGGCATGAGCGCGCGGGCGATCTGCACCCGCTTGCGTTCGCCCTCCGACAGCGTCCCGAACCTGCGCCTGATCAGGTGCGCGCAGCCAAGAGCGTCGAGTATCTCGACGGCGCGGGTGACATCCGATGAATCATACTGTTCCTGCCAGCGGCCGAGAACCGCGTAGGACGCGGTCAGCACGAGATCGATCACCTTCTCGCCCGGCGGCACCTTCTCCGCGACCGCAGCGCTCGAGAAGCCGATCCGCGGCCGTAGGTCGAAGACATCGACGTGGCCGAGGCGCTCGCCGAGAATCTCCGCCTCACCTTCGGTCGGGAACAGCAAGGAGGCCGCGACCTGCAGCAGCGTAGTCTTTCCCGCCCCATTCGGTCCGATCACGACCCAACGCTCATCCTCGTGCACCGTCCAGTCGACGTGGCGGAGCAGCATGTTGCCGTCGCGCCGGACACCGACGTCTCGAAGGCGAATCACCTCGTCGGACATCAAGCCCCCTCACCCCGGCGGACCCTGCGGATCAGGCACTTAAGAACTTACCGCGACCCGGGCGCACTATCGCTATCTCCGAGGTTCCACTGGTACAACTGGCTCAACTGCGTCTGCCGGGCGCCGGATCCCGCGAACAGCGCGTGTGCACCTGGATCGCCCGGACCGGCGGCCGCTACCACCTCGATGTCGCCGCGCACCCTCGCCAGGTCCAGCGCCTCGTGGACCAGGGCACGGCCGTGACCGCGGCGGCGAGCGGCCACCTCTACCTCGGGCCAATGATCGCGCCAACCGCCTGCAGATCCGCGATCCCAGACCGCGCACGCTCACGGGCCCGGCTCCACGCCGTCCTTGTACAGGTATCCCGCGGCGCCAGCCGCCATGGCGGGCGCGGCCGGGCCGGCCCGCACGGCGCTCGTGAGGATCAGCGCCCTGGTCGTGATCCCGCGCGTGCGAAACTCCTCGAGTACCGCGACGCCGTCCATGCCAGGCATCTCCAGATCGAGCAGGATGACGTCCGGTGCCAGCGCCGGGCCACCGGCCCCGACGCCCGGCCGGGTCGTCGCGCCGGTCCCGGCAGGCGGTAGCGTTCTGTGCGCTATGGATTCGCAACGACCCACGCTGCTGATCACTCTTACCGGCCGCGACCGGCCGGGGGTGACGTCCCGGCTTTTCTCGGTTCTCGCCGCTCACCCACTCACCGTCACTGATGTGGAGCAGGTGGTGATATGGGATCGTCTCGTGCTCGGTGCACTGCTGAGCTTTGACGGTCCCGTTGACCTGACCGCCGCACACCGGGCGGTCATGGAGATCGCGGCCGACCTGGGCCTCGAGGCCGAGATCACCCTTGGCAGCGGCGACGGGCCAGGTGGCGCCCGCCGGCAGCTGCACGTGACCATGCTCGGCAGCCCGCTGCTGCCGTCCGCGATGGCCGCGATCGCCTGCCGGATCGCGGCGGGGGGCGCCAACATCGACCGGATCGGGCGTCTCGCCCATTACCCGGTGACCTGCCTCGAGCTCGACGTCTCCGGCGCCGACCCGCAGGCGCTGCGTGCCGAGCTGTCCAGGGAGGCCGTGCGGCAGCAGGTTGACGTCGCGGTCCAGCCCGGTGGGCTGCGCCGCCGTGCGATGCGGCTGATCGTCATGGATGTGGACTCCACGCTGGTCCAGGGCGAGGTGATCGAGCTACTCGCCAAGCGGGCCGGGTGTGCCGAGCGGGTCGCAGAGGTGACGGCCTCGGCCATGCGCGGCGAGCTCGACTTCACCTCTGCGCTGCGCGAGCGAGTCGCGCTTCTTGAGGGGCTTGACGCCTCCGTCTTTGACGAGGTCCGCCGGGAGCTGCGGCTGACGCCGGGCGCCCGGACCCTGATCCGGACCCTGAAACGGCTCGGGTACCGGTGCGGGATCGTCAGCGGCGGCTTCGCCCAGATCACCGACGCCCTGGTGGAGCGGCTCGGCATCGACTATTCGGCGGCGAACACGCTCGAGATAGCCGGCGGGAAGCTGACGGGCAGGCTCGCGGGCCCGATCATCGACCGGCCGGGGAAGGCACGCGTGCTCGCACAGTTCGCCCGCCGGGCGGGCGTCCCGCTCAGCCAGACTGTCGCGGTCGGGGATGGCGCCAATGACCTCGACATGATCACCGCGGCAGGGCTTGGCGTGGCCTTCAACGCCAAGCCGGTGGTACGAGACGCCGCAGACACCACGGTCAATGTGCCATACCTCGATGCGATCTTGTATCTGCTCGGGATCTCCCGCGATGAGGTGGAGGCCGCCGACGCGGAGGACGCCTGATGACTCCGCGCGATGAATTCTGGCGCGACGAAACCCTCGCACTATGGGTGCTGGCGCGGACGGCCGATTTACCGCGGGCCTGGGTTCCTGCCACCGCGATCGCCTGGGCCCGCTATGGCCCAGGCGATCGCGGCGCACCTCAGGTCTTGGCCTTACGCGCCTTGCTCGCCTCGTCGGCCTGCCCTCCAGGCGCCCCCGGGCCCACGCCACTAGCCGAGCCGGCTTCCACGGCACCGACCGGGCCGCCATCACCGACGGCGGCGCCGCCCGGTGCGGCTTCAAGCTCGCCAGCGCCCGCCCCGGGCGCCATGTGGGCCGCCCGGCGCTTGGAGACCAGGATCGCGCCGACCACGATCACGAGGGCGACGAGGCTTACAAGGACGCGCAGCCACGTTTTGTCGCTGTATATCACGACACTAGGCGCGATCAGCAGCGAGACGAGGTTCATCACCTTGATGAGCGGGTTGATCGCCGGGCCCGCGGTGTCCTTGAACGGGTCGCCGACCGTGTCACCGATCACCGTCGCCGCGTGCGCCTCCGAGCCCTTGCCGCCATAATGGCCGTCCTCGACGAGTTTCTTGGCGTTGTCCCAGGCGCCACCGGAATTGGCCAGGAACACAGCCATCAGGGCGCCGGCGGCGATGGCACCGACCAGAAACGAACCGAGCGGACCGTAGCCGAAAGCGAATCCAAGCGCGATCGGCGTGAGCACCGCGAGGAGGCCGGGAGTCGCGAGCTCGCGCAGCGAATCTCGGGTGCAGATGTCGACGACCCGCCCGTACTCCGGCTTCTCCGTGAAGTCCATGATCCCCGGATGGTCGCGGAACTGGTCACGGACCTCGAAGACCACCCGCGCGGCCGCACGGCCGACGGCCATGATGAGGAGCCCGGCGAACAGGAACACGACCGACGCGCCGATCATCACGCCGACGAGGACGTTTGGATGGTCCACCGAGAGGTCGAAGGGAGGCGCTGTCCTGGCGAGGGCTCCGACTACCGCCGTCTTGAACGAGCCGAAGAGCGCGGTCGCGGCGAGCACCGCGGTGGCTATCGCGATTCCCTTGGTGATGGCCTTGGTGGTGTTGCCGACCGCGTCGAGGCGGGTGAGTACCTGCGCGCCTTCCCCGGTCACGTCGCCGGACATCTCAGCGATACCCTGGGCGTTGTCGGAAACCGGGCCGAAGGTGTCCATGGACACGATCACGCCGACTGTGGTCAGTAGGCCCGTGCCAGCCAGGGCGACCGCGAACAGTGCGATCGTGGCGTTCCCCGTGCCAAGCAGGAAGGCGCCGTACACCGCGGCACCGAGCAGCAGCGCCGAGTACACCGCGGACTCAAGGCCAGTAGAGATGCCGGACAAGATAACCGTCGCGGCGCCGGTGACCGAACTCTGGCCGATCTCCTTGACCGGGCGCCTGTTGGTCTCCGTGAAGTAACCGGTGAGCAACTGGATCGTGCTGGCGAGCACCAGGCCGATGAGCACAGCGCCAATGGCGAGCCACTGCGGGCTTCCCCCGTGCCTCAAGATCAGTGGGTCGGTGACCCCCTTGAGGCCGCTGAACTTGCTCGGCAGGTAGAGGAACGCGACTATGGCGACCCCCACCGCCGAGATCACGGCGGACACGAAGAAGCCCCGGTTGATCGCGGTCATGCCGCTGCGGTCGCCCTTACGCGGAACGACAATAAAGATCCCGATGACCGCGGTGATGACGCCGACCATCGGGACGAGGAGCGGGAACACCAGGCCCTGGTTGCCGAACGCGATCTTACCCAGGATCAGCGAGGCCACGAGCATCACCGCGTACGACTCGAACAGGTCGGCTGCCATGCCCGCGCAGTCACCGACGTTGTCACCGACGTTGTCGGCGATCGTGGCCGCGTTCCGCGGGTCGTCCTCGGGAATGTGCTTTTCGATCTTGCCGACCAGGTCGGCGCCGACATCTGCTGCCTTGGTGAAGATGCCGCCGCCGACACGCATGAACATGGCGAGCAGGGCAGCGCCGAAACCGAAGCCCTCGAGGACGTTCGGCGCGTTCGCCTTGAAGATCAGCACAACGATGGCCGCGCCGAGCAATCCAAGGCCCACGGTGAACATGCCGGCCACGCCGCCGGTGCGGAAGGCAAGGCGCATGGCCCGGCGCTCACCGCCGGATTCACGCGCGGCCGCGGCGACCCGGACGTTTGCCCGGACGGCCAGCGACATTCCGGTGAAGCCGGTCAACGCCGAGAAGAGCGCGCCGACAACAAAGAAGCAAGACCGGCCGATGCGGACGCCGAGCGTGTCGGCGGGCAGCAACAGGAGCAGGAAGGGAATCAGCACGACGAAAACGGCCAGGGTCTTGAACTGCCGGCGCAGGTACGCCGCGGCACCTTCCTGGACGGCTCGCGAGATCTCCTGCATCTTCTCGGTTCCCTGGTCAGCCGCCAGTACGTTCCGTACCAGCCCGCCGGCCACGGCAAGCGCGAGAAGTGCGACCACAGCGACGACGACAACCAGGGTGAGGTTGCTGCCGCTGACGGCTACCACGCTACCGCTCGCCCCGCTGGTGGTGGGCACACTCGTCATCCGTCCTCCTCAAGGCGCACAGACGTTCCCGCACGCCGACATACCCGTCCGGGCGCAAGACCGGACACCCGACAGCGAGACGGACTGCACAAGCTTTTGCCTGGTGCCATCACGGCAGCAGCGGGAGTCTATGCACGGCAGCGGCAGAACGTAAGTTTGGTACCTTTCCTAACAGTGTCGTTAGCGTTTCGTTATCATTGGTAGGTTGCCGTGTGACCTGATCTCAGCTACGTGAGGTCCGGGAGCGGCCAGCTCATCCGGATGCTGACGCTGTCGGCCGTGGCGGAGATCTGGACGTCGTCGGCGAGCCCGGCAATCACGGCGAGCCCGATGCCGACGGGAAGGCTGCCGTTGACGACACCGCCCGTCGTCGTCATCGGGGTGGCCGTCGTCATCGGGGTGGCCGTGCCGTCTCGGGCCGCATCACCGGCGGGCTGCCCGCCCGGTGCCGGGGGGCTGGAGACGTCAGTGCCCGCTCGGTCCGTGGCGCCCGCCTCGCGCGCCGTCAGGCCACCTGCCAGGGCGCCCGTGGAAGATACCGACGATGCCTGGGACACCGCTACGGGCGCCGCGGAATCGTCCACACCGCCCGGCACGGCGTCGGTCACGACGACCTCGAAGCGCCCGTCCCGGTCGGAAAGCTCGATCCGCACGGGCTCGGCAGGGCAGTGCAGCCGATGTGCCTCGACCGCACGCGAGCACGCCTCGCCAACAGCGAGACGCACCTCATCTAGCATCGACTCCTCGACGCCGCTGCGCCTGGCGACCGCAGTCGCGACCAGCCGTGCGGTCCGGACGTGCGCGGGCAGCGCCGTGAAACTCAACTCGACCGTGGCCATCTCGGGGGAAGCCAGCCACCGCGGGGGCTACTTCTCCGCCTTCCTGACCTCGATAGCTTGGTCAACGGTGTCATGGATGCCGAAGACCTTTGTCAGCCCGGTAATCCGGAAAATCTTCAGGATCCGCTCCTGCGTACACACGAGATCCAGCGACCCATCGTGGGCCCGCACCCGCTTGAGTCCCCCGACGAGGACGCCGAGGCCTGTCGAGTCGAGGAACTCAACCTTCTCCATGTTAACGATCAGCCGGAAATGCCCCTTGTTCACGAGCTCGATCAGGAGCTCACGCAAGCGCGGCGCGGTGTAGACGTCGATTTCCCCCTCAACGTCCACGACCTCGTTGCCGTCCTTCGTGTGGTGGTCCAGCTTAAGATCCACAAGTCCTCCTGCCGCCTATGGGCGCGCCGACCCGCGCACGAGCGAGGTCCGTCCGGTGCGTGTTCCCGCAGCGCGCATTCAACCACGCTCTGACATTGTGTCTATACGAAATTACGATACGCGGCGCGCCCGCCGGCGGATGGCACACTAGAGCTACTTCCCGCAGACGACCCCCTGGACCCCCGAAGAGCCGTGCAGACCCTCACAGAGTCCAAAGCCGTGCAGACCCGCACAGACTCACAAGTTACCTGCGCCAGGGCGGCCCGGCTGCTGACGGATCGTGCCCGCGGCGGCCGGCTGACCCATGTCGAGCACATCTCCGCCAGGGACGGCCGCGCCGCGGACTGGCCACACTGGATGCCCAGGCGTGTCACAGAGCGGCTCAAGCAGGCGGGTGTGATGGCGCCGTGGGAACATCAGGTCGCCGCGGCAGAGCACGCGCATGGCGGGCGCCATGTGATCATCTCCACCGGCACCGCCTCGGGGAAGTCGCTCGGTTACCTGCTACCTTCGCTCACCGCGGTGCTCGCTGGCGGCACGGTTTTGTACGTCGCGCCGTCGAAGGCCCTGGCGACCGACCAGCTGCGGGTCGTTCGCGGGCTCGGTCTCGGGGAGGTCCGCGCGGCGGCGGTCGACGGGGACACGTCCGCCGCTGACCGTGACTGGGCCAGGTCGCACGCAAACTACCTGTTGACCAATCCCGACATGCTGCACCACAACGTGCTGCCCCGGCACAATCGCTGGGCCGGGTTCTTCCGCCACCTGCAGTACGTGATCATCGATGAATGTCACCATTACCGCGGCGTGTTCGGCTCGCACATGGCCCAGGTGGTGCGGCGGCTACGGCGGATCAGCTCGTGCCACGCCCGGCCCATTGGTGGACCGGCCGCGACTCCCGCGGCTCCGGTGTTCATCCTCTGCTCCGCGACGGTGAGCGAGCCCGGCCGTTACGCCCGCGCGCTCACCGGGCTGGATGCCGCGGCGGTGACGCAGGATTGCTCTCCTCGCGGCCCGCTCACGTTCGCGTTTTGCGAGCCATCGCTCACCCGGCTACGCGGCGAAGCGGGCGCACCCATCCGGCGCACGGCGGCGGCCGAGGCGGCCGGCCTGCTCGCCGACCTGGTCGCCAACGGCGTCCGCACACTCGCCTTCGCAGGTTCCCGCCGCTCCGCGGAGACGATCGCGCTTGCGGCCAGGCGTGCCCTGGCCGAGGCGGGCGCTGGGCATCTCAGCGGGCAGGTGGCCGCCTACCGGGCCGGCTACCTGCCGGAGGACAGGCGGGCGGTCGAACAGGCGCTCCGCACCGGCGCGGTCAGCGGTCTCGCCACCACCAATGCGCTCGAGCTCGGCGTCGACATCTGCGGGCTCGATGCGGTGATCCTGGCCGGCTGGCCGGGCACGCGGGCCTCACTGTGGCAGCGGGCCGGGCGCGCCGGGCGGACCGGTGGCGCGGCCGTAGCCGTGCTGATCGCACGTGACGATCCGCTCGACACGTACCTGGTACATCACCCCGAGGCCGTTTTCGGCAACCCGGTCGAGGCGACCGTGATCGATCCAGATAATCCCTATGTGCTTGCCCCGCACCTGTGCGCGGCCGCCGCTGAGCTGCCACTTAACGAGACCGACCTGGAGCTTTTCGGCCCTGCCGCGGCCGGCGTGGTGGCCGGCCTCGCCGACCGCAAGCTGTTGCGGCGCCGCGACACGGGCTGGTTCTGGACCAAGCGTGGACGAACGGCCACGGTGAGCATCCGCGGCACCGGCGGGATCGGCGTGCAGATCGTCGAGGCGGCGACCGGGCGGCTACTCGGCACGATAGACGAGCCATCTGCGCACGCGATCGCCCATTCCGGTGCCGTCTACCTGCACCAGGGCGAGACGTTTCTGGTAACGGAGCTCGACCTGGCAGACCGGGTCGCGCTGGTGCGTGCCGGTGACCCCGGGTACATGACGACGGCGCGCGAGCTGACCGAAATCGAGATCGTGGGCGAGCCGCGAACGGTGCCAATGGGCGAGGCAGCCCTGCACTTCGGTGAGGTGGACGTCACCCGCCAGACCGTCTCGTATCTGCGGCGGCGCACAGAAACCGGCGAGGTGCTCGGTGAGGACCGGCTGTGCCTGCCGCCGCGGACGCTGCGGACCCGGGCCGTCTGGTGGACGATCTCGCGGGCGCAGCGTGCCGTGCTCGCCAGGCGGGGCGTGGATCTCGGCGGCGCCGCGCACGCCGCCGAGCACGCTGCCATCGGCCTGCTGCCGCTTTTCGCGGGATGCGACCGATGGGACATCGGCGGCGTGTCGGCCGACCTCCATGCCGCGACGGGACGGCTAACCGTGTTCGTGTATGACGGCCACGAAGGCGGGGCCGGGTTCGCCGAGCGGGCCTACCGCACGGCGGCCTCCTGGCTGGCCGCGACGCGATCGGCCATCGCCAGCTGTGAGTGCACCGATGGCTGCCCGTCATGCATCCAGTCACCCAAGTGCGGCAACGGTAACCAGCCGCTGTGCAAGTCCGGAGCGCTTCAGCTGCTCGACGTCCTGCTTGCCTGGCCGCCCGTACATCCCCCCGTGACTGCGATTTCATGATCGCGGATTTTCATGATCGCGGCAAATCCGGCGCCGCAGTGACAGAAAACCCACCGCGATCACACCGCCCCGTGGCCGGCCCGGGTGAACATCGGCTGAACACGGGTGCGGATCCCTCCATCTGGCTGCGCCGGCGCCGGCGAAGGAAAGATCATCCGCGCGAAGGTGCATCTATGCACATCGCTTCGGCCGATAAGACCGCTACCGTAGAAGGGGAAACCGAAGGTGAGCGTGCTCGATCTGGCGATGATCGTCGTGGCGGGGTCAAAAAATCCGCGTCGGCTGTACTCTCCCGCTCGACGGAACTATCCGCGATCAGGCAGCATATGGTGTAACGCGCAGAACTGATGGCAACACCGAAGGCAACGGACTTTTCTTGGAAACGGGCCGGCTCTACCCCCCCGGAGCCGGACCGTAAGGCGGCCCCCGCTCTCCCCCCCGGCGGGGGTCGCCACATGTCCGGGGTCTGTTGAGCGCTGTCGGTATCAACTTCCCGTCCCACCTGGCCGACGCCCGTGACGATCTGGCCGGGAACCTGGCACTCGTTGGCCGAAGAACGGTCCGCGCATGTTCGAGTCGTTGGGCCACTGGCGCGTGATCGATCCCGGTTGGCACCCGCGGGCACCGGCAGCGGCCCCGCTGGCCCGTGATCTACCCCCGGACGGCCTTGCGCGAGCTCATCAACTCAGCGCCGGCAGGCGCATGAAAAGGGGCCGATCTATCGAGATCACGAATTGGTTACGCAGAGGGGTTTCCAAGCAGGCCAATACGTCGTAGAAAGGAGTCACGGACCTGAGGACGTCCGGGCACGGCAGCTGAGTACCCACGCGCGACCAGCCGCGGGAGGCGTGCCGGGGTAGGTAGTGCCGGGATAGCGGGTGCATCGAGTAGTTGGGTGTGTACCTGTTCTCGTAGGACAACCTACCCGGCAGAATGAGGTGCACGCTTGGTAGCTTGGCGTGACGTGTTTTGTGCGACGGCGCCCCGTCGATTGGGGCGCCGTCTGCAATTAGGTCGGGCTGGACCGCCATGCGCGGCACGAGAAACCGGCCCAGATGGCCGTTATCCCGATAACAAGGGCTTGCGCGCCGGGCCAGAGACCGCTGAACTGTGATCGTGGGCGTCCACTGCAAAGGACGCTCCTGGCCGGCCTGCGCTGATCTATATTACCTGGGAGCTTGCGGCGCACGAGAACTCCTGGGGCCATGGCGATGAGACAGGGACGGTGTCGCCAGACACAGAACGGAGCTCCGCGTTGAGTGAGCAGACCCTTTCCAATCTCCTGCACGAGTCGCGGCGCTTCCCGCCGCCCCCGGAGCTAGCGGCCGCGGCGAACGCCAAAGCTGACACCTATGCCGAGGCCGAAGCCGATCGCCTCGGCTTCTGGGCGCGG
>Ga0335081_10021016_pt1 | contig 10560 bp, 8 predicted proteins | sample Lox_Sample_35_FD_206713 | JGI IMG/M metagenome (GOLD analysis project Ga0335081, IMG submission 206713) | Soil microbial communities from Loxahatchee National Wildlife Refuge, Florida, United States - Lox_Sample_3.5 | ecosystem: Environmental > Terrestrial > Soil > Wetlands | place: USA: Florida... | reverse complement strand
TGCCTGGCTGCAATGCCATCGCACGCACCACCAGTCCAAACCGGTCAATGACAAACCCCAGGGCCATGAGCCCGAGGGCAGCCCGAATCCACGCCATCAAGCTGCGTTCGGCCGCAAAATAGACTAGATACTGACCGGTCCGAAAAGTGGCAGCCCCATCCTTGTCCGATTCGCTGCCACCGCCGATAACATTCGGCATCAGACTCTCCTGCCTAGACGCAACAAGACCTAGAGACAGTATAGGACAGGCAATCGGGAGCGTTACGAATCACGCCACCGCACGGGCAATATGCTTGAGGCGGATTCTTTAGCGCGCTGGAAAAGCACTAATAGTGAAACAAGATCAACCAGGCTGCCCTCCCCGCCGCACGCTCATGCATCGCCTGCTGCGCGAGCGCCCGCCGCTCGCACGCCTGAAGGAGCGAGCCGCCTACCCGTGGGTGATCGTCGGTACCGTTTGCATCGGCGCCTTCATGGGCCAGCTCGACACCAGCATCGTCAGCTTGGTGCTGCCGGAGCTCGAGCTTCAATTCAACGCCAGCCTGAACAACGTGCAGTGGGTGGCGATCATCTACCTGCTAGTGCTGACCGCGCTGCTCACTCCGCTCGGGCGCATCGCCGACGAGCTGGGCCGCAAGGCGCTGTACACGGGGGGCTTCTTGTTCATTGTCGGCTCGGCGCTGTGCGGCTTCGCGCCCAAGCTGTGGACGTGGGTCGCGGCGCGCGCCGTGCAGGCGCTCGGCGGTGCGATGTTGCAGGCGAACAGCGTCGCGCTCATCACCACCGCCGTGCAGCGCGAGAAGCTCGGCCGCGCCATCGGCGTGCAGGCCACGGCGCAGGCTCTAGGGCTCGCCATTCGGCGTTGGTGTGGGGCTGTTCATCCCATCGAACAATGCCAGCATCATGGCGGCAGCGCCGTCCACGCGCCTCGGTGTCGCAGGCGGGCTGCTCAACATGATGCGCGGCCTCGGGGCGAGTCTTGGCGTCGCGCTGGTGGGGGCCGCCATGACGTTGCACGTGGGCGGGCCCACGCACCTGGGACCACACACGCACGTGCTGCGGGGCTTTCGCCTTGCGATCGCGGTCCTGCTGTTGTCGGCGATCGTCGCCGGCGCGCTGTCGCTGGGCCGTCGCGCGAGGCGCAGAGGCAATCATGCGGCGGACACGGGCCTGTGTAGATCGTCGACTTCGCAAGCGCTAACGAAGGGCTGCTCAACCAGGGTTCGGTTGATCTGCGTCAATGGTGGCCACGAGCTCGGGCGCAAGATTCGACATAAGGGGAAAACGGAGGCTTCCGGAATGGCCGCTCAACCGACAAAGAGCGTGGTCGACAAGCGTTTTCCTAGAGGGCTCGACCTGCTGCACGACCCGCTGCTCAACAAAGGGACCGCGTTCAGCGATGCGGAGCGCGCGGCGTTCGGTTTGCGCGGCCTGCTGCCTCCGGCGGTGCTCACTCAGGACCAGCAGGCGACGCGGGTGCTCGAGAACCTGCGCCGGTTGCCGACCGATCTCGACAAGTTCATCAGCCTGAACGCGCTGCATGACCGCAACGAGGCTCTGTTCTTCCGCGTGGTGACGGACCATCCGGACGAGATGATGCCGCTAATCTATACGCCTACGGTGGGCTTGGCCTGCCAGCGCTTCGCGCAAATCTTCCAGCGTCCGCGCGGGATTTGGGTGTCGGCCGCCGACCGCGGCCGCGTCGCCGCGCTGCTGCGCAACTGGCGCAATCAACAAGTGAAGATCATCGTCGTCACCGACGGCGAACGCATCCTTGGACTAGGCGATTTGGGCGCGAACGGCATGGGCATCCCGGTGGGCAAGCTTTCGCTCTACACCGCTTGCGCCGGGATCGATCCGGCCTCGACGCTGCCGGTAATGCTGGACGTAGGCACCAACAACGCAGCGTTTCTGCAGGACCCGCTTTACATCGGGCTCAAGCAACCACGGCTGCGTGGCGCCGAATACGACGCCCTGGTCGAGGAGTTCATCAGCGCGGCGCAGGAGGTGTTCCCGGGCGTAGTGATCCAGTTCGAGGATTTCGCCAACCTCAATGCGTTTCGGCTGCTGCAGGCTTGGCGCAACCGCGTATGCTGCTTCAACGACGACATCCAGGGAACGGCCAGCGTCGCGCTGGCGGGGCTTTACTCGGCGTTGCGCGTCACCGGTGGCAAGCTCGCCGCGCAGCGGCTGCTGTTCCTCGGCGCGGGCGAGGCGGCTACCGGCATTTGCGATCTCGCTGTCGCGGCGATGGTTGGCGAGGGCCTGCCGCAGGCCGAGGCGCGCAGGCGCTGCTGGTTGGTCGATTCCAGGGGCTTGGTGGTGAAATCGCGCACTGACCTCGGCGGACACAAGCGGCCCTACGCGCACGAGTACCCGCAGCTGGCGGACTTTCCTTCTGCGGTGAAGGCGCTCGAGCCGACCGCCATAATTGGCGTCGCTGCGGTCGGCAAGACCTTCACGCGCGAGGTCCTGGAGGAAATGGCGCGCCTGAACGAGCGGCCGATTGTGTTCGCGCTGTCCAACCCGACTTCGCAGGCGGAGTGCACCGCGCAGGAAGCGTACCTGTGGACCGGCGGCCGCGCGCTGTTCGCCTGCGGCAGCCCGTTCGATCCGGTCATTCTCGAGGGTAGGACGCACGTGCCGCGCCAAGGCAACAACTCGTATATCTTCCCGGGGGTCGGGCTGGGGCTGATCGCTTGCGGCGGGCGCCGCGTGACCGACGAGATGTTCCTCGCCGCGGCACGCTCGCTCGCCGACCTGGTCACGGCGCAGGACCTGGAACAGGGCAGCCTGTATCCACCGTTGGTCCGCGTGCGAGAGATCTCGGCCCGTATCGCGGCGGCGGTGGTTAAAGTGGCGTTCGCTCGCGGCCTCGCGACGATGCCACGGACCGAGGATCCGCTCGCACTCGTCAGGTCGAAGATGTACGAGCCGACCTATCGCAGCTACGTCTAGGCTCCGTGGGCGGCGCGTTGACGGCAGCGAGCTGACAGAATGTGTCAGGCAGTTAGTTTGTTATCCTCGCGAGTTGAGGGTCCAGATCCGCGCGCGCAGGCGGCGCGACGCGGGACAGGTTTATAACCGTTCACGCCGCGTCCTTGGCCTTCACTTCTTTCATGCTGCAGGAAGGTTTGGCATGACGCGCCCGGGTGACGGCGAGTTGTCCGATTGGTCCCTCGAATCCGACACTGCGGAGCGCCTGCGCGCGCTGCTGCGCCGCCGCAGGGCGGGGCCCGTGTGGTTCAGCGAACATTCACCCAGCCGTCTGGTTCTGCTCGCGGTACTGGTAGGTATTGCGGGCGGGTTCGGCGCGGTGCTGTTCCGCGACCTGATCGGTCTGGTGCATAACCTGGCGTTCCTCGGCAAGTGGTCGCTGAGCTACGACGCAAACCTGCACACGTCCGAATCGCCCTGGGGGGCGTGGATCATCGGGATGCCTGTCATCGGCGCGTTGGTGGTCGCGTTCATCGTCAAGAATTTCGCCCCCGAGGCGAAAGGCCACGGCGTCCCGGAGGTGGTAGACGCGATTTACTACCGCGGCGGCATCATCCGGCCGGTGGTGACGCTGATCAAGGCGCTCGCCTCCGGGATATCAATCGGCACCGGCGGCTCGGTGGGTCGCGAAGGACCGATCATCCAGATCGCTTGCGCCTTCGGCTCGACGGTAGCGCGCTTGACGCGGCTGCCCGAATGGCAGCGCATCACGCTGGTGGCCTGCGGCGGGGCGGCGGGTATCGCTGCGACCTTCAATACGCCGATCGGAGGTCTGCTGTTTGCGATCGAGATCATTCTGCCGGAAATCAGCGCGCGCACCGTGATCCCGGTGGCACTCGCCGCCGGTGCCGCGACCTTCGTCGGGCGCGCGTTCTTCGGCGACTACCCGGCATTCGACATCCCGGCACTCGCGCTGCCGGCGTCGTACCACCTGTCGCTGGGGCCGATCGCCGCCTACGTCGCGCTCGGTGCGCTGTTCGGGGTCATGTCGGTCGTCTTCATTCGCTCCATCTACGCTTCTGAGGACCGGTTCGAAAAGCTGCCAGGCGGCTATTACGGCCAGCACGTGCTCGGTATGGCGCTGGTCGGAGTACTGTTTTACCTCTGCCAGCGGTACCTGGGACACTACTATGTCGCGGGCATCGGCTACGCCACGGTGCAGGACACGCTCACCCACGCACTCACCGATCCCTACGTCCTGCTGCTGCTGTGCTTTCTCAAGCTGCTCGCGACTTCGCTCACCCTGGGCTCGGGTGGGTCGGGCGGCATCTTCTCGCCGTCGCTGTTCATGGGCGCTACTTTCGGCGCCGGGTTCGCGCTGCTCGGCAACGCGCTCGTGCCTGGACTGCAACTTGATGTCGCCGGCACCGCAGTGATCGGCATGGCGGCGGTGGTCGGCGCGGCGACCGGGGCGGTGGTGACCGCGATCGTCATGATCTTCGAGATGACGCGCGACTACAACGTCATCGTGCCGCTCATGATTACCGTGTCGGTCGCCTACGGCGTACGCCGTTTGCTGATGACCGACAGCATCTACACCATGAAGCTGACGCGCCGCGGGCACGTCATCCCTGATGCATTCCATACCAACCTCTACATGCTGCGCACGGTGGCGGACTTCATCCACACGCCGATGCAAATCGCGGACGCCGACTTGCCTGTGTCGACGCTGTTCGACGGCCTCGCGCGGCAGACCTTCGTGCCGCACGTTCTGGTGACACACGAGGGAAAAGTTTACGGCGTACTTTCCTCGCGCCGAATTCTAAACATGCTCAGGCGCGGCAATCGCTCGGGCACGGTAGGAGAGCACGCGCGCACGGGCTACGCGGTAGTACATTCCCGGGACCTGATCTTCGACGTGCTTGCACGGCTGCGCGAGAAGGGTGGCGACATCGCGCTGCTCACGCGCGAAGGCGAGCTCGAATCTCCGGACGACGTCACCGGGATCGTGACCTGGAGCGACATTCTGCTGCACGGAAATATCCCGCTGCCGCTGCGCCGGCGCCGGCGACCCGAGGCTCAGAGCGCGGGTTAGGTTTGGCTCCCATAGTTCGAGATAGCGTGCGCCTGGTGGCGGGGACGGTATGTGTGGGGCAGAATACCGTTTGTCATTGTCGACGCGCGCGATGGGGACGGGTGACATGAGCTACGAATTCGATCAGTTCATCTCGGATCTGCGCGCGACCTTGCGGCGCGGAAGCGGACGCGCCGAGCTGGAGGAAGTTCGCCAGCGGCTTGCGAAGCTGCTCGCCAACCGCACTTTCGTCCAGCGGACCTGTGGCCCGGCCGCCGCGGGCGGGCTGCATCGTCTGCACGTCGACGACCAGCTCGGGTTCGAGGTGCTCGCGCACGTCAACGAGAAGGCGCGCAAGTCCCCGCCGCACGATCACGGCGAGTCATGGGCGATCTATGGCCAGGCCATCGGCTACACCGATATGACCGAGTACCGCCGCGTCGACGACGGCAGCGATCCCGAGCAGGCCAAGCTGGAGCAGACCCGGCGCTACCGACTGAACCCCGGCGAGGTAGGCGTCTTCGCGGGCAGCGCGATCCACGCGATTGATTATCCGGACAAGTCGCGCTTCATCCGCGTGACCGGAACCAACCTCGATGCGATCGAGCGCGTCGCCTACGATGAACAGACCGGACGCATCAAGCGAATGGGCGCACAGCAAGCCACCTAATGAGCGACGCTTTCGGCATCCTTTCGTACGGCGCCTACCTTCCTAGGCGCCGCCTGCAGCGCAAGGTCATCGCGGCGGCGAACGGCTGGTTCAACCCCGGCTTGCGCGGCTTGGCCAAGGGCGAGCGCGCGATGGCGAACTGGGACGAGGACTCGGTCACGATGGCGGTCGAGGCTGCGCGCGATTGCCTGACGGGCGTGCGCCCGACCGCGATCGGGCAGCTCGTGCTTGCCTCGACGACGCACCCCTACGATGATCGACAGAATGCCGGGATCGTAGCAACCGCGCTGCATCTTGGATCCGCCCTGCGGGTACTCGACGTCACTGGCAGCCTGCGCGCGGGCACTTCGGCGCTGGCGACGGCGCTCGCGGCGGGCGGCAGCGCGCTGGTAACGGCCGGCGAGCATCGTCTCGCCAAGGCGGCGAGTCCGCAGGAAATGCACTATGGCGACGGCGCCGCGGCGCTGCTGATCGGACGCGGCACGCCGATCGCGCGCCTGGTCGCGGCGCACAGCGAGACCGTCGACTTCGTGCACCAGTATCGCGGCCACGACCGCCCCCACGACTACGCCTGGGAGGAGCGCTGGATCCGCGACGAGGGCTATATGAAGATTGTACCGGCTGCGCTCGCGGCGCTGTTCCGGGCCTCGGACACCCCGGCGTCCTCGGTGACGCACTTCTGCATGCCGTGTACGCTGCCGCGGGTGGCGGCGGCACTCGCAAAGCGCGTCGGCTTTGCCGAGCGCGCGCTGCGCGATAGTCTTGCCGCAGTCTGCGGCGACACTGGCACTGCGCACCCGCTGCTGATGCTGGCGCATGCGCTGCAGGACGCCAAGCCCGGCGACCGGATTCTGGTCGCGGCGTTCGGCCAGGGATGCGACGCACTGCTGTTCGAAGTTACCGATGCCATCACCAGGCTGCCGCCGCGGGCGGGCGTAAGTGGTGCGCTCGCGCGGCGCGTGGAAGAATCGAATTACGCGCGCTTCCTCGCTTTTAACGACCACATTACGCTCGAACGCGGCATGCGCGCGGAAACCGATCACGGAACGCCGTTGTCTACCTTGTACCGTAACCGGGACATGGTGACCGGGCTTATAGGCGGGCGCTGCCGCAACTGCGGCACGCTCCAATTCCCGCGCGGGCGTTATTGCGTCAACCCGAAATGCAACGCACTCGACTCGCAGGACGACCAGCCGTTCTCGGACCTTGGTGCAAAGGTAATGTCCTACACTGCCGACGTGCTGACATACAGCCCGGATCCGCCGGCGTATTACGGCATGGTGCAGTTCGACGGCGGCGGGCGCATGATGGCTGACTTCGCCGACGTCGACGATGGCAAGGTCGAAGTCGGCATGCCGATGCGCATGATGTTCCGCATCAAGGAAAACGACGCGGCGCGAGGCTTCGTGCGCTATTTCTGGAAGGCTGCGCCGGCGGCAAATTGACAGGAGGTCCGATATGGCAAGCGGAATCCGCGACAAGGTAGCGATCCTGGGCATGGGGTGCTCGAAGTTCGGCGAGCGCTGGGATCGCAACGCGGAAGACCTGATGGTCGAGGCGTTCGAAGAGGGCTTGAAGGACGCCGGGGTCGAGCGCGATCAGATCGAGGCGGCCTGGTTCGGCACGGCGATCGAAGAGCAGCACGTGGGCAAATCGGGCATTCCGCTCGCGATGACGCTTCGCCTGCCCTATATCCCCGTCACGCGGGTTGAGAACTACTGCGCCACCGGAACCGAAGCGTTCCGCGGCGCGGTCTACGCGGTGGCCTCGGGAGCGGTCGACATCGCACTCGCGCTCGGGGTGGAAAAACTCAAGGACACCGGCTACGGCGGCCTGCCGCAGCGCGGCCGCGGAGGCTTGAACAACCTCTTCTGGGCCAATATCTCGGCCCCGGGGTCGTTCGCGCAGCTCGCGGCGGCCTACCGCGCTAAGCACCGGGTCGACGCCAAGGACCTCAAGCGCGCTATGGCGCATATCTCGGTCAAGAGCCATGACAACGGCGCCAAGAACCCCAAGGCGCATCTGAGGAACCGAATTACCGAGGACGACGTCATGAATGCGCCGATGATCGCCGACCCGCTTGGGTTGTACGACTGCTGCGGCGTGTCAGACGGCTCGGCTTGCGCGATCGTCACCACGCCCGAGATCGCGCGCGGGCTGGGCAAGAAGGACCTGGTCACGGTCAAGGCGCTGCAGCTCGCCGTGTCCAACGGTCAGGAGGTGCAGTTCGGCGACTGGGACGGCTCGTATTTCGCGACTACCCGGGTTGCAGCGAAGCGCGCCTACCGCGAGGCGGGAATCGACGATCCGCGCAAGCGCATCTCAATGTTCGACGTTCACGACTGCTTCTCGATTACCGAGCTGGTGACCATGGAGGACCTTGGCATTTCCGAGGAAGGCATGGCGATCAACGACGTTCTGGACGGCTTCTACGACGCTTCCGGCGGGGTCCCTTGCCAGATCGACGGCGGCCTAAAGTGCTTCGGCCACCCTATCGGCGCCTCCGGGCTGCGCATGCTGTACGAGATGTACCTGCAGCTCTCGGGACGCGCCGGCGAGCGTCAGCGCCCCGACCCGGTGCTCGGCATGACCCATAACCTCGGGGGCTTCCCGAGCCAGAACGTCTCCTCGGTCACCATCGTCGGCAGCTACGGCGCCTAACGCCGCGCCGTAGCCGGCGAGCGGCGAGCCGAAGCCAGGGAGGAGGGCTAGCTTCGATTCGCGCGCTCGCCGCCGCGGTTCAAGTGTGTGCTTACTCACGGACTGTTCAGCCGAGGCAATGAGCGCGGGCCAAGCGCATTCGACGCCGAGGGGAACCTCGCCGTAGGTGCTCACAGCGAGCCTTGACTGGCGAGCAGCAGTGCCACGCCCGCAAGCGCGATTCCGGCAGCGAGGCCCAGTGCCGCGGCAAGCGTCACGAAGGCGACCATGTCGACGGCGATGAGTCGTGCCCGGCTAGCGTGTTTGGTGTTGTGCATGTTTGCATTAAAACCTTGCTTTAGGGCACGCCGGCGGGCCGGCACGGGCAGGTCGGAGAACAATTCTGGCAATCCGGTGGCAGCGCACACTGACGGGGGACCGATCGGCTATATTCGTCGCATGGCCCGCCGCATCGCGATCGTCGAGGACGATCCCGCCATCCGCGCAAACTATGCCGACGCGCTTCGCAAGCACGGCTTCGACATCGCGGCCTACGGCAGCCGGCCGGAGGCGCTCGCGGCGATGAAAGCCAGGCTGCCCGATCTTGCCATCATCGACATCGGGCTCGGCCCCGACGTCGATGGCGGCTTCGAGCTGTGCCGCGAGCTGCGCGCCTTGTCGGCCGCGTTGCCGATCATCTTTCTCACCGCGCGCGACAGCGACTTCGACGTGGTATCGGGGCTGCGCCTGGGCGCCGATGACTATCTCACCAAGGACATCAGCCTGCCGCACCTCATCGCGCGCATCGCCGCCCTGTTTCGCCGAGCGGAGCTGGCGCGCGCACCGCAATCGAGCGAGGAAACGCTCGAGCGAGGGCCACTGAAGCTCGACCTGAAGCGCTTCAGCGTCACGTGGAACGGCAGGCCGGTGGCGCTCACGCTGACCGAGTTTTGGATGGTGCATGCGCTAGCGAAATTCCCGGGCCACGTGAAAAGCCGCGAGCAACTCATGCGCGAGGCGCAGCTGGTGGTCGACGACAGCACCGTGACGTCCCACATCAAGCGCATTCGCCGCAAGTTCCTCGCCGTCGACGAGGCATTCGACCAGGTCGACACCGCCTACGGCATGGGCTATCGCTGGAAGGCGTAGGGGCCGTAATGCGCCTGCGGATCAGCCTGCGCGCCAAACTCGCGCTGGTGTCCCTTGCGCTTCTCGCACTGCCGCTTGCGGGCGTGCTTTACGTCAACGAAATGGAGCGCTTTCTGCTCGAGGGCGAGGAGCGGGCGCTGCTCGCCACCGCGCGCGCGGTGGCGACTGCCCTGCATGATCGGCCCCAACTGCTCGCCGCGGTCCCCGAGCGCGACGACGACGCGCTGCGCAAGGAGGCGGAGAACGAGTTGCGCAGCCTCGCCCAGCGCGAGGGCAAAGGCGCAGAGCAGGCGCCGAGCGTCGCGCTGGCGCGCGAGGCGGCGGTCGACGCCGCGCCCGCGCAGCAGGAGATTGCTGCCATCCTGCGCGGGGTACAGCACTCGAGCTCGCGCATCTGGGTTGTCAACAGCCGCTACCAGGTACTGGCGCTCGCCGGCAGCCTGCGCCGGCCTTCGCCGCCCGACGGTTCGGATGCGCTGCAGGCCCTCTGGCGGCATGCCATCGGCTGGCTTATTCAGCGCCCGACCGAAAACTTTGCCGAAGCCCTGCCCGACGACGTGCTGGCCACCGGGCGCGACATCACTGCGGCGCTGCAGGGCACGCCCGGCACGCGCATGCGGCGTACCCCGGACGGTCGCGCGGTGGTGTTGTCAGCCGCCTACCCGATCTGGAACGGTGACGATGTCGCGGGCGCGGTGGTGGTGGAGGAATCGACCAACCCGATCGTGTCGCTGCGCAGTGCCGCGCTCGAGCGCTTGCTGCTGCTCACGCTCGCCACCTTTGCCGGCGCGGGCGGGATCCTGATCGCGTACGCGACGCACCTTTCGCACCGCATTCGCCGGCTGCGCGACGAAGCGGAGTCGGCGATAGACACCCGAGGCCGCATAACCCGCCTTGCCGCGGGTTCCGACGCGGGGGACGAGATCGGTGATCTGTCGCGCAGCTTCTCCGCCATGCTGTCGCGGCTTGCACAGCACCATGCCTACCTCGAGAGCATGGCGGACCGGCTGTCGCACGAGCTGCGCACGCCGATCGCGGTCGTGCGCTCGTCGCTGGAAAATCTGCAGCTCGCGCCCTCGCAGCAGGAATC
>Ga0335081_10021015_pt1 | contig 10561 bp, 8 predicted proteins | sample Lox_Sample_35_FD_206713 | JGI IMG/M metagenome (GOLD analysis project Ga0335081, IMG submission 206713) | Soil microbial communities from Loxahatchee National Wildlife Refuge, Florida, United States - Lox_Sample_3.5 | ecosystem: Environmental > Terrestrial > Soil > Wetlands | place: USA: Florida... | reverse complement strand
CAATGTTTGCTGATCCTTTTTGGCGATATCGATGTTCAACGGAGGACGACCCATACCCCGAGTATGCGCCAAAACAATTCTGTATAAAAATGGTTTTTAGAATATTTTCAGGCGGTCAGAGACCTAGCGTTGCCCGAAACGGCTCCGATTGCGCTCCGGCTGCCCCACCCTTAGCCCTGCTGTGGTTGTTCTGTTGTTGGGTTTGTGTCGCCGGTGGAGGCGCGGCCGTGACGGCGCCGTATTTGGAGAGGCTGTGCTTGCGCTGACGATTGGGGCACTGCGGCGATCACGGAGAGCAGGAAGGCTTCCCTGCTCAGACCTCGGGTGGCGATTCTGTGCACGATTATTCTCGTGTCAGGGGATACCCTGGCATCGGCAGAACAGGCGCGTCCGCCAAATTCTCAGATGGTCAAAGTCTCTCTCGTCGCGCCCATTGCGCTTTATCCAGATCCGTTGCTTGCTCGGGTACTGGCCGCGTCCACATACCCCCTTCGAAATCGTGCTTCTCCAGCGATGGCTGGAGACGAATAAGAACCTGAAGGATAAGCTGCTCGCGGATGCCGCTGCCACAACCTTGGGATCCAAGCTTCCAGGCTCTGGCTCCGCTACCAGATGTCGTGAAACTACTGGGAGATAACATTGGGTGATCTCGGCAACGCCTTTATGACGCAGCAGAGCGGCAGGCGCCGCGATCGCCTTCGGCGCGGTAGTGCTGAACGGCGGTTGGGGGCGGGGGTTTCGGTTGGGGCGGTGGCAATGTTTATATGAACCACTTCAACAGCCTCAATCGCAACAGCATCTTTGGCGGCGTCGGCGGTGTCGGTAGGCCGGGATTCCGGCTCGCGGGCTTGCCGGTTACTCGAGACCGCTCATCTGCTCCGCGCGCGGCGGAACGCACGCCGCTTGCTGACAGCGCTCGGCCGGGCTGAGCGCGGCAAGTCAAAGCAAGCAATTATGCCGAGAGGTTCTTGGTGAAACGGCAGGCTGAACGCGCAGCGGTCTTTCATCCTGAGTCCCGCGAAGATTTACGCCACTGGCGGGGTGGGGCATCAACTCGCAACTGGAGAACACGATCTACCTGGAGATGCTCCGCGCCGGAGGCCCGGCAAGATGTTCACTGGCTCGGCGCAACGCGTGCAATCGCTGATGGCGATGCTGTCGTATGGGGCGGGGACGGGGCAGTAAAGGTTTCAGCGTTTGGGCGACAATCGGCGCAAGGGCTCGCGCGATATTGCTCTCATTCCCGCAATTCTCCGCTGGCTCGCGTTTGATACAGTCGAATCCCGCAGAGCCGCTGAGCAGCCCGCTTATATCAGTCCGCTGAGCTCGCTTACGATGTGGCGCATTGCCTCGGCCTGCCCGTTGAGTCCTTTGCTGGCAGAGGCACTCTCTTCCGCGCTCGCAGCTGTGGCCTGAGTATTGGTTTCAACGTGCCGCAGCATCTGCTCGATCGATTCGATTCCACGAGCCTGTTCCGCGGTGGCCTGGCATATCTCGCTTGCCAGTTGCGCGACGCGTTTGCCGAGTTGTGTGGTCGTGGTTCCCGCTTGCTGGCACTTGTTGATGGTTTCGTGCCCGCGTGCGGATCCTTCCACCGACTTCTGAATCAGCTCGCTGGTTTGCCGGGCCGCTTCGGCGCTCCGGCCCGCCAGGTTACGGACCTCGTCTGCCACGACGGCGAACCCGCTGCCGGCATTTCCCGCCCGGGCTGCTTCGATGGCAGCATTCAAAGCGAGGATGTTTGTCTGGAAAGCAATCTCGTCGATCACTCGAATGATTTGCGCAACCTTCTGGCCGGACTCGTAAGTTGCATCCACCCAGGTGACTAACTCCTCCATCAATGCGTCTTTCACACGGGAAGCGGCGCCGACCTCTTTCATGATCCCCAGCAGGTCATTCGTCCGTTTGGTGTTCTGTTGCGTCAGGACGGTGAGTTGGTGCACGGATACGGTGGTATTTTCCACCGAGGCTGCCTGTTCGGAAGCGCCGTTGGCCACGGAATGGCTCGAACCGGTGACCTTTACGGCGGCTGTGGCAACCTGTTCGGCGCTTTGCGCCATCTTCGCGGCAAGCTGGTTGAGAACCCGAGTGATCTGACGCCGCAGGAAGACGGCGATCATCAAAGCCGTGAGCAAGGCAATCGCACACGCGCCCCCGAGCATCCCAGCCGCCCCATGAAGCCGCACCGCCGCCTGAGTTGCCGATTCCGTCGTTCGTTGGGTCGCATCCCGGCTGAGCCGTCCAGCGGTTTCGACCATCGCGCCACCCAGCCGCGCCCATTCGTTTAGCAGGGCATCGAACTCCGCGCCGTGATTCTCCTTTCGCTTGACCACGCCGATTATTCGCTCGAGGATGGAATGATAGGTATCGATATCGCGCCCGCGCCGTTCCACCTTTTCTCGAGTGCTGTCAGGTACATGGGCCGGCGTTACTAGCTGCTGCAGCCTGGAAAACTCCTTTTGCGCATTTCGGAATCGCTCCCAACCCTTTCCCAGGGAGCCTTCCTTCTGCACGGTGACGAAATAAATTAAGTGGATTCGGGCGTTGAGGACTTCGCGCTCGATTCGGCCAGCAGCCTCAATCCGCAACTGGAGAACACAGTCTATTTGGAGATGCTGCGCTGGCGGGGCGTCCCGCACGATTTTCAGCGGCCCGCAGCGCGTCCAGTCGCTGCTGGCGATGATGTCTTATGGTTCGGGTACGGGACAATAAAGCGAGTGGCGCCCCAGCTGGCCGAGCGAAAATAATCTCGAATTACAGTAGCCGTACAGATCCGATCCACGATTTCATGGAAAATTTGATTCCCAAAAGTCATTTCGATGGTATACTGCTGCCTTACCTATTTCCGGAAGAAATACCTAAGTATTCGAATAGATAGACACTTTGAAGCCACCAGCGCTACCGGCAGTAGCACGGCGCCATACATCATGGCCACCCTAGACTGCCAGTTTTTGTCAGCCCGTTATCCCTTGGAGAAGTCCCGAAGCGAGCCGAAGAAAAGGGCGCTGCAGTCGTGCCTAACGTGCAAGGGTTTCGCGGTTGGGCTGTCGGCCGCCTGGCGGAAATATGAACCCAGCGAAGCTGGTTGGCAAGGGGGAGCTGACGGAGTCTTGTGATCGCCGCGGTGTATAGGGATTCTCTTACGCTACCGGGGGTGACCTTCCATGGAAATACCGATTCTGCGATATCTCGATATCGTTATCGGCCTAGCCGTAATTGTGCTGTTGGTGAGCACGATCGTTGCCTCCGCGACTCAGTTGCTGCTCTCTTCAACATATGGCCGTTCTCGAAATCTGCGTGATGGGATCGAGGATCTCGTTGCTCAAGTGGAACCGAAGCTGCTCAAGGGCCACGCACGATATATCGCGGAACGGCTCTTAAGGCATCCGCTAGTGGCGCGTGACAACACGCTTCCGGGTGAGGTTGCATGGTGGATACGATGCTATTTTCGTTCCAAATGGAAACCCCAGCTCCCACTACCAAACCTGAATCCCCCTGACACCATTCAACGCGAGGAGATTATTCTACTCTTACTGGAATGGGCGGCCGAGGACGGAGCACTGTATCAGCAGGATGTGGAACTCGCGGCCAGATGGCCGGCCTCAGCGAACTGGCTGAGTTCCATCCGCGCGGAGCTTCGCGCCGCTTTGCAGAACCGTGGCATTGCGGATCCTGCCGGCACCGCACAAGGTGTACGGCTCCAAATCATGCAAAACGAAGCCGCAAATCCAGGACAACCATCCCAACTTTGGCGCATGCAAGCCGTTGTTGCCTCTGCTCCGTCGGATTTCGTGGCGCGGGTTCATTCCTGGTACGACAATGGCATTGCACGAATCAAGCAGGCATATGCCTTACAGGCCAAGGTGGTTGCCTCTATCGTGGCGGCAATCTTCATTTGCGCGGTGCAAGTGGACGCCTTGAATCTGCTCCGCCAGCTATCCAGCGATGACAAGCTGCGGGCGAGCTTAGTCTCTGAAGCGCAAATCCAGACCAAACGCATCGAAGATGCGCAGGCTGCCCAGAAAGCGGCCCCTGCGACACCGGCAGCCGGTCAGGCAACGCAACCTGCCGCTTCGCCTTCACCAGCGGCCGATCAGGCGAAGCAGATTGAGGATGACGCGACGCTACAACGGGAGAAAATCGCCGAAAATCTAGCCGCTCTGCGGGATCCTAGCCGGAATATTGTTCCCTCCTATTTCCTATGGCAGGCGGTCGCGCAGGCGCGCATCTGCAGGAACCAAATTCCGCAATCGCCCGCGGTAGTTCAGGGAACGATCGTTGCGGGGCCCACCAGCCATTCCTTCAAGACCAACATACCTTCGGGCCTGGAGATTGATGAGATCGGAACTGCGATTCGTGACAGCGGGGCACCCATTTCGGTGTTTAACGAAGATGCTAGCTGTCTCCGGCTGATAGCTCTCACACCTGCGTACCCCAATGTCGGCGTGCTTGGGCAGGGTCTGTCGTCCACCGATCTTGGGAAACGGATCGATACCTTCGGATTCTTCGCGAGGCTGCCAGGTATGCTGCTCATGTGGGTCCTGGTAAGCCTCGGATCGCCGTTCTGGTACGACCTCCTCAAGAAGCTGCTGGGATTCCGATCGATCCTGTCAAGTAAGGATGATGACGAGCGCCAATTCCGACAGGATGAACAGGTCCCGCTGCAACCAGCTCCATCGCCGTCTGCCGCAACAACGTTGCCTCAGCAACCCCCACAAAACACTCCTGCTAGTGATGTGAAACCAGCGCTGGTGCTGACGACTGCGTCGGCGAACATCCGGATCGGCAGCCCATCTCGTTCAGCTCCCATCGCCAGGACAGTTCCAGCCGATACCCTGGTGCACGTCCTGCGAAGTGTTGTGGGTGAGGCTGTGAGCGGGCCTGACAATCAGCCGATCGACCTTTGGTATCAGACCGTTGATGGCGAGTATCTGTGGTCCGGCGTGACCGGGCATTTAGACAGCGACGATTCAGGCCGACTGGAGAGTGTATAGGGGATCGAACGGCACGGATTCTGCCAGATGTTTTCCGGCCATCCACCGCAAAACATATACCATGGCCGGATTCGTAAGCCCGGTACCAATCTTCACCAGTTTGTCAAATCCGTTCGGAATAACCTCGAGCGCGATGTGAGCCAGTGCGTCCTTATAGTAATCGATATCCATTTCAACTTTGACAAGGTTCTGGCCTGTTGGATCCGGCTCTTTGCTGTGAAAAGTAAACTGCAGGTTGGCTTCACCGAAGCGAATCTCCTTATAACTGGCGTCCGCATCGGCGCCGTGAAGCAGCTTCAAAAAGAAGAGAGGCTCCGCGTTGGCCACGTCAGGCACTTGCTCCCTCGAGTTATCGGTGACAAATTTCATGAGACTTGGCTCTACCCAGGCGAAAAAGCGGTCTTGCTGCAGTCCCTCGGTAAGATTTGCCGTGCGTGGAATCAACTGTGCCCGGACGAATTTAGCCAGCAGATTCTCGCCCATCTTAGCCGATAAGGAGCGAAGGGCAGCGGTTATGTTTAACAGACAAGCGAGGCAAGCCGCACTAGACCCTTCGCGCAATTCGTCAAAAGATTTGTGCGCGGCATCCTCATTATCGCCCGACAGGAACTTGTGGAGGTCTGGCCAAGTCGATTTGATGGTATCCCAATTCGCTGCCGCGAAGTTGAACACCGGACTGTGCGGTGCAAGCATCATATCGATAGGCGAATCCTGATCGGCTCGGACGCGCACGGGGAAGAAACCGGCGTCGGAACAACCTTTGGACGATGCGATGACGGCGCAGTTATCATCACTATTGTCGTGAATGTCCAGCCGAACTCGAATAACGCTCGTGCGCACGAAGAAAGAGCCGCGAACCTTAGGTGAGTTATCGCGGACCGTTAATAAGATATCGTTTGTGGGGCGGAGCAGTTGGCGTGTCCCGTCCCATAGATTAACCGTAATGGTTCCTGTGTTCGCCATGGTGTTTTTCAGGTTCGTAAATCATTCTGAACTAGAAAAGCGGCCATCGTTCGAGTACGCCGGTAGCACGGGTGTTTGAGAAACAATGGCGCCACCCATGGACGGGTGGCGCCGGCCACCACACCGATGGCCGGCGTCACCGATTCGTAAACTACCGTCCGCCGGCGGCGGCGGCCGAGCCCTTGCGGCTCAGGAAGCACTCGCGGCAAAACACGGGACGGCCCTGGGTGGGCTTGAAGGGAACGGTGGTTTCCCGGCCGCACTGCGAACAACTCGTCATGGTTTCCGTCTTGGCGTAACCACTCGAGGAGCCTTGGCGCTTTGTTTTGCAGGTTTTGCAGCGCTTGGGCTCATTTTTGAAATTCTTGTCATGGAAGAAGTGTTGTTCTCCCGCTGTGAAAACGAACTCTGCTCCGCAGTCTACACACGTGAGGACGCGGTCTTGAAACTCCGGCATAGCAACGTTGCCCCGTGATCAACCTGAACTTGGCGTCGGATAAGGCGGCGGAGCGGGCTGAAAAATCGGCCCTGCGCCTCGCCACCGCGTTTACTCAATCTCCCGGCGTGATTTCTTCCGGTTTCGTTTGCGGGCCAGCGCCTGCTTGGCCCGGCGCTTCTCTCCCGGCTTCAAGTAGAAGGAATGACGCTTCACTTCCTTAATAATGTCCTCTTGCTGGACTTTTCGCTTGAAGCGGCGGAGGGCGTTCTCTAAGGTTTCACCCTCCTGAAGCTTAACTTCAGCCAACTAAAAACACCTCCCCACAGGATCAAAACCTACCATACTCAGGCACCGGTCTATCGTGAGGTTTCGATCACCAATCGTGAGGCGCACCCCCGAAAAATCCTGCGCTAGGCACAGAAGGTACTGATATCATAGGTGGTTGCCGAATAAAGTCAAGCCTAAAATTTCAAAGGCGCTACAACGGCTACGCTGCCGGCGGGCCATCTAATTTATTTTCAGGAACTTAGACTGAAGTGGAAAATGTACTGGCCATTCTGTTGGCGGGAGGCGCTGGCGAGCGCCTCTATCCCCTCACCAAGGACACCGCCAAACCCGCCGTCCCGTTTGGAGGCGCGTACCGGATCATCGACTTTACCCTTTCCAATTGCATCAATTCGGGAATTCGTAGAATTTTCGTTTTAACTCAATACAAATCTTTGGAGTTGACCCGGCATGTCCGCGACGGCTGGAATGTGCTTTCAGCCGAGTTGGGCGAGTTCATCGAAGTGATTCCCCCCATGAAGCGCGTCTCCGAAGACTGGTACCAGGGAACGGCGGACGCCGTGTTTCAGAATTTCCAGAGCATCGAGGTGGAGGCGCCTGAGTACACCATCATTCTTGCCGGCGACCACATCTACAAGATGAATTACTGGGACATGCTGGAATGGCATCGCCATCACAAAGCCGACGTCACGATCGCTACCATCCAGGTGCCGCCCCACGAAGCGCCGCGCTTTGGCGTGTGCGATATCGACGAGGACTACCGCATCATCGGTTTTGAAGAGAAGCCGCAGCACGATCACCCCATGCCCTCCCAGTTCGATCCGAACATGTTGAGCGCTTCCATGGGAATCTATGTCTTCAACACCGAGGTGCTCCTCGATGCCCTGCATCAGGATGCGCAGAACCCCAATTCGGCACATGACTTCGGCAAAGACCTGATTCCCTGCATCCTGGGACGAAGGCGCGTGATCGCCTACGATTTTCGGGACATCAACGACAAACAGGTGCGCTACTGGCGCGATGTGGGGACGCTCGATGCGTACTACGAAGCCAACATGGATCTGGTCGACGTCGTGCCGGTATTCAACTTATATGACCATCGCTGGCCCATTCGCACGAAAGTGACGCAGCAGCCGCCGGCCAAGTTTGTGTTCGCGCAAGAGGGGCGGCGCATGGGCGTGGCCGTGGATTCGGTGGTGAGCGCCGGCTGCATCGTCTCGGGCGGGCGCGTGATGCACAGTGTGCTTTCGCCGGGCGTGCGCGTCAACAGCTACTGCGAAGTCGAATATTCCATTTTAATGCCGAACGCAGAGGTTGGCCGGTACAGCCGCATTCGCCGGGCCATCATCAACACAGGAGTCAAGGTCCCTGAATCGAGCATCATCGGATTTGATGCCGATGCCGACCGGGCTCAAGGCTATACCGTCACCGACACCGGTATCGTGGTGGTTGCGTAGCGCAGCCTCCAGGCTGGTTTGCGTGTTTCCGTGCGTTTTTTCTGGGAAGGAGTCACTTCATTGACAGCCATTGCAAGAATCGTGGGGCGCGAGATCCTCGACTCCCGCGGCAATCCGACCGTAGAAGCGGATGTCTACCTGGCGGACGGAAGCATGGGACGGGGCGCTGTGCCGTCGGGCGCTTCGACCGGTGAGCACGAAGCGGTAGAACTCAGGGATGGCGACAAGGCGCGCTACCTGGGTAAAGGGACCTTAAAGGCAGTCAGCCATGTCAACGGCGAAATTGCCGCGGCCTTGCACGGAAAAGATGCCTCGCAGCAGGCCGCACTCGACGGGATTCTGATCGCGCTCGATGGCACACCCAACAAGGGACGGCTTGGCGCGAATGCGATTCTGGCGGTTTCCATGGCGGCAGCGCGCGCGGCCGCGCATGCACAACGAACGCCGCTCTACCGCTACTTGGGCGGTGTGGGCGCCTCGATTCTGCCGGTACCGATGATGAACATCATCAACGGCGGAGCCCACGCGGATAATTCCGTGGACCCGCAGGAGTTCATGATCGCGCCGTTCGGGGCCTCGAAATTCTCTGAAGCGCTGCGCATGGGCGTGGAAGTGTTTCATACACTCAAAAAGGTGCTGGCGAAGAGGGGCTACTCGACCGCGGTGGGCGATGAGGGCGGCTTCGCGCCCAATCTCAAATCCAACGAAGAAGCCATCGAGAGCGTGCTCGAAGCCATCACGCAAGCCGGATACAAGCCCGGCGAGCAGATCGGCATCTGCCTCGATCCAGCGGCGAGCGAGTTCTTCGAAAACGGCAAATACGTTTTCAAGAAATCCGACAAGAGCCAGCGAAACTCCGAGCAGATGGTGGAGTTCTGGGCGAATTGGGTGCGGCAGTATCCCGCGATTCTCTCGATCGAAGATGGCATGTCGGAAGAGGACTGGAAGGGCTGGAAGCTGTTGACGGACACTTTGGGCGCGAAGATTCAGCTCGTGGGCGACGATATTTTCGTGACCAACCCTTCCATATTTAAGCGCGGCATCGAAGAGGGAATCGGCAATGCGATTCTCATCAAGGTCAACCAGATCGGTACGCTGACGGAGACTCTGGCGGCGATGGAGATGGCTGCCCGGGCCGGCTATACCTCGGTGGTATCGCACCGCTCCGGCGAAACCGAAGACGCGTTCATTGCCGACCTGGTAGTGGCGACGGGCGCGGGGCAGATCAAGACCGGATCGGCCAGCCGCACCGACCGTATCGCCAAGTACAACGAGCTGCTGCGCGTGGAGGAGTTGCTGGGGTCGTCGGCGCAATTCCTGGGCAGAAAGGCGTTCCGGCGATGACCCGGCTGGTGCTGGTCCGGCACGGCGAAAGCGCCTGGAATAAAGAGAACCGCTTCACCGGCTGGACCGACGTCGATCTTTCCGAGAAGGGCCGCGAGGAGGCGCGCGAAGCCGGCGTGGTGCTGAAATCGCAGGACTACACGTTCGATGTAGCCTACACCTCCGTGCTCAAGCGGGCCATCCGCACGCTATGGATGGTGCTTGACGAAATGGATCTGATGTGGATCCCGGTGCACCGCTCGTGGCGTCTCAACGAGCGCCACTACGGCGCGCTGCAGGGTTTGAACAAAGCGGAGACGGCCGAGAAGTTCGGCGAGGCGCAGGTGAAGATCTGGCGGCGCAGCTACGATATCCGCCCGCCGGAATTGACCCCGGCGGACGAGCGCTATCCCGGCCGCGATCCCCGCTACCGGAGTCTGAGCAAACAAGAGCTGCCGCTTACCGAATGTCTGAAGGATACGGTGGCCCGGTTCCTGCCGTTATGGCACGAGACGATTGCGCCGGCCATTCAGCAGGGGCAGAGAGTGCTGATCGCGGCGCACGGCAACAGCCTGCGCGCGCTGGTGAAGTATCTCGACAACGTTTCTGAGGAGGATATCGTCGAGCTCAATATCCCGACTGGCATGCCGCTAGTCTACGAGCTGGATCCGCAACTCAAGCCGCTCAACCGTTATTACCTGGGCGATCCGGAAAAGGTGAAGGCCGCGATGGAGGCGGTGGCGGCGCAGGGGAAGAAGAAGTAGCAATAGGCCGCTCACGCCGCGCTGGCTAGTGGGTCGGCCGGTGATTTCGAAAGCGCCAAAAGACCGCTCCTTTTAGTCGCGGCTCGGTAAAGACGCTGCCGGACATTACCGAGCCGCGACCAAAGGGAGCGGCCCTAAACGTTATCGAAATGACCGGGACAACCCGCTAGTTGCTCTTTCCCACCGCGGTCAGCAGTTCCGCGTACAAAACCTTCCGGTTGTCGGCCGGATAGTGAACCGGAATGATTCTCTCCACGTTCAGCTTCAAGCGCACGATATTGTCCTCCAGGTTTGCGGTGTACGGACTGATAGTTGCCGGCGTCCGCATCAGCGGCT
>Ga0335081_10021012_pt1 | contig 10563 bp, 10 predicted proteins | sample Lox_Sample_35_FD_206713 | JGI IMG/M metagenome (GOLD analysis project Ga0335081, IMG submission 206713) | Soil microbial communities from Loxahatchee National Wildlife Refuge, Florida, United States - Lox_Sample_3.5 | ecosystem: Environmental > Terrestrial > Soil > Wetlands | place: USA... | reverse complement strand
GATCTACGACCACCGCCACCGGCCGGGGGTCTCCGTCCAGGGGCGCCGCGTGCCAGTCCTGGTCGCTGCAGCCGCTCACGAAGCCGATCATCCGGTCCCGGGCCGCGTCGATGTCCGCGGCGTACGCCGCCGGGTCCGGCAGGTCATCGGGCACGACGACCACCCCCTCTTAGTTGAAGCGGGCCCGGACCAGGTGGGGAACGGCGGCCGGCCCGGTGACCGGATGGAACCTGTCCGACGCCGCGCTCAGGGCCTGGTACTCGTCCTCGGTCAGGTCGATGTCGGCAGCGGCGACGTTGCTCTCGACCTGCCCGACGCTGGAGGCGCCCGGGATGGCGACCACCTCGGGCCGGTGGATGACCCAGGCCAGGGCGACCTGGGCGGGCGTGGCGGAGTGCGCGTCCGCCACCTCGCGCAGGGTCGCAATCAGCTCTGCGGCCCGGTCGAGGTTCTCGGGCAGGAACATCGGGCTGGTAGTCCGGAGGCGGTTCGCCGGCCGGTGATCCCGGTCGTACTTGCCGGACAGCAGCCCCTGGGCGAGCGGGCTGTAGGCGATCACCAGGTGGCCGGTCGACGCGGCGAACGGCAGCAGGTCGCGCTCCGGGGACCGGTCGGCGAGGTTGTAGCGGACCTGGTTGCTCAGCACCCGGCGGCCCAGCGCCTGCTCGGCGGCCCGCCAGCGGTCCAGGGAGTAGTTGCTGACCCCGACCTCGCCGACCAGCCCGACCCGCTGCAGCGCGCGCATGCCGCGCATGATCGTCCCGTCCCGGACCAGCGGGTTGGGCTGGTGCACCTGGTAGAGGTCGAGCCGGCGGACGCCAAGCCGGTTCGCGCTGGCCACCGCGCGCTGCTCGACGACCGGGGCGACCGGCAGCAGCGGGAAGAGCTTGGTGGCCAGGAAGACCGACTCCCGGTCCTCGCCGATCGCCTCGCCGAGGATCCGCTCGCTGCGGCCGAAGCCGTAGATCTCGGCGGTGTCGAACAGGGTGACGCCCAGTTCCACCGCCCGCCGCACGATGTCGTGCGCCTCCTGCTCGGCGTACGACTTGCCGTAACCCCATTCCCGGGAGCCGAACTGCCAGGCGCCCAGCCCGATACGGGAAATCCTGATGGTCTTCGGGTCAGTACCGACATCCAGATAACGCATGACTCCACTATCCGCCTGCCGGCGGGCCGGGCGGTACTGCTACCACCGGAGCTGAGCGATCTGGTCGTAATCGGCCGAGGAGTAGCCGACGAGCCCCTCGGACAAGGCGAAGATCCACTCCGCCACGCCCAGGGACAACGCGAGACGGCTGCAGCGGGCACAGAAGTGCGGCTCGTCCAGCCGGACCGAGTCGTCGGCCTCGAGCCGCACGTAGATCAGCTTCGATCCCTGCAGCATCCGCCAGCCGTCGCCCTCGCGGGCCAGGGTGATCGCCCGCTGCTCGGCGTGGGTGCGGCAGCGGTCGTGGTGGCCGGCCTCCCCGAACTTGCAGTAGCAGTGGTCCTCGCCCGGGAACGGCACGCCGTTGGTCCCCCAGGCCAGCAGGCTTTCGTCCTTCACCAGCACGGCGGCGTACCGGGTCTGCGCATGGGAGTCCCGGGCGAGCTCGGCGGCCCGCGCCACCATCTGCTCGGCGATATGGCTGTCGTGACGCTTCAGCGGCCGCCATACCGGCCCTTGCCCTGGTTGCATGCCCACCACCTCTTCGCAGCGAAGGCTACAGGGTGTCCGGCACGACAGTCAGCTAGTGTCCCAGGCACCAGGGACGGCGTAGGCCTCGTCGTCGCCCGGCCAGGGCGGCATGGTCACGCCCACTGCCGCCAGCGGGCCGTCGCCGTCGGCTCGGAACTGGAAATGCGTACCCGCGGGAATGGACAGGCAGGTGCCGGGCCGCAGCGGTACCGTCTCCTGCCGCTCCCCCTGGCGCCGCCACATCCGGCCCTGCCCGGCCAGGATGTACCAGATCTCCTCGACGGCACGGTGGGCCACGGCCCGGGAGACCCGGCCCGCGGGCAGCTCGAAGTGGGCCATCGAGCCGCGGCCGAGCCGCAGCAGCACCCGCACGTCCGAACCGTCCGGGGCGACGGCACCGGGAGCGCCGGGCAGCGGCATGGTGTCAAAACCCTGATCCACAGGCTCCCTCCGCGCCGGACCTCTCCGTCTGGATGACCCTAACGGATCGGTTCGTGCGCGGCGGAGCCTGCAGCGTGGTCAGTAGCTGGCCGGGGCGTTGAAGATGATGATCAGGCTGACGATCTTGCCGTCGCGGACGGTGAAGTAGTTGGTCAGGATGAGTTCGTCCGGCAGGTTCGTCTTGTCGTAGGTACCGTCGTAGCGGCCGCGGACGATGGTGTCGCCGTAGTGCTCGGTGACCTCGGTGATCTCGATGGTCACGTGGTCGCCGACCATCTCGCGCGCCACCCAGCGGCGGATGGCCCCGGCGCCCCAGAACTCCCGGTGGGCGTCGTTGACCAGGGCGTCGTCGGCGAAGGTGGCCACGATGGCGTCCTCGTCGAAGGCGTTGACGGCGGCGATGTGCTCGGCCACGACGGCCGGGAGGGCGGTGACGTGAGGGGTGGTGGTTTCTGTCATGACTCCACTCTCGGCGCTCCCTTCGCCGGAGGGTCAAGACCGTCTTCCGCGATTGACTGTCCGGTAAGGGGAAGGTTGAGAATGGCCTGGTGACGGCAGAGCTCACAGTCGGCGACTTCTCCCGCATCACCCACCTGAGCGTCAAGACGCTGCGGCATTACCATGAGGTGGGCCTGCTCGAGCCGGCCGCGGTGAACCCCGGCACGGGCTACCGCTACTACTCCGACGAGCAGATCCCGACCGCGCAGGTCATCCGCCGCCTGCGGGATCTCCAGATGCCGGTCGGCGAGGTCAAGGCGGTGCTCGCGGCGCCCGACGCCGCGGCCCGCAACATCCTCATCGCCGCGCATCTCGACCGGCTGGAAGCCGAGCTGACGCGGACCAGGGCGGCGGTCGACTCGCTGCGCAACCTGCTGCAGCCGCCGGAGGACGCGCCGGTGATCGAGCACCGGAGCGTCCCGGCCGCCCGGGCGGCCGGCATCGCGGCGGTCGTCGACCGCGCCGACGTCCTGCCCTGGTGGCTGGGGGCCCTGGGCGAGCTGCGGGCCACCGTCCGCGCTCAGGGGCTGACCGCCGCCGGCCCGGGCGGCGGGATGTACGCGAGCGAGCTGTTCCAGCACGACCGCGGGGCGGCGACCGTGTTCATCCCGGTGCAAGGCCCGGTGCGCGCCATCGGGCGGGTCACGGCGGTCACGGTCCCGGCGGCCGAACTGGCCATCATCAGCCACCTGGGCTCGCTGCACGACGCCGACCTCAGCTACGCCAGGCTGGGCTCCTACGCCACCAGGCACGAGATCAGCGTCGACGGGCCGCTGCGCGAGTACTATCTGCGCGGCGCGAACGACACGCCGGACGAAGCGGAATGGAGGACCGAGATTGGCTGGCCCATCTTCCGCGCCGACGGCCGTTCCCGGGCAGGCCGCGGCTGAGATCCCCGCCCGGCGGGCGGCCAGGCGGTTCGCCGAGGTGGTCTGCCCGCCCGAGATCCGTGCGGGGCAGCGGGCCGACCGGGTGCTGGCCGAGTTCGGGCTGATGCTCGGCTCGCTGCCGCCAGCGGCCAGGAAGGGCCTGGCCGCGGCGCTGGTCGCCCTGGACCAGGGGGCGCGGCTGTACCCGCCGTCCCGGGGCAGGCGGCTCGCCCGGCTGGACGACCAGGTAGCCGCCGCCTATGTCCGGTCATTGCTGGCCCGGCACGACCCGGCCGCCGATCTGGTCCGGCGGCTCAAGAGCGTGATCATCATGTGCTACTACGAGCTGCCGGAGGTGCAGCGGGAGATCGGCTACGACCCGGACCCGTACATCGCGGCCGTGTCCCGGCGCCGCCTGGAGTCCTACGGCCCGCAGATCCGCGCGGGCGAGGCGGCGGTCACCGAGGTCACTGGGACGGAGCCACCATGATCCGGGGGCTGATCACGCAGGAGGACGTGGCGGGTGACCTGAGCCTGGAGTGCGGGGCGGTGGTCGTCGGGTCGGGAGCGGGCGGGGCGACGGTGGCCGCGGAGCTGGCCGAGGCCGGGGTGGACGTGATCGTGCTCGAGGAGGGCGGATACCACCCGACCGAGTCGTTCGGCGCCGGGACCGGACGGGCGCTGCGCACCTTGTACCGGGACGGCGGAGGCGGGATGGCGATCGGGCGGCCGTCCGTGCTGTACGCCGAGGGCCGCTGCGTGGGCGGGTCCACGGTGGTCAACGGGGGCATGTCATGGCGGACCCCGGCCCCGGTGCTCCAGCGGTGGGCCGAGCAGGAGGGCCTGCGGGACATCGGCGAGCAGGACCTCGACCCGTACTTCACCGCGATCGAGTCCCGGCTCTCGGTCGGAACGCAGGACCCGGAGACCATCGGGCGCGACTCGGAGCTGTTCAAGAGCGGCGCCGAGGCCCGGGGCTGGACCGTGGTGGCGAACCGCCGGAACCAGCTGCACTGCGCGGGCACGAACAACTGCAGCAGCGGGTGCCCGACCGGCGCGAAACGGTCGATGCTGGTCACCAGCGTGCCCCGCGCGCTGGCGCGGGGCGCCCGGCTGTACGCCGACTGCCGGGTGGACCGCGTCACCCGGTCCGGGCCGGGGGTGACCGGCGTGACCGGCCACTTCGTCCGCCCGGGCGGGCGCAACGGCCCGAGCCTGACCGTGCGCGCCCGGGCCGTGATCGTGGCGGGCGGCGCGGTGCAGACGCCGGCCCTGCTCATGCGGTCCGGCCTGCGGCCGGCCTCCGGGCAGCTGGGCCGGAACCTGTCGGTGCACCCGAACGCGGTGGTGACCGCGATCTTCGACCAGGACGTCACCGGCTGGCAGGGCGTGCACCAGGCCTACCAGGTGCGCGAGTTCATGGCCGGGGGGCTGCTGCTGACCGCGACCAACCTCACCCCCCCGATGCTGGCCGGGATCTTGCCGGCCTACGGCCGGGAGCTGGGCGAGCTGATGGCCGACTACAACCGCATCGTCACCGCTGGGCCGCTGGTCTCCGACACCGGGACCGGCCGGATCCGGAACGTCCCCGGCCTCGGGCCGCAGGTGTTCTACCAGCTCACCGACTACGACGCCGCCCGCGTGGTGCGCGGCGTCGAGCTGACCGCCGAGGCGCTGTTCACGGCGGGCGCCCGGCGGGTGCTGCTCCCCTTCGACGGCGCCCCCGTAGTCCGCGGCCCGGACGAGCTGCGCCGGCTGCTGGCCCGCCCGGTACCCCGGCGGTCCCTCCAGCTGTTCTCGATCCACCTGATGGGCACCGCGCGGATGAGCGAGGACCCGCGGCGCGGCGTGACCGGCAGCTTCGGGGAGTTCCACGGCGTGCCGGGGCTGTTCGTCAGCGACGCCAGCGTGTTCCCGGGCCCGGTCGGCATCAACCCGATGGAGACGGTCATCGCGCTGGCCATGCGCAACGCGCGGAAGCTGATCGAGCGGCGCGACCAGCTGGCCATCTGACCGCGGGAGAGGCTACGCCCAGACGGCGACCGGGGCGCCCGGGGCGTAGAGGTAGCCCGCGGCGCTCTTGTCGGCGTTGGGGTCCTTGGACAAGGCGGAGTAGTCGATCGAGAACTGGTACTCCTGGCCCGTGGCGACCCGGTGGTAGGTGGGGTCAGGCGGCTCGACCAGGCCGGCGTCGGTGAACGACCCGTCCTGGAAGAAGAACTGCTTGGGGTTGATCACGAACCCGTCGGCCCCGCCCACGATGACCCAGGCGACGATCGCGCCGCCGGTCTGGTCACCCTGGGTGCTGATCTCGGCGATGCGGGACCCTTCGGGGGTGGTGTACCAGGACAGCTGGTTCGGGTCCAGGCTGTCGGTGCCCTTGAGCCTGGCTTCTGGCGGGGTGATCCCCTTCACCGCGTCGAGGCGGGCGGTGCTCTCGGCGAGCAGGCAGGCCGCGATGCTGATCCCGTCGTCGGTCCCGCCGCCGTGGAACGCGGCGGCGCAGACCGGCCCGCGCGCGGCCAGCCACGAGCTGTCCTGGGTCAGGATGGTGGTGCGCTCGGCCGCCGGGGCGCCGACGTACCTGGTGAACTGGGCGGCGTCGATCCGGGCGTCGGCGGTCTCGGTCTTGGCCTGGTAGCACTGCTCGATGGCGAGCGTGGTGGGCTGGCCGCCGCAGCTGGCCGGGGCGTTCTCGGTCCTGGCCGGGTGGCCCGGGTCGAACGGCTCGACGATGTCGATGAACGGGGCGCCGGCGGAAGCCGTGCTGGCCGGACCGGTGGCGGCCGGGTTGTTGGAGGAGGCCGTGCCGCCTGACGACCCGGAGGAACTGCAGCCGACCAGCAGCCCGGCCAGGGCGGCCAGGGCGGCCAGCATCGCGGCGCGTCTGGCCGACTCCATCAGGCCCATGGGTTCCGCCTTTCCCGCGACCCACGTCAGTCGCAGTGATCGTAGCGGGGCCCGGGGGCGGCCAGCCACTCACTCACCAACCATGATCATGGCCAGAAATGGCTCATATGCGGCCATAACTGGCCACGATCATGAAACCGGAGGGGATGGGGGTGGGGTGGGGCGGGGGATCAGGAGGGCGTCGGCGGCGAGGGGGCCGGCGGGGGTGCAGATCAGGGGGTTGATGTCGAGCGCCTCGATGACGTCGCCGAGGTCGCAGGCCAGGCGGGACAGGGCGGCGATCGCGTCAGCGATGGCACCGAGGTCGGCGGCGGGCTGGCCACGGGCTCCGGCCAGGACCGGGGCAAGCCGAAGCCGCTGCACCGCCGCCAGGGCCACGGGACGGGTGACCGGGGCGAGCAGCACGATTCGTTCGGAAAAAATCTCGATGAGAACGCCCCCGGCGCTGATCACCAGGAGGGAACCCAGAGCGGGGTCGTGCGTGATGCCCAGGGCCAGTTCGGTGCCGGGGGCAGCCGTCTGGCAGACCAGGGCGCGCGGCCCCAGGCGGGCGGCCAGGTCGTCGTAGGCCGCGCCGACCGCGGCCGGGTCGGCGAGGCCGAGCCGCACGCCGCCGACGTCGGACTTGTGCGCGATACCCGGCTCGTCGGTCTTGAGCACGACGGGGTAGCCGATCGCGGCCGCGGCGTCCAGGGCCGCGGCGCGGGTGCCGGCGGGGAGCGCGCGGACCGCCGGGATGCCGTAGTCGCGGAGCAGGTCGAACAGCGCGGCGCCGACCAGGCCGCCCTGAGCGGGCCGCCGGCGCCAGCGCGCGGCGGTCTCGCCGGGAGGTTCGGGGGCTTCGGGGGCTTCGGGGTCTTCGGGGGCTTCGGGGTCTTCGGGGTCGGGCGGCAGCTGCGGGGGGTGCGCCTGGTCGAGCAGGTGGCGCAGGGCGAGCAGGCCGGTGCGGGTGCCCTCGAGGACGGGGACGCCGGCCGCGCGCAGCCGGGCCGCGGCGGCCGGGTCGACGGCAGCGGGCAGCCCGGCCAGCACCGCGACCGGCTTGGAGGTACCCGCGGCCGCAGTGAGCACGGCGCGGGGGTAGGCGTCGTCGCCGTCGAGTTCGGGCACCAGGTCGACGGCCAGCGCCACCGCGGCCACCTGGGGATCGGCGGCCAGTGCGGACAGGCACCCGGCGAACAGCGGCTCGGTGTCGCGACCGGTCCCCCACACGTCGAGCGGGTTGGCGGGCGTCAGGCCGGGGTCCAGCACCGCGGCCAGCCGGTGCTGAGTGGCCTCGGCGAGGGGGGCGAACGGCACGCCGAGTTCGGCGGCCAGGTCGGCGGCGTGCGCGCGTTCCAGGCCGGAGTCGTGCACGGTGGCGATGCCCCGGCCGGCCGGCGGGCACCGGCGGCCCGGGGTGAACAGCTCGAGGGTGTCGGCCAGTTCGGCCAGGTCGCGGACGCGGTGCAGGCCGTAGGCGCCCGCCAGCGCCTCCCACGCGCCGTCGGCCGCGGCCAGCGCGCCGGAGTGCGCCGTCACCAGCGCCTTCCCCGCTTCGGAGGCGCCCACGCTGAGCAGTACGGCCGGGACGTCCGCGGCCAGCGCCTGGGCCAGCACCGCGCGCAGGCCGGGCCCGTCCCTGACCGCCTCCAGGACTAGGGCGAGCACCTTGGTTTCGGCCAGCTGCAGCGCGTACCGCGCGTAGTCCGCGGCGGTGGTGACCAGCTCCTGGCCGGACGAGACGGCCAGGCTGAAGCCGAAGCCGCGGCGCGCGCGCAGCAGCGCGGAGAACACCGAACCCGAGTGGGTGACCAGCGCGACCGGCCCGGCGGGCAGCGGGTCTGGCTCGATGTAGCCGACCGCCCGCAGCCCGCGGGCCACGTTGACGAACCCCATGCACCCCGCCCCGCACACGGCCATCCCGGCGTCCCTGGCGATCGCGGCCAGCCGGTCCCGCAGTCCGGTCGTGCCGGTGGCGCCAGCCGGGTCGGCGAGGCCGGGCGCGTCGGCCGGGTCGGCGAGGCCGGGCGGGCCCACCGGGTCGAAGGCACTGCCGAAGATGACGGCCGAACGGACGAGGTGGCGTGCCGCGGTGCCAAGCTGCGCCTCGAGGGCGGAGTCCGGCACCGCGAGCAGCGCCAGGTCTACCGGTTCCGGCACGTCGGCCAGGGTGGGCAGGCAGGGTTCGCCGTCTATCTCCCGGTACCGCGGGTTGACCAGGTAGGTGCGCGGCCGCGCCGGGCTTCTGGCCACTTCCTCGATCATGCGAGCGCCCAGGCTGCCCGGGCGGGCGCTGGCCCCAACCAGGGCCACGCTGCCCGCCTCGAGCATGGCGGCGACCGCTGTCTGGGTGGTGACGGTCACCTGCGGCGCGGGCCGCGGAGCGCGGAGCGGCGGTCGGCGATCGCGGCCTTGGCCGCCTGCATGCCGGGGATGCCGCAGACCCCGCCGCCGGCATGGGTGGCCGAGCTGGCGTAGTACAGGCCGGGCACCGGGGTGCGGTAGTCGGCGAAGCCGGGCGCCGGGCGCATGTGGAACAGCTGCTCCAGGGACAGCTCGCCGTGGAAGATGTTCCCGCCGATCAGGCCGTAGTCGTGCTCCATCTGGTACGGGCCTACGACGTCGCGGTGCAGGATCGAGCTCTTGAAGTTCGGCGCTACCTCGTTGTAGCAGTCGATCATGCGGTCGGCGTAGGCCTGCAGTTCCTCGGCGTGCGGCTCCTCGCTCCAGTCCGAGGGCACCCACTGGGTGAACAGTGACATGATGTGGTACCCCTCGGGGACCAGCGTCTTGTCGAAGGCGGTCGGGATGACGCCGTCGCTGAACGGCCTCGCGGCGGGCCTGCCCTCGCGGGCGTCCTGGAAGGCGCGCTCGATGTACGGCATGGTGGGCGCCATCTCCACCGAACCCGTGTGGTGTTCCTGCAGGTTGGTGCCGGGATCGGCGGTGAAGTCCGGGAGTTCGGCCAGCGCCAGGTTGATCTTGACGACGCCGCTGCGGGTCTTCCAGTGCTCGATGTCCCGGACGAAGTCGTCCGGCAGGTTCTGGCGGCCGACGTGATCTAGGAACGCGGTGCGCGGGTGCAGGGAGCTGACCACGACCTTGGCCGTGATCTGCTGGCCGTTCTCGAGAATGACGCCGCTGGCCCGGCCGTCTTTGAGCGTTATCTGGCTGACTTTGGCGTCGGTGCGGATCTCGGCGCCGTTCTGGCGGGCGGCCCGGGCGATGGCGTCGGCCACCGCGCCCATGCCGCCCTCCTGGAAGCCCCAGTTGCCCAGGTGGCCGTCGCCGACGTCGCCGATCGAGTGGTGCGCCATCACGTAAGCGGTGCCTGGCTCGTAGGGGCCGGCCCAGGTGCCGATCACGCCGTTGACCGCGAGCGCGCCCTTGACCTGCGGCGACTCGAACCAGTCGTCGAGCAGGTCGGCGATCGACATGGTCATCAGCCGGGTCACGTCAGCGATCGTGCGGACGTCGAGGTTGCGGTTGCGCCAGGCCAGCCGGAGCGTTTCGTTGAGGTCCCTGGGCTTGCGCGAGCCGAGGTTCGGCGGGACGGTGAGCAGCAGCGGGCCGAGGACCTCGGCCAGGCCGGCCAGCCAGGCGTCCCAGCGGGGCATGGCCTCGGCGTCCTTCTTCGACCAGCGGGAGACCTCGTCGTAGTTGCGCTTGGCGTCGTCGGCGTAGAGCTTGATCGACCCGCCCTCGGGGAAGGCCTGGTAGTACGGGCCCATCGGGAAGATCTTGTAGCCGTGCCTTTCCAGCTGCAGGTCGTTGATGATGGTCGGTGGCAGCAGCGACATCACGTAGGACAGGCGGGTGACCTTGAAGTCCGGGGCGTCGGGCCAGGGAGCTTCGGTGGTCGCGGCGCCGCCGGTCTTGGGCCGCGCCTCGAGCACCAGGGTGCGGGCGCCGGAGCGGGCCAGGTACGCCGCGGCGACCAGGCCGTTGTGCCCGCCGCCGACGATGATCGCGTCGTAGTCGGTGGGTCCGGCCGCCGCGGTCCTCGTCCTCGTCCTCGCCTTCGCAGTGCTGGCTGCGGCGCTGGCTGCGCTGGCCCCGGCCTGCGCTGCTTGCACCGCCTTGCCCGCCGCCGTCTTCGCCGCCTGGGTTGCCTTGGTAGCCATGAAACCGGATCCTCCGAAAGATTGACTGAACATTCAGTCTAGAAGCTGCTACGATTACCCA
>Ga0335081_10021011_pt1 | contig 10563 bp, 12 predicted proteins | sample Lox_Sample_35_FD_206713 | JGI IMG/M metagenome (GOLD analysis project Ga0335081, IMG submission 206713) | Soil microbial communities from Loxahatchee National Wildlife Refuge, Florida, United States - Lox_Sample_3.5 | ecosystem: Environmental > Terrestrial > Soil > Wetlands | place: USA... | reverse complement strand
TTGTGTGCGATGCACAAAAATGATTGACTCGGCAAAAGAGAGGCGAGAGATTAACAAAAGGTTAATTGTTGGTAAGCCGATGCGTCATCCAACGGTCGCACCACCGTCAAGTCTGCCCTCGCTGATGATGCCATGCCCGATTTGTGCTGGGCGGATGGTGTATCAGGCGCGGGGCCCGATGACGTCCGAAGTCGAGGACACCGTTTACGCCTGCCGCCGCTGCGGCACCGAGTTGATCCGCACATCCTCGGCGCGCAAGGTCCAGGGTACCCCGCCCGGCCAAGTCAAGAGCGCCGAAGCCGCCTGAGCGTAATACATTTATACATTAAAGAGCGCGCATTCCGGGCAGCCGACGCGCGACAGCCTCGGCGCCTATCCCAGATTCAGGTCCTTGAAGAAGTCGTTGCCCTTGTCGTCGATGACGATGAAGGCGGGGAAGTCGACGACCTCGATGCGCCAGATCGCCTCCATGCCAAGCTCGGGGTATTCGATGCACTCGACTTTCTTGATGCAGTGCTCGGCGAGGTTGGCGGCCGTGCCGCCGATCGAGGCGAGATAGAAGCCGCCGTGCTTCTTGCAGGCGTCGCGCACGACCGCCGCGCGGTTGCCCTTCGCCAGCATGACCATCGAGCCGCCGGCGGCCTGGAAATCGGTGACGAAAGAGTCCATGCGGCCGGCCGTGGTCGGGCCGAACGCGCCGGAAGCGTAGCCCTCCGGCGTCTTCGCCGGGCCGGCATAGTAGACCGGATGGTTCTTGAAGTGGTCGGGCAATCCCTCGCCGCGCTCCAGCCGCTCGCGCAGCTTGGCGTGGGCGGCGTCGCGGGCGACAATCATCGGACCGGAGAGCGACAGGCGCGTCTTGATCGGGTGCCTGGTGAGCTGCGCCAAAATCTCCTTCATCGGCCTGTTGAGGTCGATCTGCACCACCTCGCCGCCGAGTTTGTGTTCGTCGACCTCCGGCAGGTATTTCGCCGGATTGTGCTCGAGCTCCTCGAGGAACACGCCGTCGCGCGTGATCTTGCCGAGCGCCTGGCGGTCGGCCGAGCACGACACGCCGAGCCCGATCGGCAATGAGGCGCCGTGGCGCGGCAGTCGGATCACGCGCACGTCGTGACAGAAATATTTGCCGCCGAACTGCGCGCCGACGCCGAGCGACTGCGTCATCGTCTGGATCTCCTGCTCCATCTCGCGGTCGCGGAAGGCATGGCCGTCCTCGGAACCTTGGTCGGGCAGCGTGTCGTAGTATTTGCAGGAGGCGAGCTTCACCGTCTTCATCGTCAGCTCGGCCGAGGTGCCGCCGATGACGATGGCGAGATGGTAGGGCGGGCACGCCGCGGTGCCGAGCGTCAGCACCTTCTCCTTGAGGAAGGCGAGCAGGCGCTCGCGCGAGAGGATCGACGGCGTCGCCTGGAACAGGAACGACTTGTTCGCCGAACCGCCGCCCTTGGCGATGAACAAAAACTTGTAGGCGGCGTCGGCCTCGCCCCTGCCCTCGGCATAGATTTCGACCTGTGCCGGCATGTTCGAGCGCGTGTTCTTCTCCTCGAACATCGAAAGCGGCGCGAGCTGCGAATAGCGCAGATTGCGCTTGAGGTAGGCGTCGCGCGCGCCTTCGGCGAGCGCCGCCTCGTCGTCGCCGTCGGTCCAGAGGAGACGGCCCTTCTTGCCCATGACGATCGCGGTGCCGGTGTCCTGGCACATCGGCAGCACGCCGCCGGCGGCGATGTTGGCGTTCTTGAGGAAGTCGTAGGCGACGAACTTGTCGTTGTCGGAGGCTTCCGGGTCCTCGACGATCGCCTTGAGCGAGGCAAGGTGCGCGGGGCGCAAGAGATGATTGATGTCGGTGAACGCCGCTTCGGCAAGCGCGCGCAGCGCCTCGCGCGGCACCACCAGCACCTCCTCGCCCAAGACGCGCTCGACGCGCACGCCCAAGGCGCCGCCGGCCGCATCGAAAACCTCGATCTTGCGGTACGGCGTGTTGTCGCGGCCGAGCGGAAACAGCGGCGTGTGCTTATAGGGCGGCGTCGGATGGGCGGGGAGCGGGGCGATGGGAGCGTTCATGCGTTTCACTTGTCTTTTGGTTATCAGTGAGTGACGTTGTAGATTGCGTTACCAAGGCTCTCAACGAATCGCAGCGCTTCTTCAGCATCCGCTCCTGCGGGCGATTCTACCATTGTAAGCCACAACCTCTGCCTTGCTTTTCCGAAGCCAGAGGGAACGTGCGATTAAGCTGGGTTGCAGCTTTCATCTTCCATCCGCCTGCCTCTCGGCGTAGGCATCCACCAGCCCGGGCGGATTAGCGAAGCGCAATCCGCCATTTCCCTTGACGGGGTGCGGCGGGTCACGCTTGCGGCTAACCCGCCCTAAGATTTCCGTCCATCCGCCTGCCTCTCCACATAGGCATCCACCAGCGCGCGGATCATGCGCTGATAGGGCACCCGGCGCTTCTTCGCCTCACGCTTGAAGAAATCGAGGCTGCGCCGCGACAGTGAGAGCGTCACCTTGATGTTGTCCTCGCGCAGGACGAGGTTGCCCGGCGGGGGCAAAAAGTCCTCGATCACCCGCAGGCGCCCGATTTCCCCAGCCGTGTATCTAACCGTTCTGCTGCTCATAGATTTGCTTTCCTTTCCGCCAGTAGCCAGCGCCAAAGATGCGAATTCGATCCGCGCGATAAGTGAAACGCACCGGCACGCCGCCCGCGACCTTGCCGAAGCAGAAATAGCGTGGCTCGGCACCGCTATGCTCCAGGTCTTCGGCGATCACGCGGTGCGGATCGAAGAAGGCCGTCTGCGCTAAGACGAACGAAACGCCATGTTTGGCACGGTTGATCCGATCCTTCGCATCATCCCATTCGAAGCTCGGCTGGCGGGCCATAAGTATGTAGAATATGCCATATCAATATATGGGTGCAAGTACATTATCGTCTCTGTGCCACCACCGACATTTCGCCGCGCACCGTGCTTACATCACATTTTACGCAATAACGCGCCGGGGTCTTAATTTAGTGCGCCGACGATAATGTCCCGTTGCAAGAATCGTAGATAACAAAGGATATTCAAATGGAATTCGGAAAGCGGCGGTTTTCGATGCACAACGATCGTCAGGCTCCGGCCGCTCAAGAGACCTGCGTGCGGTGCTGCGGCACCGGCCGCGTCCGCGAGCGAGGCAATCGCATCAGCTGCAAGGCCTGCAAAGGGACGGGCCGGGTCAATGTCGCGGCGGAACGGGCTCACTAATGGGTCCCAAATACGAGGCGGCGGTAATAGCGCAAGGCGATCGAGAGCGGCGCGTCCCCGTGCTCGTCATGTGCAGACGATAAGCGAAGGAGCGTCGCCATACCGCTGCGGCAGGCCGAAGCAGCATCACGAGGAGCGTGGCAACGAAGCAATCTGCGCTTCGCAATTTGGATTGCTTCGCTTCGCTCGCAATGGCGCCGGCCCTCAGTCGCGCGCGTAGTACTTGCGCTCGCTGCCATCGAAGCGGCCGGAACGCAGGCAACATCGCTTGAAAGCTTCTTCCGGAGCCGCAGGGGCAAAGGTCGTTGCGCCCGAGCTTCTCGATCAGCTCCTTGTCGCCGTGGACGACGCGCTCGCCGCGGCGCACGCGGGTCTCGGAGGGATAACCCCGCCTCCGCTTACGCGTGACCTCGAAAGCAAGGCAGGTCGTCGAAATCGTCGCGCTGCATGACACGCCTCCATGCTGAACGGCTTTGCCCGGGATGCGCGCTGATATGGCGGCGCGGCATCGCCGCGTCCAGCGTGTCGAGCGTCCCGACCTCGCAAGCGGCGACGCCCGGTCAGAACACCCGGCACTCGCGCGAGATCATTGCCGTGCCGCCGGCCATCTTGACCTTCATCGCGTGAGTCTTCTTCGCCGCCTCGCCTTTCGATCGGGCGCCGAGGACGAGGATCGCATGCCCGGAGGACGGCCCCTTGGCGCTGATGAAATAGGCGAACAGTTCGCAGCGCAGGCGCTTGTCGCATTTGTTGGCGAGGCCGACAACAAACACCACGGCCTTGCCGAGCGTCTGATAGTCGCCGCTCTGGTCGATGCACTGGGATCGGCTCGTGGTGCCGGGATCGGGCGTCGGCGTCCCGCCGGCGTCCTCCGCTGCCGCCGCACACGGCGCGCACAGCGCAAAAGCCCGCAACGCCGATCGCAAAGACACGCCGCCCCTCCTCTGCAAACCTCGCCGCCTGCTTCGAGGCTTTACTTGAAGAACCGCCGGCGCGCGATGATGGCGCGAAGGCGCTCGACGCGTTCGGTCATCCGCTCGCGCAGGCAGCCATAGACGTCGGCCATGATCGGCGGATCGCCGTGGATGAGGTCGCCGCAATCGTCGCGCCGGTGCAGCCATTCGCGCTGCTCGGCGCGCAGCGCGCCCACGTCGGCGGCGCTCAGCACGGAAAGCGCCTGCGCGAACAGCTGCGCGACGCCGCGGTCGAGATCGCCGAGGTCGCCGACGCCGCAAATCTCCTTCTCGACGATGCTTGACGCGCGCCGGCAGTCGAAGCTCGGCGCCGCGTCAATCCCGCGGGACTGGCCCGCCGCGATCGCGGCTGCGCCCAAGGCGACAAACAACCCGCGTCTCAATTGACCCATGCAGCGCCGGCGCCCCAAGCCGAGTGACAACACCGGCAACGTCGCATGGCGGGCCGTGGCGAGCAATCCGCACTCTCTTTCGCCGCTCAACGGGCACGGCTTGCGACGCGTCACGGTGCTTGGCAGCCGGGGGTCCCGCGGATCTGATCTTCGAGCGCCTTCCTCTGGCTGTCCGACAGCGGCGCCGCCTCGTTCACGCACATGAACATGGCATTGCAGGCGGCGTCAGGAGCCGGCGGCCACAGGCGCGGATCGGCGATCGCCGCCGGGCATTTCAGGAAGGCATTCTTGGCGTCCCAGGAAATTGTCTCGGGGAACAGCGTATCGTGAATTCCGATATAGAGGAGGAAGAGCACGAAATCTGCTGCCCCGGAGGTCACCACGGCGACGCCGAGGCCGACCGCGACGACAGCGAACGTCCAAACGGCAATGCGCTTCGCGGTCATGCGCGACAGTAGCCTGACCCACCCTGCGCGCCATCCCTCGAAGCCGGTTCCGCGCGCCTGAAATTGCAGATGACATCAGGCGAATCTGCGATTATTCGCAGGCCATGCCTGCAAGCCCCTTCCGCGTCGGTCGCTCGACGACCGGGCTCGGCCTGTTCGCGACGCGATCGATACGCCGCAACGCCTACATCGCGACCTATCGCGGCCGGCGCATCACCAATGAGGAAGCCGAGCTGCTCGAGCGCCGCGGCTCGCGCTACATGTTCGAGATCAACAGCCGGTGGACCATCGACGGCTCGGCGCGCTGGAATGTGGCGCGATACATGAACCATTCCTGCCGGCCCAACGCCAAGCCAGTAGCGCGCAAGGGCCGTATCGTTTTCGTGGCCTTGCGTCCCATCGATCCCGGCGAGGAAATCACCTACGACTATGGCCGCGACTATTTCAATTTCTTCATCAAGAAATCGGGCTGTCGATGTGCAGCATGCCGGGTCAAGGCGGCGGTGCGCCGGTCGCGACGCGGCGCGGTCGCTCGGTCGCGCCGGAGCAAGCGCAAGTAGGGCCGCGGGCGCGCCCTGAGGCAATCCGCGCCCCTGGTCCGCTGCGGTTTGCCTCCCTCTGCCGTTTGGGCGCCGATGTGCTAAGGTTGCTCGGGGGAGCAGCCGAATCCCGGCCGACGACGCCGAAATTCTTCGGTGATCGCGCCGCGGCCTAATCGTGCGGGGGGCAATTCATGGCAAGCCGTCAATGGTACACCGCGGTCGGCGGGAAGCAGGAAGGTCCGTTTCCGGACGAGCGGCTTCGCGAGCTGATCGCCAACGGCACCGTGACGGCCGAGAGCCTGGTCTGGTGCGAGGGCATGACCGACTGGACCAAGGCCGGGGCCGTGCCCGGCCTCGTGTCCGAGGCGCGCCGCGCGGCGACCGTGCCCGCGGCGCCTCCCGCCGCCGGGAGTGGCGACGTCGAGCACTTATGGACCGATGTGGGCGTCTGGCCGCTGCTCGGCCGCACGCTCCTGCTCATGCTCGCCGAGTTCGTGATCATCCCGCTCCCGTGGGCGGCCACGAGCTACTATCGATGGTTCGTCTCCCACATCAAAATGCCGCAAGACCAGCAGGTGGAGTTCGTGGGCAAGCCGGGAGACATCTGGTACATCTTCATGCTGTCGGCCGCGTGCAGCTATGTCGGCCTGATCCACGGCCTCCTTCAGCTCGCCCTGATCTTCCTGACCACGCTGTTCACGCTCATCATCGTGCGCTGGTTTTTCGCCAACCTGAGCTGGGAGGGCCGCGAGACTTCGCTGCGTTTCACCGGAGGCTACTGGCCGCTGCTCGGATGGACGGTGCTGCTGGCGGTTTCCGTCGTCACGATCATCGGCTGGGCCTGGGTGTGCACCGCCTGGACGCGGTGGATGTGCAAGAACGTCGTCGGCTCCGAGCGGCAGCTCATCTTCACCGCCAGCGGGTGGGGCGTGTTGTGGCGGACGTTGCTGTTCACGCTGTCGTGCGTCTTCATCATTCCGATACCGTGGACGCTGCACTGGATCGTGCGCTGGTTCGTGTCGCAATTCGCGCTCGCCAACCCCGGAGCAGCGGCCATTGGGGCGCCCGCGCCGGCGCGGGCCTGAACCTTCAGGCGGTGCGGCGTCGCCGCACCGCCGCGCGCCTTTTGCGCCAGGCGACGGCGCGGCCTACTTTTTCGCGGCCGCGTAGGGATAGATGATGTCGCCGGTCTTATACTGCGGCGGCCAGAGGATCGGCTGCACCTTGCCGTCGGCGAACTGCTCGAAATTGTTGGGCGCGACGTGCTGGAACTGCGTGAACACCGTACGCGCCTGCGTCCACTCGCCGTCCTCACCGTAAGAGATGTCACCGACGACGGTCGCCAGTTTGTGGCTGTGGATGTACGCGGCGAGCTTGTCGTGATCGAGGCTCTGCGTGCCCTCGACCGCCTGCGCCAGCACCTGGCCGGCCGCATAACCGAAGGGCACGAAGCCGTAGCCGAGCGGATCGATCTTCTGGCCCGCCGCCACGGCGCGATAGCGCTTGAGCACGTCGGCAAGGCCGGGGAAGTTGAAGGTCGGAGCCGGCACGAAGCTTTCCATGATGACGAGACCGTCGAGGATCGGGCCGAGCTGCGTCTTGATCGGCGTGATCAGCAAACCGATCATCGTGCCGCCGAACATTTTCGGGGTGAGGCCGACCTCGTTCGCCGCGCGCACGATGCCGACCGTATCGGGCGGATAAGCGGCGACGAAGACGATGTCCGGGTTCGCCGCCTGGATGGCGCGCACGGTCGGCGCAAAATCCGTGGTCGGCGGCGGGTAGCTCTGGTCGTAGATGATCTTGAATCCGCCGGCGTTGGCGTTCTCGCGCGCGCCATCGGCGGACGTCTTGGCGAACTCGGCGTCGGCGGCGAGGATCGCGACGGTCTGCGGCTTCGGCTTTTGTTCCGCGGCGAGGTCGAAGAAGCCCTTGGAGAACGCCTTCACCCCGTCGGGGCCGAGCGGTTGCATCGAGAAGTACCGCGAATAGTGGAAATGGCGGTTGATGCTGACCGCGAGCATGCTGATGGTCAGCTTGCGGTTCTCGACGATCACCGGCATCGCTGCCGCGGCCATGTTGGTGGCGTAGGGTCCGAGGATGAGATCGACTTTGTCGACGTTGATGAGCTTGGTGTAGATGCCGGGCACGTTCGACGGGTTGCTCTGATCGTCGTAGTAGACGAGCTCGACCGGGCGGCCGAGCAGCCCGCCCTTGGCGTTGACGTCGTCGCGCCAGAGCTGCAGGGCGATCAGGAGCTGCTTGCCGTTCTGCGCCACCGAACCGGTCTGGGCCATGCTGAAGCCGACCTTGATCGGCTCGGCGCCGAAGGCGCCGCCGAGCGGCAGGCAAAGCAGCACAAGGGCAGCGGCCGCGGCGGCAATGCGCCGGATCTCATTGCCGGCGGAACGTTCGCGGAAACACCAAGCCATGGCCGTCCCTCTCCTGTTTGCACGTTCTTATGCCCACGCGCGATGTTCCGTCTTCTTGCGATGTTCGGTCTTCTTATGCGCACGCACGACGTTCCGTCGCTCCGCACTCAAACAGCCAAAGGCCGCACACGGCGAACGACGACGGCCGCGAGCGTTGCGGCCCGTTCTCGTCGCGGCCCGGCCCTTGCGCGGGGCTCAGGACTTGGAAAATTTATTTCATCATCTCATCACCCGGCATGATGCCCCAAAGGTTCGATGCCGAAGGATCCTTCTCCCATACTTTCGGCCGCTGCGGGTTGTCGCGGTGCCAGGGCCGCGGCTCGAAGTAGCCGAGTTCCTCGTTCATCCGGTCGAGCTCGGCGAAGGTCTCGGTGATGAGTCCGTTCGGGGCGCGATGATAGGCGAAGAGATTGTGGCCGATGCCGTGCCGGCCCGGTCCCCAGAGAAGCTTGTAGCCGCGCAGGCTGAGGAGGTCGCAGGCCTCGTGCATGTGCGCCCAATCGCGCAGCTCAAACGCGGTGTGGAAATGGCGGTTCGATCCGGTCTCCATCAGGTTGATGGTGTGATGGTCGGGACCGCAGCGCAGGAACGAGAAGAAGTCGGCCATCCAGTCGGATTCGCGAAAGCCGAGCACGTCGCAATAAAACTTGGTCACGTGCTTGACGTCGGTGACGTGGAACGCGACGTGCCCGAGCTTGTGGGGCACGATGCCCTGGCTCCGGAATTTCTGGTGCGAGAAGGCGTCACGCTTGAACACCTCCATGACCGTGCCCTTGGGATCGGCGAAGCTCAGCATCTCCGAGATCGAGGGCTCCGGATCCTTCTGGCGCTGGGTTTTGACGCCGTGGGCGGCGACCTGCTTCTCGAACGCGCCGAGATCGGCGTCCGGCGGGATCTGAAAGCCGACGCGCACGCACTGCGCCTGCGCACCGCGGCGCAGCACGACCGAATGGTGATCGACCGTCGAGGCGAGATACGCGGTATCCTTTTCCTTGGCCACAAGGGTGAGACCCATGATCTCGGTGTAGTACTCGATCTGCTGGTCGAGATCTGGCGTCTCGTAGCTGGCGTGCGCGATCTTGCTGACGCGGATCATGCAATTCTCCTTCTGTGTCTTTTCTGTCTCCCCTCGCTGGGAGGGAATAGTCAATGCTAGTTGCGAGGCCAGGCGTCGATGACCTCAACCAGCGCGGCGTTGTCCTGGTCGGCGAAGCCGGTGTCCATGGCGCGCTGAAATACTTCCCGGGCCCGATCGAGCATCGGCGTCACGGTGCCAACCTCGTCGGCGAATTCGCGGATCATGTCGAAGTAGTGGAAGAAGTCCGATGGCGCGCCCTGCGCCGCCGGAATGTAGCGTTTGGCCGCCGCTATCGGCGCGCGAATGGCGAACTGGGTCGAGCCGCCGCTGCCGGTTGCAATCGCCTTGATCATGGTATCGATGTCGACACCGGCCTTGCGTCCAAGCGCCATCGCTTCGGCCGCCGCCGCCATGTGAATGCCAACCAGCAGATTGTTGACCAGCTTCACTTTAGCAGCCGCGCCAAATGGACCGAAATTGATGCACGAATCGGCGAATCCGTCGATCACCGGCTGCGCTTTCATGCACGCGTGCTGATCGCCGGCGAGATAAATGACTGCTTTGCGCGCCGCGATCATGCTTGGCGTGCCGGAAACTTCCGCATCGAGAAAGACGGCGCCCTTCCGCGCCAGCAGGTCGTTCTGTTGCCGCTTGACCGACAGCGGCGGCGAACCAAACTCGATGAATATCTGCCCCGGCCGGGCCGATTGAACGAGACCCTCGCTACCTTGCATCACGGCATCGAGCGCCGCGGGCGACGGCATGCAGGAGAGCACGATTTCCGCCTGTGCGCCGACCTCGGCCGGCGAGCGCGCCGGCACTCCACCCATTTTTTCGAATTCGGCAAGCGAGCTCCGGCGCCAGCCGATGACGCGAAAGCCGCTGTTGATCAAGTTCTGCGAAATCCGCATCCCAACCCGGCCGACGCCGACAAAGCCAACAGTTTCCATTTTCGCCCCTTACGCCACTTCGACCGTTTGGTCTGAAAGATTGACGCGCAGCCCGAGCGTGCCCTCCATGACGGTCCATTCCTTGAGCTCGAAGGTGCGCAGCCCGTTTTTCACGAACGGGTCGGCTTGCGCAAGCTCGCGCGCTTCCGCTGCGCTCGCCGCGCGCAGAATGGTCAGCCCGGCGCCGTTTGGCGGTCCCTGGCCGTCGGACAGCGGCCCGGAGGCGAACAGGACGCCGCGTTTTTCGAGCGCGATCATGTATTCGAGGTGTGCAGGCAGCAGCGCCTTGAGCTTCTCCGGCGTCGGCGAGGGCTGCGACAGCACCGCATAGAATCTTCGCCGCAGCATCTTCTGCGTTAGCGCCGCGATGCGCTCGTCGACGTCCATGCCGTCCCTCCTCCCCGCGCTTTTCGTTGCAGGCTTTGGCCCATGCTTGGCGGGCCCGCCGCGGCCTGTCAACACGCGCGCCGCCGCGAGTTTCATTCGTCCGCCGGCCTCCCTTGCCGCAGCGCT
>Ga0335081_10021010_pt1 | contig 10563 bp, 14 predicted proteins | sample Lox_Sample_35_FD_206713 | JGI IMG/M metagenome (GOLD analysis project Ga0335081, IMG submission 206713) | Soil microbial communities from Loxahatchee National Wildlife Refuge, Florida, United States - Lox_Sample_3.5 | ecosystem: Environmental > Terrestrial > Soil > Wetlands | place: USA... | reverse complement strand
CAAGTTCACCGGCTGGCCGGTGAGGTTGTAGGTCACGACCTTGTCATTCGCGCTGTAAACAAAGGCGACAATGAAATAAAAGAATGCCAGCATTACCCAGGCGACGCCGCCACCGGACTTCTGGCGTTGCGCCAGCAGCAGAATGACGGTGAATACGACCAGGATCAATGCAGTGATTCCGATGGCGAACCAGAAGGCCGTCTCGCGCGGCATCCAGCCATTCGGACGCCAGTTCATATCGAAGTGCGTGGCCATGCGTGCCGGAAGCTGGTCCCACACCGACCAGAAGCGCAGCGCAGTCAGCGGCAGCGCGATCCACATCAGCCAGGTTAGGGTGCGAAGTAGTGTGCGGTTCATGGGTTTACCTCGAAGACTTTGAGCGCTACTCCTTCTTGGCGGAGACATCCGCGGCATCGCTTTCGCCTGACATTTCGGTCCACAGACGGACGTAGGCAACACCGTTTTCATAGCGAGTCACAACCACTTCGGTTCCGCGAGCGATCGCGGAGTTATCTTCGGCACGGGCGGCGCATACGCGGCGGGTGCCGGCTTGCGAGTAGATCAACTCGCCAGTGCCGCCTTCGCGGACCGGCATGGAAATGTGCCCAAGCACGCCGACCATGTCATAGTCGGACGGATCGAGATTCTCTTCTTCCGACGTCAGCACGCGGCTGAGAAACAAATAAATGATTCCGGCGCCAGTGAGGCCGCTGAGCAGCGCGATCCCCAGACCCATGACAAACCAAATTGTCGAAAAGCGCGTCAGCAGATAACCCACCCCGCCAAACCAGGCGAGAAAGGCGGCCAGCGTAATGGGATTCAACAGCGACGCGCCGGCTTTACCGCCTCTCGCACCATGCGCGGCGTGAGTGCCCACGTGACCATGAGCGCCGGGCATGTGATGCGGCACATGCAAACGGAGACCGCCCAATACGTAGGACAGAACGCTGAACAGAAATCCGACAGCAAAGCAGACCAGATAGAAATTCGCCCAAGTCATTGCGAGCACCTCCCAGTCATGCGGATTGCGGGTTTCAGGGCTTCGGGCTTAAGGGCTTCGAGTAAGCGGTCAGCCAAGCCGGGAGTGTCAAGAATTGCGCCCAGCAGAATCAGGCATTGCCGCGTGTCTTGCTCGCGCGCCAGCTTGATCAGAACTTCGCTGACTTCGGGATCGCTGGCAAATCGCTCCGAGCCCTGCAGCAGCCAGACATCAAGTTTCCCTTCCGTGGTGCGGAGATCGGAGGTGAGGTCGGTGTGATAGCCCTCGGGATCGTCGACCAGGAAGCCGGGATGCACCTTGAAAAACTTCGCCAGCAGATTGCGGGTGGATTGCGTCATGTGCGGGCGGGCGCCATTCTCGATCTGCGAAATGTAGGACTGGCTGATGGGCTTGCCGGTCTCTTTCTTGACCGCCTTTACCAGTTCCAGTTGGGTCATGGGGCGTCCGAGATCGCGAAGGGAGCCTTCGACCTCGCGCAGGTAGCGGATTTTGTCGGCGAGAGTCATATCGCTAATCGAGATAGTTATATTGCAATATGTAATATTTTGTCAAGGAATGGATGTGGCGTGTTTGCAAGGGTTTGGGGGACGCCTGCAAGGAGATCAATGAGACTGACTCTGCGAATTACTCTGCCGGCGGTCAAGGCCCTTTAGTGCCGAGCAGTGAAGCTTGTTCGTGTGATACTACATACGGTATCATCTACTAGAACCGGAGGAGGACGCTATGGGCGGTCAATTGCACGTGAGGGGTCAGAATGGCAACTGTCGAGAAGATCAAGGCAGCGATTGCACAGATAGCGCAGCGGCGAAAGAACACAACGGCTTCTGAGATCGATTGGGTGGTCACGCAGCTTGGTCAAAATGGCTATGTCGTGAAGTCGCGAAAAACGTCCGATGCCATGCTGTACAGCGTCGGCGTTGCGCGGTTCAGTATTTGTACCCACAATCGAGGTAGTAAGCAGATAAAAGCCTGTTACGTGGACGCGTTCCTTGGCGCCATGATAGAGATTGGAATATATGAAGAGTGAAGCCACAAGGTCGGTTGATTACTATCTGAATCTCCGGTACGGCGTGGCCATGCGGAAGGATGAGGATGGTGACTGGGTAGCAAGGGTAGAGGAGTTGCCGGGTTGCGTTGCGCATGGGGAGACGACTGGCCAAGCACTGGATCGTCTTGAGGAATTGAAGAAGGCATGGATTGAGGACGCAATTGAGTCTGGCGATAGCATTCCAGAGCCCCAATCCGAAGAAGCCCTGCCGAGCGGTAAATGGCTCCAGCGAGTGCCCAGATCCTTGCACAAGAATCTGACGGAATTGGCTGAGAGAGAGGGTGTAAGCCTGAACCAGTTAGTGACTACCATTCTTGCCGAAGCGGTCGGGCGAAGCAGAACGGGCAGCGCGGCCGTCAGCATTCTAGACTCAGCGGATGTGGGCGTTTGGGGCAACCCCTTCTGCAACTGGTCCAAGGCATACAAAGGATCGGAGATCAGTGGATGGCAAATTGATCAGCAGAAGCCGATTGAGTTCGTAATCGATGCGCTTGCTTCACAAGTTTTCGGACTACCGAACCAGATCAATGAATTTCAGTTTAGGGTGACGGAAAAACGTGCCAGCAAAAAAGAGCTCACTTACAAATCGTGATCAGCAGTATGCATCGTTTTTGAAGGGGATCAAGCTCCTTGGGTTCGGGATTCTTGAATCACACGCAACTCAAAACCGTGAAGGCTACGTTGAACTCTACGAGGGAAAGAAACTAACCAGGAAGATTTCCGCGAACTACTCAACGATGGAGGTCGAAAAAGAATTTTTTAACGCCTCTGCCAAGTTAACGTTGACCATGGGGGATAAGAAGGAATCTCAAAAGCCTGTCGTCACAGTGGAGTGCACGTACGTGGCACATTTCCACTGCGACACATGTCAGATTACCAAGGACCTAGCCGAGCGCTTCACTAAATCAGAATTGCGCCTCGTCGTTTGGCCATACTTCAGGCAGTTTGTGAACGACATGACCGCGAGGATGGGAATTCAACCGGTGCTCATCCCGTTTTCTGCGGTTTCCTAACGAAACGCTTCAACACTTAAGGAGTAACTGTGTATAAAACACAATGTAGTGCACGTAGTGCCTACGGATGACGGGTGGGCAGTAAAAAAACCGCATGCGGAGCGTGCGAGCGGACGCTTTGACCGTCAGGCGGAAGCCATAGATCGGGCGAAAGAATTAGCAGGTCGCGGGGAAGTAATCGTCCACGGTACAAATGGAAAGATCCGAAAGCTGACGCCCTTCGACTAACTGTAGTAAGTGGGCATAAATCGGAACGTGCTAGCGCCTCATCGGCGCGTTTACACAAATTGCGCTTGGCCTTCGGCACGACTGAAGTCGTGCCCTTCCCAGTGATCCTTTAAAGGCGTCGTCGACCTTCGCTCGATTGGACAGCTCCTTCGACCTGGCTCAGGGAAGGCTACGGGCGGCTGTCCCCACCTGAGCCTGGAAGGGGCGACGGGCGAGGACGCCCGTCCTCCATCGATTTGTCAATGGGTAACCCCAGGTTAGCTCGCAACTATCGCTCGCGAACCTGGGGCACCGAATTGTAACCAGAGTTTGGCTTACTGCTTCTGTTTTTCCGCAGCCGGTTCGACCGCGGCTTTGGGTTTGGCGGTCTTGGCGACCGTTTCAGTCTTTGGAGTCCAATAGTTCGGCGCGGCCGCGATCACCTGCTCGGCCGGGGCGCTCATTTCTGGTGAGTAGCGGAGGACCATCGATTCCGTGTTCTCAATCGTCTCCGAGCTCACTTGTAGAAACTTCTTATAGCCTTCTTCACCGAGGATGTCGCGCACGGTGGGATTTTTGTCAAAGCCATCCAAGCCGGAGCGCAATCCGGTCACGTAGAAGGTCGTGCCTTTCCCGCCCTCGATGACCTGGGAGACCAGCAGCGGTTGCGTGTTGTCCATTTTCTCGGCGGCTTCCTTGGCATCTTTCATCAGAGCTTCGAAATCAGTGATGCGTCCGGGGCGAATGTGCACTGCCGTGGTACGCAGCACTCGCGATTCACCGATGAGTTTTGCGTAGGCTGCAGCGTCGGTCGGGGCCTTGCGCGAAAGGTCCCAGCGGCGACGGCGCAGCTCGGTGCGCGAACTGGCAATGCAGTTGTTCCAGTCGTTCAACATCTTCTTGGTGGTTTCCTTGCCGTAGGCTTTGTTCAGAGCGGCCATAAAGGCGTCTCCCGCCTTGTCGATGTCGGCATAAGAGTTTCGGGTGCTGACGAACATGGCGGTGGTTGTGTCGCCATATACGGCTTCCAGTCCCAACCAGCGATCTCCGTTGTACTTGCGATTGGCGTCGGCCATCTTCTTGGCCAGAGCTTCGAAGTCGGCTTGCTTCTCCGGCTTCACGTTCACGACGTAAACATCCAGGTAATCCCCCGCGGCTTGGCCCACTGCCGGGATAGCGAGGCAGACGGCGGCCAGGGCGGACAGCAAAGCTTTCCGCACCATAACTCCTCCTTATTGTGTTGACCTTCAACAGAGGGCTAATGGCAGCGAACATACGCCTTGGGTGGGCGGGTGTCAATGTCGGTAAAGCGTTAACCACAGGGGGCACAGAGGACACGGAGAAACCGCACTTTTGTTCAGGAACGGGAGCAGAACAAAGTGAAACCACGAAGGGCACGTAGGATCACAGCGCAAATAGCACCGGTTGCGGAGTCGGTAACATGCCAGGCGGAAGCCTGTCCAATCCAGTCTTCAGTCAATCGTGGTGATCCTGAGCTGAATGGCTGTGCCGTCCCCGTAGGGGTTACCGTCCTTTCCCCAATCCACTTCGACATCGAGGGTATCGCCGGCGGAAAACGTCATCTGACTCTGCACCAATACGGGTGACTTGCAGGTATCGATGGTTATCTTCAGGATCTGTTTGTCTGTGTTGCGGACAACACGAAGGTCGGTAGATGTAGGGTAGGAGCAGTCAATCCCAACCACTCTGCCCTGAACCTTGTATGTGCCAGACGAGGGAGCGGTCCAACGCACGACGCTCAATTCGCCGTTAAATCCTGGTTGCACCATCAGGTAGTTCGAGGGGAGGCAATTTGTCAACCAGCAGAACATCTTGCCCGTATCATTGTGAGCGACCACCGGCATTAGGTTGCAAGGGCCCACATACAATCCCCAAAAACTGACACCGGGCAAACACTGATCATCCTTGTCGGTGTAAAGGATGAACGGAGTTTGAAGGGCGGTTATATATCCGTATGACCAGACCCCATTTGGATTTGCTGCAAAGGAAAAATCCTTGACGACATCGTAAGTTTGGGCAGGAGCGGCCGGTGCCGCGAACAGCAAGAGTGCAATCGCGATCCAATTAATTTTAAGCAGATTCATGTCGATCTCCTGTGCATATGAGCCCACGCAGTTTCCGCCCGAAAAGAACTACCGTGATCCGGCCCTCTCCTTCGCGACGAGAACATAGGCGAGGCCTCTCAGTCATTGAAAGCGTCCCTGAGGAAGTTGGGGGCGCCGAGTTGCCTTAGCCTTGAAATGCGCTGGCTTGCGTTTCGAAGAGCTCTGCCCCTCGGCCCAAAGTTAGCGCACTTGGCTGTGATGGTCAGCAACAAGCATCACACGTCGAAGTGACAAGAGGGGAAGTCCCGCGTCAGCCGAGCCTAAAGTCCAGCTTCAATCCTCGATCGTGGATCGAGATAGTCGCGCAGCGCGTCTCCGATAAAATTAAACGACAGCACCGCCAGCATCACCGCCGCGGCCGGAAAAAGTACCAGATGCGGGGAATCGAACAGATGTGCGCGGCTGTCATTGAGCATGGTCCCCCAGCTCGCGGTGGGAGGGGGAACACCGAGGCCGAGAAAGCTCATGGTGGCTTCGGCCAGAATGGCTCCGGCCATGCCGATGGCGGCCTGCACCACGATCGGCTGAATGATGTTCGGCAGAATGTGGCGCACGATGATGCGAAGGTCGCTGGCACCGAGGGCACGGGCAGCTTCGACGAACTCGCGTTCGCGCGCGGCGAGTACCTGGCCCCGCACCAGGCGGGCATAGCCGACCCATCCGCCGAGAGACAAAGCCAGAACCAGATTGAAGATGCCCGGCCCACGAAAAGCCACGAAAGCGATGGCCAGAAGAATTCCGGGAAATGACATGAATGCGTTCATCACGACGATATTGATGAAGCGGTCGATGCGGCCTCCGTAGTATCCGGCGATGCAGCCGATAATGAGGCCGAGCGCGAGCGAGGCCGCCACCACGCAACCGCCGACGAGCATGGAGATGCGTGAACCATAGATCACGCGGGAAAAAATGTCGCGGCCAAGTTCGTCGGTGCCGCACCAGTGGGCAGCGGATGGCGAAGAGAGGCGCGAGGGCAGGTCGATGTAAGTGGGATCTTGCGGTGCGATCCAGGGGGCAAAGACGGCGAAGACCACAAAGATGATGACGAGGATGATCCCGACCGCCGCCAGCGGATTGTGGCGGGCAGCGCGAGGGAGCGAGATGGAAATCGTGGACAAGTTAATCTTTCACCCCAGAGGGCGCGGAGAACGCGGTTATCGAGCTTTCCTGAACGGATTCTCGACGCGCACACCCGCGATCACCTGCTGGTCGTTCAAGTCTTCCGACAATAATCGAGTTGCTCCAGACTTCGCAGCCGAAGCAACAATCAATGCGTCCCAAAACTTGATTCCAGACTCATCCTCAATGCGAAATGCATGCCCGATTTCTGCAGGCGTGATTTCAGTACACCAAACCGTATAGGTATGAACCACCAGGCGGGCTGCATCCTTCGAAAGCGGAGTAGGAATTTTGCGGGTGACGTTGACATAGAACTCCTGAAGGACCTGCACGCTAAGCACCCCTGTGCGCAGGTCCCAAAGTTCCTGTAGTGCGGCCTTCGCGGTCTCGTATTTTGTCTTTGCGTCCACATCGTGAGCGTAGATGAGGACGTTGCTGTCGACGAAAGTCTTACCGCTCATGCAACTCATCCCGCGTGGCGCGGATCACGCCGCCCAAGTGAAATCCTTTTTCCAGCAATGCAGCAGCTTCGCGCTGCGCACGTTGATACGCCTCGTCCTGGCCAACGAGAATTTCAATTTGCTTCGCCAGCAAGCCGCTAATCGAGGTTTCCTGACGAGCAGCGAGTATCTTGGCCTTGCGAAAAGTCTCCCGGGACAAGCTAAGTGTCACATTCTGCTTGGTCATAGCCATAAGCACGAATTGTAACACACTTTGTACGTGTTACACGTGTTGCACGTGTATAATCAAAATATCAATGAGCCCACAACTCCGCCATCTGCGGTACTCCCGAAAAACCCGTCATGAGCGACGTTGAAATTAAGCCGTCCCGAATTGAGGGTCTGGGAATTTTCGCAGCCCGATCGTTTCGCGCCGGGGAACGGATTCGCCAGATCAATGTGGTGCGAGAGATCACCCCCGAGTCGCCCTTGCGGGAAGATCTCGGGGAACGAGCCGACCACTGCGATTACCCCGATGGCAAGGTGGTTCTGCTGGGGGCTCCGGACCGATATGTCAATCATAGCTGCGATCCCAATGCCTACGTGCTTTACGAAGGCGACCGTTCATACTTCATAGCGCGTCGCGATATTTCTGTAGGCGAGGAGATGGCCATTGACTACAACATCAATATCTCCGGAGGCACTGCATGGCCCTGCCATTGCGGCGCCGCGCGGTGTTCAGGCACTACGGTGGGCGATTTCTTCCGACTTCCGCTGGACATTCAACGCGAATACCGCCCGCTGCTGGCGCACTGGTTCGTGCGCATCCACCGAGAACGACTGAAGCAAATCTGATACGCCAAGAGATTGTGGCACTCACCAGACCTCAACTTAAAACTTAGCGTATCGGCTGATCATTTCGAAGTCTTCACGATCCGATGTAATCAAGCGCGCTCCGTATGAGCGCACGGTGAGGGCGATAAGAACGTCGAAGTGCAGATTTCGTAACTTTTCCGCAGTCAGTCGCCGATGAGTCCGCATCGCAGCAAGGATTTGGCCTGACTCTAGCCAATTTTTTTCCGTTGGCGTGAGAATGGGGTGATTTCGGCCTACTCGATGCAGGAATTGTCGCTCTTGTGGTCTGCTGGCGCCTCGCCACAATTCGGCTAATACGACCGCGGAAGTACGGATCAATCCAGTGACGGACTGAATCTTCGACTGATGACAGCCCGTGCGCAGGTCATCAATCAAGACGGAAGTGTCAAAAACAACGATTTCACTCACGGTAGCCGTCGAATGCGAGTTTTCCGGCATTCCTCTTCATGAGTTTCTTGAAGCGCTTTAAAGCCACAATTTCCCGCAGCGCTACGTGGACCGCTTCGGTACGAGATTTGACACCCAGCACCTTCACCGCCTCATCCGCTAACTGGGTGTCCAGCCGAATGGATGTCGTCTTGGTGGCCACGCTCGTCTCCTTCCATATATACATTGTGCACTGTATATACATTGGATCTGCTCGCCAATCACTGTCTAATTCTCGGATTCACCACCGAATACAGTAAGTCGGTCATAAAGTTGACGGCCACATACGTCAGCCCAATGGCCAAAATGCAGCCCTGCACGAGGTAGTAGTCGCGATTGCCGATGGCCTGGATGGTGAGGCGACCAATACCAGGCCAGGAAAAAATGGTCTCAGTCACGATAGCCCCGGCAAGGAGTGCGCCGAACTGCAGGCCGAGGACAGTGATCACCGGCACCATGGCATTGCGCAGGGCATGGCGATAAACGACGGTTCGCTCGGGCAGGCCTTTGGCGCGGGCGGTTCGAACATAGTCCTGGCCCAACTCTTCGAGCATGGAGGTACGCACCATGCGAGTCAGGATCGCCGCTAACGCTCCACCCATAGTGATGGCTGGAAGCACAAGGTGGGCCAAGCCGCCCGAACCCGAGACCGGCAGCCAGCCGATCTTGATTGCGAATAACAAAATAAGGATCGGGCCAAGAGCGAAGTTAGGAAACGACAGTCCGAATAGGCTGATCACGCTGAGCAGCCGATCATCCCAGTGATTGCGGCGTTGTGCCGACCGCACGCCGGCGGGCACCGAAAGAATGACAGCGACGAACAAGGCAGCCAGCGTCAGTTGCAGGGTGTACGGATATCGTTGCGCGACGAGATGGCCTACGTTCTGATTGAAGCGCAGTGACGGCCCCAGATCGCCGCGGAAAACGCCCTTCCAATAATGGAGGTATTGTTCCACCAGCGGAACATCGAGGCCGTAAGCGTGACGCGCAGCCTGAATATCCGCAGCAGGCGCGCCTTCGCCAAGCATCTGCAGGATCGGGTCACCCGGAACCAGGTGAATGAGGAAGAAAACTACCGACACCACCAGCCATACCACTGGCAAGGTGTACAGCAGTCGAACCGAAAGATAGCGAAGCATGAATTCGGCGCTAGGTTAGTCGATCTTGATCCCAATGTGCTTCAAATGATGCTTCATGTGTTCGAGATAATCTTCGAACACGAACTTGAGGGTGAGCGGCTGCGAATCGGCAATCGTGCAAGTCCGCGACCAGGCAGATGGGTCGGCTGCTTCGGCAGCGGCAAGCAACTGGCGGTTCAGAACCCGCCAGGTCTCGATGAGTTCATCCCAATCGCGCTCCTGATAACGATGAAGCTCCACCCACTCATCGCCCTCGTAGTTAGGCATTGCGGGCTCAAGCTCCAGCTGGGTGCGCACGATGCGCTGGTGATTGTTTGCCGCCGAGTCGATCAGGTGTCCCAGTTCTTCTTTCGCCGACCATTTCAGTGGCGCCGATTTCCCTTCGATTTTAGTAGGCGGAAGATTCTTCAAGCGCCCTGGAACCTCTTCTAATAGAGTGCGCAAGGTTTGCAAGCTTTGCATTTTTGTCTCATTCAGGCTCGTTGGAATTGCAGACATATTTCAATCTCCTGCTTTGCCTACCGCAGCCAGTTTTTCAATCTGTACTTTGGCAATGCGATGCCCGTCCATTTCTTCTACGGTGAAGCGATGACCTTCATACACAAAAGTGTCGCCCACTTGCGGGATTTTCTGCAACCGGGCAAGCACGAAGCCGGCTAGCGTCTCAAAACCTCCGTCGCGGGGCAGCGCCAGATCGTATTGCGACTCCAGATCGCGAATCCCCACTGATCCTTCCAGCACCACCGCCAGCTTGCCTTCGAAGACCGGTTGCTGGGGCGGCGGCACGTCGAACTCGTCTTCGATCTCGCCGACCACTTGTTCGAGGATATCTTCCACGGTGATCACCCCTGCCGTGGAGCCAAATTCGTCCACCACGACTGCCAGATGCCTCTTCCGTTCTTTGAATTCTTCCAGCAACTCGGTCAAGACCTTGGTTTCAGGAACGACCAGCACGTCTCGCATGATCTGACTGATCTTCATGGTCGAGACTCGTACCGCGACCGGCGGCGACAAGTCGGGCGTGAGGCGCAGGCGCGTCCAGCGCATCAGGTCTTTGGAGTAAAGCACGCCGATGATGTGCTCGGGACCGCTTTGCCGGTCGTAGACGGGAACGCGCGAATGCTGGTCCTCGACTACGCGAGCCAGGGCTTCACTTAACGTGAGATCAC
>Ga0335081_10021009_pt1 | contig 10564 bp, 9 predicted proteins | sample Lox_Sample_35_FD_206713 | JGI IMG/M metagenome (GOLD analysis project Ga0335081, IMG submission 206713) | Soil microbial communities from Loxahatchee National Wildlife Refuge, Florida, United States - Lox_Sample_3.5 | ecosystem: Environmental > Terrestrial > Soil > Wetlands | place: USA: Florida... | reverse complement strand
GTTGTTGAAGCTTGCCCCTGCCAATAGCTACCGGCGCTTCCTCGGAGTGATCGCGCGTAACCGCGACCAGCCTCCCTGGTGGATCGAATCGCGCGCCGGCGACGAAGCCGGAAGCATCGAAAAGACGCTGAGCCGCGGCCTGTGGATGCTGGAGACGGTGGTCACGGCAGCGCCGCTGATGGGCCTGCTCGGGACTATCACCGGGATGATGCAGGCCTTCAAAGTCATCGGGGGAGCAGGCCTGGTCGCACCCACGCAGGTCACCTCCGGGGTGGCGCAGGCTCTCATTGCAACGGCATTGGGTCTGCTGATCGCTCTGTTTGCGCTGTTCGGCTTTAACTTTTTTGCGCGAATGCAGTCGCAAGCGCTCGATCAAATGGAACGGCTGGGATCGCGACTGATCGACCATATCCGGATCGATCGCGAGCAGAGCGAGGTCCGCAGTGGCAGTCTGGCCGGTGCAACGTCCGGAGAGAAAAGGGCAATCAGATGAAACTGCGCAGGTCTCGGAGCTATCGGCGCGGCCGCATCGAGATCATCCCGATGATCGACGTCATGTTCTTCCTGCTCGTGACCTTCATGCTCGCTTCGCTCTCGATGCAAAGCCTGAACTCGCTGACGGTCAACCTTCCGCAGGGTAACGCCCCCAACCTTCAGCACAAGGAGCCGGTGACGCTCACGATCACCAAGGACAGGCACGTCTTTCTCGACAAAACTCAAGTAACGCTTGAGAATGTGGCCGCGACGCTCAAGCCGATGCTTCACGGCGACCCGGGCGTGGTGGTCAACGCCGACTCGGCGGCTCCCGAGGGCACGGTGGTGGAGGCGATGCTGCAGGCGCGCCGTGCCGGAGTCGAGCATTTCCTGATCGCGGTGAAGCGGGAATGAGCGAAGCGACTCCCTTTGCGTCACCGTATCTCGACGAACCGTGGCGGCGGCTGGCCTGGGTCGGACCGCTCGCCATCGTCCTTTGGGCGATTGTGCTGACGGCCTTTGCTCTGCTGCTCGAGCAAACCGCGCCGCCACCGGAGGAACTCAAGCCGCTGGAGGCGCGAATCGTGGAATTGCCGCCATCACCGGCCGGACTACAGGGCGGGCCCGCGGCGAGTCATGCGGCCTCCATCCCCTCGAGGCCAAAGCCGGGCATCGAGGTCAGGCGCAAGTCCGCACCGATTCCCCATCCAACGAAGCCGCTGCCTGAAGTACCGCCCTCCCCGTTCGGAACGTCAAAGAGCCCGGTAGCTTCGCAGCCGGCCGCCCCGGCAAAGACCTCGCCCAATGAGGGCGCGGGGGTCCCGGGGGGAAGCGGCACCGGCAGTGGTGCCGGGCTCGGTAACGACAGCAGCGGCGCGCGAGCCCTGTATGCACCCACCCCCAGCATCCCGGACGATTTGCGCGAAGAAACCCTCGACACGGTCGCGCTGGCTCACTTCAAGGTTTCCTACAGCGGCGATGTGCAGGTATCGCTGACGAATCCCACCAGCAGCCCCAGGCTGAACGAGATCCTGCTCGACACTCTGCGGCAGTGGCGCTTTTTTCCGGCGATGAAAAACGGCGTGGCGGTCGATTCGGAGTTCGACGTGCGGATCCCAATCACTGTACAGTAACGCCTCAGAGAATATGGCCTCGAGCGACATTTTCCGATCCGTCGACTTCCTCAAGGAAGCGGCAGAAGCACTGTTGCGGCGCTTCCTGCGCACCCATCGCGGCGCCAGCTATGCCGAAATCCGTTTCGAGGCGATGTTCAGCCGCTCGGCCGCCGCTGTCGATGGCGAGCCGCGTGACGGCTCCGAAAGTGACGGCGCCGCCTTTGGCCTGACGGTCAATTACGCGGCGCCTGGCGGGGTCATCGGACACGGACAAACGGGCGCGGAAATCGGTCGGCTGGCGCTCAGCCGGACCAAACTGGTGGCTGCGATCGACGCAGGATTGAACCAGGCCTACGAGCGGGCGCGTGCCAGCGCTCGCGAGAAGGCTCGCCTGCTCAAACTGTGCGGCTCGAGCGCAAGGAGCCTCACGCTCTCCGCTTCCGCCGAGCCCTCGGCCGTGCGCGACGAAGTCGCCGCGACTTTCCTCCGCGATCCGCGCGATCTCGACCCCGACGAGCTTAAGCGCGCATGCCGCGAAGCGTCGGCCGCGGTGTATGGACTGGGCGGTGAGATCGCCTACAATGTCGTCGCCGCGCAGGCGGAACTGCGCCAGGAATTGTTCGTCAACACGGCGGGCGCGCTCATCTCTCAAAACTTCGCATTCTCGCAGGGTGATTCCTACGTGGTCGCTCAGACCAACGGCGGCCATCAGGAAACCTATGACACTATCGGCCAGCAACGCGGCTATGAATGCCTCGCCGAGGGATGGCGTGGCGAGTTGATGCCGAATCCCGACCTGCACACGTTTTCCGTGGAACTGGCGCGCGAGGCGCGCGAGCTTGCGGCGGCGCCGGTGTTGAAACCGCCGGACGGCGAGGTCACGGTCGTCACCGACCCGCACTTCAACGCTCTGGTGGCTCACGAGATCGTCGGCCATCCGAGCGAGGCCGACCGCGCGCTCAAGATGGAAGCGGCCTACGCCGGGCGGAGCTGGTTTCTGCGCTCGCTCGAACAGAGCGAAGTCGGACGCCCGGTCGGCTCGCCGATCCTGTGGGCCTGCTCCGACCCGGGCCTCGACGCTTATGGCCATTACCGCTACGACCATGAAGGCACGCCGGCGCGGCGCATGCTGCATATCGAGGGCGGAGTCTTCCGCGGCTTTCTCAACTCGCGCGCAACCGCGGCGGCCCTCGGAGTCGAACCCAACGGATCGGCACGGGCGAGCGAGGCATGGCATGTCCCGCTGATCCGGATGTCGAATACGTTCTTTATGCCCGGCGAGAGCGACCCGCAGCGGATTATCGCGGAGGTCGAGCGCGGCTATTATGTCTGCGGCAACCAGATTCCTTCGATTGCGGAGTCGCGCGAGAACTTCCGCATCTCGGCGCGCCGCGTTTACGAGATCGATCGCGGGCGCATCGGGCGGCTTTATCGTTCGGGCAGCGTGATCGCGGATTCGAAGCGGTTCTTCACCAACGTGGACGCGGTCGGCAACGACCTGCGGCTTATCGCGATTCCCAACTGCGGCAAAGGGCAGCCGATGCAGGTAAAGCGGATGTCCAACGGCGGGCCAACCTTGCGCTCGCGAGCGCGTTTGGGCGGCGGTTGATCCGGCACTGACGCATCGAGGAGGTCCCCATGACTACAAGGGTTGACGAAATCGCGGCCGGTATATTCCGAATCTCGACCTATGACGATCGCATCAAGTTGCAGTTCAACCAGTTCCTCGTCAGGGACGACCAGCCGTTGCTGTTTCATACCGGGATGAAGGCGATCTTCCCTCAAGTGCGTGACGCGGTTGCCGGCCTGATCGACCCGGCGCAACTGCGCTTTATCGGCTTCAGCCATTACGAGCCCGATGAATGCGGTGCGCTCAACGAGTGGTTGCCCCTGGCGCCCGCGGCCCAGGCCTTCGGCAGCTTTGTCGGCGTGAATATCTGCCTGAGCGATTCCCTCATCCGGCCCGCGCGCGTGATGGCGGACAACGAAGTTTTTGTGACCGGAAAGAAGCGCTTCCGCTTCCTGTCGACGCCGCACGTCCCGCATGCCTGGGAGGCCGCGCTGCTGTTCGAGGAAAGCGGCCGGACGCTCTTCTGTTCGGACCTGTTCAGCCACGCCGGCGACGTCGAGCCTGTAGTCGCGTCGGGCCTGACCGAGCGGGCCCGGGCCACCCTGGTCGAATTTCAGAAGGGACCGTTGGCCAACTATCTGCCGTACACTCGCAACACCGATCCGATCATGCAGCGGCTTGCGGATCTCAAACCGCAGACCCTCGCGGTTATGCACGGCTCGAGTCTAAGAGGCGACGGTGAGGCGGAGTTGCGGAGTCTCGCCCGAGTATTGAAGGAAGTGCTCGGCGGCTAGGTCCGCTACTGTTCCGATGCTGACCCTCGCCCAGATGAAAGGGTTTGTCCGCGCGGCTACCGGGTTGATCGCGCGCGAGCGCGACCTCGCCGCGTTCGAGGTCTATTGCGCCAGTGCCGAGCATCGGGTGGCGCGCATCAACTACACCTCGGATATCCCGTCGCGCGGAGTCGAGGAGTTCAAGGCTCTCAACGCCGACGGGTTCGCGCTGCGAATCGTGACGCAACGCGACCCGCGCGAAACCGGCTATGCGGCTTGCGCCGGCGATCTGAGCCTCGAGGCAATTCGCGACGCACTGGCGCGGGCACGCCGCGTGGCGATCATCGACCCCCACTTTCCAGGTCTGCCGCGGCGAGCGGAAAATTCCGCCAGACCAGGCTCCGACGGTGTCGCCAGCGACCTGACGCGGGCCAACGACGGCGTGCTAGCCGCGGTCGCCTGGAAGATCGTCGCCGGAGCGATCGAGACGTTTGCGTCGCGTGCGCCGATCAAACTCCTGCAGCCGGGGCTGATCGTCGGCGGCGACGTGTCGATTGTCCGCGACCGGGTCGCAATCGGAAGTTCGAACTTCACCGGGCTCCAGACCGACGAAGGCTCGCATTTCGTCTCCTCGATCACCACGCTGATCGAGGCTCTCGAGGCCAAGGGCACTGCGACCGCCGTCGGCGCATCTCGGACCGCGATGCGGCAGGCGGCAGATCGGCTCGGGCGCGAAGCCATCATACGCGCGCTCGCCCTGCGCCACGGCGACCGGCCGCCGGCCGGGACCTACCGCGTGGTGTTCGGCCCGCAGCCGGTGGCAGAGCTGCTTAACTACATGGTGATGCCCTCGCTAACCACCGGCGCATTCCAGGCCGCAAGCTCGGCCTATCAAGGCCGCTTTGGCGCACAGGTGATGGACCCGAGACTCAGCATCTTCGACGATCCTCGGGCGAAGTCGGGGCCAGTCCGACGCCGAATCACGTGCGAAGGGCTGCCGGCCATACGCACCGATCTCGTCCGCGACGGCAGGATCGTCGGGCTACTCTCGAACTACTACGACGCCCATCGCCTACTGACCGACGAGCATCGCGAAGAGAAGCTTGGCGCCTCGACCGCCAGCCTCGACTTTCCGCCGCATAGCGCCTACCGCCTCGGTGAGGGACCGGCGCGCCGCTTCGATGCCCATCCGGGAGTGACCGGGACCAACGTTATAATGCGAACACGCGAAGGCGTCGACGAGAAGCGGCTCATCGCCGCGGTGGGCGACGGCATCTATATCGGGCGCGTGTGGTATACCTATCCGATCAACGGACAACGAGCGGGCGATTTTACCTGCACGATCAGCGGTGATTCCTACGTGATCAGGGAGGGCAAGCTTGCCGCGCCGCTCGCACCCAATGCTCTGCGTGTTAATGCCAATATCGCGCAGGTTTTCGCTCAACCGATTGCGATCGGCAGCCGCGCACAGCCGGCGGTCGTTTGGGGCGCGCCGGAGGCATACTTCGTACCTTCGATTGCTGCCGGCAAAATCCCGTTGGCCGCGGTGATCGGAGCTGATCTGGACTGAAGTTCGCCGCGCAAAGCGAAGAATAAATCGTTCGTCCGCAGGCTTGGATTGGCCGCTCTGAGTTACGACGCCAACTGACCTTCGAGCGGAACTTCGCTGAGGCAAGGTCCACAGAGCACCCACGCCTCGTCGCGATCGTGGATAATCAGCACTCCGGCGATGACGCTGTCGATATCGCGGCAACGATGGCAAATCAGAAGGCGGCCGTGGGCGCGCGCCACTTTCGATAGCCTCGCCAGACTGTCGCAATCGCTCATGAGCTCGACGTCGAGGAGCTCCCTGCTACCCTGTCTCGCCGTCGGTTGCTGGGCTTTTAACATCTTTAAGTGACTCGTAAGATACCAAAAGACCTTCGAATATACAACAAACGATGTTTTGCTAGCAAGCAGTCTTGGGTTTGGTAACAGGTGGTTAGCGCGGAGGCCTCTCACATGGTTTCAGTCCTAATCCCGGAAGCTATGGCTCAGCCAGCTAGTTACGGTCCCAATAACTTTTTGATAGGAATATAGAAAATGTGATTGCATCACATAAGAACTCGTAGCATCCTAAGCGAATGAACGGTTGTTCAAACTCCGGATCGGAGGTTATGCATCATCAAGTGGATGCCACTGAGAATCAATCCCCAGTCGTGAACGAACACCTCCCCGAATCGGAACAAGCGCTGTCGCTTGGCGACACCATCGGGCAATCGACGCCAGTGTCGGTACCCGCACGACCTGGCGCCATCGAAAGACCCGCGCACAGCCATCGGCGCGATCAGTCAACCGAACGCTCGAGTGTCGAGCACGCCGAAGCTGCCAAAGCACCTGCCTCTAGCCAAAAGCGCAGTTCAAAGCCAACCTTGGGTAAAATGCTTCAGAAGCAGCGTCATGCCTTGGGCCTGACCCAGCGCGAACTTGCGGTGCAGCTCGGCGTCCAGCCCGCTCATGTCGCCTATCTCGAGACGGACCGCCGCCGCCCGTCGCTTGGACTGCTCAGCCGGATTGCGACCGTGTTGGGCCTTGACCGTGAAAAGCTCTTCGCCCTGGCGCACCCGGAAGCGAGCTCGCTGATGGGCTCGTGTGCAAAGGCAAAGCATCCGGTGGCGAAGGATCAAGCCTGGAGAGAATTCAGATATAACAAGGCTTTGCTGGCCCGACACCAGGTCAGGCCGCGCGAACTTCAGGTCCTGGCCCAGGTCAATCTGTTGGGCAAAGTCACGGCGCCGCGCAATTTCCTCTTTATTCTCAACGCCATCCGGCAGGCGGTCGACGAAGAAGAGTAGCCTGCGCAAATCCTCGTACGCGATTCACAGGACGCCTCGCCGGCTCCACGGCGGGGCGTTCCCGCGTCAGCCGCCAGCCTTTCCTCCGTAAACCTGCTTGTGGCTGCTCAAGCCGCTCGGATCCCAGGTTGTCCAGATCCCCTCACGCTTGCCGTCCCGGTATTCTCCGGTAATTGCCATCACGCCGTTAGCATACCAACTCGTGTGCGGTCCGTCCTGGACACCGTTGCGGTAGTGGTCGACGGAAGCGCGGGGACCATTCTCGTACCACATTGTCCACTCGCCTTCCTGCCGACCGTCGCGATAAGTCCCCCGAATCATCATGGAGCCGGCAGGGCCATAGACAATGAAGATTCCGTCCTTGACCGGCTTGCCATCGACCAGTTTCTGGCACCAGACTTCCTCGCCCTTGGGCGGTGGCGCTCCCTTCAGAGTAGCGCCGGGCGGGCATGAGGGCAGCGCGTTGGAAGCGCCGCGACAAGCAGCGAACACTATCGCGGCGAGAAGAACCAGGTGCTCGAGAGCTGCACGCACGTCAGCATCATCTTAACATCCAGGGCACATTTTGCGATGGCCACGCGTCCTCTCTCGATAAAATGCAGCAGGCGGGAGCGCGATCCGCGCTCCCGCCTGCTTTGCTAACCATGCCCATGACGCCGGTGCGTCGAGGGACCTGTTCCGTCAATTCGAGCCGGTCGACCCGAGAAGATTACCACCCAGAGTTGGATGGCCCACGCTCTTGTCGCCGACTATGTTCACGAGGGCCGGCTTTCCCGACTTAAACGCGCGTTCGAGCGCAGGAACCAGGTCGTCGGGATTTTCGACATGCTCGCCATGGCATCCCATCTCCGCAAAGACTTTGTCGTAGCGGATATTCTGGAGCATGTTGAACGGGTCGGTCCGATCCTTCAGCAGCGGCATCGACTCGAAGCTGGGACCCCACGAGCTGTTGTTCCACAGCACACAGACGATCGGCAGGTTGTAACGGGCGGCGGTCTCCATGTCGAAGCCGCCGATTCCCAACCCGCCGTCGCCCATGATCAGGGCCACCTGCGCTCCAGGCCGCGCGAGTTGCACGCCGATGCCCATTCCGAAGCCGTGACCCACCGGCGCCAGCGGCCCGGCGTCGATGACCTGGCCCGGGAAGCGCGAAGTGAAGCCCTGCGACATCCACCCCGACAGGGTGAAGCTGTCGATGACGATAGTTGCGTTCTTGTCGAGCACGGAGACCAGGTCTTTGGTCAGGCGGGCCGGATGAATCGGTCGGTTGGTGTGGAACTTCTTCTCGCCTTCAACGACCTGGCGATCGAAATTGGCGCGTACCTCGGCCAGTTCCTTGACCCAGCTTGAAGTGCGGTTCTTCGAGAAGTCGAGCTTCAGTTCCTTGATCCGGTTGATCATCTGGCGCAGCACGAGCTTGGGATCGCCGACCACCGGAATTTCTGCCGGCACCTGCCATCCGATTCGGCTGGGAGTGGGATCAACTTGAATATACTTGGCCTTGTCGTTCCATGTCGGCGGGCGGCCGAAGTGCTCGCCGCTCCAGAAACGGAAGCCAAGCGTCAGCACGACATCGGCGCGGCCGGTGAAGGGCTTCTTGAAGGCGCCGCGGATCGCGAGCGGATGCTCCTCGGACACGGAGCCCTGGCCAGCTCGCCGTGCGTACACCGGAATCGAGGTCAGTTCGACGAATTCCTTCAGTTCGGGGGCTGCCTGCGACCAGAAGAGTCCGTCGCCTCCGGCGATGAGCGGATGTTGGGCGGCATGCAGCAATTCAATCGCGCGATCGATCTTGGCGGGGTCGCCCGCGGAACGCACGTCTTCGGGGGTGAAGCGCTGGCCGCCTGCGCGCTGCTTGTTGTCCTCACCCGAGGCATAGAGGATGTTCTGAGGGATTTCCACCAGGGAGACGCCTTGCGGCGGCGTGAGCGCTTCGCGGAAGGCGAGACGCATATCGAACTCGATCGTACTCCAGTCGGTGACGCGCTTGGTGTACTTGGCGAAGCTCCGCAGCACATCGGAGCCATAGGCTTCCTGAAAGGAGCCCTGATGGTCCTCGGTGTTGGGATGTTGGCCCGAGACGCAGACCACCGCGCTGTTGGTCATCGCGGCCAGACACAAGCCCGTAACCGCGTTGGTCAGTCCGCATCCAGCGGTCACCATGCAGACGCCGGCCTCGCCGGTCATACGCGCGTAGGCGTCGGCCGCGTAAGCTGTGGCCTGCTCGTGGCGCATATGGATCAATTTGATTTCGTGGGAGCGCAAATTCGCCAGGATTGGAAAGAGGTGCCCACCGTTGATTGCGAAACAATAACGCGAACGGTTTTCGCGCATGATGCGCGCAACTAGTTCACCGCCATCTGCCTTAGCCATCGCGGATCCTCCTTAAGGGGCTATGCCCGCGCGCGGGCGCGTCGGGCCCGGAGAGCTGTGCGGGCGTGCCGGCGGCTACCCGTTGCCCGGAACGAACGCAAAGCTCTCATTGCGGTGAATCCTTGCATATTTTGAGCGCCAGCGAAAACGGGGATGCGCGAAAAGGGAGAAGCTTGAATCGGTATGTGCTGATATGCGACTTAGCTTGCGGCTGAGGGGGGAGCCACCTACCGCCGGGCGCGGCCAAGGTGAAGAATTTCACCCTTAAGCGATTGATTAGAGTGTGCCAGCCTGTAACTTGTGTAGGTCGCGGCGGCTATCATATGGCTGCATCCGGCGACAGTGGGGAGGAGTGTGTGTCGCTAACACGATGAAGCGTCTGATCGCAGTAATCACGTGGCTCATGGTGGCGTTGGGCGCGGTGATACCGGCGTGCGCGTTTGATCTGATGCAGCCGCATAGCTGGCCGACTCCGTTTAATCCTTACGACTGGCCGTTCACGTTGATCCCGGTGCCGGAGGTGGCGACCAATCCCAACGGCGGCGTGACGTATGGAGTACTGATAGCATTCCTGTTCAAGGACGATCAAAACCAGATCAACAGCATCTTCGCGCCAGATATCAACAACAATACCGACTTGGGGGCGGGCGGCACGGTACGCTACTTCGCCTATCCGTCGGAGGACACCGAATGGTATGCGCTGGCGGGAGCGCAGGAGAATATTGCGCGCGTGGTCGATCTCAACTATTCGACCGGGCGGCAGCACCAGCACTGGTGGTCGTTTGAGGGACGGATTTTCTTCGAGCGCGATCCGACCGAGCGCTTCTTCGGGATCGGCAACGATTCGCGGCTGGGCGGCGAGAGCAATTACACGACCGAGCAGGTCTACGTTAGAGGGCTGTTCGGCTGGAATATCAAGAAGAATCTGCAGCTCGCCGCGGTGCTGCGGCCGCGCTACGTTCGGATTCTGGACGGCGCCTTCGACTCGATCCCGCAAACCTCGACACTCTATCCGAATTTGAAGGGAATCGGCGGGGGCAGCGAGGAATACAACGAAATGCGGCTGACGTACGACGATCGGGATTCGATCGATATCCCGCGCAAGGGCGGGCTGGCGCTGCTTTATGGTGGATTCGCCGACCGCCGCCTGATGAGTTCGGTGTCGTACACACGCTTCGGCGGAGAACTACGTCATTACTGGAGCTTTGGAAGGCGCTTCACCCTGGCCGCTCATGCCTACCTGCAGTACACGCCGGCAGGCAACGAGACACCGTTCTGGTCGATGGCGAGATTGGGCGGTGACGAGAGCATACTTTACGATCAGGAGACCTTGCGTGGTTATGGGGCGGGCCGCTTCATCGACAACAATCTCGCGGTCGGCAACGTCGAGTTGCGCACGCGGGTGTTCGAGGCGGATCTGTTTGG
>Ga0335081_10021008_pt1 | contig 10564 bp, 9 predicted proteins | sample Lox_Sample_35_FD_206713 | JGI IMG/M metagenome (GOLD analysis project Ga0335081, IMG submission 206713) | Soil microbial communities from Loxahatchee National Wildlife Refuge, Florida, United States - Lox_Sample_3.5 | ecosystem: Environmental > Terrestrial > Soil > Wetlands | place: USA: Florida... | reverse complement strand
TCAGGTCGGGCCGGACGGCGCGGTGCGGCCGAGCGAGCAGTGGGACTGGGCGCACACGCTGGAGGAGGCGATCGACCGGCCGGTGCCGGGCCAGCGCGCCGTGCTGCGCGATCCGTCGCTGCGGGAGGATAAATGACGCTCGCGCTTAGCGCGCTGCTGGGCGACTACCCGGTCACCCGCGCGCTGAAGCAAGGGCGCGTGCGCTCGGCGCGCGTGGCGCTCGATTTTGCGCCGGTGGCCACGCCGGCCGCGGCGTTCAAGCGCGTGGTGCGGGGGCTCGAGTTCGACTTCGCCGAGCTCGCGCTGGTGACCTTCCTCATGGCGAAGGACCGCGGCGCGCCGCTCGCGCTCCTGCCGGCGGTGGTGGTCGCGCGCTTCCAGCACCCGCTGCTGGTGCAGGACGCCTCGCGCGCGGCGCTCGCGCCGCAGGAGCTCGAAGGACGGCGCGTGGGCGTGCGCTCCTATTCGGTCACCACCGGGATGTGGCTGCGCGGCATCCTGGCCGAGGACCACGGGGTCGACTGCGCGCGCGTGAACTGGGTGACGTTCGAGGAGCCGCACGTGGCCGGTTTCAGCGACCCGCCGAACGTCGCGCGCGCGCCGCAGGGCAGGGACATGATCGCGATGCTGCTCGCCGGCGAGCTCGACGCGGCGATCGTCGCCGAGCGCGACCTGCCCGATGCGCGGCTCAGGAGCGTGATCGCCGACCCCGCCGCGGCGGCCGCCGCCTGGCGCGCGAAGCGCGGCGCGCTGCAGATCAACCATATGGTCGTGGTGCGCGAATCGCTCGCGCGCTCCGCGCCGGACGCGGTGCGCGAGGTCTGCCGCCTGCTCGACGAGAGCCGCCTCGCGGCGGGCGCTCCCGAGCTGAACCCGTTCGGCGTCGAGGCGAACCGGCGCAACCTCGAAGTCGCGATCGAGCAGACCTGGCGCCAGGGGCTGATCGCACGGCGCTACTCGGTAGACGAGCTGTTCTCATGATCATCGATTGCCACGGCCACTACACCACCGCGCCCAAGGCGCTCGAGGCCTACCGCAAGCGCCAGCTCGAGGAGCTCGGCTTGGCGGGGCATGCGCCCGCCAAGGGCGCGCTGGCGATAAGCGACGACCAGATCCGGCAAAGCCTCGAATCGGCGCAGCTGCGCATGCAGCGCGAGCGCGGCACCGACCTGACGATCTTCTCGCCGCGCGCGAGCGCGATGGGCCACCACCTGGGCGACGCGGCGACCAACCGGTTCTGGTCCGAGCACTGCAACGAGCTGATCCAGCGCGTGTGCGGGCTCTACCCGGACAACTTCGTCGGCGTGTGCCAGCTGCCCCAGGCCCCGGGCGTGCGGCCCGAGAACTGCATCGCCGAGCTCGAGCGCTGCGTGAAGCAATTCGGCTTCATCGGCTGCAATCTGAACCCCGATCCCTCCGGGGGCTACTGGACCGACCCGCCGCTGACCGACCGCTGGTGGTATCCGCTGTACGAGAAGCTGGTCGAGCTCGAGGTCCCGGCGATGGTCCACGTCAGCGCCTCCTGCAACCCGAGCTTCCACGCCACCGGCGCGCACTACATCAACGCCGACACCACCGCGTTCATGCAGCTGCTGACCTCCGACCTGTTCAGGGACTTCCCGACCCTCAAGCTCGTCATCCCGCACGGCGGCGGCGCGGTGCCCTACCACTGGGGGCGCTACCGCGGCCTGGCGCAGGACATGGGGCGGCCGCCGCTCAAGGAGCTGCTGCTCGAGAACGTCTTCTTCGACACCTGCGTCTACCACCGCCCCGGCATCGAGCTGCTGCTCAAGGTGATCCCGGCCGACAACATCCTGTTCGCCTCCGAGATGGTCGGCGCGGTGCGCGGCATCGACCCGGAGACCGGGCACCACTACGACGACACCAAGCGCTACATCGACGCGATCGACTGGCTCGGCGCCGCCGCGCGCGAGAAGATCTTCAGCGCCAACGCGGCGAAGGTCTATCCGCGCATCGCGGCGCGCGCGGCCCGGGTTTGACGCCCGCAGCCGGATTCGGCACCATGGCCGGCCGCCCATGCTCGCGTTCGTCGTCCGCCGTCTCGGCCAGGCCGTGCTCGTCATGCTCACGGTGGGCCTGATCGCGTTCGCGCTGTTCCGCTTCGTCGGCGACCCGGTGGCGCTGATGCTCGGCCAGGATGCCACGCCCGAGCAGCGCCAGGCGATGCGCGAGGAGCTCGGCCTGGACCGGCCGTTCTACGTCCAGTACGCGCGCTTCGTCGCGCGCGCGCTGCGCGGCGAGTTCGGCCTCTCGCTCAAGCAGCTGCGCCCGGTCTCGACCCTGCTCAAGGAGCGCCTGCCGGCGACGCTCGAGCTGTCGTTCGTGGCGGCGCTGTTCGCCCTCGCGCTGGGCGTGCCGCTGGGCGTGTACACCGCGCTCAGGCGCGACACCTGGCTCGCGCACGTGTTCGGCGCGCTGTCGCTGCTGGGCGTGTCGCTGCCCACCTTCCTGATCGGCATCCTGCTGATCCTGGTGTTCGCGGTGCTGCTGGGCTGGCTGCCCTCGTTCGGGCGCGGCGACACGGTCGCGCTGGGCTGGTGGACGACCGGCTTCCTGACGCTGTCGGGGCTGAAGGCGCTGATCCTGCCGTCGATCACGCTCGGGCTGTTCCAGATGACGCTTATCCAGCGCCTGGTGCGCTCCGAGATGCTCGAGGTGCTGCGCACCGACTACATCAAGTTCGCGCGCGCGCGCGGGTTGACCGACCGCGCGGTGAATTTCGGCCACGCGCTCAAGAACACGCTGGTGCCGGTGATCACGATCACCGGCCTGCAGCTGGGCTCGATCATCGCCTTTGCGATCATCACCGAGACCGTGTTCCAGTGGCCCGGCATGGGCCTGCTGTTCATCCAGGCGGTGACTTTCGCCGATATCCCGGTCATGGCCGCCTACCTGTGCCTGATCGCGCTGTTCTTCGTCGTGATCAACCTCGCGGTCGACCTGCTGTACTATGCGGTCGACCCGCGCCTGCGCGCCGACCGCGCACTCGCCGCCCACTGAAAGGCACCATGTCCAATCCCGTCGAGCACATCCGCAGCTACCACGCCGAGCTGCAGCAGATCCGGCGCGACATCCACGCCCACCCCGAGCTCGGCTACCAGGAGAACCGCACCTCGGGCATCGTCGCCGACAAGCTCGCTTCCTGGGGCATCGAAGTGCATCGCGGCCTGGCCAAGACCGGCGTGGTGGGCGTCGTGCCGGGCCGGCGCAGCGCGAGCGGGCGCGCGGTCGGGCTGCGCGCGGACATGGACTGCCTGCCGATGCACGAGACCGGCGACGTGCCCTACCGCTCGCGGCACGACGGCCGCATGCACGGCTGCGGCCACGACGGCCACACCACCATGCTGCTCGGCGCGGCGCGCTATCTCGCCGAAACGCGCAATTTCGACGGCACCGCCTACCTCATCTTCCAGCCCGCCGAGGAAGGCGGCGCGGGCGGCAAGGCGATGGTCGACGAGGGACTGTTCGAGCGCTTCCCGGCGAACGAGATCTACGCGCTGCACAACTGGCCGGCGCTGCCCGCGGGCAAGATGGCGGTCGGCGCGGGGCCGATGATGGCCGCCACGGACGAGATCCAGATCGTCGTTCGCGGCCGGGGCGGGCACGCCGCGCTGCCGCACCTGACGGTCGACCCGGTGGTGGTGGCGGCGCACGTCATCACCGCGCTGCAGACGATCGCGAGCCGCAACGTCAGCCCGGTCGATGCGATCGTGGTCAGCCTGTGCTCGATGCAGACCAGCCAGCTGGGCGCCTTCAACGTGATCCCGGACTATGTCAAGCTTATCGGCACCGTGCGCAGCTTCCGCCCGGAGACGCGCGACCTGGCCGAAGCGCGCGTCAAGGCGATCGTCGCCAACGTGGCGCAGGCGTTCGGCGCGAGCGCCGAGCTCGATTACCGGCGCGGCTACCCGGCCACCATCAATTCCGAGCGCGAGGCCGAGTTCGCCGCGCAGGTGGGCGAGCGCGTGTTCGGGCCGGACAACGTGATCCGCGGCCCCGAGCCGACCATGGGCGGCGAGGACTTCTCGTTCATGCTGCAGGCGCGCCCCGGCGCCTACGTCTGGCTCGGCCAGGGCGGCGGCCCGTCGAGCTGCTTCCTGCACAATCCGGGATACGACTTCAACGACGCGGTGATTCCGCTCGGCGCCGGCTACCTTGCCGCGCTGGTGGAGCAGTCGCTGCCGCTCGCGAAATAACGCACTACACCCGTCACCTCCAGGGAGACAAACCATGCGCTGCACCCGCTTGTTGGTCGCACTGTTCGCCGCCGCGCTCGCGTTCGGCGCGCAGGCGAAGACCTTCCGCTACGCCGATCAGGGCGACGTGGTGTCGATGGATCCATACATGCTGAACGAGAGCCTGCTGCTCAACTTCACCGGCAACGTGTACGAGGCGCTGGTGGGCCGCGGCAAGAAGCTCGAGCTGCAGCCCGAGCTCGCCACCGCCTGGAAGCAGACCGCGCCCACGGTGTGGCGCTTCGACCTGCGCCAGGGCGTCACGTTCCACGACGGCACCCCGTTCACCGCCGACGACGTGATCTTCTCCTGGCAGCGCGCCAAGGGCGAGGGCTCGGACATCAAGAGCTACGTGGGCGAAATCACCGAGATCAGGAAGATCGACGACCACACGATCGACATCGTCACCCAGGCGCCGCTGCCGATCCTGCCCGACGTGATCAGCCAGTGGCGCATCATGTCCAAGGCCTGGTGCGAGAAGAACAACGCCATGCAGCCGAGCGACGTCAGGAAGGGCGTCGAGAACTACGCCAGCAACCACGCCGACGGCACCGGCCCGTTCATGCTCAAGGAGCGCCAGCCGGGGGTGAAGACCGTGCTGGTGCCGAACCCGCACTGGTGGGGCAAGGTCGAGCACAACGTGACCGAGGCGATCTTCACCCCGATCGGCAACCCGGCCACCCGGGTCGCGGCGCTGGTCTCGGGCGAGATCGACATGATGGAGCCGGTGCCGCTGCAGGACATCGCCCGGCTGCGCGCCGACCCCAAGCTCGTGATCCTGCAGGGCCCGGAGCTGCGCACCATCTTCCTCGGCATGGACCAGCACCGCGACGAGCTGCTGTACTCCAGCGTCAAGGGCAAGAACCCGTTCAAGGACCTGCGCGTGCGGCGCGCGTTCTACGTCGCGATCGACGAGAACGCGATCAAGACCAGCATCATGCGCGGCGCGGCCACGCCGACCGCGCTCATGGTCGCGCCCGGGATCCGCGGCTTCGACCCCAAGCTCAACAAGCGCTACCCCTACAATCCCGCGCAAGCGAAGAAGCTGCTCGCCGAAGCCGGCTATCCGGACGGCTTCGAGGTGCGCATGAACTGCCCCAACGACCGCTACGTCAACGACGCCCAGATCTGCCAGGCGGTGGCCGCGATGCTGGCCAAGGTCGGAGTCAAGATCGACCTCGCGGCGGAGCCCAAGGCGACCTACTTCCCGAAGATCCTGAAGCGCGACACGTCGTTCTACATGCTCGGCTGGACGCCCGCGTCCTACGACTCGCAGAACCCGCTGTTCGCGCTCATGGCGACCCCGGGCCCGGGCGGGCAGGGCCAGTTCAACCTCGGCTGGTACTCCGACGCGCGCGTCGACGAGCTCACCAAGGCGATCGCCTCCGAGACCGACCAGGCCAAGCGCCAGGCGATGATCAGCGAGGCGTTCAAGATTCACAAGGAGGCCTTCGGCCACATCCCGCTGCACCAGCAGGCGCTCGCCTGGGGCATGCGGAAGGGCGTGCACGTGGTGCAGCTGCCGGACAACTTCAACTACCTGCGCTGGGTCCACATCGACTAGCGCGGGCGCGATGCGGGCCGCGCTCGGCAGGCTGTGGCAGCACGACCTCGCCTACAGCTTCCGCCACTCCCCGGTCACGCTGGTCGCCGCGCTGCTGACGCTCGCCTGCGTCGGCGGCGCGCTGTTCGCGCCCTGGCTCGCGCCGCACGATCCGTTCGATCTCGCCTCGCTCAACCTGCTCGATGCGCTCAAGCCGCCGGCGTGGATGAAAGGCGGCAGCCCGGCCTACCTGCTCGGCACCGACGACCAGGGCCGCGACGTGCTCTCGACCATCATGTACGGCGCGCGCATCTCGCTCGCGGTCGGCGCGGCGTCGGTCCTGTTCTCGATGGTGATCGGGGTCGCCCTCGGGCTGGTCGCCGGTTACCTCGGCGGCGCGCTCGACGCGCTCATCATGCGCGTGGCCGACGTGCAGCTTTCCTTCCCCGCGATCCTGATCGCGCTGCTGATCGACGGCGTGGCGCGCGTCGCGCTGCCGCGCGCCTCCCAGGAGAGCATCGCCATTCCGGTGCTGGTGCTCGCGATCGGCGTCTCGGGCTGGGTGCAGTACGCGCGCACCGTGCGCGGCTCGGCGATGGTCGAGAAGGGCAAGGAGTACGTGCAGGCCGCGCGCGTCATCGGGCGCCGGCCGCTCGCGATCATGTTCGCCCACGTGCTGCCGAACGCGATGGGCCCGGTGCTGGTGATCGCCACGATCCACGTCGCGAGCGCGATCATCACCGAGGCGACCCTGTCCTTCCTCGGCGTGGGGGTGCCGCCGACGCAACCCTCGCTCGGGACCCTGATCCGGATCGGCAACGACTTCCTGTTCTCCGGGGAGTGGTGGATCACGCTCTTTCCGGGCATCGCGCTGATCGTGCTGGTGCTGTCGGTCAACCTGCTCGGGGACTGGCTGCGCGACGCGCTCAATCCCAAGCTGCGATGAGCGCCGCGCTGCTCGAGGTGCGCGAGCTGAGGGTCGAGTTCCCGACCCGGCGCGGCACGCTGGCGGCGGTCGACGGGGTGTCGTTCTCGATCGCGCCGGGCGAAGTGCTGGGCGTGGTCGGCGAGTCGGGGGCGGGCAAGTCGCTCACCGGCGCCGCGATCATCGGCCTGCTGGAGCCGCCGGGGCGGATCGCCGGCGGCGAGATCAGGCTCGAAGGCGAGCGCATCGACAAGCTGCCCCACGAGCGTATGCGCCGCATCCGCGGCCGGCGCATCGGCGCGGTGTTCCAGGACCCGCTCACCTCGCTCAACCCGCTCTACACGATCGGCCAGCAGTTGGTCGAGACGATCGTCACTCACCTCGAGCTCGAGCGGCGCGCGGCGCGCGCGCGCGCGGTCGCCCTGCTGCGCGAAGTCGGCATCACCGCGGCCGAGCAGCGCATCGACCATTACCCGCACCAGTTCTCGGGCGGCATGCGCCAGCGCGTGGTGATCGCGCTCGCCCTGTGCGCCGAGCCGCGCCTGGTGATCGCCGACGAGCCCACCACCGCGCTCGACGTCTCGATCCAGGCCCAGATCATCGCGCTGCTCAAGCGCCTGGCGCGCGAGCACGGCACTGCGGTGATGCTGATCACGCACGACATGGGAGTGATCGCCGAGACCGCGCACCGCGTCGCGGTGATGTATGCCGGGCGCCTGGTCGAGATCGGCCCGGTGCGCGAGGTGATCCACGCGCCGCGCCATCCCTATACCGTCGGCCTGATGGGCTCGATCCCGAAGATCCGCGCCGGCGGCGGCGCGCGCACGCCGCTGGCGCAGATCGAGGGCGCGATGCCGCGCCTGAACGCCATTCCCGCCGGCTGCGCCTTCAATCCGCGCTGCCCGAGGCGCTTCGCGCGCTGCGCCCTCGAGCGGCCCGAGCCGCTCGCGGCGGGCGCGAGCCGGGTGGCCTGCTGGCTGTACCCCGCGCATGCCGCCTGAAGGCGCGCCCGCGCTGCTGCGGCTGGTCGGGCTCGGGCGCGACTTCGACGTCTCGCGCCCCTGGCTCAACCGCGCGCTCGAGCGCGCTCCGCGCCAGCTCTTGCGCGCGGTGGACGAGGTCACGCTCGAGGTGCGCCGGGGCGAGACCTTCGCCCTGGTGGGCGAGTCCGGCTGCGGCAAGTCCACCGTGGCGCGGCTGATCGTCGGTCTGCACCCGCCCTCGCGCGGCCGGATCGAGTTCGAGGGCGTCGATCTGGCCGCGGCGGACGCCGCGGCGCGGCGCGCACGGCGGCGCATGCAGATGATCTTCCAGGACCCCTACGCGAGCCTCAATCCGCGCTGGCGGGTGCGCGACGTGGTGGCCGAGCCGATCCGCGTGCTCGGGCTGGCCTCGGGCGCCGAAGCGCGCCGGCGCGTGGCGGCGCTGCTGCGCCAGGTCGGCCTCGCGCCCGAGGACGCCGACAAGTACCCGCACGAGTTCTCGGGCGGCCAGCGCCAGCGCATTTCGATCGCGCGCGCCCTCTCGGGCAAACCGGATTTCCTGGTCTGCGACGAGCCGACCTCGGCGCTCGACGTCTCGGTGCAGGCGCAGATCCTCAACCTGATGACCGCGCTGCAGCGCGAGCTCGGGTTGACCTACCTGTTCATTTCGCACAACCTCGCGGTGGTGTCGCACGTCGCCGACCGGGTCGGGGTCATGTACCTCGGGCACCTGGTCGAGGTGGCCGACGCCGAGGAGCTGTTCGCCCGCCCGCGCCACCCCTACACGCGCATGCTGCTGGACGCGATTCCGGACCTTGAGATGAGCGGCAAGCCGCGCACGCCGGTCGCGGGCGAAGTGCCCAATCCGCTCGCGCCGCCGGCCGGCTGCGCCTTTCACCCGCGCTGCCCGCACGCCGATGCGCGCTGCGCGCGCGAGCCGCCTCGGCCGCTGCCGGACGGAGCCTCGCTCGTCGCCTGCCACGCAGTGCAGGAAGGCAGGCTGGGCGCCGCGCGCGGGCGCTCTGCGGCGTAAGGCCCACGTCAGGTGCGATCGCCGCCGGGACAGGCGGCATTTCCGCTCAAACGTGATTTTCCCGCTTCTTTCCGCTGCAAAATTACGCCATATTGGCGGCTCGCCGCGAGAGGCAAGTCTTGGTTCAGCTGCAAAAGGGCTTCACGTTGATCGAGCTGATGATCGTGGTCGCGATCATCGGCATCCTCGCCGCAGTGGCGTTGCCGGCGTACCAGAACTTCACCATCCGGGCCAAGATGTCCGAGGTCATTCTCGGCATGAGCGCATGCCGGGGCCCGATCAGCGAGGTCTACCAATCCGGTCCGGACGCCGCGCCGGGCGCCAACGGCTGGGGCTGCGAGCAGGCTGCGAGCCAGGGCAGCAAATACGTTGCCGGCATCAGCACCGACGACAACGGCGCCGTGACCGCGACGGTGCGCAACATCGGCACCGCGGTCGACGGCTCGGTCGTGACGCTGATCCCGCTCGCAGGCGCCTCGATTGCCGCGGCCTTCACGGTCGGCTCGAGCGGGGCGATATACGGCTGGAGCTGCGGCGGTACCGGCACATCGGTTCCGCTCAAGTACCTGCCGAGCAGCTGCCGCGGCTGACGGCGCGCGATCCCGCGCTCAGAACTGCGCCGCGTACTGCGCCGGGTCGATGCGCGCGCCGATCACGAGCGGCCGGTCGGCCGGGCGCCGCGCGCCGAGCACGCGCTCGAGCGCCGCGGCCGAGTCGACCGCTTCGCCCTCGCAGCCCATCGAGCGCGCGAGCAGCGGGATGTCGGTCGGCGCGATCAGCGTGCCCCAGCTCGGGTAGTTGCGCCTGGCCTGCTTGAGCTCGATGCGGTTCAGGCTGTCGTCGCAGAACACGATCACCAGCGGGTCGATCTTCAGGCTCGAGGCGAGCTGCAGCTCGCCCTGCACCATCGCCAGGCCGCCGTCGCCGGTGAAGCACACGACCGGCCGCCGCGGGTGGACCAATTTGGCGGCGATCGCCGCCGGCAGCGAGAAGCCCATCGATGACAGGCCGTTGGTCATCAGCGTCGCGCGCGGCGCGTAGCTGGTCCAGCCCTGGCCGACCAGCAGCTTGTGCGAGCCGACGTCGGTGGTGGCGATCGCCTCGCGCGGCGCCGCGCGGCGCACCACGTCGATCACGTCGGTCGGGTTTAGCCTGCCGGCGACGCGCCCCTCGTAGTACTTGGCCGTGAGCGCCGAACGGTGCGCGGCGATTTCCTTCTCGCTCCAGCGCGGCTCGCCGCGGCAGGCGGCGGCGAGCGCCTCGAGGATCGCGCCGAGCGGGCCGACCAGCTCGAGCTCGGCGGGGTAGACCTGGTCGGTATTGGGCAGCGCGTCGATGTGGATCGTGGGGATGGCGAGCTTCCACGGCTTGATCAGCTCGACCGCGTCGAAGCCGGCGGCGAGCAGCAGGTCGCAGCCGGCGAGGAACTGCCAGACGAAACCGCTGCACGCCATGTCGAGCGTGCCGGCGTAGAACGGATGGTCCTCGGCGAGCACGCCCTTGGCCATCGGCGCGACCACCACCGGGCAGCCGAGCGTCTCGGCCAGGCGCCCTAGCGCCCCGGATGCGCCGGCGCGCAGCGCGCCGATTCCCGCCAGGATCACCGGCCGGCGCGCCTTGGCGATGCGCGCCGCGGCGTCGCCCGCCGCGTCGTCGGCGGCGAAGGCGAGCGGGAACTCGCGCGCGGCGAAGGGCGGAATCACGATCCGGTCGTCCTTCGCCTCGGCGCCGACCACGTCCGCCGCGGTGGTGATGTGCACCGGACCGGGGCGCTCGGCCAGCGCGGTGCGCAGCGCCTTGCGCAGCACGCCGCCCGCGGTGTGG
>Ga0335081_10021007_pt1 | contig 10564 bp, 7 predicted proteins | sample Lox_Sample_35_FD_206713 | JGI IMG/M metagenome (GOLD analysis project Ga0335081, IMG submission 206713) | Soil microbial communities from Loxahatchee National Wildlife Refuge, Florida, United States - Lox_Sample_3.5 | ecosystem: Environmental > Terrestrial > Soil > Wetlands | place: USA: Florida... | reverse complement strand
CCAGGCGGGCAGGATGCGGGGCCCGCCGATCCGAATGAACAGATTGAAGTGACGGTGTACCTGCGGCGCGGCTCGAAGGCGAACGCGTTCCCGTCTATCGAACAGATGGGCGCGCGGCCACCGCGCAAGAGAAAGTACCTGAGCCGCGAAGAGTTCGCGCGAACGCACGGAGCGCGCGCGGACGACATCGAAAAGATTCGCGCCTTTGCCGCGGCACATGGCCTGAAGGTGGTCAGCGAGGATTCCGGCGCGCGCTGCGTGAAGGTGAGCGGAACCGTGGAGGCGTTCAACGAAGCGTTCGGAGCGAATCTGCGCTGCTACGAACATCCGCAGGGCAGGTTCCGCTGCCGCACCGGCAACCTCACGATTCCGGCCGACCTCGACGGCGTCGTCGAAAGCGTGCTCGGTCTCGACAATCGCCCGCAAGCCAAAGCGCACTTCCGGCTGCGCAAGAAAAAGCCGGGCGTTCACGCGCAGGCGGCGTCCGCTTCTTACTCGCCGCTCCAGGTAGCGCAGGCCTACGGATTCCCTTCAGGTGCAAACGGCGCGGGCCAGTGCATCGCGATTATCGAGCTGGGCGGCGGCTACAGCGCGCCGGACCTGAAATCGTTTTTCAGTGGCCTCGGAATTTCTGCGCCCGCGGTCACGGCAGTGTCCGTTGACGGCGCGGCGAACTCGCCTACCGGCGATCCGAGCGGACCCGATGGCGAGGTCGAACTCGATATCGAAGTGGCGGGCTCGATTGCGCCCGGCGCGCAGATTGCGGTCTACTTCGCGCCGAATACGGACCAGGGATTCATCGACGCGGTCACGACGGCTGCGCACGACGCAACGCGGAAGCCGTCGATCATTTCGATCAGTTGGGGTGGACCCGAGAATTCCTGGACGGCGCAATCGCGAGACTCGCTCAACTCCGCGTGCCAGGATGCCGCGACGATGGGCGTGACGGTGCTGTGCGCGTCCGGCGACGATGGCGCGTCGGATGGAGATTCGAGCGGCGCGCCGACCGTGGATTTTCCCGCGGCGAGCCCTTACGTGATCGGATGCGGCGGGACAAAGCTCGCGATTTCAGGAACGAGCATCGGCAGCGAGCAGGCGTGGAACGAACTGTCGGCGGGTGAGGGAGCGACGGGCGGCGGCGTTAGCCAGGTATTCGCGCTGCCGACCCACCAGCAGACCGCGAAGGTTCCGAAGGCTCCGAATGGTTTCGCCGGGCGCGGTGTGCCGGACGTGGCGGGCAACGCGGACCCGGAGTCAGGCTACAACGTTTTCGTCGACGGCCAGGCGACCGTGATTGGCGGCACGAGCGCAGTCGCTCCGCTGTGGGCGGGATTGCTGGCGCGCATCAATCAATCGCTCGCGGCAAATGTGGGATTCGTGAATCCGCTGCTCTACTCAGCGAAAGAGGAGGCGACGTTTCACGACGTCGCGTCGGGAAACAATGGAAATTACTCGGCGGGCCCTGGCTGGGACGCCTGCACGGGGCTGGGAAGCCCGAACGGCGCGGCGCTGCTGACAGCACTTAGCGGAAAATAGAAAACAGAAAAGAGAAAAGGGGAAAGGCAAAGAGCAGTTAGAAAACGGAAAACAGAAAGGAGGGAGGCGATTCGCTATTTCGGCTTGTAGATGCGAATGATGTCGTCCTTCACTTCGACGACGCTGCCGGGATATTCGCGCGCGGCGTGCGCGCGCAGATCGTCGACGGAAGGATAATCGCGGTTGCTGCCGTCGAAATAGCGCGCGTCGTCGATCAACAGGACGTGCTCGTGCACGGGGTGATGATAGATGCATTCGAGTTCCTGGCGGATGGGCGCGTCGATGGCGCCCCAGTGGGCGTCGAGCCAGAAAAGCGCCGGCTCGGCGATATTCGGGATGATCGCCGGGAGGACTTTGCCGCTGTCGCCCTGGTAAAGGTGAATGCCGGGCCACGCGGCGAACTTGCGCGTCGCGCGTGCCGCGAGCCAGGTGTCGAGCTCGATCGAATATATTTCGCGGAAGCGGTCCTTCTGCGCGTTGATCATGTGGCCCAGGTTCGTTCCCGTTTCCACCATCACCTGCAAACCAAAACGCTGCCCAAATTCCGCAAGAGTGCGCTGCTTCACGATGTGCGGCACCTTCGGGCCGGGCGAACCGCGCAACCGCCACCACACGTACTCGCTGCGCTGCGCAACCCGCTTGTAGGGCTCGAAGAAAATGCTGTCGCGAAAACCCTTGTCCGTGATTTCGCGCGTCTCGTCGATGTTTTTCCGCTTGAACATGCGTGCCGATGATAGCAGCCGCGCAAAAGTTTGTGGCCGAAATGTGGGAGGCAGGCGACAGAGAGTTTCCAACCGCATCGGGCGCGCAATTTGGTATAACGTGTGCGGTTTTCGGAGGGGCATAGATGCAATTTCAACGGCGTAATACGAGCGCGCGGTTTGCAGGGATTCTTTGCGGCATCGGAATTCTTCTCGTGATGGCTTCGGTCGTGGTAGCGCAGCAGTTCGACCCGCAACTGTATCAAGGGATGCGCTGGCGGTGCATTGGGCCGTTCCGCGCGGGGCGAACCGTGGCGGCAACGGGCGTGCCGGGGAAACAGAATCTCTTTTACATGGCGCAGGTGAACGCCGGCGTGTGGAGGAGCACGGACTACGGGCTGACGTGGAAGCCGATCTTCGACAAGGAGCCGACGCAGTCGGTGGGCTCGATCGCCGTGGCGCCGTCGAATCCGGACATTGTTTACGTGGGCAGCGGCGAGGGATTGCAGCGGCCCGACCTCTCGGTAGGCGACGGGATTTACAAATCGACGGACGCGGGAAAGACGTGGACGCATCTGGGGCTGCGCGACGGGCAGCAGATCCCGAGGTTGCTGGTCGACCCGCACGATTCGAACCGCGTTTTCGCCGCGGTTCTGGGGCACCCGTACGGGGCGAACGAAGAGCGCGGCGTGTTTCGCTCGACCGATGGCGGCGAGACGTGGAAGAAGGTCTTGTACAAGGACGAAAACACGGGCGCGATGGATCTGGCGTTCGATCCGAAGGATTCGCAGATCATTTATGCCGACATGTGGTCGGCGCGGCAGGTGCCGTGGGAGGGCTCGATCGAAGGTCACGAGGGCGGGCTCTTCAAATCGACGGACGGCGGCGATACGTGGAAGCCGTTGATGAAGGGATTGCCGACGAACGAGCAAGGGCTCGGGCGAATCGGCATCGGCGTGGCGCCGAGCGACGGCAACCGGATTTATGCGATGGTCGACGCGCCGCTGCTTGGCGGCGTCTATCGGTCGGACGACGCGGGCGAAAGCTGGGAGCGCGTGAACGACGAGCGGCGCGTGTGGGGACGCGGCGACGATTTTGCGTGGGTTACGGTGGCGCCGGACAACAAAGACGAAATCTACGTTTGCAACACGTCGCTGTACCGCTCGATGGACGCCGGCAAGAGCTTTACCGCGATCAAGGGCGCGCCGGGCGGTGACGACTATCACTCGGTGTGGGTCAATCCGGAGAATCCCCAGATCATTTTCCTCGGCGTGGATCAGGGCGCGACGATCAGCGTGAACGGCGGCGAGACGTGGAGCTCGTGGTACAACCAGCCGACGGCGCAGTTCTTCCACGTGATCACGGACAACCAGTTTCCGTATTGGGTGTACGGCGGGCAGCAGGAGAGCGGGTCGGCGGGCACCGCGAGCCGAAGCGATTGGGGCGAAATCACGTTTCGCGATTGGCATCCCGTGGGGGTGGAGGAGTACGGCTACGTGGCGCCCGATCCGCTGCACCCGAATTACATTTTCGGCGGTAAGGTCACGCGCTTCGACATGATCACGAGCGAGACGCGGGACGTCTCACCGATGGTTCTGCGGACGGGGCAATACCGGTTCGTGCGGACGGAGCCGCTGATTTTTTCGCAGGCGGACAAGCGCAGTCTATATCTTGGAGGGAATGTCGTCTTCAAGACGACGAACGGTGGAGAGAGCTGGGAGATCATCAGCCCCGATCTTTCGCGGCCGGAGATGGTCATGCCGGCGAATCTGGGGACGCTGGCAAAGGGAGCTGGGTCGGAGGGCAGGCACCGAGGCGAGGTGTATTCGCTGGCGCCGTCGCCGATTGACGCCAACGTGCTGTGGGCGGGAACCGACGACGGGTTGATTTGGGTGACGCGCGACGGCGGGAAGAACTGGTCGAACGTGACTCCGAAGGAAGTGACGCCGTGGAGCAAGGTGGCGCAGCTCGATGCGTCGCACTTTGATGTTGGGACCGTGTATGCGGCGGTGAGCCGGTTCCGCGTGGATGATCTGAAGCCGTACATCTACGCCACACACGACGGCGGAAAAACGTGGCGGCAGATCGTCAACGGCCTGCCCGAGAACGCGCCTGTGGATACGGTTCGCCAAGACCCGGTGCGGCGGGGATTGCTGTTCGCCGGAACGGAGCGCGGTGTATGGGTTTCGTTCAACGACGGCGAAACGTGGCAATCGCTGCAACTGAATCTGCCGGCGACGTCGGTGCGCGACCTGGTGATTCATGGAGATGATGTGGTAGTGGGGACGCACGGGCGATCGTTCTGGATTCTCGACGATATTACGCCGCTGCGGCAGCTCAACGGCGCCCTGGCGAATTCGGACGCCGCGCTGTTCAAGCCGGCGGCCGCCTATCGGATGCGCCGGAACGCCAATACGGATACGCCGCTGCCTCCGGAGGAGCCGGCGGGGAAGAATCCGCCCGACGGCGCGATGATCGATTACTACCTGAAGGCAAATTCCGCGAGCCCGGTCACGCTCGAGATTCTCGACGCGAGGGGAAAGCTGGTTCGCAAGTTTTCGAGCACGGACAAGCCCGAGGCGACGTGGGAGGAGCTGAACAAGGAACTCAACGTCCCGCTGTATTGGATTCGCCCGCCGCGGATTCTCTCGGCGGAGGCGGGAATGCATCGCTTCGTTTGGGACGTGCACACGCCGCCGCCGGGATCGGTTTTCCACGACTATCCGATTTCGGCGATTCCGCACGACACGCCTCGGTATCCGCTCGGCGCGGCAGTGCTGCCGGGCACGTATACGGTGAAGTTACACGCGGGGGATAAAACGTTCACGCAGCAATTCATCGTGAAGATGGACCCGCGCGTGAAAACGCCGGCGGAGGGATTGGCGGCGCAGTTCCAGCTCGCGTCGAAGATTTGCGACGGAATGAATTCGACGTACGCGTCGCTCGAGCAGGTGCGGGCGGTGCGCGCGCAACTGAAGGATCTGGCGGAGAAGGCGCCGAAGGGCGCTCTTGCAGATGCGATCGCGGCGCTCGACAAGAAGGTGGCGGAGTTCGAGGGAGCGGCGCAGCGATTCGGGCGAGGAGCTGCGGCTCAGCCGAGCTTCGCGAGATTGAACGGGGAATTCGGGCAATTGCTGTCGTTCGTCGAAAGCGCGGACACGCCGCCGACTGAGCCGGCGCAAAAGGCCTTCACGACAACGCAGAGTTCGGCTGCCGCGTTGGCGAAGAGCTGGAGCGAGGTGAAATCGAAGGATGTCGCGGCGCTGAACGAGCAGCTTCGAAAGGCGAATCTGCCTCCGATCAATCTGGCGGCGGCGGTCGCACCCGAGTCCGAGACCGCGGGCGAAGACGAGCCATGAGCGCGTAGCTTCGAGCGAGTGACGATCGATATCGATTCTGCGATGAAGGCCGCTACTTCAGTGTAGCTTGTCGATTTTGGCGGCGAGGATGAAATCGCTTTCGGTGAGGCCGTCGATCTTGTGCGTCCACGTGGTGATTTCGGCCTTGCCCCACGCGAGCAAAATATCGGGGTGATGTCCCTGCTCCTCGGCGACGTTCCCGACTTTATTCACGAACGCCAGCGCCTGCTTGAAGTCCGGAAACGTGAACGTCCGCACGATGTGGTGCCCGTTCACGACCCTCCACTGGGGAACTTCCTTCGCGAGCGCATCGAGTTCCTTGCCCGCGAGCGGAGGCACTCCTCCTTTGCAGGGCACGCAGGTCTTGCCGGCGAGATCGGACATGACGTTCCTCCTGAGCGAATTCTATCGGAATCGAAAGGCGTCCGGCCAGCAAGGAGTGTGTCGGCTGATCTGTTCAACTCCTGCTGAACGATTCACGATGGGCGGCGACGTAATCGCGGACGAAAGCGGCGAACGCCTTCTCGAGCTTGACGACGATCGGCCCGGGCGCGGAGGCGATCTTCCGGCCGGTGATTTCGCCCACGGCGATCATGCTGCGGTTCGTCGAAGAGATGAAGACCTCGTCGGCGGCATAGAGATCGTTGGGGAGCAGGACGCGCTCTTCGACCGGCACGCCCGCGGCGGTGCCGATCTCGAGCAGCACGCTTCGGGTGATGCCTTCGAGGCATCCGGAGCTGAGCGGCGGCGTGGAGACGCGGCCGCCACGTGCGCAGAAGATGTTCGCGGCGGTGCACTCGGCCACTTCGCCTCGTTCGTTGAGCAGCACAACTTCGTCGCAACCGGCCTGCTGCGCTTCGTAGAGATTCCAGACATTGTTGAGCCACGAAGTGACTTTCACACCGGCGAGCGGGGAGGCCGCGTGGCGTCCGTGCTCGCGCAGGCCGAGGCGGGCAGGCTCGCGGTACGAAGGCAAATCGGCGGAATACAAAATCAAATCGACTGGTGGGAACTTCTCGTCGCTGCGCCAGAAGCCGATCTGGTTGTAGACGGCATAGATGCGCGCGCATCCCTCGCGCACGTGATTCGCGCGCAGGACCTCATGCAATTGCGCGCGAACGGCCTCTGCTTGAAACGGAAACGGGCAGTGGGTGCGTGCGGCGTCGCGTTCGAGGCGTTTCCAATGGCGCTCGAAGGCGAAGGGAATGCCCTCGAAGATTCGAACCGTGGTAAACAGGCCCCAGCCGTTGAGCAGGCCCGCCTGCCCGGGCGAGAGCCGCACTTGGTCGATGGGCAACACGCGGTCATTGTGAAACACGAAGCGATGGATCATTGCGACCCTCGAAAACGGAACGTATTCTAGCGCAGAAACGCGCCGGGCGAGCCTTGCGAAGCCATTCGGCAGTGGGACCCGTAGCGAGGTAGGTCAAGTGGAAGTGACCGTGATAACCTCTCGAAGATCGGAGACGCAGCGTGCCGATTGATCCACCGAGTCGGATGAGTTTCCCGCTTAACAGAGGAAGCCTGATTCTTCTCCTGACTCTTGCCCTGTGCGCCTTCCGTACATCGGCACAGCAGCTACCCGAGCCGTTTTCAAATCCCCCAAGTTTGTTCAGCGCGGAAGACGACAAGTTTCCGCACGCTGTAGCCCTGCCGGACTGCGTCCGTCAGTCATTAGCCAGCGACAAGGACGTAACCATAAGACTCGAACACCAACATCTCTCTCCTGAGCAACTTCCTGCGGATTGGTTTACTGCCTCCGAGCAGGACTTCGGGCACGGGAATGGAGCTTACCTGGTTGTTATGGGTGCGAGCGTCATGAGGGGCGCCAACATCAACCCTTTCTGGATATTTCGGCAATCTCCGAAGGCGTGTGACTTGCTGCTGTCCGTTGGAGCCCATGACGTCAAGGTCCTCGGTACGAGGACAAACGGTCTGCCAGATCTCAAGACCGATGCCATGACCGCAGTGTATTACTTCGAGAACCGATACACGTTTGATGGACGCAAGTACGAGGTCGTGGAGCGGAGATCTCAACCGATTGGCGTGGAGATTCCGCGGAACCTCTCGCGTTTCGCGACCAGGAAACCTCTCGTTCAGGCGGTCGGGCAGAATCCTGAACCGATCCTTTCCGAAGCTCGCGCTTGGTTGTGGCGGCGATGGCTGCTTCGAAGACAGTCCGACCTGAAGGTTACGCTTCACTCCAAGGAAGGAGACGAGACAACGACAACGTACTTCATGCGTAGGACCGATGACCATCTGGAGGTGATTATTCAGGTTCACAGAATCCTTGCTGACCGCGCCCCGCACTCTGGCGCGCGCCGTCCACTTGTTGAGGATGAGATCCTTGTCGCGACAGATATCGAGAGACGGCTGGCTCTGGAGGGGAACCTGGAGCGCAGGACTAAGCTGCCGGCAGATCAGGGAGCATCGCCGGACTCGTACGAACTCCATTTCAGCGACGAGTCAGGGAACAACGTGGCTGTTCTCTGAACCTGAGAAACTGTGTTACGAACGCAGCGGATCTACGAGTGAAATTCGGGGCGAATGCGGATAGAATGGCGGGTCTTGGAGTCGGGGCGTGGACTGGTGACTGTTGAAGCTTTCTCGCGAGGGTCCGTAGCGCAATTTCGACCATGCTTTTTTAGAAACGGAATAGACGAATGATTGTAGGTGTGCCAAGAGAGAGTTTTCCGGGCGAGCGGCGCGTGTCGCTGGTTCCCAGCGTGATTCCCATTCTCAAGAAGGCCGGGCTGGAAGTAGTCGTGGAGAAGAGTGCGGGAATCGAGGCGGGCTATCCGGATCAGGAATACGTGGCGAAGGGCGGGAAGATTCTAAGCAGCCGCGCTGAGGTCTTCGGCACCGCCGACATCATCGTGCAGGTGTTGTGCCACGGGTCGAACGACAGGACCGGCGAGGCGGACGTTCCCCTCTATCGCCGCGACCAGCTTCTGATCGGCTTTCTGCGGCCGCTGGGCACGCTGAACACAATCGAGGATATCGCGCACGCGGGTGTGACGTCGTTCAGCGTGGAGCTGATGCCGCGAACGACGCGCGCGCAAAGCATGGACGCACTTTCGTCGATGGGAACGATTTGCGGCTACAAGGCAGTGCTGATCGCCGCCGACACACTGCCGCGGCTTTTTCCGATGCTCACGACAGCAGCGGGGACCATCACGCCCGGCCGCGTGCTGGTGATCGGAGCGGGCGTCGCGGGCCTGCAGGCGATTGCGACCGCGAGACGGCTTGGCGCGGTGACGTCCGCATATGACTTGCGTCCGGCGGCGAAGGAACAGGTGCAGAGCCTGGGCGGGAGATTCGTCGAACTGCCGATTGAGGCGAAGGATGCGGAGGACGCGGGCGGCTATGCGCGAGCGCAAGACGAATCCTTCTACAATCGCCAGCGCGAACTGCTGGGCCGCGTGGTGGCGGAGAACGACGTGGTGATCACAGCAGCCGTGATTCCGGGCAAGCAATCGCCCATCCTCGTTACGAAGGAGATGGTGACGCACATGGCGCCGGGCTCCGTGATTGTGGACCTGGCGGCGGAGCGCGGCGGGAACTGCGAACTCACGAAGATGGGCGAAAAAGTGGTGGAGCACGGCGTTACGATCATCGGCTGGCTGAACCTGGCGAGCAGCGTGCCGTATCACGCGAGCCAAATGTACGCGCGGAACGTGACTTCGTTTCTCACGCACATCGTGAAGGATGGAAAGCCGCAGCTCGACATGAGCGACGAAATCACCCGCAGCACGCTCGTGACGCGGGGCGGGGAAGTGGTGAACCCGCGCGTGCGGGAGTTCTTTGCTTTGCCGGCTCTGGCGGCGCAAACGTAGGAGGGGCGAATGCCATCGGACTTCATCTCAAATCTCTTTGTGTTCATCCTCGCGGGATTCGTGGGATTCGAAGTGATCAAGCGGGTTTCGCCCCTGCTGCACACGCCGTTGATGTCGCTGACGAACGCGCTGGATGCGATCGTGGTGGTAGCGGCAATCATCATCGCGGGCCGGCATGAGACGACCCTCTCCACGGTGCTTGGCGTGATCGCGGTGGCGGCGTCGTTCAGCAACATGGTCGGCGGGTTCCTGATCACAGACCGGATGCTGCGGATGTTCAAAACGGGCAAGTCCAAGAAATCATGAACTCCTTCTCTCCGACGCAGCTCATCGACTTCACCTACCTTGTCGCGGCCGTACTGTTCATTCTGTCGCTCAAGTGGCTGAGCTCGCCCGTCACGGCCAGGCACGGGGTGCTGGCGGGCGAGATCGGGGCCGCGCTCGCGGTGTGCGCGACGCTCTTCGACCCCGAATTGGTGCAGTACAAGTGGATCGTCGTTGCACTCATCGTCGGCGCAGGCATTGGCATCCCGCTCGGTATGGTGCGCATGACGGCGGTCCCGCAGCGGACGGCGCTGAGCCACGCTTTCGGCGCGCTCTCGGCGACGATGATCGGAATCGCCGAGTATTACGTGCGGGCGCCTCACGTGACCAAGTTCGGGATGGTGGAGATTGGGCTCGAAGTGATCATCGGCTCGCTGACGTTCACGGGCAGCCTGATCGCGGCCGGCAAGCTGCAGGAAATTCTGCCGCAGCGCCCCATCACGTACCGCGGGCAGAACATCGTGAGCCTTTCGGTGCTCGGTACGGCCATCGTGATCGCGCTCATCCTGACGGTGCATCCGGAATACACGCACCTGTTTCCGGCGATGGTCGCGGTAGCGCTCTTCTTCGGCGTTCTGCTGGTGACGCCGATCGGCGGGGCCGACATGCCAACCGTGATCTCGCTGCTGAATTCCTACGCCGGCCTCTCGGCGGCGCTGCTGGGATTCGTGCTCAATAGCAGGGTACTGGTGGTGGCGGGCGCGCTCGACGGGTCGTCCGGATTCATTCTGTCGGTGATCATGTGCAAGGCGATGAACCGGTCGTTCACGAACGTGATGTTCGGCGCGTTCGGGCAGGTGCAGGCGAA
>Ga0335081_10021006_pt1 | contig 10564 bp, 11 predicted proteins | sample Lox_Sample_35_FD_206713 | JGI IMG/M metagenome (GOLD analysis project Ga0335081, IMG submission 206713) | Soil microbial communities from Loxahatchee National Wildlife Refuge, Florida, United States - Lox_Sample_3.5 | ecosystem: Environmental > Terrestrial > Soil > Wetlands | place: USA... | reverse complement strand
CAGCCCAGTCTCGGTTTCTGCGCCAATACCCCCACATAACCGGACTTCCGGATCTAAACGTTGCAAAATGCAATAGGTTTAATCTGCCTGCCGGGGTGGACTTCCGCGTGCATTACCTTCCACTCCGGAAAGGAGAGGCTCACATGGAGCGGTCAATAGCGGAGTTGGAAACCATCGTCCGAAACCGGATCTGCGGTATTTGCACGGAACGGACGGTCAGCGGAGAGTGCGGTCTGGAGGAGCCCTCCAGTTGCGCCTTGTTCCGGCTGTTCCCGCAGGTGGCCCTGGCCATCCAGTCGGTGAGCAGCAACGATATCAACCAGTACATCGACGCCATTCGCCGCCACGTCTGCTCGGTTTGCAGCGAGCAGGCAACCGACGGCTCCTGCGAAACGCGCCAGGAGGTGCGTTGCGCGCTCGATGCCTATTTGCTGCTGGTGGTGGATGCTATCGAAGAGGCCACCGGCAAGACATTCGACAAGAAGAGTATTGGTCCGGCCGGCGCGCCGCCCGTGACGCGCCTGAGCCCCCAGATTCGACTGTGAATCTGTTCCTGGAGGTGCACCATGAATATTGATTTTCGTCCGTTCATAATTCTCTGGGCCGTCCTGGCCGCGGTGGTCATCGCACTGATCTTCTACCGCCGATCCGTGGCCCAGGCCGAAGACGATTCTCTGCATGTGCTCGAGGGGCCCAAGGTAGCCGAGCAGCAGGTGGTGATGGCCCACAAGCTCGAGGTGATCGACAAGTGGGGCAAGGTCCTGACGGTGGTGGTGGTGGTGTTCGGCGCGATTTTGGGCGCGCTGTACCTCTACCAGAGCTGGGTGCAGATGTCCCACACGGGGCTATAACCGATGAGGAACCGGGCACCATCATCCCTGGCCCTGCGGCTCGGTTCCGTTCTTTTGGGCCTGTTGACGGCCGCGGGCGCCTGCGCGGCCGAGGCCGAGGCGAAAGCGGAGTGCTCTTCGTGCCACGATCAGGGGCAGAAGCTGGAAAAGAGCGCCCACGCCGGCCTCACCTGCGACACCTGCCACGAAAGCCATGAGAAGTACCCCCACCCGGCGGGCGTTCCGAAGCCCGACTGCACCACCTGCCACCAGGACCAGGCCGCCGATTACGCCAACGGCGTGCACGGCATGGCGCGCAAGAACGGCAACGAGGGCGCGCCCGATTGCGGCCTGTGCCACGGCAGCGCGCACGAGCTGATTTCACCCCAGTCGCCGGCCTTCCGCGCTGCCGTGCCCGACACCTGCGGCATGTGCCACACCGAGGTGGTGGAGCAGTACCGCGCCAGCGTGCACGGCCAGGCACTGGCACGCGGCGTCACGCAGGCGCCGCTGTGCACCGATTGCCACGGCGAGCATCGCATCATCAAGCACACCAGCGAGACCTCCCCGGTGAACGCCATGCACATCCGCGACACCTGCGGGAGTTGCCACGGCGACGTGCTCCTGGACCGCAAGTTCGGCCTGCCCTCCGATCGCATGGTGAGCTTCGACTCCTCGTTCCACGGCCTGGCCGCCAAGGCCGGCTCGCAGACCGTGGCCAACTGCGCGAGCTGCCACGGCGTGCACAACATTCTGCCCTCGTCGGACCCCCAATCGACTGTCAATCCCAGGAACCTGCCGAAGACCTGCGGCCAGTGCCACCCGGGCGCCGGCACGCGTTTCGCCATCGGCCAGGTTCACATGGTCCAGGGGCGCGCGGAGCCCGCCGCACTGCGCTGGGTGCGCGAGTTTTACCTGTTCCTGATTCCCGTCACCATCGGGCTGATGCTGCTCCACAACGGCGGCGACTGGCTGCGCAAGCTGATCCGCCTGCGCTTCCGCCCGCGGCCGATCCGGCGCGCCGCGGAGATGCCGGCGGCACACGGCGAGCTGCGCATGCTGCCCTTCGAGCGCGTGCAGCACGCCGTGCTGGCGACATCGTTCCTGGTCCTGATCTGGACCGGCTTCGCGCTCAAGTATCCCGACCAGATGTGGGCCCGGCCGATGCTGGCGCTGGAGGGCTCGCTGCGCGGCCTGATTCACCGCATCGCCGCGGTCATTTTCATGGCGGTAACCGTGACCCACCTGGTTGCCCTGGCGGTCAACCGCAGGCTGCGCGAGCACTGGAAGGAAATGCTGCCGAATGTCAACGACCCGCGCGAGGCGCTCTCCAATTTCGCCTACAACCTGGGAATGGGGGCCGAGCCGCCGGGACGCTCGGCGCACAGCTACGTGGAAAAGGCCGAGTATTGGGCGGTGGTTTGGGGCGCCGTGGTGATGATTGCCTCCGGGTTGATGCTGTGGGCCAACGGCCTGATGATGAAGCTGCTTCCCAAGGTCTGGCTGGACGTGTCCACCTCGATCCATTTCTATGAGGCCGTCCTGGCCACCCTGGCGGTGGTCGTGTGGCACTTCTATTCCATCATTTTCGATCCCGAGGTCTATCCTCTGAACACCGCGTTCCTCACCGGGTACAGTGTGAAGAAGCCCGAGCTCAGCCGCGAGCGGGAACCCGCCCACCCGGTGGGTCATGCGAAGGTCACGGGGGATTGATTCAAAATAACAAGAGATGACTCCGAATCACACCCGCGGTGGCGGGGGCTGGTTGTCCCCTGTCATCCACCTCTGCAACAACTGGATCAGTCTGGCCGGCGTGGTGCTGGTCACCACGGCCACCGTCTTCTGGCTGTTTTTGCTGCCCACTACGCTGCGGGGCCAGACGGAAAACCCGTACATCGGTATTCTGGCTTTCCTGGCGCTGCCGGCTCCCTTTTTCATGGGTCTGATTCTGATTCCGCTGGGCATGTGGCTCAAGCGCCGGCGCGAAGGGCGTACCGGCATCTATCCGCCCGACTTCCCGCCCCTACAGTGGAACAATCCCGAGTTGCGCAAGCTGGCCTACTTCATCATGTCCACCACCGTTTTCAACATCGCCATCGCCAGCCAGCTCAGTTACGGCGCGGTGACCTACATGGATTCGGTGACGTTCTGCGGCGAGACCTGCCACACCGTCATGCAACCCGAGTTCATGGCCTACCGGGATTCGCCCCACTCGCGGGTGGAGTGCGTGAAGTGCCATATCGGCCCGGGCGCGTCGTGGTTCGTGCGCAGCAAGCTTTCGGGCGTGGGCCAGGTTTTCGCCGTAATGCTCAATACGTACCCGCGGCCCATTCCAGTACCGGTCCATAATCTGCGTCCGGCGCGCGAGACGTGCGAAGCGTGCCATTGGCCGCAGAAGTATGGCGAGGACCGCGTGCGGGTCATCTCCAAATTCGCCGAGGACGAAGCGAACACGGTGACGAAGACCGTGCTGCTCATGAAGATCGGCGGCGGCAATCGCGGGATCGGCATTCACGGGACGCACCTGGGCCCCGGTGTGGTGATCCGCTACAAGGCTTCCGATGAAGCGCGCCAGACCATCCCGTGGGTGGAGTACGAGGTGAACGGCCGCGCGACCGACTACGTCACGTCCGATGCCAAAAAAGTCGAGGGTGTGGCGTCCCGCGAGATGGACTGCATGGACTGCCACAACCGCCCCTCCCATACCTTCGATCTGCCGGACCGCGCCCTGGACCGGGCCATGAACGCAGGCCAGATTTCGGCCTCCCTGCCCTTCGCGAAGAAAACGGCGCTGGAGATCCTGAAGGTCAACTACCGGTCGCGTGACGAGGCGGCGCAGCGCATTCCGGCCGATTTCGAAAAGTTCTACCAGGACAAGTATCCCGCGGTGTGGTCGCAGCACCGGCCGGAGGTGACCTCGTCCGCACAGCAGGTGCTGGGCATCTGGCAGCGCAACGTCTTTCCGGATATGAATGTCACCTGGGGCAAGTACCCGCTGAACATCGGCCACACCGACTTCCCCGGCTGCTTCCGCTGCCACGACGCCTCGCACACCGCCAAAAACGGCGACGCCATCACCCAGGATTGCGGCGCCTGCCACAACATCCTGGCGATGGAGGAGTCCAATCCCAAGGTGATCAGCGAACTGGGCATCACGGAGGCGCGGGCGCCGGAAGCGCGGTAGCCTCCGAGAAGACCCGGGGCCCAAAAAACCCGGTGACGAACGGAACTGTAGACGCGGCGCAAAAACGGCGCCTTGGGACAGTTTCGTCTGTCACCGGGTGGCGTTGTGGGGCAGCCAATCCTGCTGCAGCCGGCTTTTCAGCCGGCGTCTGCGGGGCGCGCATTCTCGCACGTGGACCCAAAAGCCCGCCCCACATCTCCGACGCACTGCGCTAGCGCGTGGAATCGTTCGATGCGGGGTTCGTCATGCCCTCCGTGAGCCGGGCGGCTTGGGTCAGGAGGTAATTCCGTTCCGGCAGGCTCGTGGTCCGTCCGGCGGCAGTCCGGTAGTACGCGATGGCGGCCTGATGGTCTCCGGCCAGCTCGAGCAAGTGGGCACGAACGGCGTCGAGACGATGATGGCCGGCCAACCGCCCGTCGGCGTCGAGCGCATCCAGCAGGCCCAGTCCCTTGGACGGGCCGTGCACCATGGCCGCGGCGATCGCGTGATTGAGCATCACCATGGGATTGTCGGACATGCGTTGTAGCAGGTCATAGAGCGCCAGGATCTGCGGCCAGTCGGTGTCCTCGGCTCGGGCCGCCTCGTCATGAACGGCGGCGATGGCGGCTTGTAGCTGGTACGCTCCAATCGACCCCTTCGGCAGCGTCGCGGTGAGGAGCGCGATGCCCTCGGAAATCTCCTGCTGATCCCACAGAGTCCGATCCTGTTTCGTGAGAGGGATCAACTCGCCGTCAGGCCCGGTTCGCGCCGCGCAGCGCGCGTCGGTCAACAACATGAGTGCCAGCAGTCCCGCGACCTCGCCATCGTGCGGAAGCAGGTTGTGAACGGCGCGCGTCAGCCGTATCGCCTCGCGCGACAGGTCGCTGCGCTGCAACTGCGGGCCGACGCTGCTGGTGTAGCCTTCGTTGAAGATCAGGTAGAGCACGTGCAGCACCGCGCGGAGCCGTTCGGTACGCTCCTGGCTGGTCGGCAGGCGGAACGGCACGCCGGACGTCTTGATGCTGTTCTTGGCCCGGCTGATCCGCTGCGCCATGGTGGCCTCGGGCACCAGGAACGCGTTGGCGATTTCGGCCGTGGTCAAGCCGCCCACCGCGCGCAACGTCAGGGCGATGGCCGATGACGGAGTCAGTGCGGGATGACAGCACATAAAGATCAGGATGAGAGTGTCGTCCTGATCCGTTCCATTCTCCACGTCGGCCGCCGGCGCCAGGTAGCCGGACTGCATGGCCACGGCGGGTTCCCGGCGCCGGCGGGCCGACTCGCTGCGCAGGTAGTCGGTCATGCGCCGGGAGGCGACCTGGATCAGCCACGCGCGAGGATTGTCGGGAAACCCTTCCCGCGGCCATTGAATGGCCGCCGCCACCATGGCCTCCTGGACGGCATCCTCGGCGGCGGGGAAGTCACGGAAGCGGCGAACGACCGCGCCGAGCACCTGTGGCGCGAGTTCGCGCAGCAGATGCTCGGAACGGGCGTCCCACGGCCTGGACGTCACAGAAGGTCTTCAGGCGGCCCGCTCATCACCTGCCGCACTTCGATCGGCATGTTCATCGGGGCTCCGCCGGGGCCCGGCGCCGCCGACGCCCGGGCGGCGATGGCATAGGCTTGCTCGGGACTCTCGACGTCGACGATCCAGTAGCCGGCAAGAAACTCCTTGGCCTCCGGGAACACGCCATCCGTGACCGGCGCGCCGTCCTTGCCGGCTCGCACAACCTTAGCCTCGTGGGGGCTGGCCAGGCCTTCGGCGGACACCAACTCTCCGGATTCCCTGAGCGCCTTGTTCAGGCTCATCATGAACCCGATGTGCGCCTGGATGTCCTTCTGCGGCCAGGCGCCAAACGTGTCGTAACCGGTCTTCGGGCAGTTCATCATCAGAATGTACTTCAAGTCTTCCGCTCCTTTCGAATGCTCGCACCGGTTGGTGCGCTTTCATGGGTGGGTCGGAACACGTGGCGCATTCTCGACATCGGCTATTCCGGACTGCGCGACGAGTGCGGCGGCCGTTCGGCTGGGGATCTCCCGGCAGTCCCGTCAGTCCGTGCGCAGCATCCCGCTGGTATTCCGCTTGGGCACCGCACCGACCGGAATCGTTTTCACCACCGTCATCGTCCGGTTATCCACCACCACCGTGGCATCGTCGCCCGCGACGGCCACGTACAGGCAGTCACCGCCCGGCGGGATGGTCAGCCACTCGGGATGAGACCCGACCTTGACCACTTTCAGAAGCTTGTAATCCGGCAGCGAGTAAGCCGCGACATAGCCGTAATACTTACTCGTAGCCCACAAAGTTCTGCCATCGGGCGTGATGGCCAGACCGTGCGACGGCGCGCCCTGGATGCCCTGCGTCTCCTTCTCCTCACCCGGCGGGTCGGGAAGCGTGACTCGCCGGATTTCCTTGCGTGCCGCAAAATCGACTACCGCGAAGCCGTGGAAATCGGACAGCTGAAGAATGATGTCCTTCGTCGACCCGTCCGGATTCCGCGTGAAGACCATCGGCCGGATGCCGCCGCTCATCGTCATGGTCCAGGCAACCGTGTTGGTGGAAGCGTCGATGACGTTGATGGTACTTGCCGGAATCGATCCGGCCACCACATACTTGCCGTCCGGCGTGACGTAGACGTTGTGGATCGCGCCCTTGACCGGGATGCTTTTCACGTTGGTGAGCGACGCGGTGTCGATCACATCCACCGCTCCGGGGGCTTGGGCAATGCCGACGTAGACGTGCGTGCCGTCCCTTGCGACGTCGACGTTATTCGGGCGGCCGCTCAACGGAATCCGCTTGAAGACCTTGAGGGTCCCGGCATCCACCACATCCAGCGTGGAAAGCGATTCGTCGGTGACGTAGATACGGCTTCCGTCGGGTGCGATGGCGACGCCGTGCGGGACCTCGATATCCTCGATGACCCCGACCACGCGGTTGGTGGCGGGGTCGATCACGTGAACGCAGTCGCCGGCGGAGTTGGTCTGGATCACGCGGGCCCCGCCTGCCATCAGAGACACCGCGGCAACCAGCAGTCCGAGCATCGTGCGAATCATTTTGCACCCCCCAAGGTTTGGCCGCGCACCCACGCAGCCAGGGTCTGCCATTCCGGATCGTCCTTCGATTTCCAGTGCTTTCCGCCCGCATGGAAACGGTCCCCGCCCGCCGCCTGCGCCAGCGGATGCAGCAGCATGGGGCTCTTATCCGGCTTCCCCGGCACGACGAAGAGTTTCCACAGCGCAAAGTTCTTCCGCGACTGATCCTCGTTCCAGGTGGCCGCCCCCGGGGAAAGCGGTTCGAGGGGCGGGCTGCCGTGCTGGTGACACGCCACGCAGCGCGCGTGCCCCGGGCGCTTATGGAGGAAGATGGGCTGCACGCGCTCCTTGAAAAACGCGTAGTCCAGGGAGGGTGCGGGCGGCGGTGTGGCGGGCTGCTGATAGAGCAGCGCCAGGAATACCCCGATGAAAAGCGGGATCATGCCGGGTTACTTCTCCAGCTCGAGCCCGGATTCCTTGAGCGCCCGCCAGCCGCCATCGAGCGAGATCGCGCCCGTGTAGCCCATCTTCTGGAGATTGTCGGCCACCAGCGCGGAACGGTAACCGCCGCCGCAGTACAGCACCATGGTGGTCTCCTTCCGCGGCACCTTGGTTTCGATATCGCGCTCGATGACGCCCCGGCTCATGTGGACGGCGCCGCGCACGTGGCCGTTGGCCCATTCACTCTCCTCACGCGTGTCCACCAGCAGGTGCGGCTCGCCGGCGGCCACCATCTTGCGGTAGCCTTCGATATCGATCTGCTTCACCCGCGACTTGGCATCGTCCACCAGCTTCAGGAATCCCGGATTGTGGTGCATGCTCCCCTCACTCCGCGCGCCGGATCCTGGCGCCCAGGAGCGCCAGCTTAGCCTCGATTTTCTCATAGCCGCGGTCGATGTGGTAGACACGGTCGATCACCGTCTCGCCGCGCGCCACCAGGGCGGCCAACACCAGCGAGGCGCTGGCGCGCAGGTCGGAGGCGATCACGCCGGCGCCGGTCAACTGGCGCGGCCCGGCGACGATGGCCTGCTTGCCCTCCAGCCGGATGTTGGCCCCCATGCGCGCCAGTTCCTGCGCGTGCATGAAGCGGTTCTCGAAGATTGTCTCGGTGATGATGGCGATGCCCTCGGCCTCGGTCATCAGCGCCATGTACTGCGCCTGCAGGTCGGTGGCAAAACCGGGGTACTCTTCCGTGGTCATGTCCACCGAGCGCAGCCGGCGGCCGCCGCGAACCCGCAGCGTGGTGGCGTCCGGCTGTGTCACCTCCACCCCAACCTGTTGCAGCTTTGCCACCAGGGCGCCCACGTGCTCGGGATGGCAGCCGGTCACCGTGACATCGCCGCCTGTGATGGCGCCGGCGATCAGGAAAGTTCCGGCCTCGATGCGGTCCGGAATGATGGTGTGCTCCGCGCCGCCCAGCCGTTCCACGCCCTGAATCCGGATGGTGGAAGTGCCCGCGCCTTCGATCCGCGCGCCCATGGCGATAAGCAGCCCGGCGAGGTCCGCCACCTCCGGCTCACGCGCGGCGTTGCGCAGCACGGTCTCGCCCTTGGCCAGCACCGCCGCCATCATGAGATCTTCCGTGCCGGTGACGGTGATGCGGTCGAAGTGCACCACCGCGCCGCGCAGCCCTTCCGGCGCCTCGGCTTCGATGTAGCCGTGCTCCTGGCGGATGCGCGCGCCGAGCTGCTCCAGGCCGAAAATGTGCAGGTTGATGGGCCGCGCGCCGATAGCGCAGCCGCCCGGCAGCGAGACTCGCGCGCGCCCGCAGCGCGCCACCAGGGGCCCCAGCACCAGGCTGGATGCGCGCATGGTCTTCACCAGCTCGTAGGGCGCCTCCGGGCAGACGATGCGCGGCGTGTGCAGCCGCACCGCGCCGTTCTCCACCTCCGCCTTGGTTCCGATGTCCACCAGCAGCCGCTGCATGGTGCGGATGTCCCGCACGCGCGGAACGCGGTGGAGCGTCACCGGCTCCTCGGTAAGCAGGGCCGCCGCCAGCGCCGGCAGCGCCGAGTTCTTCGAGCCGCTGGTGGGAACCTCTCCCTGAAGGGCGATCCCGCCCACAATCACGAACTTATCCATGGTCTATTTTTCCCAGGCCACAGCGGATGAGATGCGCCCGCCCGCCTCGCCCAGCCTCCGCTCGGCCTCCTCGCGGCCGACGCCCGTTTTGCCCATCACAATCGCCACCCGCACGGCGTTGCCGGCCTGCGCCAGCAGATCGCCCGCGCGTTCGTACGAAACGCCGGCCGCCCGGGCCACGATGCGGCGCGCGCGGTCCAGCAGCTTCGTGTTCTTCGGCTGGACGTTCACCATCAGGTTGCCGTAAACGTAGCCCAACCGCACGAACACCGTGGTAGTGAGCATGTTGAGTACCAGCTTCTGCGCCGTGCCGGCCTTCATGCGGGTGGAGCCGGCGATGACTTCCGGCCCCACGAGCGGGGTGATGGGGATGGCGGTTGCGCGCGCCAGTTCGGAATCAGGCGTGCAACTGATCCCCACCGTAACCGCGCCCCGGCGGGCGGCTTCCGCCACGGCGCCGAGCACATAGGGCGTGCGCCCGCTGGCCGCGATTCCCACCAGCACGTCGCGCCCGGTGAACCCGCGTGCGGCCAGGTCGCGCGCCCCGGTGGCGGGGTCGTCCTCGGTGGCTTCGGTGGCGCGGCCAAGGGCCGTCTCGCCCCCGGCGATGATGCCCTGCACCATGTCGGGCGGGACGTTGAAGGTTGGCGGGCATTCGGCGGCGTCGAGGACACCCAGACGGCCGCTGGTGCCGGCGCCGATGTAGAACAGCCGCCCGCCGCGCTGGAACGCCGCGACGATGGCATCCACGGCGCGCGCGATGGCCGGAATCTCCAGGCTCACCGCCTCGGCGACTTTGCGATCTTCGGCGTTGATGACGCGCAGCACGTCTTCGGTGGAGAGTGCATCGATGGATGCGGACGCGGGGTTGAGCTGTTCGGTGAGGAGTTTATCGAGGCCCGCCACAGGTCCCATGGTAACCCGTATGCGGGTTCGCGACCGTCCGGTATGGTGTGTGGAAATGGCCCGGACGATACCGCGGCAGTCCAGATCGATAGGAAGACCACTGCCCCCGGCGTAGAGATCTACCGCGACAGACCCGGCGAATCGCCGGCCGTCGTCTGGCCGCGAAAGGAGCGCGGTCTATGGTGACCCTTCCTGGTGATTCCCTGCTACCAGCATTCAGGCGGAAGAGTGGCAGATCGAGGAAATCCGGGCGGGGATCAAGCAACTCGATGCGGGGAGGTTGTAGGACACCATAATGTGTCCCGCTGGCTTCGATCGTGGGGTGGCGCAGGTGAAGGCCAAGCGCCGCGATGAAGGTTGCCTGGTCCCGGCGGGGATTCGGCACCTCACACACATCGCCGGCGAACGGCTGGAGATCATAGCCGTGTTCCACGGCCGGCAGAAGCGGCCTCCGCGGCTTTAGCGGCTCACTGCGCGCGGCAGGCACTCTCCACTCCAGTCTCCCCACGCTATATTCAAACTAGTGCGCTATCTACTGACCGGCCGATTG
>Ga0335081_10021005_pt1 | contig 10565 bp, 9 predicted proteins | sample Lox_Sample_35_FD_206713 | JGI IMG/M metagenome (GOLD analysis project Ga0335081, IMG submission 206713) | Soil microbial communities from Loxahatchee National Wildlife Refuge, Florida, United States - Lox_Sample_3.5 | ecosystem: Environmental > Terrestrial > Soil > Wetlands | place: USA: Florida... | reverse complement strand
CGCGACCGCGCAACCCTCGACCAGGTCGGCGAACGCGGACGGCCGGATCGGCGTGCGCGCCCGGACGAGCTCGAGCCCGGCCGCGCGCGCGGCGTCCGCGCAGCCGGCCTCGCACAGCGCCTGCCACAGCTCGCCCTGGACGTCGTCGTAGGCGGCGTCGTCGCGCTCGGGCGGCGCGAGCCAGAACGCGCGCAGGGCGTCGAGCAGGCCGGCGCGGTCGCCGTCGCGCAGCTGGCCGAGCACGTCGGCGGCACGCGTGGCCTCGTTATCGCGCACGCCGCCATCGTACACTGCGCGCGTGGCGCGCGAGGACGACAGCGAGCTCGAGGCCGCGCACGACCGCGCGGCTGCGCTCGCGCGGGAGAACGCCGAGCTGCGCATCCGGCTCGCCGCGCTCGAGGGTCGGGGCGCGGTGGTGGTCGCCGCCGAGCACGCGCGGCGCCGGCGGGTCGCGAGCGTGATGCTGCTCGGCGGCGGGATCGCGATCGTGGCCGGGATCTTCGCGAGCAGCTTGCTGGTCGCGCTGCTCGGCGCGGGCTGGGTGTTCGGCGGCGCGGCGGTCGCGTCGACCGTTCCGCAGGCCGACTAGCGTGGTACGAATCGCGGATGTGGCAGCCGCCCGAGCGCGTCAAGCACGAGGTGCCCGCGGCGACGTGGCCGACCGCCGAGCAGGCGGCCGCGGCGCGGCTGTTCCAGCCATGCGCGATCGGTCCGCGCACCGCCGAGACCCGCACCTGGGTGCCGGCGATGGTGCCGTGGCGCGCGACCGACGACGGCTTCGTGACGCCGGACGTGCTCGCGTGGTACCGGCGGTTCGCCGAGGGCCGGCCCGGCGTGCTGGTGGTCGAGGCCACCGGGATCCGCGACATTCCCTCGGGGCCGCTGCTCCGGATCGGCCACGATCGCTTCCTGCCCGGGCTGCGCGAGCTCGCGCGCGCGGTGCACGACGCGTCGGGCGGCCACACGCTGCTGTTCATCCAGCTGATCGACTTCCTCGCGATCCGGCGCCGGCCGCCGCGCGACAAGTTCTTCGCGCGGTTCCTCGCGCTCGAGCCGCACCATCGCGAGGCGCTCGCGCGACGCGGCGATGCGGCGGCGTGGACCTGCTCCGACGACGAGCTGCGCGGCAAGCTCGCGGCGGTGCCGGATGGCGAGCTCGCGAGCGTGCTCGCCGCGCGCGAGCTCGAGGCGCTCGAGCTCGGCTATCGCGAGCGCGTCACCGACACGCACCTGCCGCACATCGCCGAGCTGCCGCGGGTCTTGCCGCCCCTGTTCGCCGATGCGGCGGCGCGCGCGATCGCGGCCGGGTTCGACGGCGTCGAGCTGCACTACGCGCACGCCTACACGATGGCGTCGTTCCTGTCCGCGCTCAACACGCGCGACGACGGCTACGGCGGGTCGCGCGAGCGCCGCGTGCGCCTGCCGCTCGAGGTGATCGCGGCGGTGCGCGCGCGGGTCGGGGAGCGCGCGGTGGTCGGCTGCCGCTATCTGGGCGACGACGTGATCGAGGGCGGCAACCGGGTCGACGACGCCGCGTGGTTCGGCGTCGCGTTCGCGCGCGCCGGGCTCGACTTCCTGTCGGTCTCGAAGGGCGGCAAGTTCGAGGACGCCAAGCAGCCCAAGGTCGGCTGGGCGGCCTATCCCTACACCGGGCAGTCCGGCTACGAGTGCATGCCGACGATCTACAGCGACGCGCGCGGGCCGTTCGCGCGCAACGTCGGGCTCGCGGCGCAGATCCGCGCGGCGGTGCGCGATGCCGGGTTCACGACGCCGGTGGTGACCGCGGGCGGCATCAACAACTTCGGGACCGCGGAGCAGATCCTCGCGCGCGGCGAGGCCGACCTGATCGCGTCGGCGCGTCAGACGCTCGCCGATCCCGACTGGTTCGACAAGCTGCGCGCCGGGCGCGGCGCCGAGATCCGGCGCTGCGAGTTCACCAACTACTGCGAGGCGCTCGATCAGCAGCACAAGCAGGTGACCTGCAAGCTGTGGGATCGCACCGAGCTCGACGAGCCCGGCGTCGCGCTCGCCACCGATGGTAAGCGCCGTCTCGTAGCACCGCGTTGGCGTCGGTGATTCTCGTTGGAACGCGGCTTGCTGCGGCTTGTCGTGGAGGCCGCGATGAACAAGTTCAGGCGCACGCTCGGAGCGACGACGCTCATCCACGACAAGGTCGTAAACCTCGAAGGTCAGGACATAGGCCGGATCGAGGAGCTGATGGTCGACGTCACGACCGGGCGGGTCGCTTACGCGGTGCTGTCGTTCGGCGGCTTCATGGGCATCGCCAACAAGCTGTTCGCGCTGCCGTGGTCGGCGCTCACGGTCGACGAGGGTCACAAGCGCTTCGTGGTCAACGTGACGCGCGAGACGCTGGCCAGGATGCCGGGCTTCGACAAGGAGCGCTGGCCGGATCTGAACGATCTCGAGTACGCGACCGGCGTCTACCGCCAGTGGGGTGCGACCCCGTACTGGACGTGACAGGCCCGCTCGCGAGGCGAGCGCGCACGGGGCAGCTCGCCCCGGCTCGTGTAAGATGGCGCGATGGCCGATCCCGTCGCCCACGCGGTCGCGCTGGCGTATCGTGCGGCGCGCGATGCCTGGCCCGGCGTCGACGTCACGCTCGAGCGGTTCGCGAGCGAGCTGCGCCGCCGGCTGGGCGACGATCTGACCGCCGCGGTCGTGCCGACCTTGTGCACCGGCGATCTGTACCTCGCGATCGCGTGCATGGACGGCAGCGATCGCGCGGCCGCGGCGCTCGAGCGCGATCACTTCAGCGAGGTCGATCACGCGGCGCGCAAGCTGCGCGCGACCGACGATCAGGCCAAGGACATCCGCGGCACGCTGCACCGGCTGCTGTTCACGTCCGAGCCGGAGCGGCGCGCCGGGCTGGCCGAGTACACCGGGCGCGGCAACCTGCGCGGCTACCTGCGCGTGATCGCGACGCGCGAGCTGATCAAGGTGATCAACCGCGCGCGCAAGGAGGTCGCGATCGAGCCGGTGCTCGAGCGGCTCGAGGTCGAGCGCGCGCCCGAGCTGAGCGTGCTGCGTGCGCGCCACGGCGCCGACATCCAGGCCTCGCTGCGCGCCGCGCTCGACGCGCTCGGCGAGCGCGACCGCGCGCTGCTCCGCTACAGCCTGGTCGACGGGCTCAACGTCGATCGCATCGGCGAGCTGTACGGCGTGCATCGCGCGACCGCCGCGCGCTGGATCGCCGCGGCGCGCGACGCGCTCGCCGATCACGTACGCGGCGAGGTCGCGGCGCGGCTCGCGATCGACAAGCGCGAGGTCGACTCGCTGATCGAGCTGGTGCGCAGCCGGATCGACGTGTCGCTCGAGCGGATCCTGTAGGCTCGCGTCGTGGATGTCGCGCACGTCGCGCTGGTCGGGGGCGCCGCGTTCGCCGCCGGGCTGGTCAACGCGATCGCCGGCGGCGGCAGCCTGATCACGTTTCCGGCGCTGGTCGCGTGCGGCGTGCCCGAGGTGGTCGCGAGCCTCACCAACACGGTCGCGCTGTGCCCGGGCTACCTCGGCGCGACCGTCGCGCAGCGCCGGGAGCTCGCCGGCCAGGGCGCGCGGGCCGCGTGGATCTTGCCGGCCGGTGCGCTCGGCGGCGCGGCGGGCGCGCTGCTCCTGCTCGCGACCGGCGAGGCCGCCTTCGACGTCGTCGTGCCGTTCCTGCTGGTGTTCGCGGCGGCGCTGCTCGGCGTGCAAGATCGGCTGCGCCGCCGGATCGGCGCGGCGCGCGGCCACGCGGCGCTGCCGTGGGCCGCGCTCGCGGTCGCGCTCGCCGCGGTGTACGGCGGCTACTTCGGCGCCGGGCTCGGCGTGATCGTGCTCGCCGCCCTGGCGGTCGCGCTCGACGACACGCTGACCCGGCTGAACGCGCTCAAGCAGGTGGTGTCGCTCGTGGTCAACGTCGCGGCCGCGCTGGTGTTCGTGATCTCGGGCCGGGTCGACTGGCCGGTCGCGGCGGTGATGGCGGCGGCGGCGCTGATCGGCGGCGCGCTCGGCGGCGCGCTCGCGTCGCGCGTGCCGGCGTCGCTGCTGCGCGTCGCGGTGGTCGCGCTCGCGCTCGCGGTGGCGATCTACTACTTCGCGAGGCTCTGATCGCGCACGCCGAGCGTGCGCTCGAGCCGCTCGAGCCGGGCGTGGTTCTCGGCGCGCAGCTCGCCGAGCTCGCGCAGCAAGGTCTCGATGTTGACCTCGTTCTTGAGGTTGACCTTGAAGTCGGTCTCCGCCGTCGCGCGGTCCTTGAGCGACTGCCGGTTCTGGCTCATCACGATCAGCGGCCCCTGGAGCCCGACCAGGATGCCGAGCGCGAGGTTGAACAGCTGATACGGGTAGGGGTCGAACTGCGGTGCGTTGAGCGACGACGCGTTGAGCAGGCACCACGCCACCGTCATGCCGATCAGGAACAGGATGAACGTCCAGCTGCCGTTGAGCTCGGCGACCTTGTCGGCCAGCTTCTGGCTCCAGGTCAGCTTGCTCTCGATGTCCTGCAGCGCGTTCTTGGCGGCGCGCTGCGACAGCATCTCGTTGGTCTCGCGCAGCCGGGTCGACAGCGTGCGCAGGAACATCATCGCCGCGTGCGGCCGCGTGGTCAGGTAGCGCTCGAGCGTGCCGCGATCGAGCTCGAGCAGCAGCGCATCGGTGGTGGCGAGCGCGCTCGCCGAGCGCGGCTTGTCGTCGAACAGCGCGAGCTCGCCGAAGTACTCGCCGTCGGTGACGTCCTTGAGCGAGATCCGGCGCGACGCCTCGCCCGGCAGATGGATGTTCACGTGGCCGTGCGCGATGATGAACATCGACGTTCCGGTGTCGCCCTGGTTCATGATGATCTGACCGGCGTCGAACTTGCGTTCGACCAGACTCCCGGCCAGCGCTCGCAGGTCTTCATCGCGCAGGCCTTCGAACATCGGGATCCGGGCGAGCAGTGGCGAGTGATCCATTCTTCGTCGATATCACGCGTAGTAGGATCGGCGCCATGACGGTGGACGACGCGGTGGCCGTGATCCAGCGCGCGGCACGGGGCGTGGCGCCCGCGGAGCTCCACGCCGCGGCGGTCGCCGACGGCTGCGAGGTGCGCGGCCCGCACTACGTCCAGCCGGTCGCCGACGTGTATCGCGACGGCGAGGCGCTCGCCGCGGCGGTCGCGGCGGGTGAGCCGGGCGCGGTCGGTGCGGCGCTGCGCGCGCTGGCGCGCCGCGACGGCGAGGCGCTGCTCGAGCCCGCGCTGCTGCTCGCCGAGAAGGCGCGGGCCGAGCTGCGCAGCGCGGCCGCGTTCGCGCTCGCGTACAGCACCGATCAGCGCGCGCTGATCGTGCTGCTCGGTGCGCTGCCGCCTGCGGTGCTGCCGCCGGCGGCGCTCGCGCGCTCGGTCCATCCCCACGTCAACGCCAACCTGCGCGCCGCGCTCGCCGAGACCGGGGTCACGGTGTTCGTGATGCGCGACTGGCCGCGCATCGATCGCTGGCTCGCGATGGCGCCCGACGAGCGCCGCGCGCTCGCGCCGGCGACTCGCGCCGGCACCGAGGTCGGGCGCGGCGGCGAGCTCATCCGCATGCTCGGCGCGCGGGGCGATCTCGAGTCGCTCGAGCTGATGATCCGCATGCTCGCGGGCCATCCCGAGCGCGCGATCCGGATGGCGTGCGCGCACGCGCTCGCCGCGCTGCCGGATCCGCGCGCCCACGCCGCGCTCGACGCGCACTGGGCCGACGCCGACTCGTCGATCGGCAACGTCGCGGTGCGCGCCGCGGTGTTCCGCGATCTCGCGACCGTGTGGTCGCGGTTCTTGCCCGCGATCCAGATCGTGCTCGACCGCCGCAGCGACACGCCGGTCGAGGAAGAGATCGTGCGGCGGCTGCTCTACGTGTGTCACGGCGGGGCCCTGCCGCGCAAGCTCGCGCCCGACGGCGATCCGCTGGTGGTCGAGCCGCGGTTGATCGAGCTCGCGGCCCGGCTGCGCCGCCACGACTACATCGGCCAGTGGGCGCGCTCGGTGCTCGGCGTCTCGCCGCGCGCGGCGGCGCTGGCAGCGATCGAGCGTTATCCCCACGAGCCCGTGCTCGCGCGCGTCGCGTTGCCGGAGCGGCGCGACTTCCTCGCGCGCTACCTCGCGGGCGAGCGCGGCGCGTGGAACGAGCTGATCGAGCACGCGCTCGCGGTCGTGCAGCACGCCGAGCTGCGCGCCGAGGCCCACGCGGTCGCGCGCGAGATCATGAAGCGCGTGCGCCACAACGCCGAGGCGGTGCGCGCGACGCTGTGCGAGGCCGGCGCGCGGGTCGCGCCGATCGGAACGCCGGCCGACGACGGCGAGCTCGCGCGGCTCGAGGCCGAGCTCGGCGCGCCGGCGCCGATCGCGCTCGACGCGTTCTGGCGGGTCGCCGGTGCGATCGCGCTGGTCCCCGACGGCGACGATCGCCACGACTACGGGCCGTGCGCGCTCGAGCGGGACGGCATCGCGCTGATCGCGCTCGATCCGCTCGTGGTCGCGGGCGCGCGCCACGCGCTCGAGGCGGCCGCGCGCCAGCAGCGCGACATCGCGGCCTCGCACCGCGAGATCGTCGGGCCGCTGTGGCTGGACTTCGCGCCCGATTACCTCCACAAGCAGAACATCAGCGGCGGTGCGCCGTACGCGATCGAGCTGCCCGCGCCGCAGCCGGCGGACGCCGTCGATCCGCGCGTGACGTACTACCGTCATCGCCTGCGCTTCGTCGACTACCTGCGCCACGCGTTCCACTGGGCCGGCTTCCCGATCCTCGAGGTCGCGCACCGCCCGGTCGATCGCATCGCAGCGAACGATCGCATCGCGTTCGAACGGGTCAGCGGCGAGTGGGGCGCCGCCGCGGATCGCTTGCTCGCGCGCCTGCGCGCCAACCTGGTGGACTTCTGATGACACCCGCCCAGGTCGTGCTGCTCGTCGTCGGCATCCTGGTGTCGGTCGGCGCCGTGCAGGCCGCGATCTGGATCCCGATCACGCGGCGGCTGCGGCGCTTGCCCGGCAAGCTGCGCGACGACTTCGCCGCGGCGGGCGAGGCCATCGTGCGCGAGCCGGAGCGCGTGCGGTTCGTGCGCGCGCACGCGGGCGGCGGCACGCTCGAGATCATGGGCGCGGCCGGGCTCGGCGAGCGCCGGCTGCTCGTGCGCTCGCTGCGCACCACGGTCGAGGTGCCGCGCAGCGAGATCGAGCGCGTGCGCATCGAGAAGTGGTTTCGCTCGCGCCGGATCGCCGGCCGCGGGTTCGTCGTGATGTCGGTCGCGTCGGGCGACGAGCTCGCGCTGGCCGTGCCGTACGCGGTCCAGGACGCGTGGGCAGCGGCACTCGCGCCGCCCGGCGTGACCGGCGCTACCGCAGCGCGCGCGCCAGCTCCTGCGCCGTCGGGCGCAGCTCGGGGTCGACCTCGAGGCAACGCATGATCATCGCGCCGTCGGCCGGAAGCGGAACGGGCCGCTCGATCGCGCGGCCGGCGATGCGTTCGAGCAGCGGCGCGACCTTGAACGCGGCGCGGCCGGCCATCATCTCGTACGCCACGACGCCGAACGCGAACACGTCGCTCGACGGCGCGGCCTCGCGCACGCCCCACGCGAGCTCCGGCGCGACGTAACGGGGTGTCCCGAAAACGTCGCCGGCGCGAGTCAGCGCACCGTCGGGCGACAGCGTATCGGCCAGTCCGAGATCGCTGAGCGAACGCGTGTGATCGACCGTCGCGAGCTCGCGCACCGCCGCGAGCCCGAAGTCTGCGATGCGCGCGACGCCGCGGTCGAGCAAGATGTTCGCCGGCTTGAGGTCGCGGTGCACGATGCCGCGCGCGTGCAGCGCTTCGAGCCCGGCGGCGACCTGCGCGAGCCGCGGGCGCGCCCAGCCCTCGTCACCGAAGCGCTCGCGCTCGGCCTCGAGCGATCCGCCGTCGACGATCGGCATCACCAGGAACAGCTCGCCGTCGCCGATCCCGACGTCGACCACCGGCACGAGGTTCGGGTGGCGCAGCTCCGCGGCGATCTGCGCCTCCCGTGCGAACCGCGCGAGCACGCTGGAGTCCGCATGACCGCGGATGCGCTTGAGCGCGAAGCGCTCGCCGTCCGCGATCCGCCTGACCTCGTGGACCGAGCCCATGCCGCCCGCGCCGAGCTTGCGCACGACGCGGTAGCGACCGTCGATCACGTGGTCGGCCTCGAGCTCGGCGCGCGGTTGCTGCGCGAGGGTGGCCAGGGCCTCGGCGAGCTCCTTCGAGCGCTCGGCGACCTGGCGCTGGAGCTCGAGCGCGGTGTGCTCGAGCGCGCGGCTGCGCGCGACGTGCTGGCGCGCGAGGATGAGGCTCTGCGCGAACGCCCACCCGAACACCGAGAGGGTCTCGACGTGCCAGCCGCCCAGCACGTAGGGTCCGCCGAACCCGGGGAGCGTCAGCGGAGCGGCCGCCACCGCCGCGAACACGATCGCGAACAAGATCAGCCGAGCATCGCCGCGCTGCGCGCCGCGCCGCGCGAGCGGGATCAGGCGGTACGCGTAGTATCCGTTCAGCGGGATCGTGCCGAGCACGCCGACGCCGATCGCGAGCACCGTGATCGGAAACCACGCGGCCCCGATCGGCGCGAGCATCGTCTGGAGCGCGAACATGGCCAGCAGCCAGCGCGGGACCCGGCCCAGCCCCAATGCCAGGTGCACGAACGTGAGGGTCGCCACCTGGGTGATGGCGATGCCGATCACGAACGCCGCTTGATCGAACGCACCGAGCGGCATCAGCAACCCGAGCTCGTACAGCGGCAGCACCGACGCCATGACCGCCTGCAACGCGAACGCGCCGTCGGCCTTGCGCCGGCGATCGAGGATGTAGAGCGCGCCCCACACCAGCGCGAACACCAGCACCACGACGAGCGCCGCGATCGCCAGGTAGCGGTCGAACACCGCGCTGGTCCGGATCGGCGGTCCGATCGCCAGCCGCGGCGCGGTGGCGATGCCCAGCATCGCGGCGGTCCGGGTGAGCCGTCCGTCGAGCTCGAGCGCCAGCACGGCTCGATCGGTCAGCGCGGCCGGCAGCATGTAGACGTGCTCGCCGACCGCGGTGTCGCCCTGATCGGCGAGGGCGTGGCCGTCGACGCTCAGCGATAGCGGGCCGTGGTAGCAGCCGATGCGCAGGCTCAGCTCTCGCCCTCGCTCGTCCGAGGTGAGCACGACGTCGTCGCGCAGCGAGAAGTCGATCTCGCGGAACGGCAGGGCCGGATACGTCCTGTTCGGCAGGGTCAGCGTGGCGGAGCCGACCTGCCAGGTGGGCAGCTCCCGGCCAGTCGGTGCGCATGCGGCGAGACCGACAAGAACGAGCCCCAGCCGCCACATTCCGGCCGATGCTACAACGCCGTACGAAAAAACTCATTGACGATCCGGACGCGGTGCCGTAGTAATCGCGTCCTCGCTTCGCGCCGAGACCCTGCCAACCGGTGTCGTGCGCGCGCTCGGTCGATCCCGCGATCGTCACCGGGGCGCGTTCGCTGAAGATGTCCCGGGGGAATCGACGCGAAGGGAGACCGGGATAGAAGGTTCGACTCCTTCCGGCCGCTGCTACGCGGCCGAGGCGTAACGGCTAACGCACTGGGCTTGCTCATCCCAACATCCCAGGCCGTAACCAAAACGGTCCATCAAAACCTGAGCGGGTCGTCGTCGGCGGACGCCCGGCAGGCACGCCTGCCACGCCTCGTCGAGCTCGGTCCGGAACGCTCCGCGCACGCCGCCCACGCCAGCACTCGCCCGCGTGACGCGCCGGTGCGGCGGCCCCGGAACGCACCTCGCGAGCGCGGAGCCCCCGCGTCACCGCGTCCGTCCCGAGGGTCGGACGCCACGGCGCGCTGGTTTTCGCCGACGGCGGCCACCTTTTTCTTCTCCTACAAGGAGCCTGTCATGCTGCATCTCCGCATCCATCTCAACGAGCGCGCGGTCCTCGTGCGCGACGGTCAGGCCGTGCGCGCGCTCGGTCCGGGCCGCTACACCCTGTGGAAGAACTACGAGGTCGTACGATTCGATACCGACAAGCTCGTGTTCACCGCGAAGACCGCGGTGCTCGAGGCGCTGCCGGCGCAGTGGTTCGACACCGTGCGCCTCGCCGCGGGCCAGTACGGCATCGTGCTGCGCGACGAGCGCCCGGTGCTGTTCCTGACGCCCGGCGTGCACCGCCTGTGGATGGTCGACGGCAACGTGCGCCTGCGCGTGCTCGCCGAGACCGATCCGCTGCCGGAGCTCACCGACGAGCTGCGCGCCGTGATCCCGAAGGGCGAGCTGCTCGATGCCACGCTGGACCTCAACCAGCGCGGCGTGCTGGTGCGCGACGGCAAGCCGGAGCGCGTGCTCGAGCCGGGTCGCCAGGCGTTCTGGGGCAAGCAGAACAAGCTGCTCGTGTGGAACACCGACGATCTCGCGTTCTGGGCACAGCCGCAGGTGCTCGACCTGCTGCCGCCGGCGTGGTTCCGCACGGTGAACCTCGACGCGCACCAGCGCGCCGTGGTGTTCCGCGACGACAAGCCGCGCGCGTTCCTGCGCCCGGGCGTGCACCGCGTGTGGACGCTCGACCCCAACGTCGAGA
>Ga0335081_10021003_pt1 | contig 10565 bp, 13 predicted proteins | sample Lox_Sample_35_FD_206713 | JGI IMG/M metagenome (GOLD analysis project Ga0335081, IMG submission 206713) | Soil microbial communities from Loxahatchee National Wildlife Refuge, Florida, United States - Lox_Sample_3.5 | ecosystem: Environmental > Terrestrial > Soil > Wetlands | place: USA... | reverse complement strand
ATCTCGCGGGTGAACAGGAAGAAGATCGCTACGATCCCGACGATACCGAGGAACAATGGCCCGAACAGACCCTGCAGGTAGGTGACGAGACCCTGCGTACTCAAGGCCACTGGAGCCATTGCGGCGGTGAGGTGAGTGTGCATAACGCGTCCCTTCCGGGATCAGATGATCTTCCATGTAGTGCTGTGCCAGGGCGCTCGGGCAGGTACGAGTGAAGCGGATGCGCGAGTGCGGACGACCGTGGACACGGCGGCCGCGGAGGACCCGAGGCCCGGACGGGCCGGTGCGGCGGCATCGTGAGGGGCTGGAGAGACGGGTGCGGCTGGGGCCCGCGAGATCGGCCGGCTAGGCGGCAAGAGGCCGGTTTGAGGGAGGCCGAATCGGGGAACACAGCCCCGACGACGGTCAGCCCATGGGAGAGGGGCCAGACAGAGACCAGTTCGCAGAAGCCAGGCTGGGCCAGAACCGGCCGGCTGGCTGAAGCACGCCCGCATGCAGACATGGCGACGTCAGCTCGCCCTGTCCTGGTCATCGGGTACCCACCGTCTCGGACGACGCACCAATCCCTTTTACATACCATTTGCCGTCTTGCAGGTCGACAACCGACATACCATATGACATCTCGAGTTTCGATGTCACGCCTTGAATCCCCGCGGTCACCGATCCTGGTGGTTCGGGGAGCTGCCATATCACGGTCACCGTTATCTGCCGGGCGGTGCCGCCGGGCGGGACGTGAAGCGCGCTGATCTGGTCAAAGGCCACCGCGCCGCCGAGTCCGGCCACCGAGGCACCACGGACCAGGAACCTGTTCAGCGCGGCACTATCACCACTCGCGTACGCCTGGAAAAATGCCGGCAACTCATTCATCAGCTGCCTCTGGGCCACCGGGTCCGAACTGCGCGGAGCCGACGGCGGCGAAGCCTGCGGCGGCGCGGGCAGCCAGGCGGGCTCGCCGGAGACCACCAGCCCGCTGCCGGCAGCGGCGACCGGCACGCCCAGCTCCATCAGCTGGCCGCCCAGCAGGGCGAGCAGCGTCACCACGGCGTGCCGCCGATCCTGCACCTTGATGCCCGCCGCCTGCACGGACTGCAGGTTGAGCTGGCCGATGCCGTTCCAGCCCAGGCTCGGGTTGGCGGCCGAGAGGCTGGCGGGCACGAAGGCCGCCAGAGCCTGCTCCCGCTGCGCCAGGCTCTGCGAGCTGAACCCGAGATATACGCGGCCGAACTCGGTCGCGTAGGCCTCGGCCAGGCTGACCGGGAACTCTCCGCTGGTTCCGGTCCGGGTCCCGCCCGCCGGGGCCGGGGACGAGCTGAAGATGATCGCGGTGACGCCGCGGAACACGATGACCAGCAGAGCCGTCCACAGGACGGCCCGCAGCGGCCACAGCAGCCATCTGCCGCCCGCGCCGCGCGAGCCGCCGATCATGGGACGGGCCGCGAGCGACCCGTCAGCCTGCATGCCCGCGGCCAGATTCGCCGAATCCAGATAGTACACAGGCGACTGCGTTCCGTTACCGGAGTTCGGCCTGCGAACCATGACACCTCCGCACGTTCCCGCTCCGGCGGTACCTAGAGCGACCGTCCCTTCCGTGCTGGCCTCGCGGTCCATTGTGCGCCATGAAGTCCCGGCGTGTGGGCAAAACCGGATACAGCCCATCACCAGAACATCTGCACGGACAAAACGGCCAACACCTCTGATACGTGGCCGCCACGCTATGGGTTCAAGCAAGTTCGGACCGTATTCGGCCGAGCCGATGCCGCACTCCCTGGCGGCCGTAATGCTCGCGGGAGACGAGGAAAGGCGCCTGGCAGCACCATCACCGCAAGTCATGCCGCTTTCGACCGGGAGCGGCCGACCGGTCCGGACCCAGGCGGCGCGCTCGGGGAGCGGATGGCGAGCCGTGCGGGCCAGCCCGGCAGCCAGCCCGGCGAGAATTCCGGTTACAGGTCTTGACCTGGGAAAATCTGGCATCGGAAGTCGCTGATCACCTCGTGTAGATTAACGGTTGCTTACGGGCCGGGACCGACGGCCTGTGCTACCGTATCGCATCTTTGCTCAGATTTCGATATCTATCGTATAGATAGTCGAATATTTGTACGATTATGTTAACGGCGGTACCGGCTGGCGCTCATGTCCGCGGCTGGCCCAGCCAGGCGGGCGGGTTACGCTTTGACTGGCATCCCCTGACGAGGGAGGCGCCCGTGGCGACAGGACCGGGAGACCAGATGGCGGCGGCCCCGGATGGCTACGGCCGCATGCGGGCCTCACGCGCCGACCGTGAGCAGGCGATCGATGCCCTCAAAGCCGCGTTCGTGCAAGGACGGCTGACCAAGGACGAGCTCGATGACCGGGTGGCCCGGGCGCTCGTCCCGCAGACCTACGCCGAGCTGGCCGCGCTCACGCACGATCTCCCGGCCGGCCTGACCCCCGCTGACCCGCCGCAGCAGGGTAGTCTCGCCGGCGCGGGCGTGTACGTGGCCACCGTGGCAGGCTTGTTCCTGGTCGCCGCGATCAGCAACGGCAGCGGGAATCCGCTCACGGTGCTGGGTACGGTCCTGTTCCTCAGCCCGATCTGGCTGCTGGCGCTGGCCGGTCTCCTGGCGCTCCACTCACGGCTTGACCGGCGTGCCGCCGGGCGGCTTCCGCCGGGTCCGGGGCGAGGAGCATAGGGGCGCGCCGGCCCTACACGGTGAAGCGGAACGTCTAGCCGGGTGGGCTGGCCGCCATCTGGGCTGGGCGCGCCGGGTACGGCTGGCTCGCTCCCGGCTACAGCGCGGAACCACTGCCCGCCATGCTGCTACCGAAACCCTGAGCCGCGTTACCGTGGCAGGAACCGTGGACACCAGGAGAGGCGCCGGTACCGGCGGGGCGGCGACGTGGTCGCGCTGACGCCTGCGTCGCCTGCTGACCTGCCGCCGCTCGGAGACCTGGTCGATGATGAACCCTTCTGGCGGTACCCGGCGGGCGTGGCCCGGGAAGGAGCCGCGCACCTGCGCGTCTGGCTGACTGCCGGTCCTGAGCCTGGCCACCTCGCCGTCGTCACCGAGACAGGCCTGGCAGCCTCTGTCACCGAGTCCGCCGGGCATATCTGGGCCGAACTGGTCCGCAGGTACGGGCCCTCGCTGGTGCTGCTCGAGCACTGTCCCGCGCCCGAGCTCAGCGAGGGCATGGAGACTCTAGATCTGGTCCGGGTCGGCGCCGACGGCAGTCCACGGTGGTCCCGGGTGTGGCCGACCCCGGACGACAATCCGCGGCACGCCAGGCTCGAGGTCTGGATGGCCACCTACGGGCAGCAGATCGTCAGCAGGTAGGCGAGCGGGTCGACTCATGTGAGGGCGAGGGCGACTGACTCCTTGCGCCTGGACCCGGGCACGGATATGAGGAAGCCCAGCCAGCAGGGAAGCAGGAGTCGACGCCAAGTACTCCAGGCGGTCAGCTCTCGGTCTACCAGGCGGCCGGCCCGCACGCCTTACCGCTGCTCTACGAGGCCACCGTCTGGTCGGCGTATCCACATGATGCCTGCGGCGTCCCGGAATCTGAGGATGGCGCCGCTGACGGCCATGTTAGTGTCGGGCGGGAAGTCGCGGCTCTTTTCTTCTCGCTCGCCGGGCATGAGGATGCCGAGCGGCTCGGGGTTCGGTTCGCCATGGCCGGCTGAACCGCGACGCCAGTAGAACTCCACGTCGTAGACGGGCTGGTCGCTGCTATTCACCGCACGAGCGACCACGAAGGGGACGGCTGGCGGACCGCTGGGCGGGCTGGACAACCCCTCGGCTTCCACTATGAACACCTTGGATGCCTGCGCCTTCCGCTGCTCTTCGGCTACACGCTGACGCGCGGTCAGTGATTCGCGGAGGTCATCAGCCTGGAGTTTCAGCACTTCCGCTTGACCGGCGTTGACCTGGCGCTGGTGATCGAGCTGCTGGCGCTGCAGCTCGAGCTGGCCGGACTGGATCTTGAGCAGCTCGGCTTGCTGCTTCGTCAGTTCCTGCTGGTCTTTGACCTGCCGCTCGATGGCACTGACCTCTTGTGATTGCTTGCGGAAGGCCCGACGAGCGTAGAAGGCCGCGACGATCGCGAACACGGCGAGGACCGCAGTCGCGATAGCGGTGATCTCGCCTGAGAGGTCTACTGACACGAGGGAAGGGTATGCCCGGCGGCTGCTTATGCGCCCGGATGTTACGGCAGGGGATTGTCTCGAATCATCTGCCTTGTCCTTCCTTGTCAGAGTCGGGAATCATGCTGGAGGACACGTTGGGGCGCATGCCGGATATCTCTCCGTAGTCTGGGTTGTGCAAAGCGGCCAGCGCGAGGGTTGCGTGGACCTGGGCCACAGCGGCCCAGACGGCGGCGCTTTCCTGCCCGTCACCATGCCCCAGGTACGCGTGGGCCTTCTCCGCGAGGCTCAGGCGTCTCGGGCGGGCTCGCCGTGGCTGGCGTTGGCGCGGCCGCGGCCCCAGTAGGCCTTAGGTGACATCTGGTCCTGGCCGAGGCCCCGCTCGGCCAGGACCTCCCGTAGCCGGGACACGACCGTCGCCTCGCCGAACAGGTAGGCATGGCCGCGGCCGGGCGGCAACTCGATCTCGGCTGCCTCGGCGGCCAGAGCCGACGGGTCGCCAGTGGGCGCGCCGAGACGGTGCAGCCAGGAGATGCGGGTGGTCACCGCGGCAGCCAGGTCCTGCTCGTCGCTCTCTCCGGGTATCTCGAGCACAAGCGTGGCCGGGCGGTCAGGCGGCAGCGCCTCGGTCATCGCGAATATCGCGGGCAGCGCCGACTCGTCGCCGAAGAACAGGTGCCAGTCGGCCGTGGCCGACGTCGTGATCTTCCCGCGCGGCCCGATGCCCTCGATCCTGTCGCCGGACCGGGCCGACCGCACCCAGCGCTCGCCGGGACCGTCGCCGTGCAGAACGATGTCCATTGTGAGCAGCCGTGCGGCCGTGTCGAGCTGCCGGATTGTGTAGCGCCGCCGTACGGGGCGGTTACCCTCGGCCGCCACCAGCAGCATCACGTCCTGGCCAGGCAGGTAACCGAACCCGTCGAGCTGCGGGGCGGTCAGCCTGAGCCGCTGCATGTGCGGGGTGAGCCGGGCTGAGTCGACGACCTCGAAGTCCAGCCGGGTCGTGCTGGCCAGCGGCCCGGTCAGCTGCGCGAACGGATCGTCCAGTTCCGCGCGAGCCGATTCCGGCAGTGCGTCAGCCATAAGACGGCCAGCCCTTTCATCTCGATGTTCGTGTACCAGGGACGACAGCGGTGTCGCGCCGTCGGCCAGCCTTTCACCGTGAACGCCGACCAGCCCTGCGCCACGATCAACGCTGTCTGACTGAGCCTGCTTCCCGGCCCCGGCCGGGGCGGCTGTGATGATGGATCGCGCGGCTGCGGCCTCATGCCAGGCTACGTGAACGTCTTGGCGGGTTCAGGCGCCTGAGCTCGGTTACGCCCTTCACCGCGGTGAACATCCAGCCGGCCCGCGGTGCGGTGACGGCAGGCTGCATCCCGGCGCCGATGCCATCAGGAGGTGCAATTCGGCCACCTGCGCCTGGTGCAGATCCTGGTATCGCTCGCATAGCCCCAGGTAGACCTGGGCGCGTTCCCAGGCCCGGGGTACCCCTCCGGGCACGACCGGGTAGTCGGCCGGGTCCAGTCCGGCGGCCGGGGCCGGGCCGATACCGCCGGCGGCAGCCACGTCGGCGCCGAAGCGGGCGATTGCGATTCGCTGGCGGGCCAGCAGGCCGCCGGCGGGGGCGACGTCGGAGGGAAGTCCGGATGTCGCCGTCACGGAGGACTTCCGGTTGCCAGCGTGGCGCGAGCAGGCATCGGCTGGGCCGTGCGCCGCAGCGGGCACAGAAGGGGTGAATCCGCTTGCGGGCTGGCAGGGGATGCCGCTGCGGGCGCGTCCGCTGCCTAGGCGCGCTTGCCGCGCGGGGCTGCGGCGTGACTGGGCCGAGATCCAGACGCGGGCCGGGCGTCCGAGGTAGTAATGAACAGCGGGCATGGCTTTCCCCTTGAATGAGATAGTGCGAGAAAATAGACGCTGCGAAGCTGATGGTGGCCGGTGACTGACTGGGCGCGCCCGGGCGACAGCGGTCGCGGCATCAGGCGATTTCAGGTGCGGCAGGCGCGCCGGAAAAGAAGGGATTGACCCTTTACGGTTGTGTCGTGGCCGGTGGTGCGCATCGCAGTCATCGTCTGCTCCCTTCCACATCTTGCAGACGCCCGGCACGCCTCGGACGTGAGGTTCGAGGATCGGCTTCGGTCAGCAACTGCGAGGAGCCCAGCCCGCGCCGGGCGGGAGTGAGGTCAGGCGGGGCGTCGGGTCGGCGATCGCATTTCCACGGTGCGCCTACCAGGCGGCCGCCCCGATGTACGGGGACCACGGGATGGGGGTGGACCGGCCGTCGTGCACGATCGCTGCCTTTGCGCCGGGCTGCTGATAGGTCAGGACCAGGACGCTGCCGTCGGCGTTGGTGTAGAGGATCTGCTCGTAGTCGCCCAGCTTCCGCGCGTTGAGGTTGTTCAGCACGGCGATCTGCTGGCCGGTGGCGGTGGACCAGCTGACCAGGTGCTCCCGGATCGGGCCCTTCAGGTTCATGCCGGCGAGCTGCTCGATGCCGAGCACGGTTCGGCCGTCTGGAGTGATGATGGCCCCGCGCCACTGATTCAGCCCGGTGACGCCGCCGGTCCAGGTGGCCACCGTCTTGCTGTCGGTCAGGCGTATCCGGCGGGCAGCGCGGTCAGGGTCATCCGGGCACCTGCCCGGGCCGCCGGGGCGATGCGCAGCAGGAAGAAGCGCTGGGCGGGGAAGGGCGGCCATACGGAGGGTTGCGGGCCCTGCGCGGACAGGACGAACGTGTGGTCGTCGGCTGCGCCGGTCACCCCGGTGAACGACACGTACGGCTCGGGCGGGGTGATCCTGGCCAGGACCGCGCCGGTCTGGGTGGATCTGAGCTCGGCGGCGCTGTAGGCCAGGGCGGAGGAGCCGAGATCGTTTGCGACGTCGGATTGGGGCTTGGCGGTGATCAGCGCCACGTAGTAGGCCGGGACGGCACCCGGGCCGGCCTGCGGCCTGGTGGCGGCGGGCTGGTGGGTCAGGTTTCCGGTCACGGCCAGGGAGGCGCCGACGGCCGCGAGGACCAGGGCCGCGGCGGCCAGCGGCGTGGCCCAGGCGCGCCACCTGGCGTTCTGCCCGCCCCGGCTCGCCCGCGGCTGGGGGCTCAGGTTCAGTGGGGGCGCCTGCGCGGGGATCTCGTCCGCCGTCTCGCGGAGTGCGTTGCGGAGCTTGTCCTGCAGCGGAGTCATGATGCGCTCTCCAGCAGATGGCCGAGCGCCTTCAGCGCCCGGTGGGTAGCGGACCTGACCGTGCCCGGCCGGATGCCCATCACGCGGGCGATCTCCGGCTCGGGCAGGTCGAGATAGAAGCGCAGCACCAGGGCCTCGCGCTGACGGTCCGGCAGCTGGCGGACCGCGCGCATCACCTCGTCGCGCTCCTCGCGGCTGAGCACGGCGGCCTCGGCGGATCCCGATGGTGGCTGATACTCGGGGCCTTCGACAGCCTTCGCGCATTGCGGGCTGCCCGCAATGCGGGGCGAGCTTGCCGAGGAGGACACGCCCGGTTATCACTATCTCCCGGGCCGGGACCGGGCAGCGGACTGATTCGGGCAGCAGGGAACCGCGATCATCGATGAGGGCTTCCGGCGGGAAACGGCTGGGGCTACCGCCACTTCCTGCTGCGCCCCGGCCTCGCCAGCATCATGACACGGTCCGGTACCGCCAGACCCTGGCCAGCTGGCTGCTCCGGGACAGCCTCGGTCAGGCGGACAATGACGACCTCAGCTCGCGGCGTTTCGGGCGGCGTCGAACGGGGCCCGGTCGAAGACGAACCGGCTGTAGGTGATCTTGCCGTCCTTGACGGTCACGCACTCGGCGCCGGGAGCACTGTTCACTGGGACGGTTCGGGTGTCGTACATGACCAGCGCGGTCTCGTCGTCACCGAAGGCGGCGATCATCTTCGCGCCGGTCGTGATCTGCACGAACGGGCCCAGGAAGCCCCTGTAGGCGTCGGCGCCTTCCAGGCGCCCGGCCGGCGCGTCGCAGACGATGTCGTCGGCGACGTAGCTCATGGCCTTGTCAAGGTCGTGACTGATCCAGGCTTTATAGTAGGCCAGCGCGGTCTGAAGTGCGGGGCTGGTGGCGTCGGTCATGTCTGTTTCCTCTCGTGATGAGGAGTGTGGCGGTACCCAGGACATTCGCGCTGAGCCTTGGACCGGGCGGGCCAGCTGTGCATCGCGAGGCCGCCTTCGGCTTCCGCCCTCGGCGGCGCGGCTCGTGCGCTGGTTCCGCGGGCCGATAGGGCAGCCGGTGGCTCGTCTGCTGCCGGGCCACTTGTGGCCCGCCGCGGCCGATGATGTCCGGGTGATCGCGGTGCTGGACGGGCATGCCCGGGTCGGCGTTCAGTTGCCCGGCTTCGGGCTGAACAGGGCGAACATGCTGCCGTTGGGGTCGGTGAGGTAGGCGACCACCATGCCGTCCTCCAGCTTCATCGGCGCGGCGGCGACCGTGCCGCCGAGTTCCTCGGTCCGGGTGGCGGTCTCGGCGACGTCCGCGACCTGGACGACGAACACGGCGTACGGCGGGAAGTTGCCGCCGGTGTTGAAGATGCCGCCGGAGGGACCGGCGGCGCCGGGGGCGGTGATCAGCGTGTATGCCCCGTCGGGGGCGAATGACCAGCCGAAGAGCTGTCCGTAGAACGCCCTGGCGGCGTCGACGTCTGCGGCGCCGATCTCGAACCAGGCGACGGTGTTATTGGCGGGAGCGGACATCGGTTCCTCCGTCAGTGGGTAACGTTTCGCGACTGACACTGCCACAGACGCGCGACAGCCCCCTGTCGGTCTTTCCAGCCTGTTTCAGCCCGGCAGTTCCGGAGCGCGGACGAGGACATCCGGGATGTTGACATCGAGGTCGGCATACGAGCGGTGCGGCGCCGGCTCGCCGGTATCTACCGCGGCAAGGATCCGGTCCACGCGGAAGGCCCGTGCGCCGTCCCGCAGGCGGCACCATGCCAGCAAGTACCAGTGATCCCGCGTTCCGGCAAACGCCACTGGCTCCACCTCGCGGACGGTCACGGCATCGCGCCCGTCACGGTAGTCCAGCAGCAGGACGTGCCGGGCGGTGATCGCCTCCTGGACCGGCAGCGGGACCATCGCATGGGCTTGGGCTCTCGCCGGCCCCGCCGGTGTCACCTGCGCTGCGGGCACGCCGCCAGTGGCGCCCGGCCCGGCAGCACCGGCAGGCCACGGTCTTTTCACTGACGGGCCGGCCTTGATCAGCCGGATCCGGTCCACCAGTTCCGCCGCCTCTGCCGCCTGCCCAGCTGGGGCAACAGCCAGTACCTTACGCAGCGCACTGCGAGCCGCGAAGGCGAACGGTGTCCCCTCCGCCCAGGCCAGAGACATTGCTATCGCGACCATCTCGGCCGCCGTGAAATTGACCGGCGGGAGCGTCAGCATCTTGTCGACGACATAGCCGCCGTGCCGCCCGGTCTCCGCATAGACCGGGACACCAGACTCCTGCAGCGCCAAGATGTCCCGCTCGATCGTCCGCGTACTGACTTCATACCTCGCGGCCAGCTGCCGCGCCGAGCGCGGACGAGGCGCCATCGCCCGCAACTCCTCGACCAGCGCGTACAGCCGATCGGTCCGGTTCACGACGGGCAAGTTACCACCGGCCACCGACATTCCACGCCATCCACGTCCTTGCCGTCCTCGCCCGTTCACCTAACCAGCAAGCCTGTAGCCGTGATTACCTGCGCAAATCCGGCTACCCACACACCGGTCAAGCGAAGCTGGACCGTAGCCCACGGTCCAAGTCAACTGGCCACCCAAGCCACAGAACCACTCGATCTGCATGCCTCCCAACATGGTCGGAGTCGAACCGAACTAAATACAGGCGGGACTGTGCGCGGTTATCACGCGATCTTCGTGCTGTCGACCGCCCTCAGCAGTCCCGGCTACGACGGGCAATCAGCCGTATATTTCTACATCGCCATGCTTAAGGTGAACGTCCTCAATTGCCGCTGCGTGTGCTCTCTTGTTGCAAATAGTCGTGCTATCGTCCGCCCCCGCGGTCCGGGGTCTCATATGCGCGGCCGGAGCCGGAAGGCGATGAATCCCCTGGGCTCTCGGTTCAGCCGTTCATACTCAGCAGGGTTGGTGGCAGCGGCTCCGGGCACCGGGCGCGGTTCTGCCAGCCGCTCGATGAGGAACCCGGCCGCGAAGATTTCCTCGCAGGTCCTCTCCAGCGGCGCCAGCCAGTATCGCACCGTCCAGCCCGTGCTCCAGGTCTCCTGGATGGTCCGGACGTCGAAGTAGCTGCCCCCGTGGCGCAGCCAGTCCCCTGTCGGATGCAGCCGGGACAGCACCAGCGCGCCGTCAGGCCGCAGGACCCGCCGCAACTCGCTCAATGCGGCTACCCGGTCATCGACGTATTCGATCGCCAGCGCGCACAAGGCCAGGTCAACACTGTCATCGGGCAGCCAGCCGATCGGATCACCCAGGTCGTGCACGCGGAAC
>Ga0335081_10021002_pt1 | contig 10566 bp, 16 predicted proteins | sample Lox_Sample_35_FD_206713 | JGI IMG/M metagenome (GOLD analysis project Ga0335081, IMG submission 206713) | Soil microbial communities from Loxahatchee National Wildlife Refuge, Florida, United States - Lox_Sample_3.5 | ecosystem: Environmental > Terrestrial > Soil > Wetlands | place: USA... | reverse complement strand
CTGGTGGAGTGGAAGGGATATGGGCCAGAGGAGAGGACGTGGGAGCCAGCAGAGAATCTGGAAAATGCCAATGAGGCCGTCGCTGCCTTTCACCTTCACCACCCGAATCGGCCATCAATGGCAGATCTCAAGGACACAAAGCCTCGCAGGAGCTCGGCACATAGGAGGGGGGGTACTGTCATGAATGACAGCCCCGCGAGCCCCAGGAGCCCCAGGACAGGGGCCCATCCGATGTAGATAAAATTTTCATACCGCATGTAGTTTTTCTTTAGCTTGCAACAACTCAATTCCACGAGGATCCTGAGTCGCCACAGCCCGTGCCTGAGACCCCCGTGACAGCCATATACTATTGTTGTTTGGCTCGACACGCATTCCTTTGTCCTTTCAATCAGAAACAGCTTCCTGTTCCAAGATCATGATGATTGCTCTGTTGATCAATGCGTCAGAGTCTAAGATATCAGAGCAGCTCAGTTTATATTTGACAAATGTATAACAATGGAAACAGCATGTTGCAAATGGGACAGGGTAAATTGGACTCATATGAAGTTTACTTTGATCACTGTCAACCTCAGAATTTGCATGTTCCTTGGATTTCTCAGGCAAACGCGTGATTCAATATCGGTCTGCACTCATGGAGTTCCAACATTGCAAGTAGACCTTACAAAATGTGTAGTCAGACTGATAATTCATGCGCTTATGACATCGCATGATCTGGTCGCTGCAACTTCGCAAGATGCAATGCTTACATGCATAACCATTGCAAACCTTGATGCGGGGTTAAATCATCTGAAACCTCCAGAGCAATCCAATCAACTGCAAAGACTGATTTGTTTAATCCTGCGAAGTATCAATCCTAGATCATCTTGAGTAGGCCATGCAGAGGTCTTCTTAAATGGTTGTCGATTGCGCTCAGTGGATATCCATTACCGCAGGAAACACAAATTATTGTCGTGGAGTTTTCGATGGATTGGTTTGAAATTTCATCACAGGCTGACGATTCTTGTGTTACTTCAAGTAATATTTGACCGGTTGGAATCGGAATTTCATCGCTCCGGTGATTGGATTCTGTTCTGGACTGGCGGTCTTCGGATGGTCCAGTTTGAAATTTCATCGCTGACTAGCCCAGAATATGTAGCCGTAGCTGTTACTGAAAATGGAGATACTTTCCGACCACACCAAACAGTTCCTGGATGCTACGACATTATCGCCCATTCAGCAGTGGATTGCCACAGAGTTCCGTAAATAGGATAGGACAGAAATCCTACTTTTAACACAATTAAATTTTCCTGAAATAGCAACACTCAGCGGTCTGAGATTCAGGCCGAAAATGTAAATAATTTTCACACCCTGAAAGAAGCATACCATTTCCTATCAATACCCAACAAAGATGCAAAGATATTTTACCCCGGACAAAGAGCCTGAAGAAAAAGAGAATGGCGAAAGAGACAAGGATAAAATAAAAGATAAATCAAAGCATAACACATAACCCACAGATTCATTCCCAGATTCACAGCAAGCTGATACAACTTTTCACCGCAAAGACTGCCGTGCCGGAAAAGGCACCGTTGTTAAGACTTCGATGAAAGTGCTGTTCTTATTTAGTTTTCCAGCATTGTCAGGGAAAACGGGAGACTTACGACCTTTTTTTTTTACCGCCAGTCTGAGATTTGCGGGGAAGAGGGTGGCGGGGTTGGAGGCTCGAAGAGAAAGCAGGCTAATTCCTACCCCTCAGAATCGCCCTCTTCCCCATTTGTAAAATCCAGGATCCATAGCCTGTTCCTCAACTCACTAGCTCCCCAACAATTAATGAGGGAATGACGGTAATGATGGGACAAGAGTTGGTTGCGATCATCACCAAGACTCTTGGTGATCTTCGTAAATGCGACAGTTCGACTTGCATATGTAAAATGTGCCCTCGTTGGTCTTTCTGTGTTCCTGAAAATATGATATTCAATGCTTTCCTAGAGATCAGTGTGAATACAAAAGCGATAAAGTCTGCGATGGGTAGATCATACCCCATCAACAAATATAGATGCTCGATATTCATCAAAATCCCAGTCTAATCCCACATCAAGAGTAATGCCGAGTCGAGCGTCGTTCGGATCGGAGATGGAAACATTGCCCACCCGAACGGACGTTCCAGGTTCCTGGCAAGAAAGGAGGTGCTATTCCGATCAGATAAAAATATTTAGGGGATGTACAGCGACTGTTCCTTTTCCAATGATATGACTGGCTTTACAGGCACACGCGGCACTTCCGCTGATGGCGCATTTGTTGTCGTCGCGACTGCGGACCGTTGTGCTGAAGAACCCATCCTATCATAAGCCCCGGTTAAGATATCGATTACACTGTTTACTTTGAACTTTCTTTTCGGGGTTTGTAGAGGGACCACGGATGGCAGAGGGGCGGTCGTCGCCGGAGGAGGAGTTTGCGTTACTGCGGCCGGGTGGACAGCGGACTTGGCGGTTGGAGGGGGGCGAATCGGCGTTGCTTGCTGGGAATCCGGGGTGGATGCGCGGGATAGGTCGGAAAGATTGTGCCCTTTCGTTTTAACGGGATCAATTTCCATACATCCAACCGAATCTATCATTAGAAAGGATGATGTAGAACGAACATACCGAGGTTGCATTTGCAGAGGTACGTTCCATGCAGAGAGGTTTCGTTCTCTGTGACAAGATTCCAGCCCTCAGCCGTGGCTTCCCTGAGCATTCCATCATGTTGGCGAAACAGTTTGATATCTGTTTGAGGGACGTTGAGAACCAAAGAAACGATCTTGTAGAGATAGGAGGTGGAGACGTTGATGTCCCAAAGGGATTCGACCTGAGGGATTGAAAGGAGGTCTTGATACTGGAGTCCTAATTTGCTGGCTAAATCATTGCCAAGTATGACATTCAGAAGCTTATCACCATGGTGACGAGGCCGCTTGGGTGGATGGATTTCCCCGGGGTCGTCAACGTCCCCGCCGTTATCCGGAGGTTCCATAGCGAGAAGATTTTGGCAGAGCGTCTGATAAATAAGAGCCCCAGTCGGGGGTGAAATTTCAACGCCGACTGGCGTTGCCAATGTGGGTGTTTCGATCTTTTAGGGCTAGCCCTAGGATATTTCCCGCCGTTTGATTAATTCGACCTTTTCCTCAGTTAGCCGTAGAACTCCATGTTGCCAACCGGAGCCTGACGTGTTAGCGAGCCCGACACGTCCCCTCCCGCCTTCGAATTTTAATTCTCGACCGGTATGGTGCGGGACGTGTGGCTCTTCACACGCCCTCTGAAGGTCGCAGTTGGCGTTTCCCCGCTCGAGTCCACATCCAATCCGGAAAGACCTTACCTTCGCCATTGGGGAATCCTCGTTACCGAAACGACCGTTCCCGAAATCCGTTTTATCATCCAAACAGCCAATCCTGCGACATACCATGAATCAATGGTTGCAGCGCTTTACAGAATAGAAAGCTTCGAGAACCTAACGCTTGGAGTTATGTATGAGCTTCAGCAGAAGGAGAAAGTCAACGACTGCCTAATTGACGAGAATTTCACCATGGACAAAGTAAGGCAGAAATGGGGCGATTCTTTGGCTGCGCAACACGTGGGAGAAACACCAATGACCCACGAAGAGATTCAGGAAGAAGGCAATCCCCACCTTGAGTGGAATGTAAGACTAATTTAACAGGGAAACGTATCATCCAAGAACGTCCAACATACAAGTTATTCGAGAACAACTGTCAGAATTTCGCCAAGTTTCTCCTTGAGAAACTTTGTCCGCTGGCGCCCATCCCCGAAACAATTCAAGCGGTCCTGGAACAGATGGCAAAACAGTACATGACTTCGATTCGACTCCCCGGAGCATATCCGCAATAGCCTGTTAGATCTTGGATACCACGAGTGTAGCTGCTCCTTTTGCTCTAAGGATTCTTGTAACGTCAAAATTAACCCTGTATTGTCAATTTTGATTGTTGTCCTTCACGTATTATATCAAGACTGATCTAAGTATCATTGCTGTTATTAAACGACGCGCGCTTTATCTTTGCATTCTTCGTCGTACAGTTCACTCCTAGTCAAACGAAACGAAGCGGCCGCCGATGCCTTTTCAGATAACTCTTGACGTGATTTTGTTAACATTCTTCCTTCAGAAAGGAGGGCATTTTTGAACCTCGACATAAGGCGATCGCTGCTCAACGTAATCGCTGTATTGGCATTTGTCGCAAAAATAAAGTTTGGTTAGGGGGCGGCGCGGTTTGGCTGCGTTGTATGGGAGCGGGTCCTGGTCCCCCGAGTCGATCCCCGCAATGCCAAGGCATGTTTGGCTTTCGACACGTCCGTTATTTTATGTGAAACATCCCTCAGCTTGAAGCAACTTCTGAGGGCAGGCCTTATCTGCGGCATTGGTGAGTGCTTGTGACGGAACTAGGAACAATTGATGCGAGAGTCATCTTCCAAACAAGCAATGATGCGAACATCACGACATACCTTGGAACAATGTACGAGTTGATGCAAAATGACCAGAAAACGGACGTCTTCATGAATAGCGATTTCAGCATGCAAAATGCGAGGAACGATTGGAGATCATTCGTCGCACAGTACGTGGGCGAAACCCTCTGGAGGCACGAGACGATTAGCGAAGAAGGTAAATATTCTCGGCAGCACTGAACGTTGACAACACAGCGGCGAATATTATCAGCACTCGTCCGACATATCGTATTATTCACAATAACTGCCGAAAATTTTGCGACTTACTTGTTGGAAGTGCTCTGTCCTGGAGCCGCCATTCTCGAGGCATCACAAATAGCACAGCTCCCCGGCACCTATCCGCTTCCAGTATATCAATCCCAACTACTTACATCACCGCCGGCGGGATGAGTTGGTGGACAGCATCGGGAACAGAATGGGTTACAGCGATCGAGTATCTGGCATCGATTGCTAAGGGCTATCAATCATGCACCATCGGAGCTTCTTTCGAAATGAAAATTCACGCCGAAAAATGTCAAGACCCAATCCCCTCACCGCAATTGCAAGATTTCGCTCCCGAAGGCAGTTGCGCGATAATCTCATTAAAGCTATAAATTCAAACGACATGGGACCCATTGTTGGGCTATTAGATAAGGATGTCGCCTTGCCATTAAAAGATGCCGCCCAATAGACTGCCGAACATTATGCCAATATGGAGGGAAATGACTAAATCGTCAAAGTCCCAATCGATTCCGGGGCGGATGTACTCCGGACGGGGCCAGGGGCATGAGGCCACTCCAATGTGCATTGCACGAAGGCACAAAAGCCAACCCTCGGGTCGTCGAGCATCTGCTAATTTCTGGTGCCAGTCCTTCATTTCTAACTGACCTCGACGACACCCCCAGACATATTGCGATGTCCAACAGAACCGATGATTTCACGATACTTCAAAAGTCGGCACGGTTGCTCCTCCAAGAGAACAACCCGTTGGTCAACTTTCGTAATGGCAACGAACAGACGCCGCTCGAGGTTGGACTTGTTGCGGCTCCTTGGAGTCCGGAAAAGATCTATTTCCTCTTGGAAGCTAATGCGGACGTCCACTTCCGAATTCAACAAAACGACACGGCGGTACATCTCTTGCTCGGGATCGTCTCCCAGCTCATACACCTGCGGGATCACTGCGTACGAGACTTGGAAGGAAACTCTAAAAGTGTTCATCAAAAAGGGAATTGATTTATCCGTTCAAATTTATCTGCACGGCGCGACCGCCATTCATTACGCGATTCTTAATTCGGATCCCGAAATTTTGGAATGCCTTCTGAATGGAACAAACGTCGATCTCTCCCTCCCGACGACAAGGTCAACACGCCGCTGCGCACCGTGTTTCATGAGTCTGCAGACCTGCTCACCATCGACAGATGGGGAAAGCGTCTAATTTTCAGCGGTGCAGATCTGCGACGAACAAAGCTGGTCGGACTCGGCTTCTGTCCGTCCAGTTCAAGCAACAGACTTGGAGATACTGATCGCCGCTGGGGCAGATATTAATGTGTCTGACTGCACTGGCCACAATACGGTCACACTGATCTTGAAGGGCATACGTCGTTACGGAAAATCGAAGAGAATCGCGTTCTCGCCAGAGTTGGAATGGATGAAATTGGATGTACTGGTCAATCAATGCTAGTTTGAGATGGAGCGATGAGTTGAGTATGAACTATTATAGTGATGAGTGGCAGGCGTACTTGGGGGGCAAGGGCGGTGGATTGAATGATTTTCTACAACCCACAGTTTCACTTTCTATATTCCGTAGGGAGCGGACAGCCAATCTGTTCTCAGAGGCAAGGAGAGTTAGGTATTTGAACAGGACGTGATTCCACCATGCCTGCCTCAAGTCCGTGAAAGAACGCCTCGAGAGAGCATTGTTGAACACTTCAACATATTATGACCCCATTCTCGGTCCAATCGGACATCCACAGTGACTGTAACCCCACTCTCTGGCCAGCTATGTACTTTTAGACGCCCTGTCCGCGTCGGTTCCGTCTCTGCGGACCGATTATTCGGAAGGTGATCGGCAGCGATGCGCTGACCGACCCGAGCGTTCTCCCGCCATCGCCATGTCTGCTCCGACGGCATCCACGGGGACGACGCTGTGCACGTCGTTCAACCAGGACTCGTCGCACTTTGCCGTTGGGCTGAGGACCGGCTTCCGGATCTACACGACAGACCCCCTCCGCGAACGCATGCGTCGCGACTTCCCCGACGGCGGCATCGGCATCGTCGAAATGGTCGAGCGCACAAACTGGATCGCCCTTGTCGGCGGCGGAAGAGAGCCCAAGTTCCCGCAGAACAAGGTCCTCCGCTCTTTCTTCCTCTCTCTCTCTTGCCCCCTCCCCCCGGGTCGTTGTTGCCGGTGCTCAACTTTGTTGCATCGCGTGCCGGGGCTGACAGGTCGGGGTAGGTTGTCATGTGGGATGACGTCGTCAAGAGACCGGCGTTTGAAATCGAGTTCAAGAGTCAGGTCCTGGCTGTTCGATTACGACGGGACTTGTAAATGTCTCGCGTCGTTTTGGTGTTGATGGTAGAATTGTCGCTGTCTTGGTTGGACGAGTCCATGTCTATCGATTCAATAATCCCCCCCACAAGCTCCACACCTTCGAAACGACGGACAACGAACGCGGTAAGCCCACAAAAGCCCTCCATTTTCGCTAGCTCTCTGACGGACGCCAGGGTTGTGCGTCCTCTCTTCCTCCCCCCATCGATCATTATTAGCGTTTCCCGGCCGTTCACCAGGGCACATTCAAATCGTCGATCTGACCCCGCCCAAAGTCTCCTCGACAGGGCAAACACCTCCCCAACACCACCACAATCTCCCCGCAAATATATCCCTTATAACAGCCCACGAAAACCGTCTCGCTTGTCTTGCAACAAACGCCTCTGGCACCCTTCTTGCCTCCGCATCAACTCAGGGCACTCTGCTTCGCGTTTGGGATACCCGATCATGTGCTTGCCTCGTCGAGCTTCGTCGTGGAATGGACAGGGCAGATATTCACTCGATCGCATTTTCCCCTCCGCCACCGCCCCCCTCGGCGTCCGCCACTCTTTCCCCGTCAGGAACAGAGGATATGATCGCCGTCATCTCCGATAAGGGAACCATCCACATCTTTTCGCTCGCCGCGTTATCAGCGCATCCAGGCCAAGAACGAAACAAACAATCTAGCTTTGCAAATCCAATCTTAGGACCTTTGCTCCCAAAATACTTTTCCTCGCGATGGGGGTTTGCAAAGGCTCACGTCCTCGTTGAATCTAAATTCGAGCAATTCAAGTTGGGATGGTGGGGAGAGGGGGAGGGTGTCGTGGTCATCGGAAGGGATGGCGGATGGTGGAAGTTTAGTGTTCCGCGGGCCGTTGCAGCGGTGCCGGAGGGCAGTGCGCCAAGCAATAGCTTTAGATCGAGTGGCAGTGGCGGGGACGAGAGAGGGCAGGGGCATTGCAAGGAAATTGCGTATAAGCGGTATCTTAATGTCGGACGGGATGGGTGACTCCCAGGAGCAATGTTCCGCAAGCAACATGACCACGGAGATGTGATGACGAGACATGTAATGGCGTTATTAAGTTATGGGAATCTGGCGAAAGAAATACCATCACATTGGCATCACTCCTGCCACCCCAATTTCTAGTAAGCCAAAATTCCAAATACCCCAAAGTGAACTAATCGGTTGGTATTGGGGCGACGCGGATGGACGAAAATGGAATGTAATAGCCGTGATTCGGTAGTTCAGGAAACTCGAAGGCATAGACTATTGCCATCGGTGTTTGTCGGATTAGATTAGACCAGTCAGAGCGTAGTGGCCTAACGTGAGATCGAAAATACGAGGGCTTGTCGATTAGGTGGACCTTGTGGTGTGGGCGGCATCGCCGCCGCGACGGTTAATAACTCCGACTTCCAAGTCGCAGGGAATTGTCGCGTGGCGGGAGGGAATCCGCCCTCATTACTAACGACCCTTGGCAGCAAGGAGTATATCCCGTCTTTGGGAGTGGTCATAGCTGGACAAAACGAAATTAAGAATTGTGTTGAATTTCGCTTTGAGAATAAGATTTTGGTTATGCTATGGAGAGGAAATTAGAGGATTTCAATGAGTTGGTAGATATTATGAAACATGACCATGTGGTTGGACGACAGGTCGTTGTTTATTGAGTAGGCTGAAACAGTCAGAAGCTAATTTCAGATTCAACTCATTCCCATTTCAGTCCAACATCCGGACGCAGTCGATCAAGGCAATGCCAGACGCGGGAGGAACGAACCTTCGAAACGAACCTCGCAATTAAGAGGAATCTGCGAATAACCGAAATATCCGTGAATTTTTCCGCCCGGAACGCATATTTAGCCTCCCGACGAGAGCGAGACAGCCAAGATGGTTGGCGGGGTTGGGGATCGTCGGCAGCGAGAAAGCACCCCAATCGGGCAATAATTTCGCCCAGCCTGCGACCATCCCAAACTGCAATTCCAATGAGCTCAATGCACGGTCCTCCAGGGGGGACAATAGAAACTGCAGAGTTCATTGGCATGTTTTTGCCGGAATTGTTCTCTATGCAGTTTCGCTTCAGGAAGGATCGTTTATTTCGGTCAACTCGCCAAAGACAGTCGAGGATTCGAACCTAAAATTATAGCTCGGCCGATCGCCTTGATGTGGGGGAACGTTATCCACCCGCCGGGCGCAGTGGCTTTGCTCGCATATTCGATCCCAGGGGGAGGACGCATGGCGCCCCATGTTGTCGTGTGACACCCTGATCCCCATCTCCGACGCAAAACGGTATAAGGGCGTTCCCCTTGCCACATTTCACAGGTCGCCCGTGTCCCCCCTTCCCGCCCTCCTCGGACGAGTTGCGCACAATCGTTGGCGGATTTGCCGACCCGGAACAGCTCTCTCCTGCGATGATCCATGAACACGTTTACTCGGTGCCTACGCTCGCATTCTTTAGTGTCCTGCTTCTAGGATGGTATATCGCTAGCGTTCTCCAGCGTCGGGTCTTGTTGGCGAAACTCGGCGGCAGGGCCCCCATGGTCCCGTATTACATCCCCTTTGGTTGGGACACGCTCTATAAAACCATCGAGGTACACAGCAGACGCCCATGTGTTCTAATGGGTCGTTGTAGTACCATCGAAAGAATGCAAACTTTGACCTCTTCCGCGAAAACTTGAAAATTACCGGAGGTTTCACATTTCGTGTAGACCGCTCCAATTTAGTTAGGCATGGCTGACTGCATTGCTAGCTGCGCGCACCGGGAGTCGAGCCTATCTTGACCGTGGATCCCGTAAATATCAAGGCGATTTTAGCCACTCAATTCGCAGACTTTGGCAAAGGGGAAGAATTTCACGATGGATGGGAATTTGTAATCTCCCGGTCGCCCGCGGGCCTGATCCTTACGGTAGTTCCTCGGGGACGGAATCTTTAATGTTGACGGACATGTTTGGTCGCAAGCCCGCGCTCTTTTGCGGCCCCAATTCCACAAAGAACGGGTGTCGGACCTTCATGTGTTTGAAGACCATGTATCGAAGATGATCGATTTATTTCCTCGGGATGGTTCGACGATCGATCTGATGCCATGGTGGTTCAGGTTTTCTCTCGACGCGAGCACCGATTACCTATTTGGAGAAAGTGTTGGATCTCTCATCAACCCACAGGTTCTCTCCTCCTCCTCGAACCGCTCCTGACATCTCATCCAGACCGCGTTTGCAGAAGCCTTCTCCAGGATCCAAGAAATCCAGACCTTGAGATCTCGAATCGGTCCGTTTTGGAGGATTTATTATCCCAAGGAATTCATGGATGCCATGAGTGTCCTAAATAATTTCGTCGAACCCTTTGTCGAGCGGGCCATTCTCGAACGGCGGGAGAATGTCATTGCCTCCAAGGAAGCTGCGGGTGAGAAGATTAATTTCACGGATTCGTTGTCGCAGTTTACCTCGGATCGGAAGGTGTTGAGGGATCAACTTGTTTCGACTTTGCTCGCTGGAAGAGGTATTCGACCCTCAGTGTTCAGGGAGGAGAACTGATTAAAGATACGACTGCATGCACTCTGTCATGGCTATTCTATGAACTCGCTTATCATCCACATGTTTATGCCAAATTGA
>Ga0335081_10021000_pt1 | contig 10567 bp, 10 predicted proteins | sample Lox_Sample_35_FD_206713 | JGI IMG/M metagenome (GOLD analysis project Ga0335081, IMG submission 206713) | Soil microbial communities from Loxahatchee National Wildlife Refuge, Florida, United States - Lox_Sample_3.5 | ecosystem: Environmental > Terrestrial > Soil > Wetlands | place: USA... | reverse complement strand
CGCCGCACAGCGAGTCGTTCGATCGCGACCGCTGGCTCGAGGGCCTGCATCGCGCCGACGACGGCGAGCTCGCCGCCGCCGAGCCGCCGCGCCTGCACGTGATCGCCGCGCCGCGCGCCGGCACGGTCCGCGATCTGGTCGCCGCGTGCAACGATCCGGCGGCGGCGCTCCGGCTCGACGACGCGTCGCGCGTGCTCGCGGCGGGCGACCCGCTGAAGTGCACGGATCGCTAGCGCCGCCACACCCACGCGAAGCTGATCGGCACGTCGCGGTACGCGGCCCAGCTCGGCTTGGTGCGGATCCAGCGCTCGTCGATCACCTGCTCGCGCAGCTCGGCGAGCTGCCAGCCCGCGGCGAGCGCAGCCGCAACGTGATCCGACGCGAGGTGAACGTGGGTCTCGATCGCGATCGCCTCGCCGCCGTCGGTCGTGAAGTGGGTCGGCATGCCCGACTTCATGATGAAGAACGGATGGAACCCGACGACGACGTGGGCGCCGCCCGGCCGCGCGAGCCGCGCCGACTCGCGGTACAGCGGCCCGAGCTCGGCGAGGTGCTCGTCGACCAGGCAGGTGGTCACGAGGTCGTACGCGCCGGCCGCCAGGCCGCTCGCGCACGCGTCGGCGACGCGCAGCTCGCCGAACACGCCGCGCGCCCGCGCCTGCGCGAGCATCTCGGGCGTGAGGTCGACCCCGTCGATCGCGCGCACGCCGCGCGCCGCGAGCCACGCGCCGGTGCGCCCGGTGCCGCAGCCGAGGTCGGCCGCGCGCGCGACCCCGGCCCACGCGACCGTGCGGATCGCGTCGAGCAGCCAGCCGTCCATGTCCGGCTTGATCGTGCGCTCGTAGCACTCGGCCCAGCGCGCGTAGCCCTCGCGCGCCGACAGCTGCGCGTAGTGGCGCTGGTCGAACGACGCGAAGCTCGGCATGGCGGCTCGACCCAGATACCACGGCGGTCTATCGTCCGCCGCATGGATCTCTATCAGTTCGAGATGTCGCCGAACGCCAAGCGCGTGCGCGTCGTCGCCGCCGAGCTCGGGATCCCGCTCCAGGTCAAGTCGCTCGACTTCCGCAGCGCCGAGAACAAGCAGCCCGACTACCTGGCGAAGAATCCCAACGGCAAGGTCCCGACCCTGGTCGACGGCGACTTCACGCTGTGGGAGTCGCCCGCGATCTGCTTCTACCTCGCGCGCAAGGCCGGCAAGCTGCTCGGCAGCGATCCGCAGAGCGAGGCCGACGCGGTGCGCTGGATGACCTGGAACGCGAGCCACTTCGAGCCGCACCTGTTCACCGTCGTGTTCGAGCGGATGTTCAAGCCGATGCGCGGCGGCCAGCCCGATCAGGCCAAGATCGACCACGCGATGAAGGACGTCGAGCGCTACGCCCGGATCCTCGACCAGCAGCTGACCGGGCGCGACTGGGTGACCGGCGCGCTGTCGATCGCCGACATCGCGATCGCGACCAGCGTCGAGCTCGCGCAGATGGCGCAGGTCGACTTCGCGCCGTACCAGGCGATCACCGCGTGGCTCGGCCGGGTGCGCGAGCGGCCGTCGTGGAAGGCCTAGCCGGTTTCACCCCGAAACCGGCCCGGGAAACTCGACCTCGTGGATCGCGCCGCGCTCGGGCACGACGAGCAGCACGCCGGCCGCGAACGCGACGTGGTACTCGAGCAGCTGGCGGCGGGTCGCGGCGGTCTCGAGCGCGGGCGCGTCGCGGCCGGTCTTGACCTCGGCGACGAAGCTCTCGCCGGCGCGCTCGACCAGGTAGTCGGCGCGCAGCTCGAGCTCGACCGGCTCGCCGTCGAGCGTCGGCCGCCACGCCGTGCGAACCTGGCGCGCGACGATCCGGAAGCCGGCGCGCTCGAGCAGCGCGGCGGCGCGGTCCTCGCCGGCGATCGCCCGCGCGGCGCGGCGACGCGCCCGGTACGACCCGCGCCAGCGCCGCACGGCTCGCGCCAGCCACAGCGCGACGATCGCGGCGGCGAGCGCGACCAGGACGATCTCCCACATCCGGCGATCGTCGCCGAGCGCTCTGACATGCTATGGCTGGCGCGTGGCGACGATCGAGATCCTCGAAGGCGACATCACCGAGCTCGCGGTCGACGCGATCGTCAACGCGGCCAACTCGTCGCTGCTCGGCGGCGGCGGGGTCGACGGCGCGATCCATCGCGCCGCCGGCCCCGAGCTCGTCGCCGAGTGCCGCACGCTCGGCGGCTGCGCGACCGGCGACGCCAAGGTCACGCGCGGCTACGCGCTGCCGGCGCGCTGGGTCATCCACGCGGTCGGCCCGGTGTGGCGCGGCGGCGCGAGCGGCGAGCCGGCGCTGCTCGCCAGCTGCTATCGCCGCTCGCTCGAGCTCGCCGCCGAGCTCGGCGCCCGATCGCTCGCGTTCCCCGCGATCTCGACCGGGGTCTACGGCTATCCGCTGCGGCCGGCCGCCGACATCGCCGTCCGCGAGGTGCTCGCGTTCGGCCGCGACCTTCCCGAGCGCGTCGTGCTGTGCACGTTCGACCTGATCGCGACGACGGTCACCGAGGAGGCGCTCGCCGCCGCACTCGCGGCGCGGTGACTACGGCCAGCGCCGGGTCTGCTGGCACTCCATGCCGTTCTCCGTGCGCTTGCAGTTCCAGCCCTGCCCCTGCGGCAGCTGCGGCAGGCCCTCCTCGCTCTGCTCCTGCTGCGGCTGCTCGTCGCGCAGCTGGCCGAGCCGGGCCTTCACCGTGGCGCGCGTGCCGTCGCGGTGGACCACGCCGAACGCGACCGTGGTGCCGGGCGGCGTCAGCGCGATCGTGTTCTGCAGCAGCACGCTGTTCTTGATCGGCTGGCCATCGAGCGACACGATCACGTCGCCGCTCGACAGGTGCGCCTTGGCGGCCGGGCCATCGGGCTCGACGTCCGCGACCTCGACGCCCGCGTTCGCGCCGAGCTTCTGCTGCTTGGCGATGGTCGGCGTCACCGTCGCGATGTGCACGCCGAGGTAGCCGCGCGTCACCTTACCGTCCTTGACCAGCATGTCCATGATCGGCCGCGCCATGCTGGTCGGGATCGCGAAGCCGATACCCGAGTAGCCGCCGGTGCGCGACGCGATCGCGGTGTTGATGCCGACCAGCTCGCCCTTGAGGTTGACCAGCGCGCCGCCCGAGTTGCCCGGGTTGATCGCCGCGTCGGTCTGGATGAAGTCCTCGTACTGCTCGATGCCCAGGCCGCCGCGGCCCTTGGCCGAAACGATGCCCATCGACACCGACTTGCCGACGCCGAGGCCGTCGCCGACCGCGAGCACGATGTCGCCGAGCCGGAGCTGCGACGAGTCGCCGAACGTGATCGGCTTGAGCGGCGGCACCGCGCCCTTGAGCTGGATCACCGCGAGGTCCGCCTTGGTGTCCTTGCCGACGACCTTGGCGTCCATCTCGGTGCCATCGGGCAGCGTCACCTTGATGTTGTCGAAGCCGTCGACGACGTGGGCGTTGGTCAGGATGCGGCCGCCGGCCGTGACGATCACGCCCGAGCCCTTGGCCGCCATCTCGCGGCCCTGCGGCTCGCCGCCGCCGAACGGATCGCTGCCGAATATTTCGGACGGATCCATCATCGATGTCTTCTGGGTGCCGGTGACCGAGATGTTGACGACGCTGTCGACGACGCGCTCGGCGACGTCCGCGATCGTGCCGTCGGTCGGCATGCCGGCCGGCGGTGCCGCGTGAACGGGCGAGCTGCCGACGTTCAGCGCGACACCCGCGCCGAGCAGGCCGAACGCGGCGAACGCGGCGATCAGGTAGCGATGAGGCTTCATGCTGGCAATCCTTGTGCTGGGTCTTTGCAGGACCTCGTGGTTACGAGTCATGGACCGCACCCGCGGTTGCCTGTATTCCGACCCGCTAACTAGCCTTCTTGGCAGGTGCTCCTGGCGGCGTCGCCGGCTTGGCAGGCGCCGGCTTGGCAGGCGTTGCCGGAGCCGGTGACGGAGGTACCGGCGGCGGGGCGCCGTGCGGGACGAGCCCCGGAGCTCCACCATGCGGCGCGCCGAACGGATTGCCATGCGGATTGATCGAGTGTACCGCCCCACTACCGGATCCGCTGCCGCTGCCCACCTCGGGCTCCGGCTCGGGCTTTCCGCTGAACACGTCGTCGAGCTCGCCCTCGGTGCGCTGCGCGAGATCCTTGCGGACCAGCGCCGGACCGCGGCTGCGCTCGGTGACGATGTAGTACTCGATCTCGCCCTTGGGCGGGTTGGCCGGATCGAGGTCCTGACCTTCCGGAAGCGTCCCCGGCTTCTCGCGCTTGTAGAGGGTGAGCGTCCCGAGCGCGCCGCCGCGGTCGTCCTTGTAGGTCAGCTTCAGCACCTGGGTCATCTCCGCGACCTTGAGGTCGGGATCGTACTCGGCCGCCTTGAGGTTGTTGTTCGAGCCCTCGATGAAGTTCGCCAGGATCTGGCTGGCCTTCTTGGTCTCGGTGTCCATCCAGGTCTTGCGGGTCTGGCCCTTGTCGTCGGTCTGCGTCGTGCGGGCGCCGGTGCGGCTCTTGCCGCCGGCCTCGATCGTCACCTGATCGATCTTGGTCAGATCGAAGCCGCGGGCGTCGGTCAGCTGCAGGCTGCTCTGGCCGATCTCGAGCGCCGACAGCAGCTCGTGCGACAGCACGTACGCCTTGCCGGTCTGCTCGTCGATCGCGTACTTGTCGCCGGTGCCGTACACCGCGTTGCCGAGCAGGAACGTGTGCGTACCGTCCTTCGCGGTCACCGTGACCGTGACCTTGGAGTCTGCGAGCTTGTAGTCGCTCTTCTGCTGATCGGTCAGCGAGCCCAGGTTGCGCAGCGCCCGCCCCGCGGCCCACTTCTTGACCAGATCCTCGCCGCCGTCGCCGATCGGGAACTCCTTGGTCTTGCGCGAGACCTCGACCTCTTCCTCTTGCGGCGCGGCCGAGCCGGAGCCCGAGCCCGCGGCCGCCGATCCCGAGCCGGCGTGCGCCGAGCCCGAGCCCGCCGCCGAGCCCGAGCCGGTCGCCGCCGGCTTGGGCTGCTTCTTGGACTCGATCGTCGTGTCGCTGCCCCACCAGTACGCGTCGGCGCCGGTGCCGCGGCGCTCGACCCGCACGATCCGCTTGTGCTCGTCCTTGTATTCGACCGACGAGATGTCGCTCACCGACTTGTCCCACAGCGCGACATCGCCCATGTCGGGCAGCTTGGTCTTGTCGCGGGTCCACGTGCGGTACCCGTAGATCAGCATGATGGCGAGCAGGACGCCGTGAATGACTGCACCCTTCATGACTTCACCTCGACAGGCTTCTTGCTGCTGCGGCGGCGCCGGCGAAGCATCGTCCCGGTCAACCCGAGCCCGAGCACGATGAGCGGCGCGCCGATCACGGTGAGCGCGAACCAGACGTCGTCGGTGCCCTTCGAGTGCTGGATCGACTTGTCGTCCTCCGACACCACCTCGCCGGCGAAGTTCTCCTCGCCGCCCAGCCAGTGGATCGCATCGCCGGCGGGCTCGGCGCCGGTGATCTCGGCGAGCATGATCAGCCGCGCGCCACCGAGCTGCTCTCCGACCAGCGCGTCGGCGAACAGCACCGCGTCGGCGTAGACCACGGCGCGATAGCCATCCTTGTCCTTGCCGTCCGGCCCCTTGATCTTCGGGCCCTCGACCGCCGCGGCGATGTCCCACTTCTGCTTCTTCTCGCCGGCCTCCGGGCTGAACTGGAAGTCGTTGTTGAGGTCGAGGTAGCTCGAATCGAACGAGTGCACCGTGATCGTCTTCTTCGCGCCCTGCACGGTGAACGGCGCGTCCTCGAGCGCGCCCGAGTCGAACAGCACCAGGCCGCTGTTGGCCGCGCGCGACAGCGACGTGGTCGAGCCGTGCGCCGAGAACTGCGTGGTGATCACCGCGCGCTTCTCGGCCTGGGAGCCGCGCTGCTTGAGGTACTTCTCGTCGTCGGTGAGGTGCCCGGGGTTGAACTTCACGCCGAGGTGACCCTCGAGCGGGCCGAGCCCCTGCCCCTTGGGGTCGAGCGCGATGAACAGCTTGCCGCCGCGATCGAGGTAGCGATTGAGCGCGTCGTACTCGGCCGGCTCGAACGTGCCGGTCGCGCCGATGATCATCACCAGCGCCGCGTCCTCGGGGACGTCCTTGTCGAGATCGATGAGGCCCAGGCTCTTGGTCTCGTAACCGAGCTCGACCAGCCGCTTCTTCAGCACCGTGGTGCGCTGATCCGGAATCTTGCCCTTGAGCTCGACCGGGATCGAGTCGGGATCGGTGAGCTCGCCGTGGCCGACCGTCAGGTACGCCTTGCGCTTCTCGTGGACGAGCTTGAGCAGCTGCGTGTTGACCTCGCGATCGAGGTTGCGCAGCTTGCTGGTCTGCGACTTGCGCGCCTTCTGGAGATCGGTGTCGACCTCGATCGTGCCGAACTTCTCCTTGTCACCGGTGCCGCGCACCAGGACGATCACGCCGTCCTTCTTGACGCTGAAGTGCTGCGCATCGGGATCGACCATGTGGTCGCGCTCCTCGATCGTGATCCGGCCGCCGGCGGCGGCGAGCGTCTGGAAGTAGTCCTTGACCTGGTCCTTGACCTCGTTGACCTCGGGGAAGTAGAGCAGCACCTTGATCGGCTCCGTGCTCGACGACGCGATGCCGATCGACGACTGGCCGGGCGACGACGTGCGGAAGTAGCTGACGTCGCGCGAGATGTTGCGCTCGTTCGCGACGTTGCACGTCACCATCAGGAAGCACAGCGCCAGGCCGATCGACAGCCCCGACCAGCCGATCTCGCGTACCCGCATGTACTCGAGCGCCTCGTCGCTGTCGCCGACGATCTCGAACCGGTCGCGCAGCGCGAAGCCGAGCGAGAGCTCGATCATGAACATCGGGATCAGCGACACCGTGATCAGCATCGCCCACACCATGGTCAGCACGGTCTCGGCCTTCGCGGCGCCCTTCGACGTCAGCGAGAAGTGACCGAGCCCCCAGTGGGTCGAGATCGCGTAGAGCACGAGCGCGAGCACGCAGCCGAGCTGGCACAGCAGCAGCGTGCGCTCGATCTTGCGGCGCGTCCCGGTGGTCCGGGCAAACGTGTAGGCGCGGGCGAGCGTCACCGCGACGACCAGCGCGAGGCCGATCACCGTGAGCACGGTGCGGACGCCGGAGATCGACGCGAAGATGCGCTCGCCGAGCAGCAGCAGGACGAGCCCGATGCCGAACGCGAGCGACGCCCAGAACGGGGATGCAGTTCTCATTGCCATCGCTTCGCCTCCAGCGTCTTGGTCGAGAGCAGCAGGAAGAAGTACGTGACCGCGAGATAGAACACGACGTCTTTGAGGTTGAGCGTGGCGTGCATGAACCCGTTCTGGAAGTGGATCCACCACAGGTCGATCTGCTCGAGCACGTCGCTCACCGGCGAGCCGAGCTTCTTCGCGAACGGATAGGTGAAGCACAGCAGCGTGACGAACAGCGCGCCGAGCAGCGCGGCGACGATCTGGTAGCGGGTCAGCGCCGACGCGAACATGCCGATCGCGAGCACCGCCGCGCCGAGCAGGAACAACCCGAGGTAGCCGACCAGGATCTGGCTCCAGGTGATCTTGCCCTCCACCTTGATGAGCAGCGGCATGTAGATCGAGATGATCAGCAAGAGCCCCATGAACACGAGCGAGGCGAAGAACTTGCCGAGCACGATCTCGCTGTCGCGGACCGGCGAGGTATTGAGCAAGATCATCGAGTGGTTCTGGCGCTCCTCGGAGAGCAACCGGAACGACAGCAGCACGCCGGCGAACGTCGGGATGCCGCTCATGAAGAAGAACGTCTTCTCGAGCACGTCGGCCGACAGCTGCGACTCGCCGCTCAGCGCCTGCGACTGGAACAGGATGCCGTCGACCAGCAGCACGGCCGCGGCGATGATCCAGCCGAGCGGCGAGCGGAAGTAGTGTCCGAGCTCGCGGCGAAAGATGATGCTAATTGCTCGCATCGCTGCCTCCGACCAGACGGATGAACGTGTTCTCGAGCTCGCTCCGCGCGTAGTCGAGCTTGATCAGATCGAGCTTGGCCTCGACCACCGCGCGGCTGACCTCGGCACGGCAGTCCTTGGCGGTCGCGAGCGCGAACGACAGGCCGCCGCCCTGCTCGTAGGGCTCGAGCACCTTGGTGATGCCGTCGACCCCGGCGAGCACCTTCGTGACCTGGCCCTTCGGGTCGTCGCCCGACGGCCGGCGCACCGTGACCGTGATCTGCCGGATCTCGCCCTCGTGCTTGGCGAGCTCGCCCTCCGAGCCGACGCCGAGGATCCGGCCGCGGCCGAGCACGAGCAGCCGATCGCAGGTCTGGCTGATCTCGGTGAGGATGTGCGACGAGATCAGCACGGTGTGGTTCTGCTTGAGGTCGTGGATCAGGTTGCGCATCTCGACGATCTGCACCGGATCGAGACCGCGGGTCGGCTCGTCGAGGATGAGGAACTTCGGCTGGTGGATGATCGCCTGCGCGACGCCGACCCGCTGGCGAAAGCCGTGCGACAAGGTGTCGATCGCATCGCCCGCGACGTCGCCGAGATCGGCGATCTCGATGACCTCGGGCAGCCGGCGCTTGAGCTCGCTCGCCGTCATGCCGCGGATCTCGCCGGCGAACTTCAGGTAGTCGGAGACCGCCATGTCGCCGTAGAGCGGCGGGTTCTCCGGCAGGAAGCCGATCCGCTTTCGAACCTCGTATGGATCGGCGACAGCGTCGACACCGCCGACCTCGACCGTCCCGGAGGACGGACGGAGATCGCAGGCGAGGATGCGAAGTGCGGTCGTCTTGCCGGCGCCGTTGAGGCCGAGAAAGCCAACCGTCTCCCCATCCTTGATCTCGAAGGTGACTGGGCCGAGAGCGCGTTTGTCACCGTAGAACTTGGAAAGATTGCTTGCGCGAATCATGCGCGGACCTCGCGAAATCGCTGGCTTTGTTAGCCGCCATAGGCAGCGGTGTCAACGTCGAGCCGCACCGAAACCAGAGGCAGGCACGAGGATCTTCCCGGCTCGGTTAATAGATGATGAAGGTCGAGGCCTTGCGCACGGTGGGCACGATCGGTGCACATAATCGCCGCATGAGCGCGTTTCGCAGGGTGCTTGGCCTCGTGGTGCTCGCCGGAGCCGCGTTTTCTAGCGGACTTGCGAGCGCACAGTCTCAACCGGTCGAAGTCCAGGGCCCGCCGGGCGGCGCCATGGATCCGGAGAATCCATATCCGCCCGACCAGACCGCGCCTCCCGTGAACGATCCCGGGCAGCAAGGTCCGGCAAACCCCGGAGATCAGGGCGATCCAAACGCGGCGATGGACCCGAACGGTCAGTACGATCCAGACGGCAACTACGTCGATCCCAACGGCCAGCCGCCTCCCGACGCGGACATGCAGGGCGAGGATCAGGGCGACGAACAGGGGACCGGCCCGGTGAACGACCAGGAGATCGACGCGACTCTCGACGGTTACGGCCAGTGGGAGGACGAGTCCGACTACGGCCGCGTCTGGGTCCCGTACACGACAGTGGTGGGCGTGGATTTCACACCCTATGAGACCTGCGGTTCATGGGCGTGGACCACCGCCGGCTGGGCGTTCAACTGCGACTGGGGCTGGGGCTGGCTGCCGTTCCACTACGGGCGCTGGGGCTGGTTCCGCGGTCACTGGGGTTGGGTGCCGGGCCATCGCTGGGGTCCGGCGTGGGTCGAGTGGCGGCACGGCGGCGGCTACGTCGGCTGGCGTCCGCTCGGACCGGGTCACGGCCGCGTGCTCGACTCGCACTGGCGGTTCGCGGCGGTGTCCGACTTCGGCCGCCCGCACATTCGCTCGCACCTGTTCAACGATCCGGCCGAGGGGCTGCGCGTGACGTCGCCGGTGGCCCGCGTGCCGTTCCGCGGCACGGCGCGGCCGATCGCGGCCGGTAGCGTGATGCACGCGCGCTTTGCGGCGAGCGCGGGCGGCGGTGCGCGGTTCGATGGCCGCTCGACCTTCCGCCCCGGCATGCCGGCGCACACGTCGGTGCGTAGCGACGAGCCGACCTGGCGCGCCCCGGCGCGCACGGCGCCGAGCTCGAGCTTCCGCCCCGCGCCGAGCTACCACACGAGCCCGGGCTTCCGCCCGACCCAGACCTATCGCGCGCCGAGCCGCAGCTACACCGCGCCGAGCCGCAGCTACACCGCGCCGAGCCGCAGCTACACCGCGCCGAGCCGCAGCTACACCGCGCCGAGCCGCAGCTACACCGCGCCGAGCCGCAGCTTCAGCGGCGGCAGCCACAGCTTCGGCGGTGGCGGCCACAGCTTCGGCGGCGGCGGCGGCGGCCACAGCTTCGGCGGCGGTGGCGGCGGCCACGGCCATCGCTAGCCAGCCCGGCGATCACCGCGCGATCGGGACCGCGGGCAGCTCGACGGTCGAGCACGCCCACGCGCCGCGGTCCTGGTGCGCGCAGCGCAGGTCGGTCTCGATCTGCCAGCGCGCGTCGGCGCCGCGGTAGCGCGCGGCGATCGCGAGCACGATCGCGTCGCCGTCCTGGCGCAGCGACGGCGTGGTCGAGACCAGCGTGGCATCACCGGCATCGGCGAGGTCGATCGCGGGGCTGATCAGCGTGGC
>Ga0335081_10020999_pt1 | contig 10567 bp, 10 predicted proteins | sample Lox_Sample_35_FD_206713 | JGI IMG/M metagenome (GOLD analysis project Ga0335081, IMG submission 206713) | Soil microbial communities from Loxahatchee National Wildlife Refuge, Florida, United States - Lox_Sample_3.5 | ecosystem: Environmental > Terrestrial > Soil > Wetlands | place: USA... | reverse complement strand
GAGGAAGGGATAGTTCACGCAGGGAATGTTGTGGGATACGAGTCGGCGAACGGCTTCGATCTCCGGCTCCGGGATCGGGGTCCCGCTCGGGTGAGCGCCCACGATCCTGACCACGCTTTCGACCTCCGCTACGCTCGCCGCGATCTCTGCGGATTCGCTTGCGTGGATGAAGGTGTAGCCGGGGAACAGCGGGACCTGAACCCGCTTGCGCCGGTCGCTCCAGCGGTGGATCTCCTCCACCAGCGGCAGATAGGTCTCCACCCCGCGGCCACGGAGTTGCGCCGCCACTGCCTTTTCGTGCCGTGCACGCGTATGCACTGCGAACCATTTCTTGGGAAGGAGCGCCGGTGGGGGATCGTCGAGCGGGGCGCCGAAGGTCTTGTCGCAGACAGCTCCGCCCTCTGACTCCCATGTACACCCGTGGAAAACCGAAGTTCCTGTCACAATTTCCCTCTCTGACGGTTCGGGCGCGGGCGAAACACTACGGCGATCCCGCCATGCCTCGCAAGAGAGCGGACCTCCCGGCGAAGATCTTCTCCACTTCTCAGCGGAGCTAGGGCTTCCCTATTTGGGAGGGGGCCCATTCTTCCCTAATCGGGAATGGAAGCTTGCCCCTAGTCGTCCGCCCCCAGCTTTCTGCGATAAATTCCCGCCCTTCCCCAAGCAAATTACTGAGAGGGTAAGCGTCTGGAGTCCTGGACCTTCGCTAACGTCTGGTCCGAGAACGGGTTGGCCAAGCTGCATCGTGCGATGGCCCAAATGTTGCAGGGCGGCGGGAGATGTCGGGGTTGAAGCCGGTCCGCTCCACACCACCCACCATCACCCCGCGCTGTGACTGAACTCACTGAGGAAGGCAGGCTATGGGACATATCGTAAAAGGTTCAAGGGCTGCGCCAGCCAAGGGCGGAAGCCTGCGAGGACGCCATGGCACTCATTAATTCCAGGACCGGGAAGTTGATCCGTGACTACTCCGTCGAAGAACTGCAACATGCCGCCAACCTTATGCGGGGTTATGACCTGGTTGCGCTGGCTGCGGCCGCGTCCGGGCATGCCGGCGGGACGCTTTCCATCATGGACGTCACCGCTGCGCTCTATCTCAAAGTGGCCAACCACGATCCCAAAAATGCTAACTGGGAGGACCGCGACCGCATCATCTGGTCGGCAGGACACAAGGCGCCGGCGCTTTATCTCGGGCTGGCCTTCGCCGGATATCACAAGCCGGAAGAGGTGGTCACGCTGCGCAAGCTGGGGTCGCCGTACCAGGGACATCCGCACTGGGTGAAGGTGCCAGGGGTGGAGGTGTCGAGCGGCTCGCTGGGTCAGGGACTGAGCGTGGCCGTAGGAGTGGCGCTGGCGGGCAAACTCGCCGCCAAGCCGCACAAGGTGTTCTGCATCATGGGCGACGGCGAGCAGCAGGAAGGCTCGATCTGGGAAGCCGCTATGGAGGCCGCCCACTACAAGCTCGACAACCTGATCGGCATCGTCGACAAGAACGGGCTGCAGATCGACGGCCGCGTGCAGGACGTCATGAACATCGAACCGCTGGATAAGAAATACCGCGCCTTCGGATGGGAAGTGCTGAGCTGCGACGGTCACGACATGCAGCAGATCGTGGACACGTTGGAAAAGGCGCGCGCCGTCACCGGCAGGCCGACAGTCATCCTTGCTGAGACTGTCAAGGGGAAAGGCGTCAGCTTCATGGAGAACGTTGCCGGCTGGCACGGCAAAGCGCCCAGCGTCGAAGAAATGATCAAGGGCCTCGCGGAACTCGGTCTGGAGAAGCAGATTCCTTACGCCCGCCTGCTGGAGAAAGCCAAGCACTTCCAGATAGAAGTGGACCGCACACTCGATGCCAAGCTGCCCAAGTTCAGCCGCAACTACTGGTGGAACCGTGATTCCAGAATGAAAGTTGCAATGAAGCCCACGCGCATGGGCTTCGGGCAGTCCCTGGCGGAGAACGGCGATGACAAGCGCGTGGTTTGCATCGGCCTGGACATCTCTGGCTCCATCACCATCAGCGAGTTCTACGCCGGCAAGCCCGAGCGCAAGGACCGCTGGATCAGCATGGGGATCGCCGAGCAATCGGCGACTGCCGCGGCGGCAGGGCTGGCGCGCGAAGGCAAGCTGCCGGTCTTCGGGACCTATGGCACCTTCGCGGCGTCGCGCAACCTCGACCAGTTGCGGGTCTCGGTGTGCTATGGAGACTTCAATGTGCTCGTGGCGGGCGCGCACGGCGGCGTTTCTGTTGGACCTGACGGCGCCACCCATCAAGCCCTGGAGGACCTGTTTAATGTTCTCGGTCTGCCGAACATGGCGGTGGCCGTGCCCTGCGATGCGGTCGAGACCAGGAAAGCCACGACTCACCTGTTACTCAAGCAGCCAGGTCCGAAGTTCATCCGCTTCGCGCGCGAGGCCACCCCCATCGTCACGACCGAGGACACGCCATTTGTTTTCGGCAAAGCCAACGTCATCCGTCTGCGCCAAGAGGCGGAGAACTTCATCGACGCCTTCGAGACAGTGCTGGCCGAAGAGTACGCCAACGAGCGTGAGGATCTGAGCATTGTCGCTTGCGGGCCCATGGTGCCGGAGGCCATGCGCGCCGCCTACATCCTGAAGCAGGAGTTCGGATACGAGACCCGCGTGATCAATCTGCACACGCTCAAGCCCATCGACAAGGCTGCAATCGTGCGCGCCGGGAAAGAAACTGGCGCCATCGTGACCGCGGAAGAGCACCAGATCGGCGCCCTGGCCTGGCGGGTAAGCGGCATCCTGACCGAAAGCCCCGAGCTCTACGGCACCCCCTTGATCGCCGGCGCCATCGGGGTGAAGGACCGCTTCGGCGAATCAGGCTATCCCTGGGAGCTGATCAAGGAGTTCGAAGTCAGCGCCGAGCACATCGCGCAGAAAGCTGCCGAGCTGATGGCCGTCAAGCAGGGCGCCCTGGCGGGAGTGTCAGCCACATTGAGTCATTGATTCATTGGCCATTGAGCCATTGATTTTCAGCGATCCAATGAATCAATGCACCCATGGCCGAATTCTTGCCTACTCCCGCAACCGGGCCAGCAAATCCTGAGGGTGGACGGGCTTGGCCAAGATTTCGAACTCGTGGCCTTGAGCGCGGGCGTGCTCCAACAGATCGGCGGTAGCGGCCTGCCCGGAGAAGAGCAGGATCTTGCATGAGGGCAGGAACTTGCGGATGTTAATCGCTGCCTCGATGCCGTTCATGTCGGGCATGATGACGTCGCTGATCACCAGTTCGGGCTTGACGGCACGGGCCCGCTCCACAGCGGCGGTCCCGGTATAGACGGCGGCGGCATCGTAGCCATTCTGATTCAGGATGATGGCCAAGGTGTCAGCGATGACGCGCTCGTCGTCCACCACGAGCACTTTCGGTTTTCTGGGCATGCTCTGACCCGCTCCCTTGATTCCCACCGTCGTGTGAACGGCCCTGAAAAGCAGGGGTCATTATAAGGAAAGCACCGCCAGTCCGTCGCGCCGCGTCCGCGCAACCTTCAGAGGCTGCCTGCCGCGGGTCGGGGGTTTTGCAGTGCAGGCGTGCCAGCGTGTTCCGGAAAGATGTCAGTGCCGCGTAACCTTTCTCTCCTGCTGAGCGTTTACCCTAGTGGGATGGCGTTCTTCTTTCACACCACGCCAGCGACGACGCTATGAGGGCTCCCGGGAAAGAAGCCGAGGAACAGCTCTTGGTGGAGGCGGCGCAGGCGGACCCGGAGCGCTTCGCCGAGCTCTACGAGAGCCACTTCGAGCGCGTCTACGCGTTCATCGTCCGGCGTCTGCGCCTGCGGCAGGAAGCCGAGGACCTGACGGCGGAGGTTTTCCGCCAGGCGCTTCAAAACCTGCCGCGTTTTGAATGGCGGGGCGTTCCCTTCGCTGCCTGGCTGCTGCGCATCGCCGCCAATGCCATGGCCGACCGCTGGCAACGCGTGGCCCGCGAGCAAGGCGACCCGCCGCCGGACCCGCCGGATGAGGCCGCAGCCCAAGACATCGAACGGCGGGCGCTGCTCTACCAACTGGTGGACGCATTGCCCGCCGACCAGCGGCGGGTCGTGGTCGCGCGCTTCGTAGAGGAGAAGAGCATCCGCGACATCGCGCAGGAGCTGAGCCGCAGTGAGGGAGCGGTGAAACAGCTCCAGTTCCGCGCGCTCCAGAATCTGCGGGCGCGCATCCATCCCACGCCCGAGCCGGGCGCAACCGGAGGAAGGAGGGCCCATGCCTAAGCGGTCGCTCGCCGAGCAACTCGATCAGTCTGTGCAAGCGATGCTCGAGCACCCGGGCTCTGCGCCTTCTCCCGCCGGTGCACAACTGCAGGAGTTGCTGGCAGTCGCGGCTTACCTGCGCGAGCTGCCCCGGAGAGAGTTCAAGGATAACTTGAAGGATGAATTACAAAGGAGAGCTGAGATGGCAACTACTGCTGTGAAACCAGTCCCCCGAGGCTTCCACTCCGTCACCCCCTATCTGGTCGTCGAACGGGCCGTCGAGGTGTTGGAGTTCGCCCGCCAGGCCTTCGGAGCGCAGGAACTGGAACGGGTGAAGCGTCCGGACGGAAGCATCATGCATGCCGAATTTCGTGTAGGAGACTCGATGGTTGAGATCGGCGAAGCCAACGCGCAGTTCCCGGCGCGTCCCGCAGCCATCCACCTCAAGGTGGAGGACGTGGATGCGGTCTATGCGCGCGCGCTGCAGGCTGGCGGCACGTCGCTCTACCCGCCCACCGATCACGACTACGGCGAACGCGATGGCGGCATCAAGGACCCCGGCGGGACCCACTGGTATATCGGCTCACCCCGCGGACAAACCCACTTTCTCCCCGACCAGCGCAGTGTGACCCCCTGTGTGCATGTGGAGAGAGCGGGGGCCTGCATCGAGTTCCTCAAGCAGGCCTTTGGTGCCGAAGAAGTCACGCGTCATCAGACGGCAGACGGAATCGTTCTCCATGCCAAGATCAGGATTGGCGACACGGTGCTGGAGATAAGCGAGGGCCACGGGCAGTTCCCGGCGATGCCGGCCAACCTGCACTTCTACGTCCCCGATGCCGACGCGGTGTACCGGCAGGCAGTGGCAGCAGGCGCGGTTTCCCTGCGCGAGCCCCGGGACCAGCCCTACGGCGATCGCGAAAGTGGGGTGCGTGATCCCTTTGGCAACATTTGGTGGATCGCCACCCACATCCGGGATGTCGCCTTCTAGAGCAGATTCAGAGTTGGTGCAGTCGGGGATTAAAACCAAGATCTCTCGACTCGGGTTTCCCGCGCGGGAGAGAACGCGCGGGAGCCCTCCCTCGCTCGGGATGACAATGGCTGCAGTATACGAGTGAAGCTGCTTTAGCTGCCGATAGGATAGAGAGGCAGCCGGCTGCGTCTCTACCTTTCCACTCATTCGAAGCTGCGGCGAAAATCCTGTAACTGCTGCTTGACTTCGGCGACTTCCGCCTTCAGGCTTGCGATTTCGCTCTCCAGGCGGGTGATCCGCTCGGCATCGGCCAAGCCCGCTGCGCCCGCAGGCTCGCCTGGCGGCGGCTCCGCGATTTCTGCATCCCCGGAGAGCAGGTGCGCGTAGCGCGCCTCCTTGGTGCCGGGTAGCCGCGGAAGCATCCGCACCAGCGGTGGCTCGCGTTGCGCCAAGCGCTGCAAGGCTGAGTGCACGTCCGACAGTTCCTCGAAGCGATACATGCGCTCAGTGCGCCCGCGCAGTTCGCCCGGAGTTTGTGGTCCCCGCAACAGCAGAACGCAAAGCAGGGCGGTCTCAGCGCGTGGCAGGTTGATAGCCTCCTGCAACCGATGCTCATACTTGGGCACACGGCTGTCGGCGCTGCTGACGGGACCGGCCAGTCCGTTTTCCTGGAGTCCGCGCAAGGCATCGCGCACCGCGTTCTCGTCCAGGCTCATTACCGGATGGCGATTCGATTTCTGGTTGCAGGCATTGAGGAGCGCGTTCAGAGACAGGGGATAGTACTCTGGCGTGGTGATATCTTTTTCGATCAGCGCGCCCAACACTCGCGCCTCGACGTTATTCAGTACCGGATTCACCCTCTCACGACCACCGGCGGAAGAATAATGCCTGCTGCGCGATGGCAGCGGTGCGAGTCGAGAGAGCCGCGAGTTGCTCCTCGCTGAAGGGCGTGAACTCGCGCGCGAGCTTCACGTTCTCTTCCAATTGCGCCACGCTGTCGCAACCGATGATGACGGTGCTCACCGGCAGCGAGAGCACGTAGTACAGCGCCTCCTTCATGTTGAGCGGCCCGGCTTGCGCCTTGCCGTGGGCATATGCTCCTACTGCGGGCCAGTTGGAAAGCAGCCGTCCGCGCGAGGGAATCTTCATCCCGATGATGCCCATCTGCTTCTCGACCGCCATCGGCAGCAACTTCTCTTCAAAGCTGAGGTGGTGTTTATCGGCGGCGTTGACCGCCAGCAGGATTTGGTCGAAGGGAAACCGGCGCAGACACTCCATCAGCAGCTCGGGGTCGGTGTGCCCGGTCACGCCCAGGTAGCGGACCATCTTCTGCTCGCGCGCCTGCTGCAAAGCTTCCAGCGCGCCGTCCTTGGCGAAGATGCGGTCCACATCGCTCTGGGTGTCGATGTGATGGAGCTGCCAGGCGTCGAGGTGGTCGGTGTTGAGCAGCCGGAGCGATTCTTCGAGCAGCCGCAGGGAGCCGTCGCGGGTGCGATCGTGGGTCTTGCTGGCAAGGTAGACCTGGTTGCGGCGGCGCTTCATCACTTGTCCGATATAACGCTGGCTCCAGCGATTGCTGCCGCCGTACATGGCCGCCGTGTCGACGTAGTTGATACCCAGATCGAGAGCCCGCTCCACAATAGCCACGGCCGCAGCTTCGTTGTCCGGCTGTTCGATGGCGGCCTGGCCGCCGAGGCTGAAGATGCCGACGCGGTATCCAGTGCGCCCCAAGTTGCGCGTCGACATGGCCTCCGGCGTGGCTGGATTCGCCGGCAAGGGCGGTAGCGCAGAGGCTGTCTTGCTGAGCAGGCTGCCGGCCACCAACCCGGCGGTGGCCACGCCGGTTTGCTTGAGGAAGTTGCGGCGGGAAGAGGCGGGTTTCTGCGAATCGTCTTTCATAGCGCACCCAGTACTAGATTCCAGACGATCGAATCAGTGATGCGTGTCACGCGCCAGGGACACAGTCCGTAAGGCGCTCAAGCCCCCATCCACTCCATCATGGCTGCCGCCCAGGAATAACCTACGCCGAAACCCACCAGCGCAATCCGGTTGCCCGAGCGGATCTGTCCCCGGCACAGCGCCTTCTCGAGCGCAATCGGAATGGTGGAAGAAACCGTGTTGGCAGTGTCTTCGAGATCGACCCAGAACTTCTCCTCGGGAATGGGAGTGCGGGCGCGCAGGCGGTCGAGCATAAACTTATTGGCCTGATGAAAGATGAAGTGATCCACATCCTCGACGCGGCGGCCGCTCTTCTCCAGCAGTTGTTCCAGCAGTTTGGGAACGACCTCCACCGTAAACCTGTAGACCTCGGGACCATTCATATAGAGATTGCGCCGCGAGCGCCAGTTGCCGCGGCCGTCCTCGGTTTCGACCGCTTGCTCGCAACCCACGGGTTGGCGCATGCCGCCGGCGGGGACAATCAGTTCGCCGGCGCCGCGGCCGTCGGTGCCGAAGACGAATGGCCCAATCAGTTCCCGCTCCGACTCGACAGGGGTGAGCAGCGTGGCGGCGGCGCCGTCTCCGAAGATGGTGCGCACGCTGCGATCGCGACGGTTGATGAACTTGCTATAGGTTTCGGCGGTGATGAGCAGCACGCGGTCGGCGTTGCCGGTTTCAATCAAGCTTTTGGCCAGCGCCAGCCCATAGACGAAGCCGGAGCAGCCCTGGTTGAAGTCCAGTGCGCCGCAATCAAGGCGCAACCCCAGGCGGTCCTGAACCAGGCAAGCGGTGGTGGGAAGGAAATGGTCCGGGCTTTGAGTGCAGAAAAGAAGGAAATCGATGTCCGTGGGTCGGCAGGCTCCTTTTTCGAACAGGCGCTCGGCCGCGGCCACACCCAGGTCCGAAGAGCACTCATCCGGCGCGGCGATGTGGCGCACGGCGATGCCGGTCTTCTCTAGGATTTTCTGTGCATCCCACCCGCCCAGTTCCTCGGCCAGTTTTTCGTTTGTCAGGATGCCAGAGGGAAGATAGGAGGCAACTGACTTGAGCGCTGCCCGCCGCCGCGATCCATCGCCTTGACGCATCACTGAACTCCCTATCTCAGACAAGACTTGGAACGATGTCGTCACTGCGGGCCTTGGCCCTTGATATTAACATCTGGATGCCAGGATTCGAGTACCGCAGCAGTTCCCAGCAGTCGGCAGGCTCGGCTTCCACGCTTATATCCTTTATCATATCCCGCCGCGATTTCATCGGACAGAGCCTCGTGAAAGTCATTCCCGCCAGTGACTCGTCGTTGCTGATCGCTTTTGGCGATGCGATCTCCCCCGAGCTGCACGCGCGCATCGTCGGGCTGTTCCATGGCTTGCAGGCGCGGCAGGACCCAAGAATCCGCAATCTGCATCCCGGCTACACGTCGGTCCTGATTGATTTCGATCCGCTGCGAATGACTCACGATGAGCTGACCGAGATAGTTGCGCAATCGCAAAGCCAGGCGCGCACGGATGGCGAAACCGAGTCCCACCTGGTCAACGTTCCCGTGTGCTACGACTTTGAATTTGGCCCGGATCTATCGGATCTGGCGGCCCACGCCAAGCTCTCGCCGGAAGAGGTGATCCAACTGCACAGTTCGGCCACCTACCTGGTTTATTTCCTCGGATTCTCTCCGGGATTCGCTTACATGGGCGGGCTTCCCGAGAAGCTGCACATGCCCAGGCTGGCGACGCCGCGCGGTCACGTCGCCGCCGGCACGGTCGGAATCGCCGGCAGTCAGACCGGCATCTACCCGCTGGATTCGGCCGGAGGCTGGCGGCTGATCGGGCGCACGCCTTCGCGCATGTTCGATCCCAAGGCCGAACCGCCCACCCGCTTGCAACCCGGCGACAGGGTGCGCTTCTCCGCTATCGACCGTGCGGTCTTCAGCGCCATGGCGCAGGCCTAAGCTATGCCCATACGAGTCAGGAATCCGGGCATGCTTTCGACGCTCCAGGATCTTGGCCGCTATGGCTATTCGCATCTCGGCATCTCGGTCGCGGGCGCCGCCGACCGGCTCTCGCTGCGCATCGCCAACCTCCTCGTGGGGAACGACGAAAATGCTCCGGCCCTGGAGATGACCCTGCTCGGCGCCACCCTGGAATTTGACGAACGGTGCGTCGTGGCGCTCACCGGCGCGGATTGCGATGCCAAGCTCGCAACCAGCTTGCTGCACTTGGCAGAAGCTGTGGAAGTCCCGGCAGGGGCGGTGCTGAAGTGCGGCAGCATGAGAACTAGAGCGCGCTGCTACCTTGCTGTCCAGGGCGGATTTAACGTGCCGAGGGTCATGGGCAGCACGGCCACGGATGTCCGCGGCGGTTTCGGAGGGTTCGAAGGCCGCAGGCTGAAGGCCGGCGATCTCCTGCCGGTTCGCAGCCGCGGAAGCGCTCGCACTCGAAGGCTAAAGCCGGGCGCTCTCGACGCAGTATCTCGGCAGGACGCGATTCGCCTGACCAGGGGCGCACAGCAGGAGTGGTTCGGTCCCGAGGCCTTCGCCACCCTGTTCTCGTCTCCCTATTCAATTAGCGACCAATCCGACCGCACCGGACTTCGCCTGCAAGGTCAACCGCTCCAGCCACGGCAAAAATCGCAACTGCTGACCGATGGCATCCCGCTAGGCGCCATGCAGGTTCCACAGGACGGACAGCCGATCATCCTCTTCGTCGATCAGCAAACCACGGGCGGCTATCCCAAGATCGCCAACGTCATCATGGCGGACATGCACCACGTCGGCCAACTCCAGCCCCACCAGCAAGTGCGCTTTCGCGAGGTGTCGATCCCGCAGGCGATCGCGCTGTTGAGAGCGCAAGAAGAGTGGCTGAAGAATGCCTTCACTGCGTAACGCGGCTCACGACCTCTCCGGTCACCGCCAGCGTGACTGTGGCCTTGGCCACGAGCTTCCCCTCCGATTTCTTCTGCGCGTACACCTCAGACTCGCAGATCACCAGCGCCTTTCCGGCACGCAGCACGTGTGAGCGGCAGCGCAGGCGGTCGGCCACGGCGGGCCGCAAGAAGTTGACCTTGAATTCCACCGTGAGGACATCCAGATCCATCCCCACCTTGCCGCGAGCCGCGCAACCAGCGGTGTGGTCGCACAGGGTGGCCATTACGCCGGCATGGATGAGGCCGTGCTGCTGGTGATGCCGTCGGTCAGGGAGAAGCTGGGTTTCGCACCAGCCATCTTCGATCGAGGTCAGCTCAACACCCATCTCGCGGATGAAGGGAGCATTGTCGAAGATGTGCCGGACTTTCGCGGCTTTGGCTGAGTTCATGTAAGAAGTCGTCGGTCGTTGGTCGTCGGCAAGAACCGTGGGGACCGACGACCGGGGACCTTTTAGTACGCCCACTTCAGCAGCGTCGCTCCGACCGTGAACCCTGCGCCCACGGCGGCCAGCAGCACCGTCGAACCCTT
>Ga0335081_10020998_pt1 | contig 10567 bp, 7 predicted proteins | sample Lox_Sample_35_FD_206713 | JGI IMG/M metagenome (GOLD analysis project Ga0335081, IMG submission 206713) | Soil microbial communities from Loxahatchee National Wildlife Refuge, Florida, United States - Lox_Sample_3.5 | ecosystem: Environmental > Terrestrial > Soil > Wetlands | place: USA: Florida... | reverse complement strand
CGGCGGCGACGCCGGCGCCTTCTGCCCGGCGGCCTTGAGCAGGCGCTGCAGGTGGCCGCTCAGGTCGTGCTCGTCGGCCACCAGGCAAGAGGGCGAATCGGTGAGGCGCAGCGTGACGCGCACGTCCTTCACGCGCTCGCCCAGCGCCGCCTTGACCTTGTCCAGCAGCGCCTTGTGCTCCGCGGCGGTCTTTTCCTGCGCCGCGTTCTCGTCCGCGTCGGCGAGCTTGCCGAGGTCGAGCCCGCCGCGCGCCACCGACACGAGCGGCTTGCCCTCGTACTCGCCGAGGAAGCCCAGCAGCCACTCGTCGACCCGCTCGCAAAGGAGCAGCACCTCGATGCCCTTCTTGCGGAAGATCTCCAGGTGCGGGCTCGAGCGCGCCGCCTCGAAGCTGTCGGCCGTGACGTAATAGATCTTGTCCTGGCCCGGCTTCATGCGCGCGACGTAGTCGGCGAGCGAGACGGTCTGAGCGGCGGAGTCGGAGGCGGTGCCGGCGAAGCGCAGCAGCTTCGCCAGCGCGTCGCGGTTGGCGGCGTCCTCGCCCACGCCTTCCTTCAGCACCTGGCCGAACTCGGTCCAGAATGCGGCGTACTTGTCCTTGTGGTTGTCGGCCAGGTCCTGCAGCAGCGCGAGCACGCGCTTGGTGCATCCCTCGCGGATCGATTTGACGTCGCGCGACTGCTGCAGGATCTCGCGCGAGACGTTTAGCGGCAGGTCGGCCGAGTCGATCACGCCGCGCACGAAGCGCAGGTACGCCGGCAGCAGCTGCTCGGCGTCGTCCATGATGAACACGCGTCGCACGTACAGCCGCACGCCGCGGCGCTGCTGCCGGTCCCAGAGGTCGAACGGCGCGTGCTCGGGCAGGTACAGCAGCTGGGTGTACTCGCTGCGCCCCTCGACCCGGTTGTGGGTCCAGGCGAGCGGATCGCCGAAGTCGTGCGAGACGTGCTTGTAGAACGCCTTGTACTGCTCGTCCGTGATCTCGCCCTTGGGCCGCGCCCACAGCGCGCTCGCCTGGTTGACCGTCTCCCACTCGCCGCCGTCCTGCTTCATTTTGATCGGCAGCGAGATGTGGTCCGAGTAGCGGGTGACGATCGAGCGCAGCTTGCGGTCCGCGAGCAGCTCGTCCTCGCCTTCGCGCAGGTGCAGCGTGACGTCGGTGCCGGCGCCCTCGCGCTCGGCCGGCTCGACGCTGAACTCGCCCTCGCCGTCGCTTTCCCAGCGCACCGCCTCGGTCGCCGGCAGCCCGGCGCGGCGGGTGAGCACCGTGACGCGATCGGCGACGATGAACGAGGAATAGAAGCCCACCCCGAACTGGCCGATCAGCTGCGCGTCCTTTTGCGCCTCGCCCGTCAGGCTGGCGAGGAACTCGCGCGTGCCCGAGCGCGCGATGGTGCCCAGGTGCTCGACCGCCTCGTCGCGCGACATGCCGATGCCGTCGTCGGAGACGGTGATCGTGCGCGCGGCCGGATCGAAGCCGATGCGGATCGCGGGCTGGGCGCGGCCCGCGAGCAGCTCGGGCCTGGCGATCGCCTCGAAGCGCAGCCGGTCGCAGGCGTCCGAGGCGTTGCTCACCAGCTCGCGCAGGAAGATCTCCTTGTTGCTGTAGAGCGAATGCACCATCAGCCGCAGCAGCTGCTTGACCTCGGCCTGGAACCCGAGCGTTTCCTTGGGTGCTCCCATGACTGCCTCCTGCAATGAATCGCGGCGCGTATGATAAATTGATTCATGCCCTCCGGATTTCAAGTCAGGCGCATCGCCGGCGCCCTCGGCGCCGAGGTGAGCGGGGTCGACCTGTCGCGCCCGCTGCCGTCCGGGGTCGCGGCCGAGCTGCGCCGGGCATGGCTCGAGCATCTGGTGCTGTTCTTTCGCGGCCAGAACCTGACCCCGGAGCAGTACATGGCCTTCGCGCGCGGCTGGGGCACGCCGGTCGAATACCCGTTCGTCAAGGGCATCGAGGGCTTCCCCGAGATCATCGAGGTCAAGAAGCTCGAGCACGAGACGGTCAACTTCGGCGGCATCTGGCACTCGGACACCGCGTATCTCGAACTGCCGCCGATGGCCTCGATGCTGCTCGCGCGCGAGCTGCCGCCCTACGGCGGCGACACCGAGTTCGCCAACATGTACCTCGCCTACGAGACCCTGTCGCAAGGCCTCAAGGGCACGCTCGAGGGCCTGCGCGCGCTCAACTCCTCGGCACGCGCCGACGTGACGCGCACGCGCGAGGACCGCATCAAGACCGACGGGCGGACGCAGGACAAGAAGCAGTTCAACGCCGAGCACCCGGTGGTGCGCACCCATCCCGAGACCGGCCGGAAGGCGCTGTACGTCAACGTCGCCCATACCGCGCGCTTCGCCGGCTGGAGCGAGGAGGAGTCGCGCCCGCTGCTCGAGTACCTCTTCCGCCACCAGATCCGGCCCGAGCTCACCTGCCGCTTCGCCTGGCAGCCCGGCTCGATCGCGCTGTGGGACAACCGCTGCGCGCAGCACAACCCGGTCAACGACTATCACGGCTACCGGCGCCTGATGCACCGCATCACGCTCGCCGGCGACGTCCCGCGCTAGCGCAGGCTGCGGTCGAGAAACGGCACGATGACCTTCACCAGGTCGTCCTCCCGGTATTCGTAGAAGTGGCCCGCGCCCGGGATCACGACCTGCTCCGAGCCCGGCACCTTGGCGATTTCCTTGGCCCGCTCGGGGCCGCCCCAGCGCGTCACGTCCCAGTCTTTCGCGCCGTAGATGTCCATCACCGGGATCTTGATCCTGAACATCTCCTCGAGGCCCTGGATGATGCTGATAAACACCCAAGCGCCGACGCTCGTGTCGTCGGTGCGGATCAGGTACTGGTTCGCCATCGTCGCGCCCAGGCTGTGCGAGACGATCGCGATCTTGCGGTAGCCCTTCGCCTTGACGAAATCGACCGCGAGCTGGAAGCGCTCGCGCGCGTCGGGATAGAGCGGGATGTACTCGCCGAACTTCGCCGTGCTGGGCAGGACCGGCAGCTGGATCGAGAGCGTCGTGTACCCGGCGTCGGCGAGCTTCGTGCGCAGCTGACCGTACAGCCCGTAGTCCGGGCTCCAGCCGCGGCCGTGCGCGACGATGACCGCCCCGCGCGGCTTCTTCGCCACGGTGTACAGGCCCAGGAAGCGGTGCCCGTTCTTCTGCCGCAGCCAGACCGCGTCGCCGACCATGAGCGACTCGAGAATCTGGTCGGACCAGCGCTTCTCGCGCTCGTAGTCCTGCGCCCCTGCGGGCGGCGGCAGCGCGCAGAGCAGGGCGCAGAACGCGAAAAGCCCGCCGAGGCGGGCTTTTCGCGTGGACCGGCGCGCGTCAGGCAAGGCGGAACGGCATCTTGCGCAGGCGCTGGCCGGTGAGGGCGTAGATCGCGTTGCCGATCGCGGGTCCGAGGACCGCCGTGCCGGGCTCGCCGATGCCGCCCGGCTTTTCCTTGCTGTCGACGATGTGCAGCTCGATCTTCGGCGTCTCCGGCATGCGCGGCATGAGGTACTTGTCGAAGTTGTTTTGCTGCACGCGCCCGTTCTCGAGCGTGATCTCGCCGTACAGCGCGGTCTGCATGCCGAAGATGATGTTGCCCTCGAGCTGCTGGCGCACGATGTTGGGGTTCACCATGCGCCCGAGGTCGACGGCGACCACGACGCGGTGCACGACGGGCCTGCCGTCCTTCGCCGATACCTCGGCCACCTGCGCCATATAGGTGTCGTACCCCTCCATCAGTGCGATGCCGCGGGCGCGCCCCTTGGGCAGCGCCTTGCCCCATCCTGCGCTCTTGGCGGCGATGTCGAGCACGCGGCGGAAGCGCGGCTTGCTCTCCAGCAGGCTGCGGCGGAACTCGTACGGGTCCTTGCCTGCGGCAACGGCCATCTCGTCGATGAAGGTCTCGTTCGCGAAGGCGTTCAGCGCGTGCGACACCGAGCGCAGGTACCCGACCCGAAGCCCCGTCTCGTGGATGACCGTCGCCACCGACTGGTTCGGGATGTCGTACGGCACCAGGATCGCTTCGGTCATGAACGGGTCGACGCCGTCCTTCACCGCGGGCGGCACGAAGCGCGAGGTGATCGACGGCCCGGTCATCTTGAGGGTCAGCGCCACGGGCTTGCCGCTCGCATCCAGGCCCCCCGACATCTGCGTCAGGCTCGCCGGCCGGTAGAAGTCGTGGGTCATGTCGTCTTCGCGCGTCCAGACGAGTTTCACCGGTGCTCCGACCGCCTTCGAGATCTCCAGGGCCTGCGTCACGTAGTCGAGGTCGAGGCGGCGGCCGAACCCGCCGCCGAGGAACGTCGTCTTGACCGTGATCTGATCCGGCTTGAGCCCGGTGATCTTCGCGGCAATGCCGAGCGCCGCCTGCTGGAACTGGATCGCGCCGATCAGCGTCGCCGAGTCCTTGCGCACGTCGGCGGTAAAGTTCATCGGCTCCATCGGCGAGTGCGACAGGAACGGCATCTCGTAGGTCGCGTCCACGGTCTTTGCCGCGCTCTTCAGCGCGGCGGCGGCGTCGCCCTGCTTCTTGATCGTCGCGCCCGGTTGCTTCACCGCCTCGCTCAGCTGCTCGCGCATGCCTTCAGAGCTCAGGCTCTTGTTCGGGCCTTCGTCCCAGGTAACGGCGAGCGCGTCGCGCGCCTTCCTGGCGCGCCACCAGCTGTCGGCCACCACCGCGACGCCGTCGGAGATCTGCACGATATGACGCACGCCGGGCATCGATTTCGCCTTCGAGTCGTCGAAGGAAACGGGCTTGCCTCCCGTGACCGGACATTGGGCCAGCGACGCGTAGAGCATGCCCGGCAGCTTGACGTCGATGCCGAATACGGTGCGTCCATGGATCTTGTCCGGGGTGTCCATGCGGTGCAGCGCCTTGCCGACATAGCGGAATTTGGACGGATCCTTGAGCTTCACGTCCTTGGGCGGCGTGAGCTTGGAGGCGGCCTCGGCCAGCTGCCCATAGGTCGCCTTCTTGCCGCCGGGGCCCGTCACCACGCCATTGCGCGCGCGGCACTTGGCCGGATCGATCTTCCACTCGTCCGCCGCGGCCTGTACGAGCATCGTGCGCGCCTGCGCGCCCGCGACGCGCAGCTTGTCGTAGCCGTCGCGAACCGAGGTCGAGCCGCCCGTGATCTGCGCCCCGAGCAGGTTGTTGATGTACATCTCGCTCGGGGGCGCGAAGTCGACCTTGATCCGGTGCAGGTTGACTTCGAGCTCCTCGGCTACCAGCGTCGGCATGGCCATCACCACGCCCTGGCCCATCTCGGAGCGGGCGCACAGGATCGTGATCGAGTTGTCCGATCCGATCCGGACGAAGGCGTTGGGCATCGACGTGCTGACTTGCTTGCCGAGGGCCTGCGGCAGATGCACGCCAATCACCAGGCCGCCGCCCAGCGCGGCGCCGGTCTTCAGGAAGTCGCGGCGCGCGGGATTCTTGAGTGTCGTCGTCATGGTCAGGCTCCCTTGGTGCCGGCGGCCTTGTGGATCGCCGCGCGGATTCGCGGATAGGTGCCACAGCGGCAGATGTTGCCCGCCATCGCGGCGTCGATGTCCGCGTCGCTGGGACTGGGGTTCTCGGCCAGCAGCGCGCTCGCGCTCATGATCTGGCCCGACTGGCAGTAGCCGCATTGCGGCACGTCGATCGCGACCCAAGCCGCCTGGATCTTCCTGCCGGCCTCGGTCTTGCCGATCGCCTCGATGGTGGTGATCTGCTTGCCGACCGCGGCCGCCACGGGTGTGCCGCACGAGCGGGCGGGCTTGCCGTCGAGGTGCACCGTGCAGGCGCCGCACAGCTGCTTGCCGCAGCCGAACTTGGTCCCGGTCATACCGAGCGTGTCGCGCAGGACCCAGAGCAGCGGCGTATCGGGTTCTGCGGCGGCCTTTACTTTCCTGCCGTTGACGGTCAGCGTGATCATGGCTCCTCCCTGAGCGATGATAGGGCGCGCAGGGATAGCACATCCGCCTTGCAGCGTCGATAAGATTCGGATGTGCGATTGCAGAAAAGCTATTGGCTACAATCTTTGGTTTGTTTTCGAATATCCCATGCTGCGCCTGTTCCTCATCCTGAACGCCCGCCTCGCGCACCAGCGCGGGCGCGCGCTGCTTTCGGTGGCCGGAATCGCGCTCGGCGTTGCGCTCGGCTTCGGCGTGCAGCTGGTCAACCGCGCCGCGGTCAACGATCTCGCCGCCGGAGTGCGCGCGGTGGCGGGCGTCGCCGACCTCGAGGTTCGCGGCGCCCGCGCCGGCTTTCCCGATGCGCTCTATCCGAGGATCGCGCGCTTGCCCGGGGTCGCGCTCGCCAGCCCTGCGCTGGACCTGCGCGCCGGCGTCGCCGGCAGCGAGCGCAGCCTGCGCGTGATCGGGATCGACGCGCTGCGCGCGGCGCGCATGCATCCGCAGCTCTTCGCCGGGCTGGCGCAGGGCGATCGCCTCGCGCTGCTCGAGCCGGACCGGGTGCTGCTCTCGGCGGGCGCCGCGCGCGCCCTGGCCCTGAAACAAGGCGGGCGGCTCGCGCTGGTGGTGGGACTGTCGCGCGTCGAGCTGCGCGTGGCGGGCGTGCTGCCGGCGGCGGCGCTGCCGGGCGAGGTCGCGCTCACCGACGTCGCCACCGCGCAGTGGCGCCTCGACCGCCTGGGCGAGCTGAACCGGATCGACCTGCGCCTCGAGCCGGGGGTGGACCGGGCGGCAATGCGCGCGCGCGTGGCCGCGCTGCTGCCGGCGGGCAGCTACGTCGTGCCGGTGCAGACCGCGGCCGCCCAGAGCGCCGACCCCTCGCGCGCCTACCGGGTCAACATGAACGTGCTGGCGCTGGTGGCGCTGTTCACCGGCGGATTTCTCGTCTTCTCGGCCCAGGCGCTGGAGGTGGCGCGCCGGCGCGGCGAGCACGCGCTGCTGCGGGTGCTGGGCCTGCCGCGGCGCGGCGTGGCGCGGCTGGTGCTGATCGAGGCGGGCGCAGTCGGGCTCCTCGGCAGCGCGCTCGGGCTCGCGCTCGGCTGGGGCCTGGCCAAGCTCGCATTGCGCTTCACCGGCGCCGACCTCGGCGCCGGGTTCTTCCGCGGCGTGTCGCCCGAGCTTGCCTTCGACTGGCGCACGGCGCTGGCGTATCTCGCGGCGGGCAGCACGATCGCGCTTGCCGGCGCGGCGCTGCCGGCGCTCGACGCCGCGCGCCGGCCGCCCGCGCGCGCCCTTAAAGCCGGCGACGAGCAGGCGATGTTCGGCTCGCTGGTGTCGGCCTGGCCCGGCCTCGCGCTGCTCGCGGCCGGCGCCGGCATGACCCGGCTCGGGCCGGTCGGCGGGCTGCCGCTGTTCGGCTACGCCGCGATCGCCTGCGTGCTGCTGGGCGGGATCGCGCTCATGCCGCGCCTGGCCCAAGGCGTGTTCGACCGGCTGCCGCCGCCGCGGCGCGTGCCGGCGGCGCTCGCGCTCGAGCAGCTGCGCGGCGCGCCGGGGCAGGCGATGGTGAGCCTGGCGGCGATCGTCGCCAGCTTCTCGCTCATGGTCGCGATGGCGGTCATGGTGGCATCGTTCCGCGAGTCGGTGAGCGACTGGCTCGACCGCGTGCTGCCGGCGGACTTCTACTTGCGCACCACCCAGAGCGGCGACACCGCGTTCCTCGATCCCGCGTTCGAGCGCGCGGTGCTCGCGCTGCCGCAGATCGCGCGCGCCGAGTTCATGCGCACCAGCCGCATCGCGCTCGATGCGAGCCGCCCGCCGGTGCAGCTGCTCGCGCGCGACCTGCCGCAGGCCGGGGCGGAGCAGACCTACCCGCTGGTCGGCGCGCGCTACCAGTTGAAGCCCGGCGACCCGCCGCCGGCCTGGGTAAACGAGGCGCTCGAGGCGATCTACGGCTACGCGCCGGGCAAACGAATCGAGCTGCCGCTCGCCGGCGCGCGCCGCGCGTTCGTGGTCGCCGGGGTGTGGCGCGACTACGCGCGCCAGCAGGGCGCGATCATCGTCGAGCGCGCCGAGTACGCCAGGCTCACGGGCGATGCGCGCGCGAACGACGCGGCGCTTTGGGTCAAGCCCGGGACGAAGGTCGAGGACGCGATCGCGGCGCTGCGCGCGCTGCGCGGCGGGCGCGAGCTCGAGATCTCGACCCCGGGCGAGATCCGGCGCGCGTCGCTGCGCATTTTCGATCGCAGCTTCGCGATCACCTACGCGATCGAGGCGGTGGCGGTGCTGGTGGGCATGTTCGGCCTGTCCTCGAGCCTGGGCGCGATCGTGCTCGCGCGCCGGCGCGAGTTCGGCATGCTGCGCCACCTGGGCATGACGCGCGGCCAGATCGGCGCCATGCTCGCCGCCGAGGGCGGCCTGCTCGCGCTGCTGGGCGCCGCGGCGGGGATGCTGGTCGGGTTCGCGATCGGCGAGATCCTGATCCACGTCGTCAACCGCCAGTCGTTCAACTGGGGCATGGAGACCCACCTGCCGTACGCGATGCTGGCCTCGCTCACCGCGGTCCTGATCGCGCTCGCGGCGCTCACCGCCTGGCTCTCCGGGCGCGAGGCGATGGGAATCGGCGCCGTGCGCGCCGTGCGGGAGGACTGGTGAAGCGCAGGGAATTCGTATCGGGGCTGGTTTTACTCGGGTTTACTCGTGACCTGGTCGCGAAAGAAATTTCTTTTCCCCAGGTCGTCCCCGATCGCCCCCTTCATTTCCCCCGCGACCACGGCGCGCACCCGGACTTCCGCACCGAGTGGTGGTACGCGACCGGCTGGCTCGCCGCCGGCAGCGAGGCGCTCGGCTTCCAGGTGACGTTCTTTCGCAGTCGCCTTGCGTTTGCGACCGACAACCCGAGCGCGTTCACGCCGCGCCAGCTCGTGTTCGCGCACGCCGCGCTGTCCGATCCTTCGTACGGCCGCCTGCGCGACGACCAGCGCGCCGCGCGCCAAGCGCTCGGCCTCGCCGGCGCGTCCGAAGCGACCACCGACGCCTGGATCGACGACTGGCGCTTCAAGCTCGAGGGCGACAGTTACCGCGCTACGATCCCCGCGCGCGAATTCGCGCTCGAGCTGGGCCTCGCCGCCTACGCGCCGGCGCTGCTGGAAGGCGACGGCGGCTACAGCCGCAAGGGCCCGCGCCCGGACGAGGCGAGCTACTACTACAGCCGCCCGCAGCTCGAAGTGCGCGGCACGATCGAGCGCGGCAAGGGCAGGGAACAGGTCAGCGGCGGCGCCTGGCTGGACCACGAATGGTCGAGCGACTACCTCGCCCCGGAAGCGGCCGGCTGGGACTGGTGCGGCATCAACCTCGAGCGCGGCGGCGCCCTCATGGCGTTCCGCATCAGAAACAAGACCGGCGGCGTCTACTGGGCCGGCGGCACGCTCAAGACCGGGCAGGGCAAGACCGGCTTCGCCCCGGCGCAGATCACCTTCGCGCCGCTGCGCACCTGGCGCTCCCCGCGCACCGGCGTCGAATACCCCGTCGCGATGCGCCTCACCGCCGGCACCGAAACCTGGGACCTCGAGCCCCTGATGGACGACCAGGAGCTCGACTCGCGCGCCAGCACCGGCGCGATCTACTGGGAAGGCGCGGTGCGCGCGATGCAGGCGGGCAGGGAAGCCGGCCGCGGCTACCTCGAGCTCACCGGGTACTGGCAACCGCTCAAGATGTGAGGAGATACACCTATGCGCAAGCTGAACCTGAGCAAGGCCTTCACCCTGATGGAATCCGGCCCCGTCGTCCTCGTGACGACCTACGACGGGAAAAAGAACAACATCATGACCATCTCCTGGACCATGGTGCTCGACTTCACCCCCGCCTTCGCGATCTGCACCGGCGAGTGGAACCACTCCTACGCGGCGCTGCGCAAGACCAGGCAATGCGTCATCGCCATCCCCACCGTAGACATGCTCGACAAGGTGGTCGGTATCGGCACCTGCTCCGGCGCCGAGACCGACAAGTTCGCCAAGTTCAACCTCACCCCCGTGCGCGCCAAGCGCGTCAAGGCGCCGCTGATCAAGGAGTGCCTGGCGAACATCGAGTGCAAGGTGTTCGACATCGTCAAGCAGCACAACATCGTCGTGCTCGAAGGCGTCGCCGCCCACGTCGACCCCGCGCGCAAGGAGAGGCGCACCCTGCACGCGGTCGGCGACGGCACCTTCATCGTCGACGGACGCAGGCTCGACCGGAGGAAAATGATGGCCTCCAAGATTCCGGATGGCGTCTAGCGCTCGTCACGACAAAGCTCGGCGGATCCGGCAAGCGCCCGCACAAGTAGCGCGCAACGGAGCGCACCGCCTGCCGATCGACCGAGATTTGTCTTGCCGTCCTGCGCTCGCCAAGAATCAAGTCGCGAATCAGAAACCTGATCGCCCACAGGTCGGCTATCACGACGACGGCGCGAGTGTGCAACGCGTTAACGCGCTGATTCGCGTGAGCATTGACAGCCCCCTAAACTCTCGGGTCTATGTTATTCAGCAACCAATCTGACTATTTCACGTTAGAGCGCAATGACACTCGCCACAGCGTGGTCCCTTTTGGAATCGCCAGTTGTACTCATGGGGGCTGGAGTCGTTTTGTTCATCGTGGCGCTCGTGATGCTGGACGAGTATAGGCGCCTATTCATGCAGGA
>Ga0335081_10020997_pt1 | contig 10567 bp, 9 predicted proteins | sample Lox_Sample_35_FD_206713 | JGI IMG/M metagenome (GOLD analysis project Ga0335081, IMG submission 206713) | Soil microbial communities from Loxahatchee National Wildlife Refuge, Florida, United States - Lox_Sample_3.5 | ecosystem: Environmental > Terrestrial > Soil > Wetlands | place: USA: Florida... | reverse complement strand
CCTGATGATGAACACCTGGATCGCGGCCACCATCGTCGCGCTGATCGCGGGCGTCACCGGGTTCTTCGCGGTGCTGCGCGGTCAGTCGTTCGCCGCGCACGCCATCCCCAACGGCGCCTTCGCGGGGGCAGCTGGGGCCGGGCTGCTCGGCCTCAACGTGTTCTGGGGCCTGGCCGTCTTCTCGCTGGCGGGCGCGCTCGGCATCGGGGCCCTGGGCAGGCGGGCCCGGCAGGACGTGGTCACCGCACTGGTGCTGGTGCTGATGCTTGCACTGGGGGCGCTGTTCATCAGCTTCAGCACGGAATACTCGGCGGTGACCTACTCGCTGCTGTTCGGGGAGGTGTTCGGGGTCGAGTCGAACCTGCTCGTCCCGATCGCGGTCCTTGGCGCCGTCGCCCTGGCGGCGATGGCGGTGCTGTACCGGCCGCTGCTGCTGGCGTCGGCGCTGCCGGAGGTCGCCGACGCCCGCGGGGTCAGCACCCGGCGGATGGAACTGTGTTTCCTGGTCGTGATGGGGCTGGCCGCAACCATGACGGTCCCGGTGGTGGGCGTCCTGCTCATGTTCGCGCTGATGATCGGGCCGGCCGCCGCCGCGCGCTCCTTCACCAAGCGCCCCGGTTACGCCATCGCTACGGCCACCGGCATCGCCCTGGTCACCGTGTGGGCCGGCATCGCGCTGTCCTACCTGACCAACTGGCCCCTCGGGTTCTACGTCGGGATCATCGCCGCCGGATTCTTTCTTCTCGGCCAGGGCTGGGCCGCTGTCCGCCGGCGCGGGTTCACGTCCCGGCCAGCGTCAGCGCCAGCGCTCGCCGCTGTCCGGTAATGGGGTCTTCCGAACGGAAGCGTGGTCCCCGGACAGCCGTGAATGACGCTGCGCGTCGCCCCGGCGGCGTGGAAACCGGGCAGGTTCAAAAGTACCTTCCGCGAACTCGGCTCGCCCGCCGGCCGGGCCGCCAGCGCCGGAACAGATGGTGGTGCGTCCAGGTGAAACCACCATCCGTTCCGGCTGATGTTCTTGAGGTTCTTGATCTTGCTAGCAGTCGACGAGCTCGGGGCTCTGGTTCAGCAGCTGGGCGCGCGGCGAGGTGAACGCCGCCAGCGCCGCGGTGGCGGCGGGGCGGAAGACGGCGGCGCGGTGGCAGTTCTGGAACGCGAGCCGGACGCCGTAGTGCCGCTCGACCGCGGCGCGCATCGCGTCGCTGGCCATCAGCCGCAGCAGCTGGCCGCGCGCCGCCTCATCCGGCGGCGGGACCTGGTTGTCGGCGAACTCGCCGTCGCCGGCCTCCAGATCGGTGATAAGGCCGGCGATCAGGTCCCAGGCGTACGGCAGCGAGGTGCGGACGCAGTCAAGGAAAGCGGCGTCGTCCACCTCGCCGTTCCGCGCCCGGTCCAGCAGATTCGCGGGTACTGCAAGCGACATCGAGGGGTCCCTTCTCCGTCACGGTGCGACTACTCTCGATGCCATCGTCCACGAAAATGACAACCATTTCAATATGATGGGCACTGGATGTTGTGACCGTCACAGACGCCAGGAACGGAGCGTTCAAGCCATGAAGATCGCGTTCGCCGGCAAGGGCGGCAGCGGCAAGACCACGCTGTCGTCGCTGTTCGTACGGCACCTGGCCGCCCAGGGACTGCCGGTGACCGCCGTCGACGCCGACATCAACCAGCACCTGGCCGAGGCCCTCGGCGCCAGCGAGCCCCCGGCGCTCGGCGCGCACCTGACGGAGATCAAGGAGTACCTGCGCGGGGACAACCCGCGGATCGGCTCGGCCGCCGCCATGGTCAAGACGACCCCGCCCGGCCGCGGCTCCCGGCTGCTGCGCCACGGCGGCCCCGACCCGGTCCACGACCTGGCGGTGGACACCCCGTGCGGCGCCCGGCTGCTCGCGACCGGCCCCTTCGACGAGGACGACCTGGGCGTAGCGTGCTATCACTCCAAGACCGGCGCGGTCGAGCTGTACCTCAACCACCTGATCGACGGGCCCGGAGAGTACGTGGTGGTCGACTGCACGGCCGGAGCGGACTCCTTCGCCTCCGGCCTGTTCACCCGCTTCGACCTGACCGTCCTGGTCGCCGAGCCGACCCGCAAGGGCATCAGCGTCTGCCGGCAGTGGCAGGGCTACTCCGCCGGCTACGACACCCCGCTCGCCGTGGCCGGGAACAAGGTGCAAGGGCCGGAAGACGAGGCCTTCCTGCGCGAGCACGCCGCCGGGGACCTGCTGGCCTGCTTCGGCCATGAGCCAGCGGTCCGGGCCATGGAGCAAGGCCGGCCGTTCGGCCTGGACGACCTCGCCCCGGCCACCAGAACCGGTCTTGGCGCCCTCCAGGACAGGCTCGACGCGCAGCCGAGGGACTGGGACCGCTACACCCGGCAGGCCGCGGAGTTCCACCGCAAGAACGCCAGCGCCTGGGCCAGCGCCGCGGCCGGCGAGGACCTGGCCGCCCAGGTCGACCCGGAATTCACCCTCGGACCGCATGCACTCGCGACCGTAGGGATGTAACCACTCGCGGGCTCACCGTGATCGCCGGCCGCTGCGAGGCAGCGGCCGGCTTCTTTGTGTCTGCCGCTGCCGCCTGACGCGACGAGCGCACCCGGCTTGCCGCAAGTATTCCAGGGCCGGCCGAACCGGTTTCTATTGATGGCGCTATCATCGCCATATGACGATTACAGCTATCGATGCTGAGATCGAACGGGTCGAACTGGCGCCCGCGGCCGCGCTGTTCCGGTCGCTGGGGGATCCGGCCCGGCTGATGATCGTGCGCCGCCTCGCGGTTGCGCCGGCCCGGGTAACCGACCTGGCCGCCGGGCTCGGGCTGGCCCAGTCGACGGTATCGGCGCACCTTGCCTGCCTGCGCGACTGCGGCCTGGTGACCTCCCGGCCGGCGGGGCGCGCCTCGGTGTTCCGGCTCACCCAGCCCGCCCTGGCCGACATGGTCGCGGCGGCGGAGGCGGTGCTGGCCGCGACCGGCAACGCCGTCGCCCTGTGCCCGGTCTGGGGCACCGGCTGCTGCGACGGAGACGAACCGTGACCGCCGGTCAGGCCAGCAGGCCTGACCTTCCCGTCCTTCCCGTCCTGGCCGACGACTGCTGCGCGCAGGGGGAGCCCTGCCCGACGTGCGAGGCGGTGCTGGAGCCCGGCGGCGCCGGCTGGCGGGGCGCGGCGCGGGCGGCCCGCTGGCTGGCCTGGGCCAGCCTGGCGTGGATGTCCACCGAGGGCGCCGTCGGGCTGTGGCAGGGCCTGGCCGCCGGGTCGCCCGCGCTGACCGGCTGGGCCCTTGGCAGCGCGGTCGAGGGCGCGGCCAGCATCATCGTGATCTGGCGGTTCACCGGCGCCCGCGCCCTGAGCGGCAGCGCCGAGCGGCGCGCGCAGCGCGGGGTGGCCGTCTCCTTCTGGCTGCTCGCCCCCTACATCGCCGCCGACTCGGCCTGGGACCTGGCCGCCGGCCACCACGCCGCGGCATCGGCCCTCGGCATCGCGCTGACCGCGGTCGCGGTGGCGGTGATGCCGCTGCTGGGCCGGGCCAAGCACCGGCTCGGGGCTCGGCTCGGCTCGGCCGCGACCGCGGGCGAGGGCACCCAGAACTACCTATGCGCGGCCCAGGCCGCGGCCGTGCTCGCCGGCCTGGCGGTCACCGCCAGCTGGCCGGGCGGCTGGTGGGCCGACCCCATCATCGGCCTCGGCATCGCCGCTGCGGCGGCCTGGGAAGGCCTGCAGTTCTGGCGCGGCGACGACTGCTGCTGACCCGTCTCGTCCAGGGGAACGACCACGCCGGAAGCCTCATTGCCCGCCGGGGTGTCCACGCGGGCACCCCGGCCGCGTCATTCAGAAATGACAATCATTTTCATGTTATTATGCCGGCATGACGATGACGACGCCGGCCGTCGACGTGGAGCGGGTGGAACTCAGCCCGGCCGCGGCCCTGTTCCGGTCGCTGGGAGACCCCACCCGGCTGATGGTCGTGCGCAGGCTGGCGGCCGGCCCGGCCCGGGTGACCGACCTGGTCACGGAACTGGGACTGGCCCAGTCGACGATGTCCAAGCACCTGGCGTGCCTACGGGACTGCGGCCTGGTCGCCTCCGAGCCGGCCGGGCGGGCCTCTGTGTTCCGGATCGCGCAGCCCGCCCTGGCCGACATGCTCACAGCAGCGGAGACGGTGCTGGCCGCGACCGGCAACGCCGTCGTTCTGCGCCCAGCCTGGAACTCGTGCTGCGCCGAGGACATCGGCCCCGCTCTGTGATCTGCGTTTTCTCGGCCGACAGGATCGTTCTCCCCGTGATTACCACGTTACAGGTCATTGCGTATGAAGTGGATATGGCCGTTCACCTACCAAAGGCCGACAGCGATGGCTTAGGTCTCATTACTTGCGGGCGGCTCGCGGACAGAGTGACACGAGACGGCACAAGACGTCACGATCTGGCACCTAGCGAATGGAGACTCTTAACCGACGGGGTCGTCTGGTGGCGCGGCGATTCCCAGGAGTTCGGCTACGCCCTCGCTGACGGCCGTCCGGTCACTGCCTCGTGACAGCGGCCCGGGTGACCCTTCTAACGGGTTCACGGCATCCGAAAGCTGCGGCCTGCTGCGCCAGCTGCTCTGCGTGAGCGGCTGGCTAGATGCTCTTCGCACAATGGTCTAGACCAGCGCGTATCGATGGTTGCTCCATGTTTGCTCGGACGCCCCGGTACGGTCCGGCACGGCCCGGTACCCGTAGCGCAGCTCGGTTGCGGGCAACCGAACAAAATGGCAGCTCACGGCACATGCTGGCATTACTTGACAGCAGCCCAGAGAGAATAATCGAATGCAGGAGCGGACTCTTAATCCGCGGGTGCAACGACACTGGTCATCGCTCCTTGTCACGTCTCTCAACCTTCCGGCTGAGGAGCGCTTCAAGCCACGGCACGCCGCTGGCGCGGCCCGTCCGTGGCCGTCCGTGGAAACGCCGACGGTGCACACCGACCACCACAACTGTGCACGCCGACCGTCGTAACTGCGCACACCGACCGTCCTTATAGCACGGACGCCCGTCCGCTATGTGTCCGTGGACAGCGCAACATGACGGTCTACAGCGCGACAAGGTGACACACGGCGGGACAGAGACGAAACGCCCCGCTAGCGCGAGATATCGCAGCTAACAGGGCGTTTTCGCAGCGTGTGGCAGGTGTTGGGTTCGAACCAACGTAGGCTGAGCCGACGGTTTTACAGACCGCTCCCTTTGGCCACTCGGGCAACCTGCCGTATGCCGCAGCGCTGGCGGCATCGCAAGGATAGCCGAAGACGCGACCGCACGGTAAGCGGGATACGGCTAAGCGGCTGACCGCAGGACATGGCGCGTTCGGCATGCGGGTCCGCGCTTGTCGCCTAGCCTTGGAGCCGTGGCATCACAAGAATCTTCCTTTGACATCGTGTCCAAGCTCGACCGCCAGGAAGTTGACAACGCGGTCAACCAGGCGGCCAAGGAGATCGGCACCCGGTTCGACTTCCGCGGCGTCGGCGCCTCGATCAGCTGGTCCGGCGAGCACGCCGTCGACATCCGCGCCAACAGCGAGGAACGCGCCAAGGCGGTCCTGGACGTCTTCAAGGACAAGCTGGTCAAGCGCGGCGTCTCGCTCAAGACCCTGGACACCGGCGACCCGAAGCTTTCCGGCAAGGAGTACCGGATGGGCGTGGCCCTCAAGGAGGGCATCACCCAGGACAACGCCAAGAAGATCTCCAAGATCATCAGGGACGAGGGGCCGAAGGGGGTCCGGGCCCAGGTCCAGGGCGAGGAGCTCCGCGTCTCGGCCAAGAAGAAGGACGATCTGCAGGCGGTCATCGCGCTGCTGAAGGGCAAGGAGTTCGACTTTGCCCTGCAGTTCGTCAACTACAGATGAAATAGCTAGCCGACAACGAGCTGCATTCCCTCTCCGCCGGTGCCGAGTCACCTCCCAGTACGGGCACCGGTCGCCGGGCGTTCACCAAGATGGAACAGCGCCGGCGGCGCTACGCTGCTGTGTCGTGCAGGGGACGCGCCTCGACACTGCTCGGATCCAGGCGGCTCGCCGGGTGATCGACCCGTTTTTCTCGACACTCCGCTGTACCGCTGCGAGGCGCTGCAGCCCGGCCTCGGGTGCACGGTGAGCATCAAGCTCGAAACGGCGAACCCGGTCCGCAGCTTCAAGGCCCGCGGCACCGAGCTAGCCGCGAGCCTGCTCGCCGACAATGGCTCGCGAGCCGTGGTGTGTGCCAGCGCGGGCAACCTTGGCCAGGCCCTGGCCTGGCCAGGTCGCGGCCGGGGACTCGACGTCACCGTCGTGGCATCCCGCTTTGCGCCCGCGGCCAAGCTCGATCGCATCCGCGCACTGGACGCCAGGCTGGAGCTGGTGGACGGCGACTTCGACATGGCCCGCGAGCGGGCGGCGACCATCGCGCGGGACGACGGCATCCGGCTGGTCGAAGACAGCCTGGACATCGAGACCAGCGAGGGCGCGGCGACGATCGGCCTGGAACTGGTGGACACCGTGCCGTCGTTCGACGCCGTCCTGGTCCAGGAGGCGTCGATCATCGCCGGCATCCGGATGCTCCTCGACCACGCTGGTCTCGTCGTCGAACCGTCGGCCGCGCTGGGCATCGCGGCGATCCTCGAAGACCGTGACCGCTTCGCCGGCCGGCACGTAGTCACCATCGTGTGCGGCAGCAATGTCGATCCAGACGCCTATCACCGCTGGGTCGGCACGGCTCGCGTCCACAGGTCTTGACAATTGCTCTGCGCAAGGCGGGAGATTCCTGGGACGCGAGTGCTGCCGGTCAGGAGGACTAGCCGGGTGTGCCGACTTATGTAACACCTAAGAACGATTCCGGCTACTCGGCTCAGGCGCATCCGGGAGCAGTCTTGTAGGTCGCTTGCACCGAGCCTAGACTAATGGGCCCAGATCCGGGCAGCGATATGAATGTCACTTGCTCAAGACCGCCCTGGCCGAAGTACTGCCAGCCCAGGCCGTTGCTGTCGACGAAATCCATCGAATTCACATTAATTCCAACTGCATCTGCCCGGATCCGGGATGCTCTTAGGCCATTCGTCCCTTGCATCAGCTTTATTACTGCCGGCACAATATTTACGGCGCCAGATGAGCAAGCTGGTATGCTGCCAAGCTTGAGAATGAACTCTTTCGTTATTCGGCTCTTTGCGCCAGTATTGACGGTCGCTTCGGCCTGGAATTCGACGTCGTGAGCCGGAGTTGCGGCAAGGTTCTCCACCACCAGAGAAGTAAAAGGCGGCTTCGGGAGAAAATCTTGCAGAAAGGAGACCCGCTCCGCGGCTAGGCGCTCTGTGGCTGCCGCTGCTGCTGCGCTTGCCTGCCGCTGTTCTCGGTTAGCGGAATTCTGTTGCTGGAGACTCAGGATGGAAAGGATGATCGCCGCAGTGGCAACTGATGCCGGCCCTGCGATCTTCAGAACCCCCAAGGTACGAGCCCGGATCGTAGGCTTCGGGGACGGCGAGACCGAGCCCGATGGTGCGGCAGGTTCCGGGATGTTAATCACGAGATGGATGGTGCGGTCCGCTCGCGGTACCCTTAGCAACCTCTCGAGTCTCACAACACCACCCTACGTACTACTTCCATTCTCGAACGGCAGCTGGCTGCCGAGGCCGGACGATCGTCTGCGCCGGTGAAATGCATCCGAAGGGCGCCAGTGCTTCGTGGTCCAGACGTGGACCGAGCGTGAGGTCTGCTCCCGATCCTCGCAGCTGAGCATACGGCCGGCCCACGGCTTTCATGGCGTTGGACGTGGGCGGGAAGGCGGCCCGGGGATCACGGGGTTAGCGGCGGTAGCCGGCCAGGGCCTCGAGGCGGCGGATGCGCTCGCCCGCGGGCGGGTGGGTGCGGAAGAGACGGGCGAGGCCCTCGGAGCGGAACGGGCTGGCGATCATCAGGTGGCCGACCGAGATACGCCGCCCGTCGGGCGCGAGCGCCAGTTCCGCCGTGCCGGCGTCGATCTTGCGCAGGGCGCCGGCCACGGCCACGGGGTCGCCGGACAGCAGCGCCCCGGCCGCGTCCGCCCGGTACTCGCGCTCCTGGCTCACCGCCAGCCGGACGATGACGGCGGCGACCGGCCCGAACACCAGCAGCAGCGCCTGCTCGAGCGCACCGAGTCCCGAGCCGCCCGAGCCAGCCGAGCCGGCGGGACCGGGCCGGGCCAGCCGGGCCAGGCCCGACGGGAACGTGATCACGGTGGCCAGGCCCGCGGACATCGAGGAGCCCAGGAGGTCATGGCCGGACATGTGCGCGATCTCGTGCCCGAGCACGCCGCGCAGCTCGGCCTCGTCCAGCACGCGGAGCAGGCCCTCGGTGCAGCAGATCGCGGCGGAGCGCGGGCCGCGGCCGACGGCGAAGGAGTTCGGCTGCTCGGCCGGCGACAGGTACAGCCGCGGCACCGGCAGCCGCCCGTCCTTGCTCAGCTCGCGCACCAGCCGGTAGAGCTCGGGATGCTCCACCTCGCTGACCGGGCGGGCCAGCATGGCGGACAGGGCCAGCCGGTCACAGCAGGCGACGACGACGGCGACGAGGACCACCGCGAGCACGATCGCGACGACGGCACCGCCCCCGCCGGCCGCCGCCACGCCGAGCAGGGCGCAGCCCGCGATCAGCAGCGCCACCGATGTCACCGGCCCGGCGGCGGCGCCAGCCAGCTCGGCTGCCCGCAGCGCATAACCGCGCACAGCCATCCACCTCCTCATGCCACATTCGGGCCCCGGTAGTGGCATGATGACAAGATTCCCGCGGGCGAGGGACACACGTCCCTAGCCGGCGGGACCAGGGGACGGGCATGCTTTGCGGAACAGCGGAGTACACGCTCGCTCCTGGCGGCGAAGTTCTTACCGGAATCTGTCCCAAACTACATCGGGTGACGCAGCAGTCATGCAGACCGGGAATATCAAGGAAAGCATCGACGCTCCTGAGTCTGATTCAGCGTAATATTTGTACCGTCCTAACTCATGCCCCCGGCCGTGGGGTGGTGCCAGGAGAGCGCCCGGCCGCGGCGTGCGGAGGAGGTCTTCCAACTGTGACCAAGCAGGTCCAGCAGCTCGATCACGTCATCATCAGGTTCGCCGGCGACTCTGGTGACGGCATGCAGCTCGCGGGAGACAGGTTCACCCAGGAGACGGCCGTCTTCGGAAACGACCTGTCCACCCAGCCGAATTTCCCGGCCGAGATCCGGGCCCCGGCAGGCACTCTCGCCGGCGTCTCGAGCTTCCAGCTGCATTTCGCTGACCACGACATCCTCACGCCGGGCGACGCGCCGGACGTCCTGATCGCGATGAACCCCGCCGCGCTGAAGGCGAACATCAAGGACCTGCCCAGGGGCGGCGACCTGATCGTCAACACCGACGAGTTCACCAAGCGGAACCTGACCAAGGTCGGCTACCAGGGCAGCCCGCTCGAGGACGACTCGCTCGAGCAGTACAACCTGCACGTGGTGCCGATCACCTCGATGACCGTCAAGGCCCTGGAGGACTACGACATCAGCAGGAAGGACGCCGAGCGGGCGAAGAACATGTTCGCGCTCGGCCTGCTCTCCTGGCTCTACGACCGGCCCGCGGAGGGCACCCTGTCCTTCCTCAAGGCCAAGTTCGCCAGCAAGCCGGAGATCATGGCGGCGAACGTGGCCGCGTTCGGAGCCGGCTGGAACTACGGCGAGACCACCGAGGCCTTCTCGGTCCGGTACGAGGTCAAGGCGGCCCCGCTCACGCCGGGCACGTACCGGAACATCAGCGGCAACACCGCGCTGGCCTACGGCCTGGTGGCCGCGTCCCAGCTGGCCGGGCTGCCGCTGTTCCTCGGCTCCTACCCGATCACCCCGGCCTCGGACATCCTGCACGAGCTGGCCAGGCACAAGCGGTTCGGGGTGCGCACGTTCCAGGCCGAGGACGAGATCGCGGCCGTCGGCGCGGCGCTCGGCGCCTCGTTCGGCGGCTCGCTGGCCGTGACGTCCACCTCCGGGCCCGGCATGCTGCTCAAGGCCGAGACCATCGGCCTGGCCGTATCGGTCGAGCTGCCGCTGATCATCTGCGACATCCAGCGGGCCGGGCCGTCCACCGGCATGCCGACCAAGACCGAGCAGGCCGACCTGCTGCAGGCGATGTTCGGCCGGAACGGGGAGTCGCCCGTCCCGATCGTCGCCCCCGCCAGCCCGGCGGACTGCTTCAGCGCGGCGATCGAGGCGGCCAGGATCGCGGTCAAGTACCGGACCCCGGTATTCCTGCTCTCCGACGGCTACCTCGCGAACGGCTCCGAGCCGTGGCGCATCCCGGACACCGCCAGCCTGCCCGACCTGAGCCGGGAGTTCGCCTTCGCGCAGCCGGCCGAGAAGGGCGAGAATGGCTTCGAGCCGTTCCGGCGGGACCCGGTGACGCTGGCCCGGCCGTGGGCCATCCCGGGCACCCCGGGCCTGGAGCACCGGATCGGCGGCATCGAGAAGGCCGACGTCACCGGGGACATCTCCTACGACCCGGACAACCACGACCGGATGGTCCGGCTGCGCCAGGCCAAGATCGACGGGATCGCGGCCGACGTGCCGGCGGT
>Ga0335081_10020996_pt1 | contig 10568 bp, 10 predicted proteins | sample Lox_Sample_35_FD_206713 | JGI IMG/M metagenome (GOLD analysis project Ga0335081, IMG submission 206713) | Soil microbial communities from Loxahatchee National Wildlife Refuge, Florida, United States - Lox_Sample_3.5 | ecosystem: Environmental > Terrestrial > Soil > Wetlands | place: USA... | reverse complement strand
CTCAACACCGGCGACACCAACCTGATGCGCGCGATGCCGACCGTGGGCTTGGAATACCGCTATCCCTTCATCAGCGTGCAGTCGTGGGGCACGCAGACTTTCGAACCGATCGCTCAGGTGATCGCGCGGCCGAACGAGACGCAGGTCAATAAGTGGCCGAACGAAGACGCGCAGACCTTGATCTTCGACGATAGCAATCTGTTCCGCGTCGACAAATTCTCCGGTTATGACCGCGTGGAGGGCGGCGGCCGCACCAATTACGGCGCCCAGTACACCATGCAGTTCAACCAAGGCGGCTTCATCAACATGTTGTTCGGCCAGTCCTATCAGTTGTTCGGGCAAAATTCGTTCGCGCAGGGCGGCATGACCAACACCGGCCTCGACAGCGGCCTCGACAGCCGGCTGTCCGATTATGTGGCGCGCTTCTCCTATCAGCCGAACAAGACCTATGAGTTCATTTCGCGCTTCCGCTTCGCCAAAGACGGTTTCGATGTCGAGCGCATGGAATTCGAGGCGCGCGCCAATTTCGACCGCTGGTCGGTGTCGGCCCTCTATGGTGACTACGCCGCCCAGCCCGAGATCGGCTTCCTCAACCGGCGCCAGGGTGTGCTGGCGACCGGTTCCTACAAGCTCGACACCAACTGGGTGCTGCTGGGCGGGGCGCGCTATGACCTGCAGGCCGGCCAATTCGACCAGACCCGCATCGGCCTCGGCTATGTCGATGACTGCCTCATCTTGGCCCTGAATTACATTACTAACTATGCCTACAGTGGGAACCCTGTGACCGACCACACGGTCATGCTGCAACTGAGCCTGCGTACGCTCGGCGGCACGTCAGTGAGCCAAGGGGTCGGCAGCGGGTTGGGCGGGCTTTAATCGACGCCGGCGCGCAGACGGCGCCGCAGAGCAAGCCGAGACCCAAGGAGAGCAATGCCGGTGACCGTAACTCTGCTTCGACGATGGCTGATCGCGGCGCTGCTTTTGGCGGCGGGCTGCGCCGCCCCGTCACTGGCGCAGGCGCAGGTGGTGGTAGTCGCAAACGGCTCGCCGATCACCGCCTATGATATCGAGCAGCGCACCAGGCTGATGGAGCAATCGAGCCACAAGAAGCCGACGCGTCAGGAAGTCATCCAGGATCTGATCGACGACCGCATCAAGATCGACAAAGCCAAAAGCTACGGCCTGATCATCGGCGCCGACGACGTCAACCAGGCCTTCGAGGGCATGGCTCAGCGCCAGCACATTACGGTGCAGCAGTTCAGCCAGTTCCTCAACCGGTCGGGCATTTCGCCGGATACCGTGAAGGCGCGCATCCGCGCGGAACTGACCTGGGGTCAACTGATCCGCGGCAAGTTCAATACCGCGCTGCAGGTCGGCGAATCCGACGTCGCGGTGGCGATGCGCGCACGCAACGAGGCCGACACGGTCGGCTATATCTATACGCTCTATCCGGTGATCGTGGTCGTGCCCTATGGCTCGCCGCAGCCGGTGGTCGAGGCCAGACGCCGCGACGCCGAAAATCTGCGCAGCCGCTTCCTCGATTGCAAAGAAGGTCTCGAGATGGCGCGCGGGTTGCGCGACGTGGCTGTGCGCGAATCGGTGACGCGCTCCTCGGCCGATCTCGACACGCAACTGCGCGACCTGCTCGGCAGCATCCCGGTCGGGCGCCTGACCACGCCGGAGCCGACGCCGCAAGGACTGCAGATGTTCGCAGTCTGCGACAAGAAGGCGAGCAAGACCGAGTCGCCGGTGCAGCGCGAAGTGAAGGACCAGATCTTCCGGCGGCGGTACGAGCGGGAGGCCAATCGCTATCTGGAAGAGCTGCGCAAGGCCGCGATGATCGAATACAAGGACACCAATGAGCAAAGCGCTGCCACTGGCTCTGACGATCGGCGAACCCGCCGGAATCGGCCCTGATCTTTCGCTGGCGCTCTGGCGGCGGCGGGCCGAGATCGATCTGCCGGCCTTCTATCTGATCGGCGACGCCGATTTTCTGGCGCGGCGGGCGCGCGCGCTTGGCCTCGATGTGCCGATAGTGCAGGTGACGCCGGCGCAGGCGGCGGCCGCCTTCGGGCGCGCGCTGCCGGTGGTGCCGCTCGGCTTGGCCATCACCGTCGCGCCGGGCAAGCCGGATGCGAGCAGCGCGCCGGCGGCGATCGCCGCCATCCGCAGCGCCGTCGACGACGTGCTGGCGGGCGAGGCCGCGGCCGTCGTGACCAATCCGGTTTCCAAAAGCGTGCTGACGCGCGCCGGCTTTGCCGAGCCAGGCCACACCGAATTTCTCGGGCACCTGGCGGAGGCGGCGACCGGCAAAAAGGTCACGCCGGTGATGATGCTGTGGTCGCCCGAACTCGCGGTGGTGCCGGTGACCATCCACATTCCGCTGCGCAAGGTCTTTTCCACGCTCAGCACGGCGCTGATCGCGGATACCGGACGCATCGTGGCGCGCGATCTCACCGCACGCTTCGGCATCGCGCGGCCGCGCCTGGCGGTGGCGGCGCTCAATCCGCACGCCGGCGAAGAGGGCACGCTCGGCGAGGAAGACGTCACCATCGTCGCGCCGGCGGTCGCGCAACTGCGCGGCGAAGGCATCGACGCGGTCGGGCCGCTTTCCGCCGATACGCTGTTCCACGCACGCGCACGCGCGATCTACGACGTCGCGCTCTGCATGTATCACGACCAGGCGCTGATCCCGATCAAGACGCTGGCCTTCGATCACGGCGTCAACGTCACGCTCGGCCTGCCCTTTGTGCGCACTTCGCCCGATCATGGCACCGCCTTCGATCTCGCCGGCACCGGCAAGGCCAATCCGGGCAGCCTGCTGGCGGCGTTGACGCTGGCCGCGCGGCTCACCGCCAACGCGCCGGCGCTGGCGCCAGCGAAGTAGATGGCGCAAATCGACGAGCTGCCGCCGCTGCGCGACGTCATCCGCCGTCATGGGCTCAGCGCCAAGAAGTCGCTCGGACAGAATTTCCTGCTCGACCTGAATTTGACGGCGCGCATCGCGCGCGCGGGCGGCGCGCTCGAAGGCGCGACCGTGATCGAGGTCGGGCCGGGACCGGGCGGGCTGACGCGCGCGCTGCTGGCCGAAGGCGCCAAACGCGTGATAGCCATCGAGCGCGACGAGCGCGCGCTGGCCGCGCTTGCCGAGATCGCCGCGCATTATCCGGGCCGGCTGGAGATCGTGGCCGGCGATGCGCTCGCCTTCGATGCGCGCGCGCATCTGCGTGGCGAGCGGGCGCGCATCGTCGCCAACCTGCCCTACAACATCGCGACCGCGCTGCTGGTCGGCTGGCTGACCGCCGAGCCGTGGCCGCCTTGGTACGATCTGTTGATGCTGATGTTCCAGCGCGAGGTGGCCGAGCGCATCGTTGCCAAGCCGGGCGGCAAAACTTACGGCCGACTGTCGGTGCTGGCGGGCTGGCGCACGGAGGCGAAGATCCTGTTCGACGTGGCGCCTTCCGCCTTCGTGCCGCCGCCCAAAGTGACGTCGTCGGTGGTGCGGCTGACCCCACGCGCGGCGCCGCTGCCGTGTGACGCCGGCGCGCTGCAGCGCGTGACGGAAGCCGGCTTCGGCCAGCGCCGCAAAATGCTGCGGCAAAGCTTGAAGTCGCTTGGCGTCGACGCGGGCGCCCTGCTCGACCAGACCGGCATTGAGCCGACGGCGCGCGCGGAGGAGATTTCCGTCGAGGGCTTCGTGGCGCTGGCGCGCGCGCTTACTGTCATGCCCGCGAAGGCGGGCATCCAGTAGCCCCGGCGCTTGAGAATTATCTCGGCACCTGTGATTACTGGATCATCCGCTTTCGCGGACGATGACAGCCGAGTGTGAAATGACGCAAATGCATCGCCAATCGCTCGCCGCCTATGGCGCGCCGCTGTGCGAGACCGTGGTGGAGGCGCCGCGCCCGCAGGGCAGCGAAGTGCTGGTGCGCATCGCGCGCTGCGGCGTCTGCCATTCCGACCTGCATATGCAAGACGGCTATTTCACGCTCGGCGACGGCAAGCAGCTCGACGTGCGCGCCGGCCGCACGCTGCCCTTCACGCTCGGGCATGAGATCGCGGGCACGGTGGAGAGCGTAGGCCCGGAGGCGGACGCGACGGTGGGCGCGCAGGTCGCGGTCTATCCCTGGATCGGCTGCGGGCAATGCCCGGCCTGCAAGGCGGGCGACGAGAACATTTGCGCTTCGCCGCGTCATCTCGGCATCACCGTGGACGGCGGTTACGCCACCCACGTACTGGTGCCGCATCCGCGTTATCTCATCGATTACGCGCCGCTGTCGGCGTCTTACGCGGGCGCGCTGATGTGCTCGGGATTGACGGCTTACGCCGCGCTCAAGCGCCTGGCTGACCGCGCTGCCCGCGCGCCGCTGCTCTTGGTCGGCGCTGGCGGTGTCGGGCTGATGGGACTGGCGCTCACGCGCGCGATCTTTGGCGTGGCACCTTACGTGGCCGACATCGATCCGAAAAAGCGCGCGGCGGCGCTCGCTGCCGGCGCCAAGGAGGCGGTCGATCCGGCCGATCCGGGGACGCGCAAGGCGCTGCTGAAGGCGAGCGGCGGCATCTACGCGGCTGTCGATTTCGTCGGCTCCGACACGTCGCTCAATTTCGCCACCGGCGTGCTGGCCAAAGGCGGCAAGGTCGTGGTCACGGGGCTATTGGGCGGCGGCTACTCGACCGCGGTCGCCATGTTCCCACTCAAGGCCATGAGCATCGAAGGCGCGCAAACGGGCACATTGGCCGAAGCGCGCGAGCTGATCGATCTGGTGCGCGCGCAAAACATCGCGCCGCCGCCGATCGCCGAGCGGCCCCTGGCGCAGGCGTCAACGACGCTCGACGACCTGCGCGCCGGCCGCATCGTCGGACGCGTTGTGTTGATCCCATAAAAACCGGCGCAATTGGCTGGCCCCACCCTGAGAGCTGTTGTAGGTCTAGCCGACTCAAATTTTCGCCAAGGCGGGGAAACGTTTGATGGCAGTGTTGGACGAAATCTATGCACGCGGCCAGGTGGTGACCCCGCAAGGGCAGGTCCTGACATTGCATTCCGGCATTTCCCGCGAGGAAGGCGATTTCATCTGCAATTTGATCCGCAACGACCCGCGCATCACCCGAACCTTGGAAGTCGGCTGCGCCTACGGCGTTTCGTCACTGAACATCTGCGCGGCCTTGAAGGGACGAGAGGGCGCCAAGCACAGCATCATCGACCCGTTCCAAAGCTCGCAATGGCAATTCGTTGGAATTTCAAACCTGCTCCGCGATGGGGTGAATTGGTTTGAGCTTATCGAAGAGCGGTCCGAATTCGCCTTGCCGCGCATTACCGCCCAGCGCGAAGGCCAGTTCAATTTTGTTTTCATCGACGGCTGGCATACGTTCGACCACACATTGATCGACTGTTTCTACGCGACCCGGCTGCTCGGCGTCGGCGGCTACCTGGTCATTGACGACGCGAATTTTCCATCGATCAGTAAAGTGATCCGGCATCTGGAAACTTATCCGTGTTATCAGCGCCACGGCAGCGTCGGAACCTCGCTGGTTGCCCTGCAGAAGCGCGGCGAAGACACCAGGCCGTGGAATTGGCACGCCGACTTCTAGGCACCTTGATCCAAGCGTTTAAAGCTTCGCCTGCAAGCCGCGCACGAAATCCGACAGGCCGGGCTGGCGCTCGCGCTTGAGGCGTTCGGCGGCGAGGATTGCCTTTACTTCTGCAAAAGCCTCGTCGACGTCGCTGTTGATGACGACGTAATCGTATTCCGCCCAGTGGCTCATCTCGTCGGAGGCTTTCGCCATGCGCCGCACGATGGTGTCGTAATCATCCTGGGCGCGGGCGCGCAGGCGCTTTTCCAGTTCCGGAATCGACGGCGGCAGAATGAACACGCTGACCAGATCGGTGCGCGCCTTCTCGCGCAATTGCTGGGTGCCCTGCCAGTCGATGTCGAACAGCACGTCGCGGCCTTGCGCCAGCGCGTCCATCACCGGCTTGCGCGGCGTGCCGTAATAATTGTCGAACACTTCGGCGTATTCGAGCAGCTCATTCTTGTCGATCTGCGCGTCGAAGCTTTTTTGGTCGATGAAATGATAATCGCGGCCGTCTATTTCGCCGGGCCGCATCTTGCGCGTGGTCACCGAGATCGACAGCGTGACGCCGCCGTCCCCCTCCAGCAGGCGCCGCGACAGCGTGGTCTTGCCGGCGCCCGAGGGCGAGGACAGCACCAGCATCAGCCCGCGCCGCGCGACCGCCGATGTCTCGGAGTGTTTCTTCGCCATCGTCACTCCAGGTTCTGCACCTGTTCGCGGAATTGCTCGACCACGGTTTTCAGTTCCAGCCCGATATTCGTCAATTCGACGTCGTTCGACTTGGCGGTGAGCGTATTCGATTCGCGGTGCAGTTCCTGCGCCAGAAAATCGAGCCGGCGGCCGACCGCGCCGCCTTCGGCCAGCAATTTCTGCGCCTGCGCGACGTGCGAGGCCAGCCGGTCGAGCTCCTCACGGATGTCGGCCTTGGCGGCGAGCATGATCGCCTCCTGATGCAGGCGGTCGGAATCGAAGCGCTGCGAGGCCGACAGCAGTGTCGCCACCTGTTCGGCCAAACGCGCCTTGATCGCCTCCGCCTTGCGGCCCGGCGCCTTCTCGGCGCGGGCGGTGAGCGCGGCGATTTCGTCAAGCCGCGCCGACAGCAGCTTGCCGATCGTGGCGCCCTCCTCGCGCCGCATCGCGGTCAGATCGGCGAGGGCCTTGTCGAAGCCTTTGGCGATGGCGCTTTCCGCGGCGCGGCGGTCGTCCTCGCGCTCGTCCTCGTCGAACACTTCGATCACGCCCTTGAGCGCGAGAATGCCGTCGAGCGTCGCCGGCGCGGCCTCGACTTTGCCTTTGAGTCCCTTCAGCGTCGCCAGCACTGCGGCGAGCACCTGCTCGTTGACCTTGACGGTCGGCGCCACGCCTTTGCGCTCGACGGTGAGATTTGCATAGACGGTGCCGCGCGCGAGCTCATCCGTCGCGCGCTTGCGCGCCGGCCCTTCGACCGCGTCCCAGCCCGGCGGCAGCCGCAAGCGCACGTCGAGGCCCTTGGCGTTGACCGATTTGATTTCCCAGCTCCAGGCATAGGCGCCGGTCACGCCATGGCCGCGCGCGAAACCGGTCATGCTCGAAAGCGCCATCGCTGCAAGGTCTCGCGTAATTGAAAGCGCGGCGACCTTAGCGGCGCGCCTACCCGCTCACAAGGACCCAGGGACTGGACCTAGGGTTTGGCCGCGTCCGGCTTGGCGGCGGCGGGCGCCTGTTCGGCCGGCGGCTCGGATGTTTTCTCGAAGGCGCGCAGCTTGGCGACGTTCTTCTGATGCTGCTCGTAGGTTTCCGAGAAGACGTGATGGCCGGTGCCGTCGGCGACGAAATATAGATCCTTGGTGCGCGCCGGATTGGCGGTGGCCTCGAGCGAAGCTTTGCCCGGATTGGCGATCGGGCCGGGCGGCAGGCCGTTGATCACATAGGTATTGTAGGGCGTCGGCTGCTCGATCTCGCTCTTGAGGATCGGCCGGCCGAGCGCGCCTTTGCCGCCGGTGAGGCCGTAGATGATGGTGGGATCGGATTGCAGCCGCATCTTGTTCTTCAGCCGATTGATGAACACGGAAGCGACGCGCGAGCGCTCGTCGGCGCGGCCGGTTTCCTTCTCGACGATGGAGGCGAGCGTGACCAGCTCCTCTGGCGTTTTCAGCGGCAGGTCGGGCGAGCGGCGTTCCCAGACTTCTTGCAGCAGCGTCTTCTCGTCGTGCTGCATGCGCTCGATCATCTGCGCGCGCGTCATGCCGCGGTTGAACTTGTAGGTCTCCGGCAGCAGCGAGCCTTCGCGCGGGATTTCCTTGATCTGACCGGTGAGCGCGTCGTTCTCCAACAGGCGGGCGACGATCTGCTCGGAGGTCAGGCCCTCGGGCAGCGTGAGGGTGTGCTGCACCACCTTGTTTTCGACGATGGTGTCGACCACGTCGGCAAGGCTGGCATGCTCAGTGAACCTGTATTCGCCCGACTTGAGCCCGCCGCGCGCTTTGAGCACCAGCACGCCGCCGATGAACACGTAAGGCTGATCGATGACGCCCTCGTGCTGCAAGAGCGTGGCAATGTCGCGGATGCCGAGCCCGCGCGGGATGTTGACCACTTTGTCCGCAGGCAGCGGGCCGGGCGCCTCGAAGCGCTGCTTGCCGAGATAAAGCGCGGCGCCGACCGCGACCGAGGCCACCACCAGCAGCGTGAAGATGGCATTGCCGACGATCACCAGCGGATGGCGCACGCGGCGCGAGCGGCGCGCCGGCGGCGGCACGCGCTCCGGCTCGAGCGCCAGGCGCGGACTGCGCGGCACTTTCGGCTCGGACGGCGGCGGCGGAACGGGACTCGTCCCCGGGGTTGGCGGGCTCACGCTTTGGCTCCCGCTCGCTGCACCAACCGCATCACCACAGCCATACTCCCGTCAGTCGCGAAAAACTCTGCAGATTTCGAAAGTTAGGAAAGATTATGGCGAAAGCGAGAGGGCCACAGGCTAACCCGCATAGCGGCGGAAGATGAGCGAGGCATTGGTGCCGCCGAAGCCGAAGGAATTCGACAGCGCGGTGCCGATCTCGCGCTTGCGCGCTTCGTGCGGCACCAGGTCGATGGGCGATTCCACCGAGGGGTTGTCGAGATTGATGGTGGGCGGCGCGATGCCGTCGCGGATCGCCAGCAGCGAGAAGATCGCCTCGACCGCGCCGGCGGCGCCGAGCAGATGGCCGACGCAGGACTTGGTCGAGGACATCGAGATGCGGCCGGCGGCATTGCCGACCAGGCGCTGCACGGCGCCCAGTTCGATCTCGTCGCCGAGCGGGGTCGAGGTGCCGTGGGCGTTGATGTAGTCGATGTCGTCGGCCGCAATGCCGGCGCGCTTCATGGCCATGCTCATGCAGCGGAAGGCGCCGTCGCCGTCGGGGGCGGGCGCGGTGATGTGGTAGGCATCGCCCGACAGGCCATAGCCGATCAGTTCGCCGTAGATCTTGGCGCCGCGCGCGTTGGCATGATCGAGCGCTTCCAGCACCACGACGCCGGCGCCCTCGCCCATCACGAAGCCGTCGCGGTCCTTGTCGTAGGGGCGCGAAGCGCGCTTGGGCTCGTCGTTGAAGGCGGTCGAGAGCGCGCGCAGCGCTGCGAAGCCGGCGAGCGCCATGCGGTTGACCGGGGATTCGGTGCCGCCCGCCAGCATGATCTCGGCGTCGCCGAGCGCGACCATGCGCGCGGCGTCGCCGATGGCATGGGCGCCGGTCGAGCAGGCGGTGACCACCGCGCTGTTGGGACCCTTGAGGCCGTGCTCGATCGAGACATGACCGGAGGCGAGGTTGATGATGCGGCCGGGGATGAAGAACGGCGACACCCGGCGCGGGCCTTTTTCGTGCAGCGTGACGGCGGTTTCGGCGATGCCCTCGATGCCGCCTATGCCGGAGCCGATCAGCACGCCGGTCGTGTTCTGCTCGTCGGGGGTTTTCGGCTTCCAGCCGGCGTCGTCGAGCGCCTGCTTGGCCGCGCACATGGCGAAGACAATGAATTCGTCGACCTTGCGCTGCTCCTTCGGCTCCATCCACTGGTCGGGATTGTAGGTGCCGTTGGAGCCGTCGCCGCGCGGGATCATGCAGGCGATCTTGCAGGCAAGATCGGAGACTTCGAAGCGGTCGACCTTGGCGGCGCCGCTTTCGCCCTTGATCAGGCGCGCCCACGTGGTTTCGACGCCGCAACCGAGCGGCGTCACCATTCCCATACCGGTTACGACGACACGTCTCATGGGCGCCTCTCAGCCAAATTGAGAAGCCTAGGCTCCGCGACTACGGGCATAGCCGGCCATCAAACGACAAATGGTGCGGTTCGCGAGCGGACGCGTGGCGCGCTCAGCTTTTCGCGTTCTTTTCGAGAAATTTGACGGCATCACCGACGGTCAGAATGGTTTCGGCGGCATCGTCGGGGATTTCGCAGCCAAACTCTTCCTCGAAAGCCATCACGAGCTCGACGGTGTCGAGACTGTCGGCGCCAAGATCGTCGATGAAACTGGCTTGCTCGGTCACCTTGTCGGGCTCCACGCCCAAGTGTTCCACGACGATCTTTTTCACCCGCTCGGCAATATTACTCATCGTTCCAACCTCGTGCTTTTTAGATTGGGCCGCAACCGAGACCGGGGTTGCAACCATGGCGGCTTGGCCTCGTCGTGGTTGACGCTGGTGGGACGAATGATTGCGGATACGCGTTATACGATGTCCGCCGTCGGCCGCCCCAGCCGGGCCGAGTTTCGGTTACCACACTTCAAATCCGTTGACTAGCATAGTGAACCTAGCCGCTAGCCCCTGAAATGCCAAGCATTTCGGCTCAAACCATGGCCATGCCGCCGTTCACGTGAATGGTCTGGCCGGTGACGTATTGGGCCTCCTCGGAGGCGAGATAGACGGCGGCCGCCGCGACGTCCTTGCCGCTGCCGAGCTTGCCGGCGGGAACCCGCGACAGGATCGCTTCGCGCTGTTTGTCGTTGAGCTTGTCGATCATCGGCGAGGCGATGATGCCGGGCGCGATGCAAT
>Ga0335081_10020993_pt1 | contig 10568 bp, 10 predicted proteins | sample Lox_Sample_35_FD_206713 | JGI IMG/M metagenome (GOLD analysis project Ga0335081, IMG submission 206713) | Soil microbial communities from Loxahatchee National Wildlife Refuge, Florida, United States - Lox_Sample_3.5 | ecosystem: Environmental > Terrestrial > Soil > Wetlands | place: USA... | reverse complement strand
GAGATTGGCGCGGCTGACGATGCCTACGATGCGGCCATTGCGCAGCACCGGCAGCCGCTTCACATGCCGGCGCTCCATCAGCTCGACAACGGTTTCCAACGAGTCGTCCTCAGTGACTGTGGCCGGATCGGGCGTCATCACCTCTTCGACGGTTCGGCCGGTCGTGCGGACGTATTCGGCGGCGAGGCGCCCAGGTCCGAGCAGAAACTCAAGCCATCTCGGCCGCTGCCGTTGCGTGCCGATCTCGCCACGGCGCAAAAAGTCGCCTTCGGTCACGATGCCGACCACCGCACCGGCGGCGTCCACCACCGGCAGACCGCTGACCCTGTTCTGCAGCATCAACTGCGCCGCCTCGAGCACCGACTGATTGGCCCGAACCGAAATCACGTTGCGCGTCATCACATCGCGAACCTGCATCATCATGTTAACCCCTCCCTCCTGCAACGCCCTTCAGCTCACCATCCGGTCGAGCGCCGCGCGGTTACGCAGCACGACGTGCCGTGAGGTCGGCAGCCCGATCGCAGCGGCGCATTCCAGGGCAGTAAGGGTCCGTGATACCGTCTCGATTGTCAGGCCCAGGTAGTCGGCGATATCCTGGCGCGACATCGGCAGTTCAACGGCGTTGCCCGCAGAGGTGCGTTCCGCCATTTCCAGAAGAAAACCCGCGACACGCTCCTGGGCGCTTTTAATCAGCAACAGGATCCGGTCCTGCGCGCGCCGCAATTCGCGACCGGTCAGCGTGAAAAGCTCGCGCGCAATTGTCGGGTCGCGCCCGGCAAGCGCATCGATCGCACTGCGTTTGATCACCAGCACCTTGCTGTCGGCGATCGCTTCCGCCGACACTGTGTGTTCGTCATCGAAGCTCAAACCAAAGACTTCGCCCGGCAGATAGAAACCGCTGATCTGACGGCGGCCATCGTTCAAGGTCTTGTAGGTGCGCACGCAACCACTCACGACCTTGTAAAGATATTCGGCTGGCTCGCTTTCGCCGAAAATTTCACTGTTGCGCGAATGCGACATGACGGCGCCCATCAGGTGCATCGTCTGCGTCAGTGGCTCATCACTGCCTTTGACAGTGCGCACCGGTCCTGGCGCGACAGTGCGAGCGGACTTAGGCGCGGGGTGAAAGGCGTTGGAGCGGATCGTGGTCTGGATGAGCATGCGACGTGCCTCCGAGGGGGTTTCGAAGGCATTGGTAGTCCGGTGCCTCAGGGTAAAAAATTCAGATGTTGTCCCTAAGTAATATCCCGGAGGCTCGCCGAGGCACGGGCCAGTCTCTCGGCCGCGTCCCGAAAAGGCAGCGTTTGCAACACCTTGCAGTAAACCAAGATTTCGCAAATTGCAGACGAAAACCCGAGCCTATCGCCCCGCAAGTCTTCACCTTGATCTTCGTCAATTCGTGTTCTTGGCCGAAGGCTACGCTTAACGCTCTTTCGCATTTCCAACCATGGGGAACGCTATGAGTTTCGATCGAAGAAATCTGCTGTTGAGCGGCAGCGGGCCGTATCCGCACTAACGCGCTGACCGGGCCCGCCGTGGCCCAAGCGCGCCGAGGCGTTCTTCGCCGTTGGCGTTGCATCATGTTGCATCATAACGCTCCGCGCGGGGGCGGCAGCCGCTCCCGCGCTCTCTAGCAGCTCTGCGCAACGCCTTCTTCATCATCCCGCCACGGGAGCAGGAAAATGGATCTAAGAGAAGCGATTTACTCGCGCCGCGCCACGCGTGAGTTCACGGCGGCCTCGGTTGACGAAAAAACAGTGCGGACGCTGATCGACGCGGCTGTGCAGGCGCCGAGCGCCGTGAACACTCAGCCTTGGTCGTTTTGCGTTGTTCGCGATAAAACTCTGCTCGGCAAAATATCGCGCGAATCCAAGGCGCACATAGTCAAAAACACCCCGATCGGCCTTGTCTCGCATCATTTCAATCAGATCCTGAATGATGAGAGCTTCGACATCTTCTATCACGCGCCCGTTCTCATCGTGATCTGCAGCGCGTCGGAAATCCCCTGGGCCGTGGAAGATTGCGCGCTAGCCGCGGAAAACCTCATGCTTGTAGCACGCGCCGCGGGGCTCGGCAGCTGCTGGATCGGTTTCGCGCAGGCCTTTCTTGGCACACCGGAAGGCAAGGCGGCATTGAAGCTTCCGGCCGCCTATAAGCCCGTCGCCCCGATCATCGTCGGGTATCCGAAAGTCTGGCCCGCGCCAGTTCCGCGCAAGGAGCCGGAGATCCGCTGGATCGATGCATAAGCCATGCGCTTGGGTTTGGCTGGCGTGACGTTTGATGAGAATCAAGACGTCCGCTTAAGAGTTGTCTATTCTGTGCGGCGTATTGGAGATACGACATGAACAAAATCACCATTCCTCACGACACTTTGGTGTTTGTCGGCGACGGCCAAAGGGCGCTGTTCTTGCGCAATGCCGGAGACGAGAAATATCCCAATCTGAAGACCGAACGGGTCTTCAGCGATGACAATCCACCAACGCACGAGCAAGGCACCGATCGCCCGGGCCGCGGCATCGAAAGTGCCGGAACCCATCGCCACAGCAGCATCGAGCCGACCGACTGGCATGAGATCGAGAAGGGACGTTTCGCCGATCGCGTGGCGGGGGCCTTGGAAAAGCTGGTGCGTGACAAAAATACGCAGAAGATCGTCGTGGTCGCGCCGCCGCACACGCTCGCCGAGTTGCGGCACGTGTTTCACGCCGATGTCAAGAAGCGCATCATCGCCGAGATCAACAAGGATTTGACCAAGCATCCAGTTTCGGAGATCGAAAAGCATATTTTGGCATAAGCCTGACGGGACGCGGGCTGAGGAGGCACATTCTCATGCCATACGCCAGCAATGAAAGCTTGCCGCCCTCGGTTCGCATGCATTTGCCAGTCCATGCGCAGGATATTTATCGCGAGGCGTTCAATCACGCCTGGGAAGCGCATGCTGGTGAAGGCCGGCAGGAAGAGGCCGCCCATCGCATCGCTTGGGCCGCAGTAAAGCGATCTTACGTCAAGCTCGGCAATGATTGGGTGGCGCGCCGGTAAATCCGCACTTCCGCGGGCCGGAGCGGTGAAAAGCGGTATCCGTGATTTCCTCTAGCTTATCGCGCGAATGATCGTCCTGCGCACCAGCGCTTCAAACAGCGGCAGCTTATAGGCATTTTTGCTGAGCGGCGTGGCCCCCTCGAGCGCCGCGCGTGCGGCTTGAGCGGTGACCGTCTGGTCGACCCGCTGGCCGACCAGCGCGGCTTCGGCTTTCCTGGCCCGGTGAGGGACCGGGGCCGCGGCACCGAGAACAATGGCTGCGCGTTGACAGACACCGCTCGCGTCGAGATCAATCACGACAGCGACGTCGGCAAGCGGCCAGTCGAACGAATCTTTCTCGCCCTGCTTGATGTGAGCCATGCGAATGCTGGGCGACAGTCGCGGCAAGCGGATTGCGGCGAGGATTTCGTGGGGTTCGAGCTTGTTCTCGCGCTGCATATCCTGCTCGACGGGTACGAAGAAGTCTTCCAGCAGGAGCCGCCGCGCGGCACCCGCCGCGCCGATGATCTCGACCGTGGCGCCGAGCGCGACCAGCATCGTCGCTGCCGTCGAAGGATGGACGATGGCGCAAGGCAGGTTGTTGAAAATCGCGTGATACTGGTTTTCGCCGTGGACGGCAAAGCAGTGACCGCCGCCCTTGCGCAGACAGTGAAACGCATGCGAGCGCAGATACCAGCAGCGCGGCCGCTGCAGGAGATTGCCGCCCACGGTCGCGACGTTGCGGATCTGCGGACTGGCCGAACCGCCGAGCGCGTCAGCGAGCGCGGGATAGCGCTGTCGTACGATCGGATGCGCGGAGAGCGAAGCCAATGTGACCATCGGCCCAAGGCGCAGTCCGCCGTTCTGCTCTTCGACGATGGTGTCGAGGCCCGGCACCTCGCGCAGGTTTATCACCTTGGATGGCGCCAGCAGGCCCTCTTTGATCAGATCGAGCAGATCGATGCCGCCGGCTTTAATAACAGATACGTCGCTCTGGCCTGCAAGCTCAGGCGATGCGGTCATGGCGTGGGCAACGGTTGCGGATGCCGCCGTTGCGGCGGCGGCAATCGTTTTTGGTGTGGCGAGGTCGAAGCGGTGCATCACCGTCAACTCCTTTGCGCGACTTTGCCGAGCGCAGTGAGCACAGCGGCCGGAGTCATCGGCAGACTGCGCAAGCGCACGCCGATAGCGTTATAGACGGCATTGGCAATTGCCGGCGCGGTGGCGATATTCGCCGGCTCAGCGATGCCGTAGGCGTCGGTCGCGCTTTGACCTTGGTAATTTTCCAACACCACGACGTCGATCTGCGGCGTCTCACGCACGCCGACGAGCTTGTATTGCTCCAGATCGGGATTGACCATGCGTCCCGTCGCCTGATCGAGGATGCGTTCCTCAAGCAGGGCGTAAGAGACGCCCATCAGGACGCCGCCGTGCACCTGACTTTCGATCTGCCGCGGATTCATCGGCCGGCCGCAATCCTGCACGGCCACCACGCGCTCGACGCGGACGGCGCCAGTCTCCGTATCGACTGCGACTTCGGCAAATTGTACGCCGCCTAAATCCTGCTGCGCCAACGCGGCATCAGCCCCTGCACGCCGACGGAATCCGCCGTAATCATCGCTGCGCGAAACGACCGCGGCGACCCGATCGGTGCGCAAATGGCTGGCCGCATCCCTGAACGCTACGAAGCGTGCGGGGTCGCTGCGGACGAGGATTTTGCCCTCGCGCGCGAACAGGTCTTCTGCAGAAGCATTGAGCAAAAGCGCCGCTTGGCGGAAGAGCTGCTGTTGCACGCGCCACGCGGCGGTGCGCGCGGGGGGCGTGATCGACGCTGTGGTGCGGCTGCCGTAGGACGGACCGCCCGGTGGAAATTCGGTGTCGCCGATGCGGACTGTGATTTGGTCGGGACGGAGCCCAAGTACTTCCGCGACGGTCTGCGCCAGCACGGTGGTAATTCCCGTGCCGATGTCTTGAACGCTGGAAAGCACTTCAACGGAGCCGTCGCGCATGACGCGCACTTCGCAGGCGGCGTTGGTCTGCACATTGGCGCCCCATAGTGATTGCGCCACGCCGAGACCACGCTTGATCGGCCCGGAGTCCGCGCCGGGCGAGTGACGCTCTTTCCAGCCGACCCGTTCAGCGCCGATCCGCCGTTGCTCGCGCCGTACCAGGCTTGGATCAATGCGGTCACGCAGCCTCAGCGGGTCCACCCCAAGTTGTTCCGCAAGTTCGTCAATCGTCTGCTCGAGCCCGTAACCCCCAGGTGTGTTGCCCGGCGCGCGCATCGCGCAGCCCGGCCCTGCATTGATGAAAACGTCGTGCTGGGCGCCCTCAAAATTGGGGCAGGAGTACAGCGCCTCGGCATTGTTCCCGACCCCCGCGCCGACGGTGACGCCTGCGGTGCCGTAGCTTACGAGCGAGATCGCGGTGAGCGTACCGTCGCGCTTGGCGCCAATACGCAATCGCTGCCAGGTGCCGGGCCGATTGCCGGCATCCATCTGCTCTTCCTCGCGTTCAAGGAAAAGGCGCACCGGCGCTTTGGCCTGGCGAGACAGCGCAATGGCAAAACGGCCGTAGTTGCCGAGCGACGACTTTGAACCGAATCCGCCACCCATGGCGTCGACAATGACGCGGATGCGGTTGAGCGGCAAACCGAACGCTTCCGCGATTTCGTCGCGGACGCCCGCAGTAAACTGGGTCGACATGTAAACGGTGAGTCCGTCGGCGCGCCAATCAGCAACGATCGCATGCGGCTCAATGCAGCAATGGGTTTGGACGCTCGTTGAGTATTCGCTTTCGACGACCACGTCGGCTTCGGCAAAACCCTTGGTCACGTCGCCGCGCTTGGCGATCGAAGGGCCGCGGACATTGCCGTTCAGCGGCAAGTTCGCGGCCGCGGGGAAGCCCGACGGGTGCCCTGGAGGCGCCGTCGCATGATCGTGAACCAAAGGGGCGGCAGGATCGCGTGCCTTATCCATGTCGGCAACGAACGGCAGCGGCTCATAGTCGACGCGAATCAGGCGTACCGCCTCTTCGGCGGCCGGCAGCGAAACTGCCGCAACGGCGGCGACAGGCGCACCGACATAGCGCAATTTTGCGCTTTTTGGATTAGCGGGATCGGCAACCGCCAGAACTGCGCGCACGCCAGGATGACTGATGGCCGCCGACATATCGATTGATCGCACGACGGCATGAGGGAGCGACGAGCGCAGCACGCGTGCGTGCAGCATTCCTGGGAGTGCAATGTCGACGGTAAAGCGGACGGCACCGGTAGCTTTGGCGCGGCCATTTGGCCGCGGGAACGACTTGCCGATGACGGTCAGTTCGCTGTTCGGCGGCAGGGGTGGCGGCTCGTCGGCAGGTATCTGACGCTCGACTGTGCCAAGGCCTACGCTCGCGATGCCGGAGGGAAAGACTGCTGCGCGCATCTCTTGTTTCGCCACGCTCATCCCCTGTGCGCTTTGGCCGCCGCGAGCGTTGCGGCAATGACATGTGGATAGGTTCCGCAGCGGCAATAATGCCCACTAATCGCAGCACGGACCTCGTCGGCATTCGGCTCCGGGTTCCGCTGCAGCAATGCCGCGCAGCTCATGATCATGCCCGGCGTGCAAAACCCACATTGCAGCGCATCGTGATCGATGAAGGCTTGCTGCACGGGATGCAGCGTTTCGCCCTGCGCGAGACCTTCGATCGTCGTGACGCTCCGTGCGCCGACGTCGACGGCGAGCATCATGCAAGCGCAGATCGGCACACCATCGAGCCAGACAGTGCAGGCCGAACAGGCGCCTCGATTGCACGCGATCTTGGTGCCGGTGAGGCCTAATGACCCGCGCAAAACCTCGGCGAGCGTCATGCTCGCTGCAATCTGTGCCATTCGCATGGCGCCGTTGACATTCAGTCTGATGGTAACCGGCTGCGTATCCGCCAAAGGCGGGCCGTCTGCACTGTTTTCCGCTTGTGCCGTCATCGTCTGCGCTGTGTTGATTATGGTCGCTCCGGCGGTCGTCACCGCAGAGCCGCTGAGAAACGATCGGCGCGATAGGTCACTCACCACATCTCGCTCCGCCAAACCTGCTATCGTCGATTGATAGCTATGCGTCCGTCGCTCCCCGAGCCTTGATCTAGGTCAAGCCTTCGAGACCTGATCGCAGAATGCCGCTGGCAACCACAGTCCATTCGATCTTCTGACATGGATCAAAGCGGCCGATCGCCCTAGCGAGCATAAGGATTGCGGACGTTTATGGAGGCGAGCGAATGCACGCTCCGTTGTCTCTGCGATCGAAAATCGAAAAGACCGAGGCAGCCACGCGCAAGTGGCCAAAGGCTTGGTTGATCGGAATTGTGCTCGCCGCGGTGGCGGTGGCGGCGTATTTCGAACGCCACACGCTTTACGACTGGTTTGCGGGACCGCGGTTAGCGGCCACGATCCTGGTTTCGGGCAACATCGAGGCGCACCAGAGCGTGCTCGGTTTCAAAACGGTGCAGTCACGCATCGTCGAGCTTCCTTTCGATGAAGGAAAATGGGTCGATAAAGGCACGCTCATCGCACGTCTCGATGATGCCGATTATCGGCAGCAGGTCGCGATCAACCGGGCCGCGCTCAACATGCAAGAACATCAGCTTGCAGCCGCCGAGCAGAATCTTTCGGCCACAACGCAAACCGTGGAGAGCGACGCTGCGGACCTCACCTTCCGCCAGCAGCAATACGACCGCGCCGCCGTGTTGTTGAAACAGGGCTCAGGCACCGTCGAACAGCGCGATCTCACTTATGCGGCCTTGCGGCAGTCCACAGCGGTGCATGAACGCGATATCGCGCTGAAGAACGCCGCCGCCCGGCAAGTCGAACTGGCCAAGGCTGCCATAGAGAGCGCGCAAGCGACGCTGAAAATGTCGCAGATCGTACTCGGCTATACGGTTTTGACCGCGCCATTTTCCGGCGTCATTCAGGTGCGCCAAGCGGAGCTCGGCGAAATCATGGTGCCCGGCACGCCTGTTGTGACGCTTGCCGATCTCGATCACGTTTGGCTGCGCGCCTACATCAACGAGACCGATATTGGAAAGGTCCGCTACGGTGAGGAAGCCGACGTCACGACCGACACATATCCGGGGACAATCTACAAAGGTCGAGTTTCTTTCATCTCCGCCAACGCCGAATTCACACCGAAGAGCGTTGAGACGCACGCCGAGCGGGTGACCCTCGTCTATCGTATCCGCATCGACATCGATAATCTCACGCACGAACTGGTTCCCGGCATGCCCGCGGACGCGGTGCTCAAAGCCCTTCCTGCGGGCAAGTCATGAATGCGCAGGCCGATTCCATCGTTGCGGCGGATGCACTGACGAAGCGGTTCGGCGAAATCGCCGCGGTCGACGGCCTCGGCTTTAGCGTCAATCGCGGCGAGATCTTCGGTCTGGTTGGGCCCGACGGCGCGGGCAAAACAACGACGATGCGGATGCTCGCCGGCGTTCTGCCGCCGGACGACGGCAGCATCGTCATCGACGGAATAGACGTGGTAGCCAATCCGGAAGAGGGCAAACAACACATCAGCTACATGCCGCAGCGGTTTGGTCTCTACGAGGATCTTACCGTCGACGAAAACATCCGCTTCTACGCGGACCTATTTGAAGTCGCAGTCGGCGTTCGCGAAGAACGCGCACGCCGACTGCTAGCGGCTTCAGGAATGAGTGAATTCCGTTCTCGCCTCGCCGGCCAGCTGTCAGGCGGAATGAAACAGAAGCTTGGGCTCACCTGCGCGCTCGTGCATACACCAAAGATCCTATTGCTCGACGAGCCAACCACCGGCGTCGATCCGGTGTCGCGCCGTGATTTTTGGCGAATTCTCTACGGTTTGCGCGAGGAAGGCGTCACGATCCTCATCACAACCGCCTATCTGGACGAGGCGGAGCGCTGCAACCGTTTGGCTCTCTTGCACAGCGGGCGCGTTCTCTACTGCGACACGCCCGCGGCTCTCAAGGAGCGTATGCCAGGCGCGCTTGTCTTTGTTTCCTCGCCCTCTGGCCGCGAGGTGCGGTCGGCCATTGTCGGCCTTGCGGGAGTGAGCAACGTCATCCTGGTCGGCGACGGCGTTCACGCTATCGTCGATGATGCTCGGTTGCGCATCCCCGAGCTGCGCGAAGCGCTGCAACGGGCCGTTGTTCCATTCGCCGATATCGTCGTCGGTGAGCCGAGCATCGAAGACGTGTTTGTAGCGCTCCTGGAAAACAACGGAGCGGCACAATGAACGGCGACCGCCAAGGCGACCCGGAAATCGTCGCCGAGGATCTCGTCAAGCGCTTCGGCGGCTTCGTCGCTGTGGACCGGGTGAATTTTAGCGTCGGGCGCGGCGAAGTTTTGGGGTTCCTCGGCCCAAACGGCGCCGGCAAGTCGACGATCATCCGCATTCTGTGCGGTTTGCTGCGTCCGACAGCGGGCCGCGCCCTAGTCGCAGGTATCGACGTGGCGCGCGACCCCGAGCGGGTGCGCGAGCGGATCGGCTATATGTCGCAGAAATTCTCGCTCTATCGCGACCTCAGCGTCGAGGAAAACCTGAAATTCTTCGGCGGCATCTATCGGGTGCCGCGCCATGAGCTGCCACAGCGGATGCGCTTTGCCATCGATATGGCGGGCCTCGCTGGGCGCGAGAAAGCCCTGGTATCGACCCTTGCCGGAGGTTGGCAGCAACGCCTGGCGCTCGGGTGCGCCGTGCTGCACCGTCCGCCGATCCTGTTTCTCGACGAACCGACGTCGGGTGTCGAGCCGACATCGCGGCGGCGCTTCTGGGATCTGATCCACTCGCTCGCCGCGGACGGGGTCTGCGTGCTGGTGTCGACCCACTACATGGACGAGGCGGAATATTGCCATCGCGCCGCACTCATCAATCAAGGGCGGCTGATCGCGATCGGCAGCCCCGATGAACTCAAACGAACTGCGCTCGGCGGTGAATTGCTTCTCCTCGAATGCGAAGCGCTGGGGCCGACACTCGCCGCCCTCGAACACGCACCCGGCGTTCTCGATTGCTCGGTATTCGGCAGCGCGCTGCACGTCCTCGCCATCGACGCCGATCAAAGCCTGCGCGCACTTCCACGCTATCTCGACGAAAAGGGATTGCCGCTCACGCGAATCAATCGCATCCACCCCTCGCTTGAGGACGTCTTTGTGCAGCTCATCGCTGTCGATTCCGCAAAGCGGAGGATTGCGGCATGAAGCTTCGCCGGCTCAAGGCCATCGCCGTCAAGGAGATTTTGCAGGTCTGGCGCGATCCGCGCAGCCTCATGATCGCGCTGCTGCTGCCATTCACGCAAATGTTTTTGCTCGGATATGGCGTAAATCTCGACCTCAAGCATCTTCCAATCTGCACGTTCGACCGCGAAGGCAGTCAGCTCAGTCAGGATCTGCTCAAGCATTTCCAGGCATCGCAGTATTTTGCCATTGCCCGCAACGCCAAAACCTACACTGAAGTCAGGGCGGCGATCGACGACGGCCAATGCGGACTCGCCGTCGTCATACCGCCCGATTTTTCCGAGCGGCTGAACGACATTGGCACTGCGCCCGT
>Ga0335081_10020988_pt1 | contig 10569 bp, 8 predicted proteins | sample Lox_Sample_35_FD_206713 | JGI IMG/M metagenome (GOLD analysis project Ga0335081, IMG submission 206713) | Soil microbial communities from Loxahatchee National Wildlife Refuge, Florida, United States - Lox_Sample_3.5 | ecosystem: Environmental > Terrestrial > Soil > Wetlands | place: USA: Florida... | reverse complement strand
GACGAGAGCAGCGACCTGGCGATCGCCGCGAGCCGCGCCGCTCGCGGCGCGTTTGTCCATGCCGGCCAGGTTTGCCTGTCGGTCCAGCGCATCTTCGTGCATTGCAAGGTCTACCGCGAGTTCCTCGATCATTTCGTCGCGGAGACCCAAAAGCTGCCGGTGGGCGACCCGATGGATGAGAAAACCGTCGTCGGCCCGCTCATCAACCGCGAGGCCGCGGACCGCGTCATGAGCTGGATAGCGGAAGCCAAGAACGCCGGCGCACCGATTCTCACCGGCGGCCATCAGGAGGGCGCGGTGGTGACGCCCACCGTCATCGAGCTCACTGAAAAACGCCTTCATTCGCTCCGCGTCTGGTGCGAGGAGGTTTTCGGCCCGGTCGCGACGATCGAGTCCGTCGATTCCTTCGCCGAGGGCGTGGCGGCGGTCAACGACTCCCCTTACGGCCTGCAGGCCGGCGTATTCACTTCGAGTCTGGCGAATGCCTTCTATGCCTTTCGCGAGATCGAGGCGGGCGCCGTGATCGTCGGCGAGACCGGCGTCTTCCGCGTCGACACCTATCCGTTCGGAGGTGTGAAAGATTCGGGGCTCGGCCGCGAAGGCATTCGCTATGCGATGGAATCGATGACCGAACCGCGGATGCTGGTGCTCAATCTACCGTCGACGTCCTGAGCGCAATTACCGTAGTGGCTCTCAAGGTGGGAAAGAGTCGATAGGCTTCGACCTCTTCGCACGCGATCACGGATTGCCTGCAAATAGAGCTTGTGGCGACTTCTATGCGCGCGACGTCCGCCAAAAGGTTTGCTCAGATTTCATCTAATTGCTCGTGGAATAAGCTGACGCATGCTATTCCATCCGCGACGCCGGCCAAGAAAATGGGGGGACTTCAAAAAAGGGGTAAAGGGGTTCTATGAATCGCAGACTCACGGTTCCTTCTCTCGGAGCGATGGTACTGATCTTGGCAGTGGCCGGCTTCGGATGCGGCCGGACCACCCATCAAGGCACTTTGGTCGCAACCCCTCAGCCGTCTCCGGTGGTAGGACCTGGCGGTGCGTCGGCCGGTGCGCCGCTAGGCGCGATGGCCGCTCTTATTACAGGTAGCTTTGTTGTTCCCACGCCGGTGCCCGGCGGCGCCGTGGCGGCCAACAGTTCCTCCGGCTTTATTACTGCGTACGTACCTAACGGCAGTTGGAGCGAATCCGACACCGGTGTCCAGATAGTTCCGATCGCTGGCAGCGGAGGTGCACCTAAGTCGACCGTAGACACCCCCCATACGGTAAATTCGGGCTTCGCGAATCAGATAACGCACACAGTGGTATGCGCATCCAACGGTACCGATATCTACCTCATCAACGGCGATACCGGCGCCTTGAGCGCTACCCTCACCAGCGGCGGTAGCGGTACTGCTGGCTTCAGCGGCGGCGATTGCACCACTTGCGGAGTGGTCGTCGATCCCACTACCAACACCGCCGTGCTTAGCGTGGCCTTGAACAGTGGCGCTAGTAGCGGCTATCAAATCTTGAATTTAGCAGACAACAGCTTGGGCACGCCGTTCGCCGTGACCGGCGACACGGGCATCGCCGAGCACTTCGCTCTGGACCTGTCCCGTCATCTCATTCTGTCGCCGAACGAAGGGGCCGATTTCAATTTCCCCATCGGCATACCGACCGATTACAACATCTTCGACATCAGCCACCCCAGCGCTCCAAAGCAGTACAATCTTTCGAACGCCGCGACGGTCTTTCCCGACAACGACGTACTTGACTCCGCGGCGATCGATTCCACCGGGATCATGCTCGCCACCGACGAGTTTACCGGGAACATCTTTCTCGCCGATCTGACGCGAGCCGGCTACGTCTCCGGCTCGCCAGGCACCTGGGCCGCACCGAACCAGTTGCAAGACCTGCCCGAGTTCAATGATTACTTCACCGCCGGCACCACGGGCATCGCCGTGGCTTACGGAGCTCATGAGGCGCTGCTGGAAGACGAATTCGGCGACACTGCGTTTGGCGCTATCCAGCTTCCCTCCACCTCGGGCAACGGCACACCGGCCGTTGAGGACTGGGTGGTTGCCGACATGCCGGACACGCCGGACGAGGAAGGCTGGTTGATGCCGCTCGACCCGCACGGGCTCACCGCGGCGTATGTTCAAATCGGGACCAACAAAGGTATCGGCCTGCTGATGAACGACCAGCGCACCTACATCGCGATGATCGACCTCGGGGCGTTGCTCGCGGCGCCGCGCAGCCCGGAGCACGTCGTCGATCCCAGCTACGACCTGTTGGGCAACAACGTGGTACAGTTCATAGCAATTCACTGATCACGTGACTTCTTTGAGCAAAGGGGCGCGCCCAAAGCGCGCCCTTTTTTCTTTGGCGCTTCCGCGAGCCGGCCAAGGTCGCACGGCCGAAGAGGGATCGCCGCTCGCGCGGCCTGACAACCTCTCGTTCGATGCCGGGCCCCCCGGCTTGCGGCTTGCTCGGCCTATCCGGCAACATAAGAGAGGACCGGTTAGGAACATAAGTCCATTGCCTTCCGATAGCGATAAACAAACCGAGCGCGGCGAACGCTCGAAGCTGGTGCTGGATTTCGACGCGATCCGCCGGATGGGAGGCAGCAACTTCCGCGACCTGGGCGGCCATCCCACCGCCGAAGGCCGCCGCGTCAAGCATCGGCGCATCTATCGCTCGGCCCATCTCGCCGAGGTGCCCGACGCCCATCCGCTGCGCCGACTCAAGCTCAGAACCCTGATCACCCTACAGAGTCGAATCGAGGTCTCGCGGCTCGGCCCGCCCGAGCCCACCTTCCTCGAGCTGGTCCGATGGGAGCACATCCCGATGGGCGATCACTGGTTCAACGATCAGGGCTTCATCGAGGTCTCACGCGAAGCCGGACGCGAGCATCTGGTGCTGGTCACCGACTTCAAAGAGGCCTGGCGTTCATTCTTCACGCTGCTGGCGGAGCACGAGGCCTATCCGCTGGTGTTCCATTGCTCGGCCGGACGTGATCGCACCGGTGTCGGGGCGGTGATGCTGCTCGAGTTACTGCGCGTCGATCGCGAGCGGATCGTCGCCGACTTCCTCGAGAGCAACGCCGTCTTTCCCAATATGTTGCTGCACTCGACGATGCTCGAGCCGGTGTTCGAGCTGATCGATCAAAGCCGCGGCATCGATAGCTTCATGCGCGACGAACTCGGCGTCGATCCGGCCGCGCTCGACGCTATCCGGACCAACCTGCTCGAAGACTGAAGCTCCGTCTTCTGTCATTCCGAGCGCAGCGAGGAATCGCGGTATTCCGCGAACTCTCGCGAACCACTTACGCGAAGCCAAGTTCTTAAGGAAGATAGCCCTCGCGGAGCAGCGATTTGGCGATTATCATGCGCTGCACCTCGCTGGTGCCTTCGCCGATTTCAGCCAGTTTGGCGTCGCGCATGTAACGCTCGACCGGGAAATCGCACATGTAACCGTAGCCGCCGTGGATTTGCACCGCCTTGGTGGTCGACCACATCGCGGTTTCCGACGCGTACAGCTTCGCCATCGCCGCCTCGCGGCCGAACCGCTGGCCGCGATCCTTGAGCGACGCCGCGCGGCTCATTAGCATCCACGACGCCTCGATCCGCGTCGCCATGTCAGCGAGCATCCACTGGATCGCCTGGAAATCGGCGATCGGCTTTCCGAACTGCTTGCGCTCGCGGGCGTACGCGGTCGCTTCCTCGAAGCCGCCGCGCGCGATCCCGATCGCGAAACCGGCGATCCCGATGCGGCCGCCTTCCAGCACCTTGAGGGTTTGGCGATAGCCTTCGCCCAGCCCGCCGATAAGATTGCGTGCCGGCACGGTGACGTTGTCGAAGATCACCTCGGCCGTGTCGGACGCGCGCAAGCCCAGTTTCTCGATCTTGCGCCCGTTCGAAAGCCCTGGCGTTCCGCGCTCCACGATGAAGGCCGAGACTCCCGAGCGCGCGTGCTCGGGATCGGTGACCGCCATCACCACATAGACGTCGCCGACGCTGCCGTTGGTGATGAACATCTTACTGCCGCTGATCGAATAGCTGTCGCCGCTTCGCACCGCACGGGTGCGCATCGCCGCCGCGTCGGAGCCGGAGCCTGGCTCGGTCAGGCACCACGCGCCCAGCTTCTTCGCCGCGATCATCTCGGGCAGGTAGCGGCTGCGATTCTCGTCAGTGGCGAACATCGCGATGTGCCCGCTCGACAGCGCCATGTGAGCGGCGCAAGTCAGGCCGATAGAAGCGTCGTAGCGCGACAGGCCCTCAACCACCAGCACCTGCGATAGCGTATCCGCGCCGCCTCCGCCGAATTGCTCGGGAAACGATACGCCCAGGAATCCCAGCTCGCCAAGCTTCTCGATCACGTGGCGCGGAAACTTCTCGGCCTTGTCCCACTCGGACGAAAACGGTTTGATCTCGCGCTCGGCGAAGTTCGCGAGCGTGTCGCGGATGCGCTGATGCTCTTCGGCCAGCTCAAAATCCATGGTCTGCGTCCGGACCTAGCGTGGTGAATAAAAAATTTCGTTTAACCGAAAAGACCGCTAGTTTCGTCATCCTGAACGAAGTGAAGGATCTCGCGCGCTCCTGCGCGCGTCAGCCCGCAACTCCAGGCCCAACGCCCGGAGGACCGGGCGAGATCCTTCGCTGCGCTCAGGATCACGGCAAAAAGCCGTTTTGATTACTCCCATCTTTGCTAAGCGCACTTCCCACTCGAGACACTAGGGTCGCGTCGCGACGTTCTCGCGCACCCACTTGACGATGTCCTCGGTCGAGGCGCCGGGCGTGAAGATTTGCGCGACCCCGAGCGCCTTGAGCTTGGCGGCGTCGTCGTCGGGTATGATCCCGCCGCCGAACACCACCACGTCGGTCACGCCCCGCTCCTTCAACAGCCGCATCACCTCCGGAAACAGCGTCATGTGGGCGCCCGAGAGGATGCTGAGGCCGACCGCGTCGGCATCCTCCTGGACCGCCGCTTCGGCGATCATTTCGGGGGTTTGATGCAGCCCGGTGTAGATGACCTCGAAGCCGCCGTCGCGCAGCGCCCGGGCGATTATCTTGGCGCCGCGATCGTGCCCGTCCAGGCCAGGCTTGGCCACTAGAATTCTGAGTCTCTTTTCCGCCATGCGTCCTTCTGTTGCCGGTTAGATTTAAATCCAGCCCGGATCCTCGTAGGTTCCAAATTCGGTTCGATAGATATCGCAAATCTCGCCGACCGTGGCCTCGCGCCGAACCGCCTCGCAGATCGGCTCCATCAGGTTCTCGGCCGAACGGCAAGCCTCCGCCACCCTGCCGAGGGCTTCCTTGACGGCGCTCTGATTGCGCTCGCGCTTGATCTTGCGCACCCGCTGCACCTGCCGCTCCTCGAGCGCGGGATCGATCTTCAGCGTCGCGATTGGCAGTTCTTCAGGGACCGAATACTTGTTGACGCCGACCACGGTCTTCACGCCTTGTTCGAGCTGGCGCTGATAATGGAAGGCCGCCTCGGCGATCTCGCGCTGCGGATAGCCGGTCTCGATCGCCTTGATCATTCCGCCCATTTCGTCGATTCGCCGGATGTAGTCGAACGCCTCGCGCTCCATGCGATCGGTTAGCGCTTCGACCGCGTAGCTGCCGCCAAGCGGGTCGATGGTGTTGGTGACTCCGGTTTCCTCGGCGATTATCTGCTGGGTGCGAAGCGCGACCGTCACCGATTCCTCGGTCGGCAGCGCCAGCGTCTCGTCCATCGAGTTGGTGTGCAGCGATTGCACCCCGCCCATCACGCCCGCCAGCGCCTGGAGCGCGACGCGCACGACGTTATTGATCGGCTGCTGCGCGGTCAGCGAGGCGCCCGCGGTCTGGGCGTGCGTGCGCAGCATCATCGAGCGCGGATTCTTGGCGCCAAAGCGCTCCTTCATGATCCGCGACCACATCCGGCGCGCGGCGCGCAGCTTGGCGACCTCCTCGAGAAAGTCGTTGTGCAAGTTCCAGAAAAACGACAGGCGCGGGGCGAACTCGTCGACCTTGAGCCCGCGCTTGAGCGCCTCTTCGACGTAGCAGATGCCGTCGGCGATCGTGAAGGCTAGTTCCTGAACCGCGGTCGAGCCGGCCTCGCGGATGTGGTAGCCGGAAATCGAGATCGGATGCCAGCGCGGCGCGCGCCTGGCGCAGAACTCGACCATATCGGTGACGATTCGCACCGCCGGAGCGGGCGGGCAAATCCACTCCTTCTGCGCGGTGAACTCCTTGAGCATGTCGTTCTGAATCGTGCCGCTGACCTTCTCCCACGGCACGCCGTGGCGCTCCGCCACCACCAGGTACATCGCCAACAGCACCGACGCCGAGCAGTTGACCGTCATCGAGGTGCTGATCCGATCCATCGGGATACGATCGAACAGCCGCGCCATGTCGTGGATCGAAGTCACCGACACGCCTTCGCGCCCGACCTCGCCCATCGCGCGCCCGTGGTCGGCGTCGTAGCCCATCAGGGTCGGCATATCGAACGCGGTGGACAATCCGTCCTGGCCCTGGCTCAGCAGATAATGAAAGCGCGCGTTGGTATCCTCGGCCAAGCCAAAACCGGCGAACTGACGCATCGTCCACAGCCGCCCGCGATACATCGAGCCGTAGACGCCGCGCGTGTACGGATACTGGCCCGGGTAGCCCAGCGCTTCGTCATAATCAGCTCGTACGTCCGAAGGGTCGTAGAGCGATTCGAGTTCCAGGTCCGATATGGTCGAGAAGCGCACCGGCCGTTCCGCAGCCTCTTTGTAGGTAGTTTGCTGCCACTTGGATTTATTGCTCACCGCCGACCTCATCTATTTCCGAGCACGTGATTGGCGATCACCAGACGCTGAATCTCCGAAGTCCCTTCGTAGATCTCGGTGATTTTCGCGTCGCGAAAGTAACGTTCGACTTTGAATTCCTTGGTATAGCCGTACCCGCCGTGGATCTGTACCGCCTCGATCGCCGCCTTCATAGCCGCCTCGGCCGCGAACAGCTTCGCCATCGCGGATTGCTTGCCGTGCGGGAGCCCGGCATCCTTGAGCGCGGCTGCCCGCAGCGTCATCAGCCGCGCGGCGTCGACTTCGACCGCCATGTCCGCCAGCTTCCACTGAATCGCCTGATAGCTGGCGATCGGGGCGCCGAAGGTCCGCCGTTCAGCGGCATACTTGAGCGAGGCTTCGAGCGCGGCGCGGCCGATTCCGACCGCCTGCGCCGCAATCCCGACCCGGCCGCCGTCGAGCGTCTTCATCGCGATCTTGAAGCCCTCGCCCTCGCTCAGGAGCAGGTTGGCGCGCGGCACCCGCATATCCGAAAAACTCAACTGCGCGCTGTGCGCGCCGCGGATACCCATCTTGTCCTCGACCCGCACCACCTGCCATCCGGGCGTCGCGGTCTCGACGATGAAGGCGCTAATCCCGCGATGACCTTGCGAGGGGTCGGTCGAGGCGAACACTATCGCGATGTCCGCTTCGGAGCCGTTGGTGATGAAATTCTTGCTGCCGTTGATGATGTAATCGTCGCCGTCGCGCACCGCGCGAGTCTTCTGCGCCGAGGCGTCCGAACCGGCTTGCGGCTCGGTCAGCGCGAAACATCCCAGCCGCTGACCCGAGCCCATCGCGGGCAGAAAGCGCTCCTTCTGGCGATCGTTGCCGAGCCCCAGAATCGGCCATGACGCCAGCGACGAATGCGCGGAGACGATAACCGCGGTCGCGGCGCAGGCCACCGCCAATTCCTCGATCGCCAGCGCGTAACTGACGTGGTCGAACCCCGCTCCGCCGTATTGCTCCGGGATGAAGATGCCCATGAGCCCGAGCTTGGCGAGCTCGTCGATCATCTCGCGCGGGAAGCGATGGGCGCGGTCGGTCTCGACCGCGACGGCTTCGAGCCGCTCGCGCGCGAACCGCCTAACGGTATCGCGCACGTTTCTCTGATGTTCGTTTAGCTCGATCTCCATTTATCGAATCAGCCTGACCGTGCCCTTCATAATCATGTGACGCATTACGCGATCTCAAACATAGCCCAGTTCTTCACAAATCGGCCAACGAATGTCGAGAGCGCAAAGTAACCCATCCGGCCGAAGCGGGATCGGCCACCACGGAGAACTCAGTCTTTTTTAGCTTAGACTGCCGGCGCGGTCGATAACAGCGCCTAATCTTGTACCCGATTATGAATCTCGATGCTTACGCCCCGCCGAGCCCAAGCGTCACTTGTTCTGCCATTTGGGCTCGCGTTTTTGAAGAAAAGCTTTGGTGCCCTCGACACGATCCTGGCTGCTGAAAGCGACGCCGAAGGCCTGCTGCTCGAAACTCAAGCCGTCCCTTTCATTCATCGTCGCCGCAGCTTGCAAAGCGGATTTGGCCTGACGGACGGTGAGCGCGGATTTCTTGACGATCTTCGCCGCGAGCTGACGCGCCGCGCCCATCAGCTCGGCGGGCGGAACGACCTGATTGACCAATCCCCAGGCAAGCGCGGTTTTGGCGTCGATCATATCGCCGGTCAGAACCAGCTCCCGTGCGCGGGCATGACCAATCCGATGCGCCAGCCGCTGCGTGCCGCCGAAGCCGGGAATCAGTCCGAGGTTGATCTCGGGCTGGCCGAAGCGCGCCTTTTCGCTGGCCACGATCAGGTCGCACGCCATCGCTACTTCGAGCCCGCCGCCCAGTGCGAAGCCGTTGACTGCTGCGATCGCCGGGATTGGCAGCTCCTCGATAGCGTTCATTACTGCGTGGCCCATGCGCGTGAATTCGAGCCCCTCGCTGGTCGACATCTCGGACATCGCCGCGATATCCGCGCCCGCGATAAAGGCGCGTTCGCCGGCGCCGGTGACGATCAGCACCCGCACCGTCGGATCGTTGCGAATCTCGTGCAGCGCGTGCGCCAGGTCATTCAGCACGTCGCGATTCAGCGCGTTGAGCGCGTCGGGCCGGTTGACGGTAAGGATTGCGACTTCGGCCTTCTCGAACAGCAGATGCTTGAATTCCACCGGCTGGTACCTCGCGGTTGGGAGCCCGGTTTAGTACTCGGGCGTAGTTAAAATTCAGGCAACATTACCTCTAATCCCTCGATTTTCCAACTTTTCTCTTGCTGGTGCTCGTCGCTGCGTCCTTTCCAGCTTGGCTGACACCGAGACAGGGTGATAATGTTCAATTTTAACATCCCGTTTTGCGCGGGGGGACAGGTAAATGGCGCGTCCGCGAATATTTATTAGTTCTACCTATTACGACCTCAAGCATTTAAGATCGTCCTTGGAGAACTTTATAGAATCACTCGGTTACGAACCCGTCCTTTCAGAAAAAGGCGACATCGCATATACGCCTGACGTTGCCCTTGACGAGTCTTGCTACAGAGAGGTTCGAAACACCGACGTCTTTGTCCTGATTGTTGGAGGAAGATATGGCGCCGAGAAATCGGAGACGCGCACTTCGCTACCCAAGTCATTCTTCGAGCGCTATGACAGCATCACAAAGGAAGAGTACCGGAATGCCGTTGAGAAGGATATTCCAATTTATGTTCTGATCGAAAGGTCCGTGTATTCCGAGTTCGAAACATATTAGGAACAAGACCAACGAGGGCATAACTTATGCTCACGTCGATTCCGTCAATGTCTTTCACCTGATAGAGCATATTCTCGGCCAACCACGGAACAACCCGATTCAACAATTCGACAAATATGCAGACATTGAATCTTGGCTGAAAGAGCAATGGGCAGGGCTCTTCAGGGAAATGCTGACGCGAGCGTCCGGTCAGCACCAGATAGCCTCTCTTGCATCCCAGGTCACGGAGCTGGCGGAAGTTAATAAGACTTTGAGAAAGTACCTGGAGGAGGTTGTCTCGAAGGTCGTTCCAGATGAGGCAGCGAAGCTGATAAAGACTGAGTCGAGGCGCCTCGAGGAGACTACCCAAGACGCTGAGGTGCTGAGAAGCACCGTTGGCGGATTCCTATCACGCGAGTTGAAACTTTCCCCTCGCGAGATCCGCAACGCCTTATTGGAAGCAGGTTCAATAAAGGAGTTTGCGAAGCGCGTTGCCCCCAAAGGTGATGCAATTCGACTCTTTGCGCCGACGCGTCTGGCTGAAAACCCGGCGTTCATAAAGGACGTGAACTTCCTCAGGCAGCAATTAGGCATGAAGCCCTGGCCCCTCAAGTCGTCGCCTGCTTCCGAAACCGCGAAGCGTAAGCGCGTCGTACTCAGAACGAGGGTTGACTCGGACTCAGCCTCCTCCCATAGCCCGCCCAAAAACTAGAGCCCGGCTCAGTACTCGGGCTTGTAGTCGAAATGATGGATCGCTTCGATAAATCGGATGGTGCGGCTCTTCGAGCGCATCACCACGCTGTTAGTTCGCGCGCCGCCCGAAAAGAAACGCACGCCGTGCAGATAATCACCCGTGGTGACGCCCGTGGCGGCGAACATCACGTTGTCACCGGCAACCTCGGCGAGTGTGTAGCGGCGGTTCAAATCCAGGATTCCCGAGGCCAGGCAAAGCTCGGCTTCCTGCGAATTGCGGGGCTTGAAGCGGCACTGCATGTCGCCGCCGGCGGAGCGGATCGCGGCCGCGGCCAGCACGCCCTGATGGGCGCCGCC
>Ga0335081_10020987_pt1 | contig 10569 bp, 10 predicted proteins | sample Lox_Sample_35_FD_206713 | JGI IMG/M metagenome (GOLD analysis project Ga0335081, IMG submission 206713) | Soil microbial communities from Loxahatchee National Wildlife Refuge, Florida, United States - Lox_Sample_3.5 | ecosystem: Environmental > Terrestrial > Soil > Wetlands | place: USA... | reverse complement strand
GGGCCGCCGGAAATGCCGGTTGCGGCGCGCCAAATAGACGGCATTTCCGGCCGCGCGTATCATCGCCGGCCCCAACGCGCCCGTAGCTCAGTTGGATAGAGTGGCAGCCTCCGAAGCTGCAGGTCGCTGGTTCGAATCCAGTCGGGCGCGCCATTCCTCCGGCGCCGTTCAGTGCCGGTGCTCGTACGCCGTCAGGTCGTTGAGCAGCTGGATGAGCTGAGTGGGGCCCCCCGCCTTGGCGACGTCCGTCGTGTACTTGCCGTTGATGACGAACAGCGGAACGCTCTGCACGCGATAGCGCGTGGTGAGCTCTTCGGCGCGCTGCAGGTCGGAGTTCACGGAGAAGGAGTTGAAGGCGTTGGCAAAGTCGCCGGCGCTGATGCCCTGCTGCACGGCCCACGCCTGCGCGATCTTGAGCGACTCCTCGTCGGTGCTGCCGATCAGCGGGTTGTGCTGCTGCTGGATGGTGTCCCAGGCCTTCTCGATGAGGTCGGGCCGCCCGAGCGCTTTGAGCGTATAGAAGAGCTTGGCGTGCGCGCGGTGCGGCGCCTGCCACATCACCGGCACGCGCGTGAACTCGACCCAGGCGGGCTTGCTCTTCACCCACGGCCGCATGAAGGGCTCGAGCGCGTAGCAGTGCGGGCAGCCGAGCCACATGACCTCGATCACCTCGACCTTGCCGGGCTCGACGCTGGTCGGCTGCGCCGGCACCAGCGGGTCGTAGTTGACGCCGGCCTTCCAGCGGCCGGACGGCAGCTGCGCGTCCGCAGGCAGCGCCGACATGCGCTCGAGGGATGCGTCGCTCGACTCGGGCTTCTCGCCCGCCGCGCCGTCGGCGGATTCCTGTGAGCCGCGCGCCTGCTCGGTCTCGCTCTGCGCCGGCGTGCCGGCGGCGGGCGGCGCGGCGGGTGCGCTCGGGGCTTGCGCTGCAGGCGGGCTGGCGGCCGGCGCCGCGCTCGGCGGCGGGGTCGACTGGCGCGAGCAGGCGGCGACGGCCAGCGCAGCGACAGCCGTGAGGGCGAGTAGTCGGTTCATCGGCGCGACCCGTGCCAGGCTCAACGCATGCCCTGCAGGTAGGAGGCGACGTCACGGATCTCCTCCGGCGTGAGGCGCTTCGCCACGGTGAGCATCATCGCGCCATTGCGGCTCGCCTGCTCCGGATGCGGGCCCGGATAGCGGGCGCCGCTCGCATAGTCATTGAGCTGCTTCATGACGTACACGGACTGCTGCGCGCGCAGCGCCGGGTAGCCGGCGGCGAGGTTGCCGCGACCGACCGGGCCGTGACAGGCGACGCAGGCCGGCACGTTGCGCGCCGTGTCGCCGGAGACGTAGAGCGCCTCGCCCGCCTTCCAGTAGGAGGGATCCGCCTCGAGGCCGGTCGGCGTCTGCGCCTCGTAGTAGACGGCGAGATCGCTGATGTCCTGGTCGCTCAGGGATGCGGCCAGCGGCTTCATGATGGGGTTGTCGCGCGCCCCGGACTTGAAGAGGTGCAGCTGCTCGGCGATGTAAACCGCGCTCTGGCCCGCGAGCCGCGGCCATTCGGGATTCGCGCTGTTGCCCTGCGGACCGTGGCAGGAGGAGCAGAGCGCCGCCTTCCCCTCGCCGCTGGCTGCTTTGCCGGTCGCGAAGGGCGTGCCGGTGGCGCCGCCTGCCGGGGCGGCTTCGCTCCCCGCCGCGGGAGCGGGGGCTGCGGCGGGCGCCGATTGGGCGGAGGCCTGAGCCTGCGCCAGGGCGATGGCGGCAGCGGTGAGGGCGATCCAGGCGACTCTCTGAGGCTCGCGCATTTGTTCTCTTTCCGATGCTTGCGTCCGCGATTCGAGGGCGCGGATTGTACACTACGGCCCCGCCGGGCTCGTCGCCCCTGAAGTGATCGTCCCCTGAAAATGAGCCGTTTTCAGCAGGCGCGTTTCCTCGTGAGTGCCGCAGCGCCCGGACAGTTTCCGCCCGACCTGGGCGCCGAAGTCGCCTTCGCCGGCCGCTCGAACGCCGGCAAGTCGAGCGCCATCAACGCGATCGTCGGGCGGCATGGCCTCGCCCGCACCAGCAAGCTGCCCGGCCGCACGCGGCTGCTGAACTTCTTTGAGCTCACCCCGGGCAAGCGCCTCGTGGATCTGCCGGGCTACGGCTATGCGAGCGCGCCCGAGACCGAGCGCATCAAATGGCTGCCGCTCATCGACGCGCTGCACGGGCGCGAATCTCTCCGCGGCCTGTTCCTGATCGTCGACGTGCGCCGGGGCGTCACCGCCGGCGATGAGGGGCTCCTCGACTGGGTGGCGCCCGGACAGCGCGTGCACGTGCTGCTCTCCAAGGCGGACAAGCTCGGACGCGGGGAAGCCCTCAAGGCGCTGCGCACCGCGACCGCGCAGCTCGACGGTCGCGCGACCGTGCAGCTCTTCTCCTCACCGGACGGCACGGGAGTCGCCGAGGCGCAGGATGTGCTGAAGGGGTGGCTTGGCTGAGGGGATTAAAAAACCCCGGCGGTCTCTGAGAGGCCGCCGGGGCAGACTAACCCGGCACAGGTCTCTTTGAACCGGGTCATACCCGCTCAGGGAGGGAAGCGGGGAGTGACTAGCACTCAGGCGATTAGATGCGGGCACTGCCCGCAAGTTCCAAGCCGGCTCTCAAAAAATAGCTTTTCAAATCATATCTTTGCTTAAGCGCTTGTATCGTCGGCGCCACAGAATGAGAGGCGGCGCCGGGTGGGGCCTCGGGCTAGAGAAGATTCAGGAAGACGCTCAGCGAGACGACGTTCGCACCGCTCGTGTTGCGGATGCTGAAGCCCTCGTACTCGAGCCTCGCGCCGAAATTGCCGAAATGGGCCTGGCCGCCCACGCCCCAGGCGAACTGCAGGTCGTTGTCGGACAGCCGGCCGATGAAGCACGCGTCCCCGATGCAGCCGGCGCTTCCCGACAGGGTCCAGCGCGCCAGTCCCGCCTTGCCGAAGACGTCGACCCAGGGGACCGGGATCGGCAGGTAGCCGACGGCGTACGCGGCGAGAGCCTTGTAATGAAGGTCGGCGACGCTGGTGGGGGAGCTCGCGTGCTGGCTGCCGAGATCGATGTAGTCGGCCTCGACGGCGAACAGGCTGATGGGGCGCACTCCCGCCCAGACCTTCCAGTCGGTGCTGTTCAGATTGGAGTTGGTCGCGGCGATATCCCGCAGGTTGTCGTTGGTGATGCCGGCACCGAGATAGAGCACGCCGTTGTCGGCGTGCGCGACGCCCGCGCCGAGCGCGAGCACCGTGGCGAGCAGCAGCTTACGCATGGAATTCCTTTCGCTGCGGCGATCAGAACAGATTGAGGAATACGCTCAGCGACACCAGGTTGGCGCCGCTGGTGTTGCGGATGCTGAAGTTCTCGTACTCGAGCCGCGCGCCGAGGTTGCCGAAGTGCACCTGGCCGCCGACGCCCCAGGCGAACTGGGTGCCGTTGTCGGACAGGGAGAAGAATCCCGCCCCGGGGCCGGTGACGGTGTTGCCGCCGCTCGAGGACCAGCGCGCGAGCCCGGCTTTGCCGAAGACGTCGACCCAGGGAAGGGGAACCGGCAGGTAGCCGACCGCGTAGCCCGCGAACGCCTTGTAATCGACGTGCGTGCTGCTGGTGGTGGTGGACAGGTTGGTGGTCACGTTCTGGCTGCCGAGATCCATGTAATCCGCTTCGACTGCGAATAGGCTGATGGGCCGTACTCCCGCCCAGACCTTCCAGTTGGTGCTGTTGAGGTTGGAATTCGTGGCGGCGATGTCGCGCAGATTGTCGTTGCTGATGCCGGCGCCGACATAGAGCATGCCGTTGTCGGCGTGGGCGACGCCCGCGCCGAGCGCCGGCACGAGCAGCAGCAGAAGCAGATGCAGAAGCTTACGCATACGGGTACCTCGCGAGTGCCGATGGATGCCGGGCGACCGACGGCTCCTACCTAACACATTCACCGCGCCCGCGTTGACTGTTGCAAGCCGGCGACATGCACGGCGGGAGCCGACTGCATCAACGACCCGCGGCCGCGACGGAAGTTCGCCGTCCGGCCTCGCTCAGTGCGCCTCGTCCCAGTTGGCGCCGCTGCCGACGTCCACCCTGAGCGGCACGCTGAGGGTGGCGGCGTTCACCATGCGCTCGCGCACCGCCTGCGTCACCTCGGCTACTGCCTCGGCGCGCACCTCGAGCACCAGCTCATCGTGCACCTGCATGATGAGCCGCGCGGGTGAGGCGGGGCGGCGGCACCAGGCGTCGACCTCGATCATGGCGCGCTTGATGATGTCGGCCGCGGTGCCCTGCATGGGCGCATTGATGGCGCTGCGCTCGGCGTACTGGCGCAGCTGCGTGTTGCCGGAGCGGATGTCCGGCAGGTAGAGACGCCGCCCGAATACCGTCTCGACGTAGCCGAGAGCCCGCGCCTTGACGCGTGTGTCGTCCATGAAGCGCCGGGTGCCGGGGTAGCGCTGGAAATACCGCTCGACGTACTGCTGGGCCGCGCCGCGCTCGATGCCGAGATTGCGTGCCAGGCCGAAGGGCGACATGCCGTAGATGAGCCCGAAGTTGATCACCTTGGCGGTGCGGCGCTGGCCTGCGGTCACCGCATCGAGGGCCACACCGAAGACCTCCGCGGCGGTCGCCTGGTGCACGTCGCGATCCTCGGCGAAGGCGGCCTTCAGGCTCTCGTCCCCGGAGAGGTGCGCCATGATGCGCAGCTCGATCTGCGAGTAGTCCGCCGCCAGCAGCACGCAGCCCGGCGGGGCGACGAAGGCCTGGCGGATGCGCCGTCCCTCCGGGCGGCGAACGGGTATGTTCTGCAGGTTGGGGTCGACCGAGGAGAGGCGCCCGGTGGCGGCCACCGCCTGCGCGTAGTTGGTGTGGATGCGCCCGGTGCGCTCATTCACCTGCTCGGGGAGCTTGTCGGTGTAAGTGGACTTGAGCTTGGCGAGCGCCCGGTACTCGAGCACGATGCGCGGCAGAGCGTAGCTCTCCGCGAGCTCTTCCAGCACGTCCTCGGCGGTGGATGGCTGGCCCGTCGGCGTCTTGCGCCGCACCGGGAGCTGCAGCCGCTCGAACAGGATCTGCTGCAGCTGCTTCGGCGACTCGATGTTGAACTCATGACCCGCCTCGCGGTGCGCCTGCAGCACCAGCTCCTGGAGCGCCCGCGCGAACTCGCGGCTCTGCGCGCGCAGCTGCTCGCGGTCGACGAGCACGCCGTAGTGCTCCATGGCGAGCAGCACGGGAATGAGGGGTTGCTCGCACTCCTTATAGAGGCGCGCCAGCTGCGGCACCGACTCGAGCTGCGGCCACAGCGCGCGGTGGAGCCGGAGCGTCACGTCCGCATCCTCGGCCGAGTACTCGGCGGCCTTGTCCACCGGCACCTGGTCGAAGGACAGCTGCTTCGCACCCTTGCCGGCGACGTCCTCGAAGCTGATGGTGGTGAGCCCGAGATAGCGCCGCGCGTCCGAATCCATGTCGTGATTGGTGGCGACGCTGTTCCATACGTAGGACTCGAGCATGCTGTCGAAGCGCATGCCGGCGAGCGCGATGCCGGCGTTGAGCAGCACGTGCGCGTCGTACTTGAGGTTGTGGCCGATCTTGCCGTGCCGCTCGGACTCGAGCAGCGGCTTCAAGGCCGCGAGCACGCGCGCACGCTCGAGCTGGTCGGGCGCGCCCGGATAGACGTGCGCGAGCGGCACGTAGGCCGCGCTCCCCGGCTCGATGGCGAACGACACGCCGACGATCTCGGCGCGCATGTAATCGAGGCTGGTGGTCTCGGTGTCGAAGGCGAACAGCTCGGCGGCCTCGAGCGCCCTGAGCCAGCGCTCGAGGTCCTCCCAGCGGGTGATCGTCTCGTAGCGCCGCTCGATGGGCGGCGCCGCGGGCACCACGGCTGCCGCCGGCGCGCTGCCCGGCTGCGGCACGGCCGCGGTCGCGGCAGCAGCCGTGCCGGCGGCGGCGTCTGCACCGGCACTCTCGCCGCCCTCGAGCTGCCGCAGCTGCGCGCGCAGCTCGAAGCGCGAGTAGAGCTCGCGCAGCTTCTCCTTGTCGGGCGTGCCGGGCGTCAGCTCCTCGATCGACATCGGCAGCTCGAGGTCGGTATGGATGGTGGCGAGCCGCCGCGACAGCTCCAGCGTCTCGAGCCCGGCACGCAGGTTCTCGCCCACCTTGCCCGGAACCTCGGCGACGTGCGCGATCAGCTTGTCCAGCCCGCCGTACTGCTGCAGCAGCTTCGCGCCGGTCTTCGGCCCGACCTTGTCGATGCCGGGGATGTTGTCGGAGCTGTCGCCGATCAGCGCGAGGTAGTCGATGATCTGCTCGGGGTAGACGTCGAACTTGAGCTTCACGCCGTCGCGGTCGAGCACCGTGTTGGTCATGGTGTTGATGAGCGTGATCGAGCCGTCGACCAGCTGCGCCATGTCCTTGTCGCCGGTGGAGATCAGCACCTGCTGGCCGGCGCGCGCGGCGCGCCGCGCCAGCGTGCCGATGACGTCGTCCGCTTCCACGCCCGGCACGCGCAGCAGCGGCAGTCCCTGTGCCGCGATGATCTCCAGCAGTGGTGGCACCTGCGCGCGCAGGTCATCCGGCATGGCCGGGCGCTGCGCCTTGTACTCGGCGAACAGCTCGTCGCGAAACGTCCGCCCCGGCGCGTCGAACACCACCGCGATGCGCGGCGGGTGAAAGTCCTTGAGGAACTTCTGCAGCATGTTGAGCACGCCGAGCACCGCCCCGGTGGGCTCGCCGCGCGAGTTCGAGAGCGGCGGCAGGGCGTGGAACGCCCGATAGACATAAGAGGAGCCGTCGACGAGGACCAGGTCGGGGGAGCGCGTCATGAAAGGCGGGACCAATGCGGGCGGGCCGGGAGTATAACGGACGGCACCTGAGTTGAGTCCCGCGCGGGCCGTCAACCGCGGGGCCGGCTGGCGCGCTATACAGGGCAACTGGCATGCAGCAGCTCAGCTCCACCATTGCGGCCAATCGCTTCGGGCTCGGTGCCCGGCCGGGCGATCTCGCGGCGATCGGCGATGACGGCCGCGGCTGGCTGCGCGCGCAGCTCGCCGCCGCGGCACCGGTGCTCCCCGACGAAGGCCTGCCGCCATCGGCCGAGGTGCTCGGGCAGGCGTTCGCCCTGCAGCGGCAGATCCGGGCCGAGCGACGCTCCGGGAGCGATGTGCAGCAGAAGCTGCCGCAGTTGCTCCGGCCCATCTACACCGCCGAGGCGACCGCACGCTTTCGGCAGGCGGTGCTCAGCGAGCGGCCGTTCCTCGAGCGCCTCACGCAGTTCTGGAGCAATCACTTCGCCGTCTCGATCGACAAGCAATACATGGCCGGGCTCGCCGGCAGCTTCGAGCGCGAGGCCATCCGCCCGCACGTGCTCGACAACTTCGGTGACCTGCTGGTCGCGGCCGAGACGCACCCGGCGATGCTGCTGTACCTCGACAACCACCTGTCCGTGGGACCGCACTCGCCGGCGGCGCTGCGCGCGGGGCGGCGCCAGCGCGGGCGTCCGCTCGGCATCAACGAGAACCTCGGCCGCGAGATCCTCGAGCTCCACACCCTGGGTGCAGGCGGCGGCTACACCCAGGCCGACGTCACCTCCTTCGCCACGGTGATCACCGGCTGGTCGCTCGGCGGCGGCATCGGCCCTTTCGCCGACGGTCCGCCGGGGCGCTTCGTATTCCGATCCGCCATGCACGAGCCGGGCGCGAAGACGGTGCTCGGGCGGCGCTACCCCGACGATGGCTACGGGCAGGGTGTCGCGGTGCTCAACGACATCGCCCAGCATCCCGCCACCGCACGGCACATCGCGGTGAAGCTGGCGCGCCACTTCATCGCGGATGAGCCGCCGCCGGGCGCGGTGGAGCGCATCGCGCGGGCCTTCAGCGACTACGGCGGCGACCTGCGGCGCGTGTACCGGGCGCTGATCGACTCGGGCGAGGCGTGGGAGCAGCCGCTCGCCAAGTACAAGACGCCGGGCGATTTCATCATCTCCGCTTACCGCGGGCTGTCGCTTCCGGCGGACGCGGGCCACGGCCCGCTCGCACCCTTCGAGCTGCTCGGCCAGCGTACCTGGCAGCCGGGCTCTCCCGCCGGCTGGCCGGATCGCAGCGCCGACTGGGACGGAGCCTCGGCGTTGCTCAAGCGCATCGAGTGGGCGGACGCCGTCGGCGGCAGGCTCGGGAGCCGCCGCGATGCCGCGGCGCTGGCACCGCAGCTCCTCGGCGCCAACCTGAGCGCCGCGACGGGAACCGCCATCGGTCGCGCGGCGAGCGCCTCGCAGGCGCTGACGCTCCTGATGTCCGCGCCTGAGTTCATGCGCCGCTGACTAGCGAGGCGAAAGTCATGTCACGCATCACCCGACTGCCGCGCCGCGACTTCCTCAGCATGGGTGCGCTCGCCGCGGGCGGCACCTTCCTCGGCTCGCGCCTGTGCCTGGCGAACGCCGCAGCGCGAGGCAAGCGGCGCCCGCGCTTCGTGCTGGTGGTGCTGCGCGGCGCCCTCGACGGGCTGGCGGCGGTACCGCCGCTCGGCGACCGCGACTACGCGAATCTGCGCGGTGAGTTCGCGCTGCGCCCGCCGGGCGAGGCGCAGGGCGCGCTGCCGCTCGACGGTTTCTTCGGACTCCACCCCGCGCTCAAGTTCCTGCACGACTCGTACGCGGCGCGCGAGCTCACCGTGTTCCACGCCGTGGCGAGCCCGTACCGCGAGCGCTCGCACTTCGACGGCCAGGACGTGCTGGAGAACGGCACGCCGCTGCCGCACGCCTCGCAGTCGGGGTGGCTCAACCGGGCGCTCGGCGAGTCTTCGGGCGGGGCGCGGCGCGACTCCGGCGTTGCGCTCGGCCAGAACGTGCCGCTAGTGATGCGCGGGCCGGCGCAGGTGACTTCGTGGTCGCCCTCCAGGCTCGCCGGTCCCGATGAGGACACGCTCGCGCGCATCACCGATCTCTACTCGCACGACCCGCTGCTCTCGGTGCGCCTCGCGGACGCGCTCGCGGCGGACGCCATGGTTGCGCAGTCGGACGGCATGCAGGGCATGGCGCCCGAGGTGGCCAGGGTGGGCGCGGATCGCTACGCGGAGATCGTGCATGCGGCGGCCGGCTTCCTGCGTCAGGAGGACGGGCCGCAGGTCGCGGTGTTCGATACCAGCGGCTGGGACACGCACGCCAACCAAGGCGGCGCCGAGGGCCAGCTCGCCGGACGCCTGACGGCGCTCGACAGGGGGCTCGCGACGCTGCGCGCGCAGCTCGGGCCTGCCTGGAACGACACGACAGTGCTCCTCGTCACGGAGTTCGGCCGTACTGCCGCCATCAACGGCACGCGCGGCACCGATCACGGCACGGCGACCATGGCGCTGCTCGTCGGCGGCGCGGTGGCGGGCGGCCGGGTGATCGCTGACTGGCCGGGGCTCTCGTCACGCTCGCTGTATCAGGGGCGCGACCTCATGCCGACGCTCGATCTGCGCTGTGTTCTCAAGGGATTGCTGCAGGAGCACCTGGGTGTACCCGCGCGTGCGCTCGACTCGGCGGTGTTCCCCGGGAGCGAGCATGCCCGGCCGCTGCGGGGGCTGCTGCGGGCTTAGGGCTTCGGCGGCTGATCCTGATCCTTGTCCTTGTCGGCGGGCTTCGGCGCGGCGGGAGTTGCGGGTGCAGGGGCTGCGGGCTGCGCCGCCGTCGCGGCGGGCGGGCTCGTCACCACCTTGCCGCCCTTGTCGGGAAGATACAGCGGCCCTTTCTGTCCGCAGCCGCAGACGAGCAGCACCGCGCCGGCTGCCGGCAGCCACGCGCGCGCCGCGCCCTTCATGAAGCGTACATCGCCTGGCCGTCGCGCAGCGCCAGCCAGCCGCGCGCCACGCGGTAGATGATCCACGCCGACAGCGCCAGGCGCAGCGCCGAGTGCAGCGGTGTAGCGCCGACGCCGACGAGCAGCGGCACCTTCGAAGCGCCGATGACGAGCGACCACAGCGCCGCATACCAGAAGGTGTGGATCTGCCAGCGGAAGTGCGAGTCGAGATAGCTGCCGTACGCGGCGTGGCGGCGCGCGTAGTTCATGATCACGGCAATGATCGACGGCAGGCTCCACACGAAGCTGCCCGGAACGGTGTGGAAGGTGCTGAGACCGATCAGCACCGAGAGCGAGTGCAATGCATAGATGACGTGGGTGTAGCCGCGCAGCGATTCATCGACGCGTGCAGCGCCGGTGGTCATCGAGGGAGTGCTGCTGTGCGGCATGGGTGTGGCGGTCATGTGGTGTACATCGCACGGCGATCGCGCAGCGCCAGCCAGCCGCGCGCCACGCGGTAGATGATCCAGATGGAGAGCGCGATGTGGCCGCCGATGAGCAGCGGGAAGCCGATGAGAATGATCATCAGCGGGACCGACACCGCCCAGATGACGACGCTCCACAGCGCCGCATACCAGAAGGTGCGGATCTGCCAGCGGAAGTGCGACTCGAGATAGGTGCCGGTCGTGGCCGGGCGGCGCGCGTAGTTCATGATGACCGCGACGATCGACGGCAGGCCCCAGACGAAGCTGCCGACGATGGTGTGAAAGGTCGTGAGGCCGATCAGCACCGACAGCGAGTGCAGCCCGTAGATGACGTTG
>Ga0335081_10020985_pt1 | contig 10569 bp, 8 predicted proteins | sample Lox_Sample_35_FD_206713 | JGI IMG/M metagenome (GOLD analysis project Ga0335081, IMG submission 206713) | Soil microbial communities from Loxahatchee National Wildlife Refuge, Florida, United States - Lox_Sample_3.5 | ecosystem: Environmental > Terrestrial > Soil > Wetlands | place: USA: Florida... | reverse complement strand
GGCTGACGCCGCCTTTCGTGCGCTTCTATCACGCCATGTATCAGGTGCTGATGTTCGCCATGAACCTCGCGCTTGTCGCCAACAATATCGGCCTGATGTGGGTGGCGATCGAACTCGCGACGCTGACGACCGTGCTCATGGTCGGCATCTATCGCACCCATGAGGCGCTCGAGGCGGCGTGGAAGTACTTCATCCTCGGCAGCGTCGGGATCGCGCTCGCCCTTTTCGGCACGATCCTCGTCTACATGGCGGCGCGGCCGGTGGTCGGCGAAGGCCTCGACGCGATGGTGTGGACCACGCTGGTCAGGCGCGCCGCCGACCTCGATCCGGCACTGCTCGACGTCGCGTTCGTCTTCTTGCTGCTTGGCTACGGCACCAAGGTCGGGCTGGCGCCGCTGCACGCTTGGTTGCCCGACGCGCATGCCGAGGGCCCGACGCCGATCTCGGCGGTGCTCTCGGGGCTGCTGCTCAACGTCGCGCTCTATGCGCTGCTTCGCTTCAAGATGCTGCTGGCCGCCAATAGCGGCGCGCTGGCGCCCGGACCGCTGATGGTGACGCTCGGATTGATCTCGCTCGTGTTCGCGGCGTTCATGCTTTACCGCCGGCGCGACATCAAGCGGCTGTTTGCCTATTCGTCGATCGAGCACATGGGCATCATTACCTTCGCCTTCGGCATGGGCGGCCCGCTCGCCAACTTCGCCGGCCTGTTGCACATGACCATGCACTCGCTCACCAAGTCGGCGATCTTCTTCGCCGTCGGTCATGTCGCCCAGGTCAAGGGCACCCAGCGCCTCGCCGACATGGGCGGCCTCACCGAGACCCATCCGACGCTCGGCTGGGGCCTCATTCTCGGCGTCGCCGCGATCGCCGGACTGCCCCCGCTCGGCATCTTCATGAGCGAATTTCTGGTGGTGAGCTCGACCTTCGCCCGCGCGCCGCTGCTGGCGATCATTCTGGTGTTCGGCATTCTCGTCGGCCTCGCCGGACTGTTCCTGCGGCTCAACAGCGTCGCGTTCGGCGAGCCGCGCGGTCCGAGCGCAAAGGCGCAGGCGTCCTACGTGCCGATGTTTGCCCATCTCGGGCTCGTGCTTGCGGCGGGCGTCTACATGCCGCCAGCCCTCGTCGTGTGGTTCCAGAACGTTGCCGGACTGCTCGGTTAGGAAATGGCCTCGCTTCTCGACATAGTCCCGCAGGGAGACCGGGTCCGCGAACACCGGCCGTGGCCGCGGCTCGTCGTTACGCCCGACGGCTGGCAGCGCGCCGCTGCTGAAATTGCGGCCGGTCGCGCGGTGCTGCTCGGCTTGTGGGGAGACGCCGCCGCCACGCCCGTCGTGCACATGGCGATGCTGGCGGAGGAACCCTGCGAGATCGCAGTCCTCAGCCTCCCCTGCCCGACGGGAGAGTTTCCGTCGCTCGGCGCCCTGCATCCGCCGGCGATCAGGCTCGAGCGCGCCATCAAAAGCCTCTTCGGGTACGAGCCGGTGGGCGCGCCAGACCCGCGAGCGTGGCTCGATCTCGGCTTTTGGGACGTGCAGTATCCGCTCGGCTCGCGCACCGCGAAGAAGCCGACCGGGCGGCAGGACTATGCATTCCTGCCGGCCGAGGGCGAAGCCCTGCACCAGATTCCCGTCGGCCCGGTGCACGCCGGCATCATCGAGCCCGGGCATTTCCGGTTCACCGCCAGCGGCGAGACGGTGGTGCGGCTCGAAGAGCGTCTGGGCTACGTGCACAAGGGCATCGAGTCGCTGATGGCGGGCGCGACCATCGCGCAGGCGGCGCGGCTCGCCGCACGCACATCGGGCGACAGCACCGTCGCCTACGGGATCGCTTTCGCGCAAGCGGTCGAAGCCGCGCTCGGCATCGAGGCGCCGGCGCGCGCCCGACTTCTTCGCGCGCTGATGGCGGAACTCGAGCGGCTCGCCAACCATTTCGGCGACATCGGCGCGGTCTGCAACGACGCGTCGTTCTCGCTCATGCATGCGCATTGCGCCATCCTGCGCGAGCAGGTGCTGCGCGCCGCCGACGCCTGCTTCGGCCACCGGCTGATGATGGATTGCGTGGTTCCCGGCGGCGTCGCCGGCGATATGCGCCCCGAAGGGATGCGCACGCTCCGCGACCACCTGGAGCAAGTCCGGCTGAAATTTCCGCAGCTCGTCGAGCTCTATGACAACACCGCCTCGCTCCAGGACCGCACCGCGGCGACCGGCATCGTTCGCGCCGATCTCGCCCGCCGGTTCGGCGCCTCGGGCTACGTCGGGCGCGCCAGCGGACGCGGCTACGACGCACGCAAAACGCCCGGATACGCGCCCTACGATGCGCTCGATTTCACCGTTCCGGTGCTGACCGCCGGCGACGTCAATGCTCGAGTGTGGGTGCGCATCCGCGAGGTCGAGCAAAGCCTGAAGCTGATCGATCAGATCCTGGCGCGGCTTCCGGACGGGCCGATCGCCAGCCCGCTCGAAGGCGGCACCGCTGCCGGCGAGGGACTGGGCCTCGTCGAGGCCTTCCGCGGCGATGTGCTGGTCTGGGTGCGGATCGAGGGACTACGCGTTGCGCGCTGCCACCTGCGCGACCCGTCGTGGTTCCAGTGGCCGCTGCTCGAGGCCGCGATCGAAGGCAACATCGTCGCGGACTTCCCGCTCTGCAACAAGTCATTCAACTGTTCGTATTCCGGACACGATCTCTAGCGCATGGCCACGACAGCACGACGGCGGCGGCAGCCGGTTTTCATGGGCGACATGCGACAACCGACGGCGATCTGATGCGCAGGACATTATTTGAAAGCTTTCGCGAACCGCCGCTGACCGAGGCGCGGCCGCGGCCGGATGAAGCAGCGCTTGCCGAGTTGGCGGCAAACGTCGAGCGCGCGGCGCGCCGCCGGCTCGGCCGCAGCCTCGCGATCCGCGAGGTCGATGCCGGCTCGTGCAACGGCTGCGAGCTTGAAATTCACGCGCTCAACAACGCGTTCTACGACCTGGAGCGGTTCGGGTTGCGCTTCGTTGCCTCCCCGCGTCATGCCGACGTGCTCCTCGTCACCGGCCCGGTTACGCGCAACATGCGCGAAGCGCTCGAGCGCACCTACCGAGCGACACCGGACCCGAAATGGGTGGTCGCGGTCGGCCGCTGCGCCGCCGACGGCGGCATTTTCGCGGGCAGCTATGCGGTCGTCGGCGGCGTCGGCGCCGTCATCCCGGTGGACCTCCACATCGGCGGCTGCCCGCCAACGCCTCGGCAATTGCTGCAAGGCCTGCTTGCGCTGCTCGAAAACGGAGCGTCGTCATCGCCAACGTGACGACGCTGGAGCCGATCAGCGGACCATCGGCGATGGCGAGCCCGTAGATGAGCCAAGCCAGCACGCCGAGCACGCAGAGCGTCGTGCCGGGCAGCGAGATCGCGCGCGTCTCCCGTTCGCGGATGATCTTGACTGCCTGCGGCACCCAGCACAGCGTCGTCAGCACGGCGCCGAGTGCCCCTATCGCATTGACCGCTACTGACGCCATCTCTCGTCCTCGTGGAAATCCTCGTGAAAAAATGAGGCCTGGCGCGCCGTGGCGGCGAGACCCGTTCACCGAATCAGCTGAATTTTATTCGCGTCTTTGAGAATGTGATGACAGATCAGAGCGCAGGAAGCGGTTTGTTTTTGAGGATGTCATCGGATCGTCACGGTCGAATCGTAGGATGATAACGCATTGGATTCGCGGCGTTTGCCGGTGATGTTCGGTATTCAGCAGCGCCCGGTGCAGCCCGGGTCGTCAGTCGATGGGCCACCCTACGTCGTTTGATTGCGGCTCGCCCGCGAAGACCGAGCAATCGACGAACTCGGAGCCGGGCCGCTTACTGGCGACGCTGCCGACCACAGACTTGTCAAGATGGCCGTTCCACGGGGCTTGCGTGACCATGATCGCGCAGCGGCGGGAATTTGCAACGGATTCGGTTTCCTCGACCCGTCGGCAATGGGAGCCGAAGGAGGACGCGCCCGAATCGAGGCGCCAGCGATGCGGCATGACATGAACATTTCCGATCACACCACGCGGGTGTTCGACACCGATCTCATCAAAGTCACGCAGCTCGTCGCGCAGATGGGCGGCTTCGCACAGAAGCAGATCACCGACGCCATGGATGCGCTGTCGCACCGCGACGTCGCGCTCGCCCAGCGCGTCATCGCCGCCGACGCGACCGTCGACGATCTGCAGCGGCAGATCGAGGAAAAGGCCGTGGCCACGATTGCGCTGCGCCAGCCCATGGCCGTCGATCTGCGCGCACTGGTCGCGATGCTGCGCATCGCCAATGACCTCGAGCGCATCGGAGATCTGGCCAAGAACATCGGCAAGCGCGTGATCGCGGTGAGCGGCGAGAGCTCGCAGCGGACGCTCATGCGCGGGCTGCGGCACATGGCGGCCCTGGTCGTCTCCCAGCTTGCCGCAGTGCTCGACAGTTTCGTCGATCGCAATCCGCGGAAGGCGCTCATGGTCTGGCAGGGCGACAAGGAGGTCGATGCGCTCTACGTGTCGCTGTTCCGGGAATTGATCACCTATACGATGGAGGATCCCGGAATGGTCTCCATGTGCATCCACCACCTGTTCTGCGCCAAGAACATCGAGCGCATCGGCGACCACGCCACGAATATCGCCGAGGCCGTTCATTATATGGTCGAAGGCCATGCCATCGCCGGCGAGCGGCCGAAGGGCGACACGTCGAGTTACGTGATCGAGGCTCCGCTGACGGCAGCCAAGGTGCTGGCCTAGCCGGCGCACCGATCCCGGCGACAGGCGCGCGGTGCCCATTAACCGCTCATTAGGGTTAACGCTCTATTGCTGACCCGCCTGCGGCATCGGCGCGGCCCAAGCCGCGGCGCCTTTTTGGTCAGCAATGAAGATACGTCCGCCCCGATCACGTCCCGCACGCCTGCTCGCGTCGGTCGCTTTCGTGGCCATTGTCGCCGCGACCGCCGCAGGCTGCCAGACGCTACAGGGCTCGACAACCACGGATGCGGCTCCGCTGCCGGCGCCGGCTGATCGCTCGGAGGCGGATTGGCGGCACGACTTGGAGGGCTATGCGCGGCAATATGGCGCCAATCCGGCCAACGTCGAGGTGGCGCTGCGCTACGCGCAGGCGCTGCGCGCCACCGGGCAGCACTCCCAGGCGGTCGCTGTTCTGGAAAAGGCCTCCCTGCAGAGCCCGCACGACAAGGCCGTGCTCGGAGCCTACGGCAGAGCGCTCGCCGAGGCCGGCGACTTCAATCAGGCGCTCGAAGTGCTCGAGCGCGCCCACACTCCCGATCAGCCCGATTGGCACATCCTCTCCGCGCAGGGCGCCGTCCTCGACCAGATGGGACGGCATGCGGACGCGCAGCGCTATTACCAGACCGCGCTCAAGATCGTCCCCGATGAGCCGTCCGTCCTCTCCAATCTCGGCCTCTCCTACGCGCTTTCGCGCGATCTGAAGGACGCCGAGGCGACGCTGCGCCGGGCCGCGGCGCGGCGTCCGGTCGATCCACGCGTGCGGCAGAACCTCGCGCTCGTCGTCGGCCTCCAGGGCCGTTTCGCCGAAGCGGAGACGATCGCGCGCGCCGATCTTCCGCCGGAGGAAGCGGCCGCCAACGTCATCTACCTGCGGCAAATGCTCGCGCGACGCACCGACGTTCACGCCGCCGGCCGCTCCCCTGACGGCAAGCCGGCGCGCCTGAGCGCCGCGCAACTCTCCCCGGCATTGCCGACGACGCGCGACTGACCGCGGCAAATCCTATTGGATTTGCATCACGCGAATGGCCGCCGGACCGAGAATCACCACGAACAGCACCGGCAGGAAGAACAGGATCATCGGCACGGTCAGCTTGGGCGGCAGCGCCGCCGCCCTCTTCTCCGCCTCCGACATGCGCATGTCGCGATTTTCCTGCGACAGCACCCGCATGGTCACGCCAAGCGGCGTGCCGTAGCGTTCCGCCTGCTGCAAGGCGAGACACACGGCTTTCACGCCTTCGAGGCCGGTGCGGCGCGCCAGATTGTCATAGGCCTGACGACGGTCCGGCAGATAGGAGAGTTCGGCGGTGGTCAACGTCAGCTCCTCGCCGAGCGCGACCGACTGCGTTCCGACTTCGTCGCTGACTTTCTGGAACGACGCCTCGACCGACATGCCGGACTCGATGCAGATCAGGAGCAGATCGAGCGCGTCGGGAAAAGCCCGCTTGATCGACGTCTGCCGGCGCTGAATCTTGTTCTTGAGAAACAAATTCGGACTCAACATGCCGAAATAGGCGGCGCCGATCGAAATTCCGATCTTGATCAGCGGCGGCTGATCGAGCTTGATCACGACGAACACATAGAACAAGGAAAGCAGGAGCATCACCACCGGCATGATCATGCGGAAGAACAGGTAGGTGACATAGGGCGCCTGCCCGCGATAGCCGGCCTGCACCAGCATGGTGCGTGCTTCCTCCTGGCCGACCCACTTGCTGAGATTGAAGTTCTCGACGACGGTCTTCATGTACGCTTTCGGCGATTGCCGCAGCGCCACCTTGCTCCCTTGCGCCGCCAATCGCTCGCGTTCGCGCTGGCGGATCTTTTCCCGCTCGAAGGCCACCGCCTTCATGCGCTTGGACAGCGTGTCGCTAACCAGCATCGGCATGGCGAGCGTGAGCACCGTGGCGCCGGCGGCAACGGCCGCGAGCATCATGACGACGGTGTGCGGGTCGAGTAGCTGCTGCAACAAGTGCAACATCGTTCGCCTCAGAAATCGAAGTTGATCATTTTGCGCATCACGAAGATGCCGACGGTCATCCAGATGGCGCAGGCCGCCAGCATCATGCGGCCGAGCGGTTCGGTCCACAGCAGCGCGATGTATTGCGGGCTGGTGATATAGACGAGCAGCATCACCGCGATCGGCAGCGAACCGATGATCGTCGCCGAGGCCTTGGCCTCCATCGACATGGCCTTGATCTTGGCCTTCATCTTCTTGCGGTCGCGCAGAACACGCGACAGGTTGCCAAGCGCCTCCGAGAGATTGCCGCCGGCGCGCTGCTGGATCGAGATGACGATGCCGAAGAAGTTTGCCTCCGGAACCTGCATGCGGTCGTAAAGCTTGAGGCAGGCCTCACCGATCGGGATGCCGATCGCTTGCGTCTCGACGATGGCGCGGAATTCGCTGCGGATTGGCTCTTCGGCGTCGCTGGCGATGAGCTTGAGGCTGTCGAGAACCGGCAGGCCGGCCTTGATGCCACGCACGATGACATCGACGGCATCCGGAAAATGCTCGAGAAAGCGCGCTTCGCGCCGCTTCTTGAGCAGGCTCAGCGCCCAAAATGGCAGGCCGGCAGCGGCGGCAAATCCGAAGGCCAGCGCGATCAGAATGCCGGCGCCGAAGAGCAGCGGCAGCACGAAGGCGACCAAGCCCAGCGCCGCTGCGACTATCATGAAGCGGCGGGTGGACCATTTGAGTCCGGCCTGCTCGATGCGCACAGATAAAGGCAGCCGCCTGGCGGTCTTCTTGCGCGCCTCCATCTGCTTGAGCGTGCCTTCGACCTGCTCGCGCCGCGACTTCTGCGCCGGGCGCGGCTGTCGCTGCGCGACCGGCTCGGAGCGCGCCGCATTGGCCATGCGCCGCTCGGTCTTCCGCTCGCCCGACAGGATCGGATAGAGGAACACCCAAGCGACGCCGCCTATCGCGAGCACCACCATGAAAAAGATGCCGTATGTGTGCATCGCCCTGCCCGGTCAGTTGCGCACCAGATCGGTGTCTTGCGCGGCATCGAGCGCCGCAGCGAGCCGCCCCTCCTCGCCGAAGTAACGCGCGCGATCCCAGAATTTCGGCCGACCGATGCCGGTTGATCGGTGCCTCCCGACGAGATTGCCGTTGGCGTCCTCGCCGAGGATGTCGTAGACGAACAGATCCTGGGTGATGATGACGTCGCCCTCCATGCCCATCACCTCGGTGATGTGGGTGATACGGCGCGAGCCATCCCGCAGACGCGCGGCCTGAATGATGACGTCGATCGAGCCGCAGACCATTTCCCTGATCGTGCGCGAAGGCAGCGCGTAGCCGCCCATGGTGATCATCGACTCCAGGCGCGAAAGCGCCTCGCGCGGCATGTTGGCATGCAGCGTGCCCATCGAGCCGTCGTGGCCGGTGTTCATCGCCTGCAGGAGGTCGAAGGCTTCGGGTCCGCGCACCTCGCCGACGATGATCCGCTCCGGACGCATGCGCAGGCAGTTGCGGACCAGATCGCGCATCGTGATCTGGCCTTCGCCTTCGAGGTTCGGCGGCCGCGTCTCGAGCCGCACGACGTGCGGCTGCTGGAGCTGCAACTCGGCCGCGTCCTCGCAGGTGACGATGCGCTCGTCGTGATCGATGTAGCGGGTCAGACAGTTGAGCAGCGTGGTCTTGCCCGAGCCGGTGCCGCCGGAGATCAGCGTATTCACGCGGCAACGCCCGATGATTTTCAGGATCTCCGCGCCTTCCGGCGAGACCGAGCCGAACTTGACCAGCTGTTCGAGGGTGAGCTTGTCCTTCCTGAACTTGCGGATGGTGAGCGCAGGGCCGTCGATCGCCAGCGGCGGCACGATGGCGTTGACGCGCGAGCCGTCGGGCAGACGCGCGTCGCAGATCGGCGAAGATTCGTCGACGCGGCGGCCGACCTGGCTGACGATGCGCTGGCAGATGTTCAAGAGTTGCTGATTATCGCGAAAGCGTATCCCGGTCTTCTGTATCTTGCCGCCGACTTCGATGTAGACCGTGCCCGAGCCGTTGACCATGATGTCGGCGATCTCGTCGCGCGCCAGCAGCGGCTCGAGCGGTCCATAGCCGAGCACGTCGTTGCAGATGTCGTCGAGCAGGTCTTCCTGCTCCGCGATCGACATTACGATGTTCTTGATCGCGATGATCTCGTTGACGATGTCGCGGATTTCCTCGCGCGCGGAATCGGCGTCGAGCTTGGCGAGCTGCGCCAGGTCGATCGCTTCGATCAGCGCTCCGAAGATCGTGCCCTTGACTTCGTAATAGCTGTCCGAACGGCGCGCATCGACGGCGGACGGGATGTGCGCGGGCGCGTTTTGCGCCACCGGCGTGATCTTCGTCGGCGCGCCGATGATCGGCGCGCCGAGACCGACGGAAGGAAACGGCGCGCGTCCGTTTTCCGCGGTCGCCGCCGCGGAGGCGGGTGCGCCTGCGGGCGCGGCGGACGGCACCGGCGGTGCCGGCCGCGGCGCCTGCGGGTGCTGCTCTACTGCCGCGGTCGCCGGGCCGCCGGATGTGGGACGCTTGCCAAACACGAACGCAACTCCGACTATTTACTATGCCTGTCGCTGCAACAGTTTGCCGATAAGCGGCGGGATGATGCCGGCGCGCTGTTTTTTCGGCTCCGAGCGCCCGGTCAGCCGCTGCGCCATTTGCCGAAACATCTCCGCGCTGCGGTGGTTCGCCGACATCTCCGCGATCATCTGGCCGTTGTTCGCCGCCGCGCCGAAAACCTGGGGTTCGAACGGGATGATCGCAACCGGGTCGGCCTCCAGTGCCTTGGCGAAATCCGCGGCCTTGATCTCCGGCCGCTTCGGAACGCCGACCTGATTGAGGCAATAGAGCGGCCGGCTGTCGTTTGGCCGCGCGGCTTTGAGCAGATCGTAAAGATTTTTGGTGTTGCGCAGATTGGCAAGATCGGGCGCGGCAACGATCAGGATGTCGTCGGCGCTGATCAGCGTCTGCTTGGTCCAGCCGGTCCATTGGTGCGGCACGTCGAGGACGACGCAAGGCACGGTCGCGCGTAGCGAATCGAAGATCGACTCGAACGCGTCGGCGCCGAAATCATAGACGCGGTCGAGCGTCGCCGGGGCGGCGAGCAGGCTCAAATGATCGGTGCATTTCGCCAATAGCCGGTCGACGAACGCGGTGTCGATCCGATCCGGCGAAAACACCGCCTCGGCGATGCCTTGTGGCGGATCCTGATTGAAATCGAGGCCCGCGGTGCCGAACGCGAGATCGAGGTCGGTGACCACCGCGTCAAGCATGAGGTCGCGCGCGACCGAGAAGGCGATGTTGTGGGTGACGGTCGAGGCGCCGACGCCGCCCTTGGCGCCGACCACGGCGACGACCCGGCCCACGGGCTTGGCATCCGGCGAGGAGAACAATCCGGAGAGCGAGCGCACGACCTGAACGGCGCCGATGGGCGAGATCAAATAATCGCTGACCCCGCGCCGCACCAGCTCCCGATAAAGCGCGACGTCGTTCATCCGTCCGACGATGACGACGCGGGTGCCTGCATCGCAGAACTCAGCGAGCTGATCGAGACTGGAGAGAATGTCATCGCCCCGGCTCTCGGTCTCGAGCAGAATTACGTTCGGCGTCGGCGCGTTCTGATAGGCCTCGATCGCCGCTTTGAGGCCGCCCATCTGGATGCGCAGATGCGCCTTGGCCATCCGCCGGTCCTCGCCCGCGGCCTGGATCGCGGCGGCGGCCTCCACCGTCTCGCAGAAGGCCTGCACCGACACCCGCGGCACCGGAGCAATATGCTCTTCGCGGCCGGCGTTTTCGCTTGGGCCGCGCTCATCCTGAGCGGCTTGAGTGGCTGATCTCGTCATCGGG
>Ga0335081_10020984_pt1 | contig 10569 bp, 12 predicted proteins | sample Lox_Sample_35_FD_206713 | JGI IMG/M metagenome (GOLD analysis project Ga0335081, IMG submission 206713) | Soil microbial communities from Loxahatchee National Wildlife Refuge, Florida, United States - Lox_Sample_3.5 | ecosystem: Environmental > Terrestrial > Soil > Wetlands | place: USA... | reverse complement strand
TCGATCACGGCGCCCTGGGCTTGGAGGGGAGTTCCTCGCCGCCAGTTGAGGCGCAGGCTAAGCCGCCCGCTCCGCAACCCGCAGTCCCCGAACCCGCCGTTCACGAGGCGGCGGCGAGTGTTTCACCCCAGACGCCGCCAGCGGTTTCCGAAGCGGCCGCAGTCGCGGCAGCATCCGTGGGTCACTCCGCCGACGATCCCTTGTCGGACATGGTTTTTGACCTCGAGCAAACGCTGGACGACGGCTTTGGGGTTCCCGCCCCGGCATCCCCTGCGCCCGCCGCGCCGATGGCCAGCGCGCCGCCTCCAGTGGCAGAACCCCCGCTTCAGGCGCGAACGGTGACGGTCACAACGCCGCGCCCAGTTCCTCCCGAGCCGGCTGCCATGCCGGTGGTGCCGGCCGAGGCCGCGACCATCGTCAGCCAGCCGCTTTCCCATGGCAATCAAGAATCGGGTTCGGCGCTGGCCGACATCTTCGAAGAATTCAAAGAAGACATGGAAGCCGAAGGCGCCGCCGCAGACGAGCAGGATCCGGAAACGCATTACAACCTTGGGGTCGCATTCAAGGAGATGGGCTTACTCGATGAAGCCATCGGAGAACTGCAGAAGGTCTGCCACTTCGTCGAGCACGGACATCCCTTCCCCCACGTGCTGCAGGTCTACACCTGGCTGGCGGATTGCCTTTTGAACAAAGGTGCGCCCCAGGCCTCGATCAAGTGGTATCAGCGTGCCCTGCAACTCCCCGCCGTCGATGAGGAAACGCGCATGGCCGTGTACTATGAGATGGCAGCCGCTTATGAAGCGGCCGGCAACCGGAAGGCGGCGCTCGATAATTTCATGGAAGTCTATGCCAGTAATATCGACTACCGCGACGTAGCCGAGCGCATCAAAACCCTGAAAGCGTAAAATCCTCCAGGATGGATTCCGCGCCGCAGCACGGGAGCCCGAAGGACCGCCAGTCTTACCTCGATGCTCCGAACGGCTCGGCCCCAGTCCAGGCGGATAAAAAAAACAACGGCCCGGAGCTAGCATCGTTGTCCACTACCGGATTTCCGGCAACCCGCACTCCCGCCACGCCGCTGTGGCTCATGCGCCTGTGGGTGGTGATCCGGGTGGCGTTCTTCATCGAGCTGGGGATGATCCTGCTGGTGCTTCCCTGGACCCGCGGCTGGACTGAGAACAGCCTCCTGGTGGCTTACCCGGAGGTCCGCTTCTTCCTGCAGAAGTATTTCGTGCGCGGCCTGATCTCCGGCCTGGGCGTTATCGACATCGGCTTTGGCATCCTGGAAGCTGTGCGTTACAAAGAACCTCCTCGTAACCAGAAAATGTCCTGAGAAATCTAAACGACCATGAGCGAAGATGTTTCCAACCCTGAATTGCGTGCGGCGCCGCTAGCCTACGAAAACCGTCCTTTCCTCACCAGCCCCGACGGGCGCATCCTGCGCATCCTCTCCGAGTACGCGGAGCCACTCTCCCGCTTCCGCCGTGAGAAGATCCAGGACACTGTCGTGTTCTTCGGGTCAGCCCGCTTCCACAGCCGCTCGGATGCGGAGAAAGCGCTGCAACTGCTGGAGCAGCCGGGTTCGCGGACACCGGCTTCGCCCGAGGAACAGGAACGCGTCCACCATGCCCACAAGGCGATTGAGATGGCCCGCTATTACGAGGATGCCCGCCAACTCGCCCACATGCTGACCAAGTGGTCGATGGGAATCCAGTCCAAGCGGCACCGCTTCGTGGTCACTTCCGGCGGCGGGCCGGGAATCATGGAAGCCGCCAATCGCGGCGCCCGCGAGGCCGGCGGCAAGACCGTGGGACTCAATATCCGCCTGCCTTATGAGCAGATGCCGAATCCATACGTCACCCCTGCCCTGAACTTTGAGTTCCATTACTTCTTCATGCGTAAGTACTGGTTCGCCTATCTCTCGAAGGCACTGGTGATTTTTCCGGGAGGCTTTGGCACGCTCGACGAATTGTTCGAGATCCTTACCCTCGCCCAGACCGAAAAACTGGCCAAGAAGATCCTGGTGCTGATCTACGGAAAGCAGTACTGGGGCCGGGCGCTGAATATTGACGCGCTCATCGAAGCGGGTACGGTCTCCGCGGCCGATAAAGACCTTTACTGCATGGCCGACACTCCCGAAGAGGCCTTTGAGATCCTGCGTAGCGGCCTCACCCGCTACCACTTGCAGGAGCCACCCCCGCCGAGCGAACCTGCCACACCCGAAATCGCCGAGACGCGAGGGTGAGGGACTGAATCATTGGGCGATTGAGTCATTGAGTCATTTGGCCATTGATCCCGGTTTTCAATGGCTCAATGAATCAATGACCCAATGACTCAATCTTCTTGCTGAGTGCTGACCGCTGAGTGCTTCTCTACTACATCACCGACCGCAAACAATTCGCCGGGCGCGCGCCACGCCAACGCGAGCTGCTGCTGGCCAAAATCGGGGAAGCCGCGCGCGCGGGCGTGGATTACATTCAGCTCCGCGAAAAGGATCTGCCGGTTCGTGAACTGGAGGCGCTGGCACGCGAAGCAGTTGGCCTGGTTCGTGGAACGGGAAACGTGAAACGTGCAACCCGCCTTTTGATCAATTCCCGTTCCGACGTGGCTCTTGCCGCAGGCGCCGACGGGGTGCATCTTCCCTCAGACGACATCTCAGCTTCCGACGCGCGTGCCGTATGGTCGCCGCGACACGCCGTCATTGCTGTTTCCTGCCATACCGCCGACGAAGTCCGCCAGGCCGAAGCCCAGGGCGCCGACTTCGCCGTCTTCGGGCCGGTCTTCGAGAAGGTGGGGACGTCGTTGAGTGTGGGGCTGGAAGCTTTGCATGCTGCCTGTCTCGGTCCCTTGCCCGTGCTGGCGATCGGCGGCATCACGCCCGAGAACGCGCGCACCTGTATTGCGGCCGGCGCCGCCGGCATTGCCGCGATACGTTTGTTTCAGCAAGATAACGTGGCTACGCTGGTCGAACAACTCAACCAAATCTAATCTCGTGATTACAGCCTCTCGCGCCTCGGCAGCAGGGCCCGGAACGCCATGTTGATCAGCGCCAGCACAATCGCGCCCCAGAAGGCGGGCACGAAACCCTGCACCTTGAATCCCGTCAAAAATGCGGAAGCCACCATCAGCATCACCGCGTTGACCACAAACCAGAACAGCCCCAGCGTGAGGATGATAAAAGGAAAGGTCAGCACTTTCAGCAGAAAGCCCAGCGTGGCGTTCACCAGCCCGATCACCAGGGCCGCGATCAGCGCTGCGGTGAAGTTCCTGACGTAGAACCCCGGCACCACGTGGGCCACAATCATCAGCGCCACGGCACTCAGTATCCAGTGGAGGATCAGCCGCATAGGCCCGGTATCTTACATCTTTGGGCGGCTTCGAGGGCAGATAATTTAGTTCGCCGAAGCCGAGGCGCGGACGCTCCCCAGCGCGGCCAGCCCGCGAAGCTGCTGCGCCGCCGCGAATCCGCGGTACATATAGAACAGCGCCAGCGCGTGGAAGGCAACGCTCAGCCAGTCGCGTGTCAGAAACAGCAGGCCGGCGTCGGCTGCGTACAGCAGCATCCCGATCCCCAGGGCAAACTGATTGCACCGGCTCGACCACAGGCCGATGCCAAGGAACAGGCCCGCGATCATCACATCAATCACCAGCGCCGGCAGCGTGGCTGCCGCGCCGGCTTTGTGCGCCACCGAGTCCACTACCTGCGTGAAGCCGAGCCCGACCACGAAATGTATATGAGCGCCCGCGAACCCTGCCGCCGTGTTTACCAGCGACAACCCGGCTACCCAGTAGAACCAGCGCGCCCCCGATTTCAGCCGCATCAGCGAGGATAGCGGCACCTTGAGCATGATTTTCGGCCGCGCCGTCGCGGCGCTGTCTGCGCTCAATCCCGCCTGCCCGAATCCAGTCCCCATGACTCCTCTTCCGAACCGCACTCGAACTATGACTATGACAAGGAAGACGAGCTGCGGGAAGATCGCCAACGGCGCCTTCGCCAATCGAAGGGATTAGAACTCCGGGCCTTACGGTTTGCGCGAAAACGTAAACGTCTCCGTCATTTCCTTCCCGCTATCGGCGTAGAACCACTGTTGCGTCATGTGGTTCGCATCCTCGATGGTCAGAATCATGCGGTGCATGTGTCCAGCATCGGGCTTGGCCAGATTGGTGGCGTCGAGGAAATTGAAAGTGAATCGCTTGCCGTCGGGTGAAATCTCGGCCTGCATGCGCGGCTGATTGTGGGCGGAGCAGTAATGCGTCATTAACAAGCGGTCATTATCGGTGTGGAACATGGTGACCATGTTTTCGCCAGGATCAACTTCCATCAGCGCGGAGCCGTCACTTACGACTTGCAAAGTGACGGAAACGGGCTTGCCGCCGGCCGTCTTGCCCTCCCACGTACCCGCCAGTTTCTTGAGCTGGTCGAAATGGCTGGCAGGGGTCTCGGCAGCTGCGCGCAAGGCGCAGGTTGAGACAAGGAGCAACACCAGGCACGAACCAATGCGTTTCATAGGATTCCTCCGGGTCGCGGCATTGTAGCAGCACACGCCGCGCGAGTTATCATGCCCGCATGTGGAACCTGCTACAGAAAGCGCGCGTGCTCGACCTGACGCGCCTGTTACCAGGTGGCTACGCCACCATGCTGCTGGCGGACCTGGGCGCTGAGGTCATCAAGATAGAAGCGCCGGGGGTTGGCGATTGGACGCGCGAGCGGTCGCCCGTCTTCGGCGGCACCAACGCGCTGTTCGCGCAGATCAACCGCAACAAGAAAAGCCTGGTGCTTGACCTGAAGGCTAAGGAAGGCCGCGAGGTGCTGCTGCGGCTGGCGGAGCGGAGCGCGGCGCTGGTCGAGGGATTCCGGCCGGGCGTGGCGGCGCGGCTCGGCATCGATTACGGCGCGGTACGCAAGCGCAGCCCGCGGGTCGTCTATTGCTCGCTGAGCGGCTACGGCCAGACCGGTCCTAACCGCGACCGCCCCGGACACGACCTTAATTATGTCGGCGAGGCGGGGCTGCTGGGAGTCGCGGCCGGCGAAGAGCCGCGCGTACCGCCGCTGCCGTTTTCAGACCTGGCCGGCGCCATCTTTACCGCGCTCACCGTTGCCGCAGGGATGAAGGGCGCGGCCGAGACCGGCGTGGGTGCGTACATCGACCTCGGGATGTCCGACACCGTCGTCTCGCTGCTCACCCCGCATTTCGCGCAGATGTTCCAGGCAGGCAGGCCGCCGTCGCTGGCCGACGCCTATCTGCTGGGCGGACATCCTTCTTATACGGTGTACCGCGCCGCTGACGGCAAGCACTTGACCATCGGCGCTCTCGAGCCAAAATTCTGGGAGTCGATGTGCAAGGCGTTGGGGCATTCCCAGTACACCGACAAGCAGCACGACCTCGGGATGCGCGAGAAAATCCTGGCGGACTTTCGGGCGGTGTTTGCCACCCGGGCGCGCGATGAGTGGGTTAAGGCACTGGCTGCGGCCGACGTACCAGTTGGCGCAGTGAGGACGCTGGCCGACGTCGAGCAGGGCGACCAGGCAGAAGCCCGCGGCTTGTTCCACCAGCGCGCCCACGGCATGAAAGAGGTCGCATTCCCGGCCGAGATCCACGGCGCTCACGAATTGGAGGACCGCCCCGCACCACGACTGGGCGAGCACACCGACGAGGTGCTCGGGTTAGCAGGCTATTCGGCCTCTGAGGTTGCCGACCTGCGAAGGCGAGGACTGGTGGGCTGATGCAAGGATCGCCTTTGGGCTGAGCGACGGGGTCGTGCCCGGACGGTCGGGGCGGCCGTCCCACGTAAGCATCGAAGGTATCAGTCTCGGGTAAAATGCATGGCGATATGACGACCGAACCTTCCAATGGCGGCAGCCACAAACGATGTGAGGTCTACGTCACGCTGGCCGGGCTGCCGTTGCGAATCGAGCTGGAGTGGCCGTTCCGGCGTTCTGGCTCGGGGGCGGATTTCTACGTCCTGCGCGGAGACCTGCACCTGGAATCGGGCGAGGGGCTGCACTGCCTGGTGGCGTTGCAGATGACGCAGACGGTAAAGGAAGTGCTGCCTTCGCTCGAGCCCGCGGACGTGGAAGCCCCGGCCATCAATATTCTGCGCAAGGAAGTCGACCGTAAGCAGCTCGAATTTGTGAAGTCGCCGAAGCGGGTGCCGGTGCCGTTTTCGGCGCGGCATTTCAGCTTTAAGCGCCGCGAGTGGGCCTTCGCCAAAGCCACAGACGAGCAGGTGGAGGAGCTCGTACGGCGTAAGATCTATTGGAACAGCAAGCTGGGCGCCGAGCGGGTATGGGTCGCCGATCCCATTGACGCGCAGTACATGAGCAGCCCGCCGTCACGCCTGGTCGAAGCAGCGTCGCGCATAGGAGCGTGGTTACATCTGGAAGGCGAATACGCGACCGCCAGGCCCGAACTGCTGGCCGGTGGGCCGAAGATCGAGGCCGAGATGCAGACCGCGCTCGCGGCTCTCGAAAAGAAACACGCGTTCGAGAGAGGCTAGGATGTGTGTCTCAACTCTGTCTTACAAGTGAAGGAGGACTGGAAAATGACACGACGTTTGCTGCAAGAACCAGTTGCGCAGTCCAGAAAGAGCGCTTTGCTCTGTTTCATCGTTTCCGTGCTCGTGGCGCTGTTTGCTCTGCCGGCCTGGGCCGCCGACGTTCAAAAGGACGACGAGACCATCAAGAACGCTACCACCGTGCTGCGGGAAGCGCTCGAGGAAGCAAAAATCCCGACTAACTTACTGGACCAGGCCAAGTGCGTGATCGTGCTGCCCAACGTGAAGAAGTTCGGATTCGGCGTTGGCGGAAGCGGCGGCCGCGGCCCGATGACGTGCCGCTCCGGCAAGCAGTTCGAGGGTAAGTGGTCGGCGCCGGCCATGTACAGCATCGGCGGCGCCAGCGTGGGCCTGCAGGTCGGCGGCTCTTCCACGGATTTCATTCTCCTGGTCATGGGCAAGAAAGGCGTGGACGCCATACTGCAGGACAAGACCAAGCTGGGCACGGATGCCACGGCTGCGGCTGGCCCCAGCGGCGCTACCACCGCATCAACTTCGGTGGGCGGAGCCGATGTGTTGACTTATGCCAAGGCGAAAGGGCTGTTCGCTGGCGTGTCGCTGGACGGAGCCACGCTGCACCAGGATGGTGACGCCAACCAGCGGCTCTATGGCAAATCCATCAGCGGGCGGGAGATTCTGCGCGACAATGCAGTGAAGACGCCGCCCGCAGGCGAGCCTTTGATTACGTTGCTCGATAGCAAGCTCCCCAAGCGGAGTTCGAAGCCTTAAGTCCGCTTGCGGCAAAGATAGGTAAGAGCCTGGCTGCGCAGTCCCGCTCGCGTGAAGGTGCCAGCGGCGACTATTCGCGGCCGAGGGAGGATTATGCGCCTCCGGAGGCGCTGATCCTCTTTTTCTCACCGACAAGTTGCAGCAGAACGGCACCGGCCCGCTCTGCCTCCAGGGTCTCGAACTGCTTGTCGAGTTCGATGACGATCGCCTTGGGGGCAAGCGCGGCCAGGTAGGCAGCAAGGCTCGGCCCCTCAAACCCGACACGAGGAGTGTTCGGCCCCAGCACTACCACGTCGGTGTTTCCCACTTGCAGAAGAATCCTGGCTTCCTTGGCGAGAGTTGTTGAAAGCACTTCGTAACCGTGCGCGGTCAAGACACTTCGCACGAAGGCGCAGAGGTCGGACGATTGATCGAGAAACAGGACGCGCGCCTGCGGCGACGCCGGCTTCGCGATCTGCGGTGTCTGCTTGCGGTAAGACACCACCGCCTCCTGCTCCGAAGCAAAGACGTGGAAGAGCATCGAGAGCCGCGTCATCTGCAGCAAGCTGGTAATGAAGGGAGGCGGGCAAGCCAGTGCCAGGTCGCCTCCGGATTTCCGCACCCGCATCAGCAAACGGACCATCATGCCCAATCCGCTGCTGTCCACGCGCGGAACGGCGGCCACTTCCAGAATCAGATGCCTGGTTCCTTCGTCCAGTTCGGAGATGATTTTCTGCTCCAAGTGCTCGGCCTCGGCTCCCGAGACGATCGGACCTTCGCACTGGAGTATGGCTACGTCCCCTGCCCGGCGTAGTTGCACCTTGAGCCGCATTTCTCGTCCTTTCGTAGAGACGGCGCCCAGAACCTGCGGTCAGGCAGTCACGCCGCCAACCCAGATTACACTTCTCGGGAATACGATGCCGCAACAACTGTCAGCCGGAAGGGGAGTGCTGGCAATGGCATACGTTAGCCACTACTGTCGGGAATGCATCGCAGGGAGGATCACAGGCTGACGGACGGCAGCTCGTGGCAATATTGGCGGATCGCCAATCGTTCGGCTTCGCTCAGGGAGACAAACTCCACGCCGTGTTGGAAGCCGCACTCGTACCGGACCACACCTTTCAAATGCAATTCGCTTGCGTGGGGCATCACAAACTGCACCCTGACCATGCTTCCCACCGGGACTGGCTCCCGCAGCAACGCACCCAGTCCGCCCTCGGCAATCTGGTTGCAATAACCTTCGACGTCACGCTCGTGGACACTGATTGTGATCGGCAGATTGGTCAGGTATCGCAAGAACTGGCGGCGCCCGGTCGCCCATACTGCCACCCTTCCGGTACCGTTACAACGCGGGCAGCTATCGCCGGACTTCTTTCCGCTTCCGCCACAATCCGCGCACCAGAAATAAAGCTTTGGCGGGGAGGCCATACTTGCCACCTCCAGCCCTGAATGCTACACCTGCGCCGAAACGCCGCAACAAAATTTTGCGGCTCCTTAGACTTCGGAAAAAGACGAGCCTTCGCGGTGAGCGTCGTTGAGCGGAAATAAGGGGATTGCCGAATCGCAACGGACGGATCCCCTGTTTGGGGGGATCCGTCCTTGTCCGTCAAGCTCTATCGCGAACGTCCTGCTCACCTGCTCCCATCGGTTTGCCGCGCCTCCGACCTACTGCGGGGGCGTCAGGTTGTCGACTTGAATCGCCGTGATCCCCACCGAGGAGGAACGGACAAAGCAACCGGGACAGTTGTTGCTCGTGGTGTAGTTGCAAACCATGGAAACCAAGCTTGGCGAGTCAAGCGAGACATAGCCTTGCAGTGGAATTGCCGTCAACATATCTGCTGCTTGCCCTGCCTGAACGTTTACTTCGGACGAATCAAGGGTGCCGGCAGGGCTTTGCAGTGTACACAGGAGGTCTTGTGTGGAGGTGCTGGGAACGGAGGGAGGGGAAGGGAAGTCTACGCCTAGTTTCCCAAACACTAGGAAATTGCCGGCGGGAAGGCTCAACGAGCCAAGGGTAATCTCCTGGTTTAGCCACAGAATGGGCCCATTTTGGCTATTGGTGACGAAGGCGCTGCTTGCCCCTGATGGTCCCTGTGGTCCGGTTGGTCCAGTTGGACCAGACGGTCCTGCTGGTCCGGCCGCGCCTGCTGGTCCCGCGGGTCCTTGAGCACCGGTCGCACCCGCGTTACCCATCGGTCCCTGTGGACCAGTAAGACCCATTGGCCCCTGCGGACCTTGTGGACCCTGCGGACCCATGGGTCCGACTGAACCCACGCCATAGGCCACATCAAAGCCGGCTGTGCCCAACATTGTGTTGTTGCGAACGATTAAGTGGTAGGTCCCTACCGCAAGCGACCCTGGCAGTTTGGCGGTGAATGCGGTATCGGAACAGGAAGTCACGGTCAGCGCAGTTCCTGCAAGCGTGACCCTGGGAACAGCGTTGCGGTGGCAGAAGCCGGTCCCGTCGACGATGATCTGGTTCGGATTCGTCAGATAGTTGATGGATGCACTCTTGATGGTCACCGGCTCCTGGGCGTAGCTCGCCGAAACCAAAGCGAGCCAGATGCAAACAGCGAGTAGCGTTTTGTTCACGTCCTTCGTTCTCCTTGTCGGCGATTAGCTAGCCGAGAGCGCACCAAGAGAAACTTCCCGTCTGGACTTTTGGCCGCCAATCGCAAGCTCAACGATCGCGTGTACCACCCTCCGACCTGCGTTCAGTTCTTTCCCCTGCACGTATGCGACTAGAACAAGTAAATCTGCGGTCCGCGTGCTTGTCCGCAAGCCGGGGGATATTCCTAGCGTGGCCAGCGGCGTGTGCTCCTTGGGGATACGTCAGGGATACGTCCCAAGCATTAGAGTCAGAGTATCCACTGTCAGCCAGTCAAACCAGATGCCCGAAGTGCCGCTCCATCTTTGCGTGGAAAGGCAATTAAGGCTCCACGGCCGAGCGATGGCTGGCATCTCCCTTGCGGACAGCGTTAGAGCTAGTGACAAAAAGTCCCACGACAAAAAACGGCAAGCGGCTCGACCCACCCGATACCGCAACCCAGCGCTGCCGGACGAAGCGTCGCCACGCTGAGTTACATTCCGGCGGTTTTTATTTTGGTGGAACACGCAGTATGAATTCGGCACGGTCGGAGAAGGGCGCCGGAGCCGGCAACATCAGCAGGCCGCGCCCGAAACAACTCTTCAGCCGCACCATACGCGCGCGGCGCCAGACTCCATTGGCAGCCTGCACTTCGACCGTCTCTCCCGAATGCTCGCGCAGCAGCGCAGCCAGTTGCGAACGCTGCGCTTCATCCCGCT
>Ga0335081_10020983_pt1 | contig 10569 bp, 11 predicted proteins | sample Lox_Sample_35_FD_206713 | JGI IMG/M metagenome (GOLD analysis project Ga0335081, IMG submission 206713) | Soil microbial communities from Loxahatchee National Wildlife Refuge, Florida, United States - Lox_Sample_3.5 | ecosystem: Environmental > Terrestrial > Soil > Wetlands | place: USA... | reverse complement strand
AACTAGAAGCTAGGAGCGAATGAGCCCCGCGCCGAAATCCCGAGCGAAGCGAGGGAACTCGGAAATGAAGTCGTAAGGAGCGAATGAGCAAAGTTGAGGCGTTTGCGGGGCGTATGAGCCCCGCGCCGAAATCCCGAGCGAAGCGAGGGAACTCGGAAATGAAGTCGTAAGGAGCGAATGAGCAAAGAAGACGCGATTGAGGTCATGGCAACGGTACTTGAACCTTTGCCGAATGCGATGTTTCGGGTGGAGTTGGAGAACAAGCACCAAGTGCTCGCCCATGTTTCCGGCAAGATGCGCAAGAATTTCATCCGCATTCTTCCTGGAGACAAAGTGGCCGTGGAACTTTCACCGTATGACCTGAACCGCGGACGAATTGTTTACAGATATAAATAAGCTGCTAGCCCTTAGCTTGAACACGAAAAGACTAAGAGCTAGAAGCCAGGAGCTGGAAGCTGAGTTATGAAAGTCAGAGCATCAGTAAAGAAGATTTGTGATAAGTGCAAGATCATCCACCGCAAAGGCGTGGTGCGGGTGATCTGTGAAAATACCAAGCACAAACAGCGTCAAGGATAGTAGAGGAGAACCATGGCACGTATTGCAGGCGTCGACCTTCCGCGTAACAAGCGGGTGAATATCGCGCTCACTTATATTTACGGTATCGGCAATCCGCGCGCGGCGCGTATTCTCGACCAGGCTACCGTCGATCCGATGAAGAAGGTCCAGGACCTAGGCGAGGACGAGGTCAATCGCATTCGTCAGGTGATTGAAGGCGAGGGCATGGTCGAAGGCGATCTGCGCAAAGATGTGCAGATGAATATCAAGCGCCTGATCGAAATCGGCTCGTATCGCGGCTATCGGCATCGTCGCAATTTGCCGGTCCGCGGACAGCGCACGCATACCAATGCCCGCACCCGCAAGGGTCCGCGCAAAGGCACGGTCGCACAGAAGAAGAAAGCGACAGCTAAAACATAGTAGCGAGTAGCTGGTAGTTAGTAGCTAGTAAAGCCTGACTGCCTAGCTACTAGCTACCAGCTACTAGGAACTGACTTTATGGCAAAACCGGCAGCAGCAACGGGCGGCGCGGCCGCACCGGAGAAAAAAGGCAAAAAGAAGACGTTCAAGAAGAAGGAGCGCAAGCACGTCGCTTTTGGCATCGCGCACATTCAGGCGTCTTTTAACAACACGATCGTCACTATCACCGATCCGACGGGGAACGTGCTTTCCTGGAAGAGTTCAGGATCGCTCGGCTTCCGCGGATCGCGTAAGGGCACGCCGTTTGCCGCGCAGCAGGCGGCGATGAACGCTGCCAACATGGCGCGCGACCATGGTGTCAGGAGCGTCGAAGTGAGGGTAAGCGGGCCTGGTTCCGGTCGCGAATCGGCGATCCGCGCTCTGTCGGCCGCGGGCATTGAAGTTCGGAATATCAAGGACTCGACTCCGATTCCGCACAACGGCTGCCGTCCGCCAAAGCGGCGTAGAGTATAAGAAGCATCGTAGGTCGCCAGTCGTGGGCCGTAGCAAAAACAAAGCGACTTAGGACCTAGAGCCTACGACCTATAGCGGTTTTAACCGTCCGGGATGAAGGGTGAAGCCAAACCTGTAAACCGGTCATCCAAAAGGAGAACAACTTGGCACGTTACACCGATCCTGTCTGTCGTCTCTGCCGCCGCGAGGGCATTAAGCTTTTCCTCAAAGGCACCAAATGCTTCAGCGATAAGTGTCCCATCGAGAAGCGCAACTTTGCTCCCGGCCAGCATGGCAAGGACCGCAAAGCCAAAGTTGTGGGCTATGGTCTGCAACTGCGCGAAAAGCAGAAAACCAAGCGTATCTATTTCACTCAGGAAAGCCAGTTCCGCAACTACTTTGAAAAGGCAGCGCGGACCAAGGGCGTCACGGGCGAAATGCTGCTGCAACAGCTCGAGCGCCGCCTCGACAATGTAGTCTTACGGCTGGGATTTGCTATCTCCCGCCGCCAGGCCCGCCAGCTGGTTCGCCACGGACACGTCCACGTCGACGGCCGCAAGGTGAACATTCCTTCGTATGAGGTGAGTGTCGGGGAGGAAATCACGGTGCGCGAGAGCAGCCGCAAGCTGCCCATTCTCGAGCAGGCGAAGGATTTTTCCAGCCATCAACCGGTTCCGACATGGCTGGAAATTGATCGTGATAATTTCAAGGGCAAGATTCTGTCCTTGCCCAAGCGTGAAGAGATCCAGCTCCCGGTCAACGAGCAATTGATCGTGGAACTGTACAGCAAATAAGTTTTGCCGTTGGTCGTTCGTCCTTGGTCGTTGGCCAGTTCAACAGCTAACGACGAACGACGAGTTTGGTCCACATTCGCACCAGATCAGCCTTGTCTGGCGCTTGACCTGAACTTGGACCAGTTCAGGGAGCCAGCAATGAGCCACATGGTCGAAGGAGAGAAACACAATGCTTTGGAAAGGTTTTCAAAAACCGAAACGCTTAGCTGTCGATACTTCAACTCTTACCGATAAGTACGGAATCTTCTGGGCGCAGCCGTTTGAACGCGGCTTCGGTACCACCATCGGCAACGCGCTTCGCCGCGTGCTGCTGAGCTCGATTGAAGGCGCCGCCGTAACCGCGGTCAAGATCGAAGGTGTGCTGCACGAGTTCCAGTCCATTCCTGGCGTGGTTGAAGACGCGACCGACATCATCCTGAACCTCAAGCAGATTCCGTTCAAGCTCGCAGGCGATGCTCCCAAGGCAATCTATCTGCGCTCAGATCAGCCGGGAGTCGTGACTTCCGGCATGATCGAAGCCGACGCTGATGTCGAGGTGTTGGATAAAGATGTTTACATCGCCACCATTAGCGAAGGCGGCAAGCTCGACATGGAAATGCGCCTCAAGCGCGGCCGCGGCTACGTTTCCGCCGACAAGAATTTTGAAGATGATCTCGGCATCGGTTTCATTCCGATTGATTCCGTGCATTCCCCGGTGCGCAAGTGCAACTACACCGTGGAAGCCGCGCGTCTCGGGCAGATCACCGATTACGACAAGCTCACTCTCGAAGTGTGGACCAACGGCTCCATCACGCCGGCTGATTCCATCGGCCTGGCAGCCAAGCTGTTGAAAGACCACATGAACATCTTCATCAACTTCGAAGAAGATATCGAGACCACGGCAGCCGCCGAAGAGCGCAAGCCGGAAATCCGCAACGAGAACTTGAACCGGTCAGTCGAAGAGTTGGAACTTTCCGTGCGCAGCTACAACTGCCTGAAGAACGCCAACATTCAGACTATCGGCGAGCTCGTGCAGAAGACTGAAGCCGAAATGCTTAAGACCAAGAATTTCGGCCGCAAGTCGCTGAACGAGATTAAAGAAATTCTGTCGACCATGGGCCTGAGCCTGGGAATGAAGATCGACGAGCAGGGCAATGCGGTGCCCGGCCCGACTTCGAATCAGATTCTCCCGGCGTCAGCTTATGGAGATAACGATCTGTAAGAACAGGAGTCGGTAGTCGGGAGTCAGTTCCCGACGACGACTCTGGTTTAGATTTCATTTAAAGCAGTCAGTTGTCACTATCAGGCCCAGCCCACGCGGCTGACTCCTGACCACTGACCCCTGACTCCTGAGGTCTTAGACATGCGTCACAAAGTTGCAGGATGGAAACTCGGACGTACCACGTCGCATCGGCGCTCGCTGCTGCGCAACCTGGTCACATCGCTCATCGTGGAAGAGCGGATTGAAACCACGGTGCCTAAGGCGAAAGCCATGCGCCCGCTTGTCGAGAAGATGATTACTCTTGGCAAGCGCGGCGATTTGCCTGCGCGCCGCCAGGCTCATGCCTATTTGATGACCGATGCCGCCGTGGATAAGCTTTTCGACACGATCGGGCCACGTTTTGGCGACCGCAATGGCGGCTACCTGCGCATCGTCCGGACTGGCTGGCAGAAGGGCGACGGTGCGGACAAAGCCTTCATCGAGCTGCTCGGCAGTGAAAAGGTTCTCGATGCCAAGCGGCAGAAGCGCGCCGAAACCCGGGCCAAGCGTGCCGCGGAAGCCAAGAAGGCGATGGAAGAAGCCGAAGCGCAGCAGGGCGGCGCCGAGGAAGGCGGCGAAGAGAAAAAGTAGCCTACTCACTTCAGTCCATTTTAGCCCCGCCGCGAGGCGGGGCTTTTCTTGTACCACTCGCCCCCGTACACTGCGATCCTGGTCACTAAGGTAATCTTTCCCTTCCTTGCCTACGCGCTAAACTTTCTGCAGGATGGAGGCTGACCGCACACAAATCTGGATCGCTGCCGGAGCAGGCATCCTGCTGCTGGTGATCTTCTTCGGCTATCTGATCTGGCTGAATAACCAGGGCCCTGTCTTGTCGCGTTCCGATGATCGCGATCCGCTATCTGGCACGCCCAACTCCATCTCGCTCAATCCCCTGCGCGACCGAACGTCGGAGCGGGTTGCTGCCCAATATCTCGATGCGATGCGAGATGGCCAGTGCAAGGAGCAGCTCACGGCTTGGGAAAAGGACTATCGTAGAAAATACGCTCGTTTCATCTGCGACTCGGAAGCTCAGCACCCGCTGCTTTCCTGGAAGCTGGTGGACTGGGAGGACGCTCCGCCATTGCGGATTCTGCACTATCGAGGCAAACGCCGCACCACGGCCAGCCAGCCCGCCACTTACAAAGAATTGTTCTCGGTCACGCTGGAAGACAAAAGCGGGACCTGGGAAGTCACCAAGTACGACGCCATGTACTGAACTCTCCTTTGCATTTCCTGGCAACGGCTGTGATACAAGAGTCGAATGGCGCAAGCTTCGAGCTATTCCTCGGCTGAGTCCTCTCGCAATCTCTACGCCTTCGGCGCCACCTCGTTGCTTAACGACACGGCTACCGAAATGGCCTATTGGGTACTGCCCGTTTTCCTGGCGTCCATCGGCGCCGGGCCCGCACAACTGGGAGTTATCGAGGGCATTGCCGAGAGCGTAGCCTCCTTCGCCAAGCTTTTTTCCGGATACCTCGCCGACCGCGTGCGCCGCCGCAAGCCGGTGGTGGTCAGCGGTTACTTCGTAGCCAACGCGGTCAAGCCGATGCTCGCGCTTGCGACCTCCTGGATCCACGTCCTCGCCATCCGTTTCGCAGACCGTTTCTCCAAAGGAATTCGCGGGACAACCCGGGACGTTATGCTGGCGGATTCGGTGCACCCCTCTCGACTCGGCTCTGCCTTCGGTTTGCTGCAAGCCATGGACTCTGCCGGCGCGATCGCAGGACCGTTGCTGGCTCTCCTGCTGCTGCCGCATTATGGCTTGCGTGGGATCTTTTGGTTTGCCGGCATTCCCGGCGCCTTGTGTGTCCTCATGGCTCTCATCGGCATACGGGAGGTGAAGGCCGCCAGGGAGCGCCGTGACCAGGCGACTCCCGGTGGTGAAAAAGGACACGGCAACAATTTGGAAAGAACATCATCGTGGCTGCCTCATCTCCCCGCGCGATTTTATTTCGTGCTGGCGGTGGTCACACTATTTTCTTTGGGAAATTCCAGCGACATGTTTCTGGTTTTGCGGGCGCAGAACATCGGCATTCGCGCTGTTCATGCGCCTCTGCTGGGCCTGGTTTTCAACATTACCTTCACCGTATTTTCCTGGCCGGCGGGGCATCTCAGCGACCGCTTCTCACGGTCGGCAATCGCGGCGGCAGGTTACCTGGTTTTCGCAGTCGTTTATTTTGTGTTTGGAGCCGCGCCATCAGCTCTGGCGATCTGGCTGGCAATGGCTTTCTACGGCCTCTTCTATGCGCTAACGAATCCTGTGCTCAAGGCTTTGGTGGCGGAGGTCGTCTCACCTGAGCTGCGTGGGCGCGCCCTCGGCCTGTATTTCTTTGTCAGCAGCGTAGCCATCCTGCTGGCGAGCATGATTACTGGGGAACTCTGGAAGCTCTACGGCCCTGCCGTCCCGTTCTACGTTTCTTCGGGCATTGCGGCTGTGTCGGCTGGAATGTTACTTGTCTCGCGCGGGGCACGGGCTGGTGCAACTCGAAACGCCTGAAGGGTATGAATTCAAATCAACTAGCGTTGCGAGGCGAGGAACTGCGCCCGTGGGAACGGATCCGCCAGTAGTAGAAGATGGCAATCTGTGCCACCAGGGCAGCCGTGCTATCCAGCACCACGTCGCTGAAAACTCCAGTACGAGTAGGGATGAAGCTCTGGTGCCACTCGTCCATGCTGGCGACGAACGCTGACATGAACCAGGCCATGCCGGCCCATCGCCAAGCCCACTGCGGCGGCAGCCGCAGCGTGGCCTTCCATGCTCGAAAAAGCAAAACACTCAGAGTGAAATAGCCGACGAAGTGTCCCGCCTTGCGAATGACGTGGTGCCAGAACTTGAACTGCTCCCGGTCCATGCCGAACAGAAAGTGGAAAAGCGGATACAGATATCGCCCAGTGTAGTCCGACGAAAGATACGCCGTCGATTCAATGGCAATCACAACTAGCCAGAGACCCGCTGCAATCCAGACTTTAACGATGTGTTTTTGTTCAGGAGTCAAAGGCGAACGTGGCCTGCGAGTTCGGACCAGATCTGCTGTTTCAAGTGTCGGATTACTCAACGGCGTAGTTGGGCGCCTCTCTCGTAATCATGACGTCGTGTACGTGACTCTCGCGCAGCCCTGCGCCGCTGATGCGTACAAATCGGGTCTTTTGCAGCAGCTCCGGAATCGTCCCACAGCCGCAGTAACCCATGCCCGATTTCAGGCCGCCGACCATCTGGTGCACGATCATAGCGACCGAGCCACGATAAGGCACGCGCCCCTCAATTCCCTCGGGTACCAGTTTGGCCAGACGATTCGAATCTTCACCCATCACAGGCATAGCTGTCGAGGCATCGCCATCGGTGTTTTGGAAATAACGTTCCGCCCCTGCCTGGCCTGCTCCCATTGCGCCCAGTGAGCCCATGCCGCGATAAGACTTGAATGTCCTGCCTTGATAAAGAATCAATTCGCCCGGACTCTCGTCGGTCCCGGCGAACAGCGACCCGATCATCACCGCTGCTGCTCCCGCTGCCAGAGCTTTCGTGATGTCGCCGGAATACTTGATTCCGCCATCGGCAATCACCGGCACATGGGCATCTTTTGTCGCGCGAAATGCTTCTGCAATGGCTGTAATCTGCGGCACACCTGCACCCGTCACCACACGCGTCGTGCAAATCGAGCCTGGACCGATGCCGACCTTCACCGCGTCCGCGCCCGCCCGAACCAATTCACAGGCCCCGTCGAAGGTCGCCACATTCCCGACGATCAAATCGAATTCTGGCAGCTTGGACTTCGCCGCCTTCACCGCGTCCAGCACTCGTGTCGAATGACCGTGCGCGCTGTCGATCGCCAGAGCATCGACCTTAGCTTTAGCCATCTCCTGCGCGCGCTCCAGGAAGTCGCCGGTGGCCCCGATCGCCGCGCCTACCCGCAATCTTCCGTGCGAATCCTTCGCCGCATTGGGATATTTCAGTTTCTTCTGGATATCCTTGACCGTGATCAGGCCCTTGAGATTGTACTGATCGTCCACGACTAACAGCTTCTCAACCCGATGTTCGTGCAGAATTTTTTCCGCATCTTCTAACGTTGTTCCCACCGGCACGGTAATCAGGTTCTCCTTCGTCATTACCTTGCTGATAGGAATGTCGAACCTGGTTTCGAAACGCAGGTCACGGTTGGTAAGGATGCCGACCAGCTTCCCGTTTTTCGTGATCGGCACGCCGGAAATCTTGTACTGACGCATCACATCGAGTGCATCCGATACCTTAGCCTCGGGAGACATGGTGATCGGATCGACAATCATGCCGCTCTCCGAACGCTTTACCTTGTCTACCTCATTGGCCTGCTGCTCGATCGAAAGATTGCGATGGATGATACCGATGCCCCCTTGCTGGGCCAGACCGATAGCCATGTGCGATTCCGTAACCGTGTCCATGGCCGCGCTGATGATGGGAATGTTCAGCCGAATATTGCGGGTCAATTGGGTTTGCGTGTTAGCTGCCGCCGGAACTACGTCAGAGCGGGCAGGCAGCAGCAACACGTCATCAAAGGTAAGAGCTTCCGGAACCGGAAAATGAATCATTGTAATCTCAGCCGCGAAAGGATGAAATCTATTCTAGAGACGCAAACCGGAATGGGCAAATGCCCCGGAGGGAACTCAGCAGCCACGGAAGGAAGGCGTGAAAAATTGAGAAGAAGCCTGGGGCCTAACCGTCCCGCACGAGGGGGTTGGCGGGATGGAGAGGCCCCATCCTTTGGGGAAGCGATTTTGACTCTGGAAGTGAGAATTTCGTCCCACAACTCGCCTTTTGTTACGAAATCCGGACAAGTGCTTCGGCCCGATGTCGAAATAGTTGAAAACACGCGTGCTATTCACCGGTACAGAGTCTGGTTCGAGGAACACGCTGCGATCCGCGTGTCACGAAATGCGGAAAAATCGGTTTCGATGACGTCTTTGATGAATGTGGAAATCTCACACTGCCCAATCGGTATCCAATAGCTAGCGACGAGTGTCTGGAAGTAAATCGGCCCTACACCGTAATGACCTTAGTCATCTGGTCAGAGGTGACGCGGGTTCCTACACTAAGTTTTATAGCGATTTCGGGGAAGTCGCTAAGTTGCTGATCTTTCAGCTCTTCCATCGATAAGCATCGGGTTGGGGTAGACCGATGTGAGCCAGCACGCGGTATGCGAATTCGCGTGCCATGACATCCAAGTTGTTCGGGTGGTTGTAGAAAGTCGGGATCAAGGGGTAGATCGTGACCCCGGCGTCGGCAGCCCGGTACATATTGCGAATGTGGATCTTATTGAGAGGCGTTTCGCGGACGCAGAGAACGACGGGGCGCTTTTCTTTTAGACAAACGTCAGCAGCCCGCTCAATCAGGTGGGAGGCAATGCCATTGGCGATGCGCGCCAGGGTGCCGACGCTACACGGGATGACCACCATCGCGTCGGTGGGGTAGGAGCCGCTGGCGATGTTGGCACCGATGTCGGTATTGGACTGGGTCTGGATTTTGCGCGAGGACTTGCCGGTGATTTGTTGAACGAGTTTGTTCCGGCCGCGAAGGCCAAGCTCTTCGGCGATGACTCGAAGTGCGCTGTCGGACGCGACGAAGTTTATGGTGCGGATCCGCGGGTCACGCTCCGCGGCCAGCAAAAAGTGCCGCAGGAATAGCGCACCGCTGGCGCCAGTCGTCGCGACCGTCAGATTTTGCGGGGGCTGATTCGGCAAGGGCTCCTCAATAAGGACTCCTGAGGATAGGGAGGCCAGGGCAGGCAAGTCAAGGAGCGAAGCAGTAGTCGTCGGGTCGAACGACTGGCGGCAAATACTAAATGGCGACCACCAGCACTCTCGGATCACGCCGCAACGCTGCGCAACTGCGCGCGTTAGCCGGTGTCGAGCGCGAGTTGCGCGCCACCGATGCCAGCAGCCGCCGCAAGTATCTGCAGGACTTCAGCCATGCCTTCCGCTCATACGAAACGGTCATCTCGGCTGAACAACTGTCGAATACCATCCATTCGTCAGACTTGGTCCTGGTCGGGGACTATCATGCACTAGCCGCGTCGCAGCGGTTTGCAGGAGAGCTGTTGGAGAAGCGGGCTCAGCCCGGCGACCGCCCCGTTGTTCTCGGGGTGGAGACCATCTTCGCCCATCAACAGCATATCCTCGAAGAATGGTGGCGGCGCGAAATTGACGAAGGCGAGCTGCGGGAACGCATCCGTTTCGATACCGACTGGGGCTACGATTGGCAGCCTTTCTACCAGTTGCTGGTAACCGCCCGCGAGCACGCTGAAGCCATTTATGGGCTCGACTGCATGCCTCGCGAGGACCTGCGAAAAATCGGCGCTCGCGACCGTCATGCGGTAGATAAGCTCGCGGAAATCCGCGATCGTCATCCGAAAGCGGTGATCCTCGTCCTATTTGGCGAATCTCACCTTGCCCCTGATCACCTTCCACGATTGCTGCGTCAACGCATGCCGAAGCAGCGTGTGCTCACTGTCTTGCAAAATGTCGACCCACTCTACTGGCAAGCCACCGCCGAGCGGCAGGACCGCGTGGAAGCCGTGCGCGTGAATCGTAATGTGGTTTGTGTTTTCAATGCGACACCGCTCGAAAAGTACGAAAGCTATCGCCTTTATCTTTCGCGTTGCCAGGCGGACGCCGGCCATCCCGACCTGGTGCCTACTATCTACAACCTGATCGACAGCCTGCTGTGCTTCCTGGACATCAATCAATACTCATCGCACAATTCGACCCAGCCGAAGTTCCTGATCGACCTGCTGCCCGAAGTCTACGGGGAAAACTCCGCCGGACGGCTGCGGCAACTGCTTCTGCGCAAAGCCGGTGAGACCCGCAAGTTGGAAGGGATGCTGCAGCGGGTGGAGGCTCAAGGCACGGTGTACTTGCCCTCCGTCAACGCCTTCTATGTTCAGGAATTTCAAATGATGTACGCCGCGGAAGAGACCGCACGCTTTCTCCACCACGCCTGCCGGGGATTGCCCCTGCGTAATGGCAAACGGGCAGCGCTGGGCGAGCCTCGCGACCGCTTCTACGCCCGAACCGTGGAGCATGCGCTGGCATATTTCGGAT
>Ga0335081_10020982_pt1 | contig 10569 bp, 8 predicted proteins | sample Lox_Sample_35_FD_206713 | JGI IMG/M metagenome (GOLD analysis project Ga0335081, IMG submission 206713) | Soil microbial communities from Loxahatchee National Wildlife Refuge, Florida, United States - Lox_Sample_3.5 | ecosystem: Environmental > Terrestrial > Soil > Wetlands | place: USA: Florida... | reverse complement strand
CTTATGGACCTCATTCCGATGCTACATAGCCCAATGAGCATCCATCGGCTGGCAGAGATGGTGGAACTGCCTGAGGACGCTGTTGTCGGCTATCTTCAGAAATGGGCCGAGAAAGGCCTTGTCGAGATACTCTGATTCTGTCAATTACGCCGCGCTAAAGTACGGGGCTTGCAGTTGCGCTCCGCTCCAGCTCTGCCCTTGGAGAGTCGGCTTAGGCATCAATTCGAACTACGATCGGCTGCTTGACCGCAGCCCGGCGGATGTTCTCCGCCGCGATGTGGTCGGCGAACCCGCACGACACACAGGGGAAAATGCAAGCGGCTTTGGCGGTACGGATGGTTAAGAGAAGCGCTTTCGCAAGTGATTTGTCCGTCAAAAGCTTGATCTGAGCAACAAGCCTCACGTTTCTTAATATATAAGGGCTCTAGAATTATGGCAACAAAATTGAATGAAAACAGAATATCCCGATTCCTCCCCGTACTACAGGACGGCGTTTACTCGGAGGTGTTTTGATGAATGTTTTCATGGTCGAAACACCACATCAATTACTGAACGCAATTGAGGCGAAAAACCGTTTTCCCCGAAAGGATAACCATCTCTTAGTCGTGCTCTCGGATGAGTATACGGTCCGGGCCTATGAGCCTCTCATCAATGCCGGCGAGTGGACTCGTGTCCATTATGTGGAGTCGAAGACCGACCCCCGGAGGGGACTCGGGAAATGGCTGAAGCGGCATCCATCTGCACGGATACGGGGATATTATATGATCTATGAACTTTTGCTCCTCCGAAAGAATCTCACTGAGATAGGACGATCGCTGATCAGGGCCAACGACGTTTTTCTCGGCAATTACTCAGTGGATTATATGCGCCATTTTTCAAACATCATCGAGCATGATGCCCTCTATCTTCTCGACGACGGCACCTCTACGATCTTCATCAATAAAGCCAGAAAGGAGGCTTTTCAGGAAGGGCTCAAAGATTCTGTAATCAACGCCATTACCGGTCTGAAGACCGGACAGTCGGAGCAGGTTACCTTTTTTACGACCTATGATCTCGACGTGAAGCAGGGGGATTCGCTGGTCAAGAACGATTATCGCTACCTCCGTGAACTGGCGGCCTCGGCTACCCGCACGGACGAAATCTACTTTCTTGGCATGACTCTGATTGTAGAGGGTCTGAGCCGCGAGCGCTATATGGAATACTTAAGAAAAGTTTTGAATTACTTCTGTGATGAGAAGATTGTATACGTCCCCCACAAGCTTGAGCCTCCGGACAAGGTTGAATATATCCGCGATCAGATGGGGCTGACGGTGAGGAGATTTCCGGTTCCGATCGAGTACCAGCTTACCATGGGTGGCACTATCCCGAAAGCGCTTGCATCATTCTGCTGCTCGGCGCTCGAGAACTGTCGGGTAATCTTCGGACCAGAGCTTCCGATTAAGTCTTTTTACATTGACCCTGAGCACTGTCCCCACTTGTCTGAGTTTGTCAGTGACATATATTGCTATTTCGAGTCGAAGTCAAGTCCCCATTTCGAGGTTGTGCGTCTGTGAATCGTATCGTGTCCTCCAAAAAAGATCTGGACTTATGGGATCATTATGTTGCTGTGTCGGGCTCGGCATCGTGCTATCACCTTTCCCGGTGGAAAGATGTCATTGAGGAGAGCTTCGGTCATAAGACATTTTATCTCTTATCGACCGGCCGGGATGGGAACATAAACGGCATACTTCCTCTCGTGATGATGAGGAGTTTTCTTTTTGGAAATTTCATGGTCTCCCTGCCGTACTTCAACTACGGCGGCGTTTGCGCCGACACTCCCGAGATCGCGCTGGGCCTGATTGACGAGGCCACTGCTCTCGCACGCCGGGAGGGGAGCTCCCATATCGAGCTTCGCCATACCTGTCGCCTGAATGGTCTCCCCGAGAAGACAGGCAAAGTATCAATGAGACTTGAACTCTCCGGAAATCCCGACGAACTGTGGGACCGTTTTTCCTCGAAGCTCCGGAGTCAGATTAGGCGTCCCCAAAAGGAAGGAATGGTCGCCCGTTTCGGAAGGGAAAACGAGCTTTTGGCCTTTTACAGCGTCTTCTCGACCAACATGAGAGATCTCGGAACGCCGGTCTACGGAATATCGTTCTTTCGGAATATCCTCAAGACTTTCCCTGAAAGTTCATGGATATGCACTATCTACAACAAGGATGGCCGTCCAGTTGCCTCGGGGTTCCTGATCGGATTCAAAAAGACCCTTGAGATCCTGTGGGCATCGTCGCTCCGGGACTTTAACCACCTGAGTCCCAACATGCTGCTCTACTGGAGCATCCTTTCTTTTGCGTGCAAGAGAAACTTCGGTGTCTTCGACTTCGGCAGATCGACGCCGGGAGAGGGGACCTACCGTTTCAAGGAGCAATGGGGCGCAAAACCGGTGCAGCTTTACTGGCATTACTGGACGAGGGATGCCGGTCCTCTGCCGGAGCTCAACCCGAAGAATCCAAAATACCGTATGGCGATACAAATCTGGAAGAGATTACCTGTGGCCCTTACAAAAGTCATCGGCCCGACAATAGTGAAAAATTTGCCGTGAAAAAAAATGAAGAAGTCAAAGATAGAAGTAAAGGTAACCAGTAATGAAAGACAGGGGCAGGATTTGAGAAGCCGCAAGTTTCGCAAAAATAAATTTATCCTCTAGATACCACGCAATTTGCAGGTTGTCCAGCAATCCCTCATCCTTCGTCCGAGAAAGTGTCCGCGGTTTAAAACACCCCTTGAAGTTGCATCCCCAGTTGCTGCACTTTAAGGTTGAAATCGGCAGTGTATAAAATATGTTCGGTAAGAATGATGATGACAGAAAGAGAGAAATGAAACATGAAAATCGGTATTGTGGGCTGTGGTCTGAATTCTGACTACCATATTAACTTCGCACGATCATATCCTGGCAGCGAGATAGTAGGCGTTGTTGATAGAGACGAAAAGAAGGCGAAGGACTGTGCACAAAAATATAACATTCAAGGGGTATTTCCCAGCATCAAGGAAATGGTCGAGCAGTCAAAACCGGATGTCATTCATATAGTGACCCCTCCTAAAACTCACTATGCCCTGGCCAAAGAGGCCATTGCATTGAAATGCAACGTCTTGGTTGAAAAACCCCTTGCACTCAAACTGCAGGAGGCCCAGGAGCTCTATGACCTGGCGGAGCGGCATGCAGTGAAACTGTGCACCATGCACAATCATCTCTTCGACCCCTGCATGGCCGGTGTTCACAAACGGGTAAAACAAGGGGATTTCGGCAAGATCATCAATGTCGAGAGCTATTATGGTCTCAATACGCAGATTCCCGCCTTCCGGGAGTATCCCGTCCCGAACGTGCTTCCTTGGCTGTATACCATGCCGGGCGGCGTCTACCATGATTTCATGGCCCATCCCCTCTATGTGATGCTCGATTATACGGGGAAGCCCATTGATGTCAAGGTGATGCACAAAACCTTCGGTACTCTTCCCCACGGGATCCCGGATGAGCTCAGGATCCTGATCAAAGGAGAAAAAGCCTTTGGAACGCTGACATTTTCATTTGCAGCTAAGCCCCATCTCCATTTCGTCAGGATCTACGGTACGGGTATGATGGCTGAAGTGGACTTTAATACGATGATAAATATCATGCATCCGGTGAGCTCACTTCCCAAAGCCGCACAGAAAGCAACCTACAACCTTTCTGAGAGCTGGCAGCTTTTCAAGGCAACAACAACCAATGTTATTAATTTTGTACGAGGTAAACTGAAACCCTATCAGGGAATGAAGATCCTTATTCACCGGTTTTACGATTATATCCAGGGGAAAGGTGAAATTCCGGTAACTCGGGAGCAGGCCCTCCTCGTCATGGAGACGATGGATGAAATATGGAGACAAGTGCCTCCCAAACCGTTAAACTTCGATCCGATCATTCCGCCAGCAGAATATCTGGTAAAACAGAGGGGAAAGATCCTCGTGACGGGTGGAACGGGCTTTCTGGGAAACGGGCTGATCAGGCGATTGGTTAACGAAGGCTATCCTGTGCGGGTGTTGGCAAGAAAGCTGTCGAAGATCGAGCACCTGAAAGCCATGGGTGTCGAGATCTTTTTTGGTGATGTGGCAGACCTCGAATCCTTGACGGCTGCGTTTCAGGGCATCGATCTGGTTCTGCATGCAGCTGCTGATACGGCCGGCAATGCAAAGGCAGGAGAGTTAAGCACCATCCAGGGGACGAGAAACGTCATTGATCTTTGCAGGCAGTTCAAAGTGAAGAAGCTGGTTTACATAAGCTCCTGCAGTGTTTATGGCGTTGCTGATTACAAGAAAGGGCATTTCGTCACCGAGGAATCATCCCTTGAACGTTTCCCCGAGCGAAGGGGACATTACTCCCTGGCCAAGCTCAAGGCCGAGCAAATCGTCACCGAGGCTATGGAGGACAAGCGGCTGCCGATTGTGTGCCTCCGGCCCGGAACGTACTTTGGTCCCGGTGGAGACATCTTCACGCCCATGATGGGGTTTGCCGTGGGACATAAACTGTTCGCCATCATCGGAAAAGGCGATTTCACTCTGCCGCTTGTCAGTGTCGACAATCTGGTGGATGCAATCATAATGGTCATGCAAAAAAGCGAAGGCGATGGGAAAGTCTATAATGTTGTAGACAGCAATCCTCCCACCAAGAAGCAGTATGTCGAGTCGTTCCTGAAAAAACTATATCCGAACGCAAAATATATCTACCTACCGTACACCATGTTTTACGGAATCGTCTATCTTCAGGAAATTATGATTGGCATGTTAAAGAGAAGTCCCTTTTTAACGAGATACCGCCTCGTGTCATCACAGAAAAAGATTTCTTATGATTCATCCAGGATCCGGAACGAGCTGAAGTGGACGCCGCCTGCAACGATACAGGACGCGTACGAAAAAGTCATCCACTATGAACGAAATAAAGCTGCGGTACAATGATATTCAGGATTGAGGCATTATAGGTGCGGAATTTGCGGCGTAGCATCTGACAACGTGAAAGACCTTCTCCTAGATCAGGCGACAAATACGTTGTCTCACCGGAGGCCTGTTGAAGGCGTGACCTCTAACGATGGCAAAATATGAGTGCAGCAAGATTTATTATTGGTAAGCAGTTGTCTAAATCAACATTGGGGCAGTAGTGATCCCCTCTGAGCAACGGATTTGCGGGCAATCTGCGTGTTCAGTGGAGGTTCATGCGATACATAGAACTATCTAAAATAAGAGAGATGAAACGATATTTCAAAAAAGACCACGCAATAGAGTCAGATATGGCACTGGATGAACTGCGAAACATAGCGATCTCAGATAAGAGATAATTGCACTCAAAAAAAGATAAAAGAAACAAGATAAGGATAGAAAGTTCCATACTTGCCTTTTTGCCTTATTATATACTTCTTCCCCCTCATGAAAATCCATCGTACTATCCCCCCTGCCGCAGCACTAATTAATATATCGGATCTCTTGCATGGTTTTGCGGGGATCTTTCTGGGCAGGAGATATCAAAATAAATTGGAAAATGAGCTTAGGGAATACTTCGGTACAAAACATATATTCCTCGTCTCTTCCGGGAAAGCTGCCCTAACGATCATTCTTAAAGCACTTAAATCGCTCTCACCTAAAGGGGAGCGCGTGCTAATACCTGCATATACCTGTTTCTCTGTCCCCTCGGCAGTTGTAAAGGCAGGCTTGAAGGTAGCGCTATGCGATATCGATCATAAAACGTTTGATTTCGATTCTGAACTCTTTGAAGATTCACTCAGTGCGGATACGCTATGTGTCGTTGCCGGTCATCTTTTCGGTATCCCTTCGAACATGGACAGAATAGGGGAGGCTTGCCGAAAAAGAGGGATATTTGTTGTAGAGGATGCTGCTCAGGCAATGGGTGGCACCTATAAGGGCAACCGAATTGGAACTCTTGGAGATGTAGGTTTCTTTAGTCTTGGCAGGGGAAAGAATATTACTTGCGGGTCCGGCGGCATCATTCTAACCAATTCCGACATTATCGCACAGAAAATACAGGAAGAGTGCTCGCAGCTAAGAAATCCTGGTTTCGTAAATGCGATCACGGAAATCTTGAAGTTAGCCATACTCAGTGTTTTTATTTTTCCATCTCTATACTGGTTTCCTGCCGGACTGCCATTTCTGAGATTGGGACAGACTTTTTTTTATAGGGATTTCCCTATGGAGAGGCTGTCTTACATGAAGGTCGGAATCCTTCACAAATGGCTTGACCGCCTAAACAAAGCTAATGCACAGCGAAGATTAAAAAGTGACGAACTCATCAGGACCCTCCATCTAAAACATCTTGAAGCCGGCATCCCCTATCTTAGATTGCCTGTCCTTGCTAATGATAAAAAGATGAAGGAGAGATTCCTTGACGTTTCTCGGGAAGAGGGCTTGGGTCTGACCCCGATGTATCCCGCCCCAATAAGTGAGATTGAAGAGATCAGGGAGATGTTTGCTGGGCAACAGTTCCAGGCAGCGAAAGATGTTTCTGAGAGACTGTTAACGATACCAACGCACAAATTTCTCAGTAGCTGCGATATCAAAAAGATCGCTTGCATGTTCTCTTCTTATGTGGTGTAATTATAATGTATGCGTCTAGGCTTGTAATCCTAGAATTATTAGATGTGACAATTCAGCTCTTCGATGTGAGCAGATAAGACCTTAACTTTTAGAGTCCATTTGTGTTGTTCAACAAGGTTATCATTAAAGCGGTATATTTCGATTAACAGCCACGCTGGGAGAAATTTGAGTGTGTGGGATAGCTGGCATATATAATAACGTCCCCTGGGATCGGGCCGAACTTCATCGCGTCATCACGAAAATGACCGATGCGATAGCGCATCGCGGGCCAGATGATTCGGGATGCTTCATAGATGGCGATGACAAAGTAGCTTTGGGTCATAGAAGGCTTAGTATCATAGATCTGAAGACAGGCCATCAGCCAATGTTCAATGAAGATGGAACTATCTGTATAGTCTTTAATGGTGAAATCTATAATTTCGCTGCTATCAAGGCGGAACTCATACTAAAAGGCCATCGGTTCTCCTCTAACAGCGATACCGAAACCATTATTCACGCCTATGAAGAATGGGGTGAGGAGTGTGTGCGGAAATTACGCGGAATGTTCGCATTTTGCATCTGGGATGCGATTAACAAAATACTTTTCCTGGCCCGAGATAGGTTGGGGAAGAAGCCCCTTTTCTATGCACAGTATAATGGAAAAATTGTATTCGCTTCAGAAATGAAATCAATTCTTGCGGACCCGCATTTCCCCCGGAGTATTGATTCCCAGGCTCTGACGGCATATTTTCTGTTTTCCTATATACCCGCTCCTCTTACAATCTTTGAGGGCATAAGGAAATTATTACCGGGCCATTATCTCACTGTAAAAAATGGGCACATTACGATAAAGAAATATTGGGACGTAGTTTTTCAACCGGATGCTAAAAAAAGGGAACCGGAGTTCATTGCTCAATTTATGGAACTGCTGGAGGAGTCGGTGAAAATCAGACTCATGAGCGATGTCCCCCTTGGCGCTTTTTTGAGCGGCGGAATTGATTCGAGTACTGTCGTCGCTTTAATGAGCAAAGGCGACAACAATGCTGTCAAAACCTTTTCGATCGGATTCGGAGGTAATATCGGTGGATTTGATGACGAGCGAAAGTATGCGCGATTGGTTGCAGATAAATATAATACCGAGCATCGAGAATACGAAGTTATGCCGGCTATAGAAGATCTCCTTGACGTCATCGTTCGGTCCTTTGATGAGCCCTTTGCGGATGATTCGACCATTCCTTCATATTACGTATGTAAAATTGCCCGGGAGAATGTTACTGTGGCGTTATCCGGCCTAGGAGGGGATGAAACATTCGGGGGGTATGAACGCTATCTTGGCTTTCAAATAAGTCAGTTCTACAACAAGATTCCCGGAATAATACGGGAAAAGGTATTTGTGAAACTGATTGGAATGCTGCCTGAGGTCTCATCGGGGACATACAAAATTAACCATATGAAGAGATTTATCAGGTCTTCCTCAACAAACCATGCAAGACAGTATCTTGGATTCGTATCGAAACTGAACGGGAAGTATAGAAACTCATTTTTCACGGAGCAGAACTATTATGCAGGTGCGTTTGATTCTGCTGAAAGGGATTTTTTTGATGTTTTTAACGCTGAAAATGCTGAGGACCCTATTAATAAAGTATTTTACACTGACATGAAGACCTATCTGCCCGAAGATATCCTTTCCTGTACTGACAGGATGAGCATGTGCAACTCATTGGAGGTGAGGGCTCCCTTTATTGACCACAAACTTGTTGAATTTTGCGCAACTATTCCTCCAGAAATGAAGATGAAGTGGTTTCGAAAGAAATATCTACTAAAAAAAGGGGTATCCCATCTCTTGCCGGGGCCGGTACTCACTCACCGAAAGCAAGGTTTTGTGGGCCCGATGACAAAATGGCTTCAGACGGATTTAAAGGAGTTAACCCTGAAGAAATTGTCACAGGACAATCTGGAGAAACACGGTATTTTCAACCCTGAGATCATAAAGAATATTTTGGACGACCATTACAGCAGACGGGAAATCAACGATACGCTGATTTGGTCTCTTCTAATATTTCAGACCTGGTTTGATCTCTATATGGCATAATACTTCCCTAAATATAGGACGATTCTAATGACTCCGATTTTTTCTGTTAAAGCAGTGTTTTGGGTTTCTCTTTTCATGGTTTTTTATGCTTATCTTGGTTATCCCCTTTTGCTCTGGATGATTTCCCGTCTAAAACTGGCCGGTGACCCGACTAAGAACGGACGGTCAAAATGCGATTCGCAGAAGGTATCTCTTCTTATCTCGGCATTTAATGAAGAGGCGGTCATTGAACAAAAGGTGGTGAACTCACTTTCCTTGGATTATCCAAAGGACTTATTGGAAATTATTGTCATATCAGACGGTTCAACAGATAGAACCAGAGAAATAGTCGAACAATATGCCGACAAGGGAATTATTCTGAGACACTATGAAGGAAGAATCGGGAAGACGGAATGCCTAAACAGGACCGTTCCTCTTGCCCAAGGCAGTATTCTTGTTTTTTCCGATGCCAATTCGCACTATGACAGGCGTGCCATCACTGAGTTGGTGAAACATTTTATGGACAAAAAAGTGGGTTTCGTAACGGGATGGACCAAATACCTGTCTGAGGAGAATGGAAGCAGTGCTGACTCTCTGGGAATGTATGCCCGAATTGAATTCTGGACAAAAACCCTCGAAAGCATAGTAGATTCTTGTGTCGGAGCTGATGGAGCCATATTTGCCATCCGCAAAGGGCTGTATAAACCGCTTCATCCTTATGATATCAACGATTTCGTTATTCCCTTGCAGATTAATCGGCAGGGTTATAAAGGCCTGCTTGAGAAAAATGCTTTCTGTTTAGAGAAAAGTGCAGGAGGCAAAGGTGAGTTTCTTCGGCAGGTGAGAATCACAAACAGAACGATTAGGGCAATTTTCAAAAATGCCGGCTTACTCAGTCCTCTGCGATACGGTATATTTTCCTTTGAACTATTTTCTCACAAGATATGCAGGTTTCTGGTCCCCTTTTTTTTGATAATGCTGATGTCCGCTAATGTCATTCTGCTCCGAAACGGCGCCATTTACCTCATACTCTTTACCTTGCAGGTTTTCTTTTATCTCTCGGCATTATTGAAAAATGCAGGCCGGAATGTCAAATATCTTCCCGGATTCATATCTCTTTTCAATACCTTTGTTTTGGTAAACGCTGCAGTTTTTTGGGGCTGGGTTACATACCTTCAAGGAAAAACATTTACGACCTGGGCACCGACACAGAGATAAAAAAAATCAAGGCTTTATTTTGGGCTAATATTATTAATAGAGGGCAAAAATACGTATGACATTTAAAATATTTTTATTGTGGTCTTTTGTGCTTCTGGGGCGACCACAGGATCTCATTCTTGCCATGCAGCCATTAAGGCCTGCACTTATTCTTACCGTGTTGAGCGTCGGAAGTAGTTACTTTGGAACGAAGAGACATCAGTTGTCCTCCGTTTTTCAAAGACCCGAAACTAGGAAGTACATTCTATTTTATATTATTATGATATTGGGAATCCCTCTTGCTTATCACAAGCGGATGGCCTTCGACTACATATTCATCACTTATTTTGTGAATATACTTTTTTTTCTCATCTTTATATTGGAAGTCGATTCCCTAAAAAAGCTGAAGACTGTTTTTTTCATAATATCCCTATGTTCCTTTTTTTACAGTTTCTTTGGTATCATGAAGGGGACCTTTTATGGTGGTAGATTCAGAATTTATGGTGGAATGTTTGACCCCAATGATATCGCGTATGTGCTCGTATCTCTTTTCCCGTTCTGCTTTTATTTTATTTTACATCGTGAAGGGACGTTAAAACGAATTCTTGCCGTCATAGGCATAATCGCCTCCCTTCTCGTAATCCTCTATTCAGGATCACGGGGTGGTCTCTTGAGCCTACTAGCTGTGGTACTATTCCTTCTGTTAACAA
>Ga0335081_10020981_pt1 | contig 10569 bp, 11 predicted proteins | sample Lox_Sample_35_FD_206713 | JGI IMG/M metagenome (GOLD analysis project Ga0335081, IMG submission 206713) | Soil microbial communities from Loxahatchee National Wildlife Refuge, Florida, United States - Lox_Sample_3.5 | ecosystem: Environmental > Terrestrial > Soil > Wetlands | place: USA... | reverse complement strand
GGGACCAGGCCGACTCGCACGCGCGCGCAAGATGGGCGGTCGCTACGTCGCTATCGCCGGCGCTGGTTGGTCGAACGCGTCTTCGCCTGGCTCATGCGCTCACGGCGCATCGTGACTCGCTACGAGCACAAGGTGCAGAACTTCCTAGCCTTCGTGCAGCTCGCCTGCGCACTCATGTTGCTGCGCCGTTTTTGAGATGCGTTTGCTCGGTTGAAAACTCACGCGGCCGCGACGAGCAGGATGTTGTGCGTGAGCACGCGCAGCAGGATCTCCCACTGCTGCATGAGCCACGAGCGAGCGCGTAGCGCGACGCCGAGCAATCGCTTGTCGCGGCTGAAAGCGCTCTCGGCTTGCCAACGCTGGCCGTAATCGGAGTTGGGCAAGCGGCGTCGCATTTCTCGTCGGTAACGCTGCGTCGGCCACGTTCGACGCCGGCTCTTGCGACGCGGCGGAATCAACGTGGACGGGATGCCGAGTTCCTCGCGGCACAGCACGTGGTTGTGCTCGGCGTCGTAGCCCTTGTCGCCGAGCACTTCGCTGATTGGCTGTCGAGCAGCCGCTTGGCGAATCGTCGGAGGAAACTGGGGTGAATCCTGACAAGGGCCCATGCAGACGAACGCCGCAAGCCAGAGATGGCTCGCGAGATCGCACGCGACCGTGAGCTTTGGCCAGGCAAGGCGCGAGTGTCGGCCACCCATTCGCCAAACGTAGTAGCGGCTGACGTGTCGGCTCTCGAGGCCGGTTGCGTCGATCGCGACGCGGCTGTGCTCAGCCAAGATGCCGAGCGTCCTCGCTTTCAAGAGCACGGAGGTCAGCAGGAGCTCGAACGCCCCCTTTGAAGAGCCGTTGCTCCGCGTAGAACAGCGTCGAGAAATTGGGTACGCGCTTGAGGCCTAGAGCTCGTCGCAGGTCGGAACTGTCAGCAAGGATCGCGACGATTCCGCGAAAGTCCGTGCGGAAGAACTGACGAAGCACAGCGATCGCGAACAGCTGGTACTGCGTGTACAACTTCGGGCTGTGGGTCGCGCTGTACGCGGGCAAGCTCTGCCTCGCGACCTCCAGCGCGCGCTCCGCGATTCGCAGCGGAGACTTTGTCATCGGTCGCGAGGTTGGATGCGGCATGGCTCAGACCTCCATGCGGCCACTCTGATCCTCCCGATCCAGAGGTCAACTTTTCAACCGAGCAAGATGCGTTCTAGTCGGTGTCGCCGCCCTTGAGGCCGTGGCGCTTGAGCAGCTCGCGCAGGTGATAGCGGGTGAGCCCGGCCTCCTGCGCCGAACGCGTGATGTTGCCGTCGTTGCGCTGCATCAGCACCTGGAGGTACGCGATCTCGAACGCGTCGACCACGGTCTGCTTGGCCTGCTTGAACCCCAGGCCGCTCTTGAGCAGCGACGGATCGAACGTCGCCGGGCCGCTCTGCGCCGGCAGCTCGACCCCCGCCATCTGCGCGGCGGCGCGCTGGGCGGCCTGCGCGCCGGCCTGCGCGAGATCGTGCGAGACCACGACCGACGGGCCCATCTCCCGGCCGAACACCAGGTCGCTGCGCGTGATCACCGGGCCGTCGGACAGCGCCGACGCGCGCTCGACCACGTTGCGCATCTCGCGCACGTTGCCGGGCCAGCTGTGCGACATCAGCGCGGCCATCGCGTCCTGCGAGAACGACATCGTCATGCCGCGGCGCTGCGCGACCTCGCGCAGGAAGTGGTTGGCGAGCCCCGGGATGTCCTCGCGGCGCTCGCGCATCGGCGGCAGCTCGACGTGCACCACGCTGAGCCGGAAGTACAGGTCCTCGCGGAACGTGCCCTTGTTGACCTCCTCGCGCAGATCGCGGTTGGTCGCGGCGAGCACGCGGACGTCGACCTTGATCGTGCGGTCGCCGCCGACCCGCTTGATCTCGCGCTGCTCGAGCACGCGCAGCAGCTTGGGCTGGAGCGAGATGTCGAGCTCGCCGATCTCGTCGAGGAAGATCGTGCCGCCGTTGGCCTGCTCGAAGCAGCCGACGTGCTGCTGCACCGCGCCGGTGAAGCTGCCCTTCTCGTGGCCGAACAGCGTCGACTCGATCAGCTCGCGCGGGATCGAGCCGCAGTCGAGCACGACGAACGGCTTCTGCTTGCGCGCGCTCGCGTTGTGCAGCGCGCGCGCCACCATCTCCTTGCCGGTGCCGGTCTCGCCGGTGATCAGGCAGGTGAGCTCGCTCGGCGCGACCTTCTCGAGGTGCGCGAAGATCTCGCGCATCGCGGGCGACGCGCCGAGCATCATGTCGAACCGATCCTTCTTCGACAGCTCGATCTCGACGACGTCCTGGGTCGACTGGAACTGGATGTTGGTGTGACCGATCCGGAACACGGTGCCGGGCCGCAGGTAGCACTCGCGCACGCGCAGGTCGCCGACGAAGATGCCGTTGCGGGAGTTGAGATCGCGCAGCCGGTAGCCGTCGTCGCGCGCCGACACCTCGAAGTGCGTGCCCGACACCGCCTTGTCGCCCGTGATCTTGAGATCGCTGATGATGCTGCGCCCGCCGGTGACGCGCGGCTTGTCGATCTCGAGCTCGGTGCCCTGATCGACGCCGCTCACCACCACCAGCTTGCCCTTGCGCATCCGGCGAACGGTCGCCCACTCGCCGTCGAACAGCGTCGTCAGACCGGTTCCGGACTCGAACGCATCGCCGTCTTCCATCACCGAGACGGTATCATCGAAGGTCCTCGCTTCGCTCGGCCTTCAGTTGAGGTAGCGCCGCTCGTCGGGGCGCTTGCTCGGGGGCGGCTTGCCGCCGTCGATCACGCTCAGCCGCGCCCGCGCGCGCGCGATCCGCCAGCGCTTCCACGCGAGGCCCGGGTTCAGCCGCTTCGACGTCATCAGCGCGGCGGCCAGCATCGCAGCCGCGAACGCCGCACCCTTCTCCCACAGCCCCTGGAGCAGCACGAACAGCGCGACGAACCCGAGGAAGCCGTACATCAGCTGCCGCCCGGTCAGCGGCAACACGCCGAAGAACTGCACCGGCTGGCGGGCGTAGACGATGCCGAACGCGACGATCGAGGCGTAGATGAACGGCGAGAGCCCCATGATCGGCGCGTCGCGCCCGGTGACCAGGCCCATCGCCGAGCCCGCGAGCGTCCCGGCCACCGAGGTCACGATCACGAACCGGTAGAACCGCGCTGTCCCCCAGAACCGCTCGAGCGTCGGCACGAACATCCACAGCACGACCAGCGTGAGCAGCAGGGTCAGGAACTCGGGCTCGAGCAGCGGGCTCGTGACCAGCGTCCACACCCGGTAGTGCACGAACACCTGGCTCGGCGACGCGGCGATCCACTCGGCGACCTGGCCGCGGGTCGCGGCGTCGAGCAGCAGCCACACCAGCGAAACGCCGAGCTCGAGCGCCGCCACGACCAGCGCGCCGCGCGTGATCCTCAGCTGACTGGCGTCGAACCGTCTGCGCGCCACGCTCGAAACTCTAGCACTACTCGCAGATGCACGGCTGCTCGAGGCAGTTGTCGACCACGAGGATCAGCTCGATCGCGCCGAGCGTGATCGTATTGCCCGCGATCACCGTGCGTTCCTCGGGCGCCGGCGCGATGTACGACAGCGGATTGGCCTCCGCGTCCGCGGCGCCGCATAGCGGAACCACCGACAGCAGCGCCTCGCCGGGCGGGAGCTCGAACCCGGTCACGCCCTGCCCGTGCGAGCAGGTGAAGTCGGAATGGCCGGTGTCCTCGGCAGGATCCTCGATCTGCCACGAGATCCGGATCGCGGTGACCGGCGCAGGGGTGCTGTCGCAATCGAGGAAACTCTGGGTCGAGCCGCTCGAGGCGCGCAGCCGCCAGCTCAGCTCGACCGCGCCGCCGTGGACCGACGTGCAGGCCGCGCCGCAGGCGAGCGCCAGCGCGGAAAGCCTCATTTGACCGACCGTAATCACGCGTGCTATTCGACGCAGACAGTATGCCAGGGTTTTCGCCGGCGCATGCCGCCTGGACTCTCGCCGCGAGCCTGGACATCCCGAGGCTGTTCGAGCAGGCCCACTGGATCGTCAAGGCCGTGATGGTGGTGCTCGCGGTGATGTTCGTGATCGGCATCTACATCATCGTCTACAAGCGGCTCTACATCGGCCGCGCGGCGGGCGAGTCGGTGGCGTTCATCGACTCGTTCTGGCGATCGCGCGACATCGAGCAGATCTACAAGCAGGCCCAGCGCCTGCGAAACAGCCCGATCTCGCAGATGTTCATCGCGGGCTACACCGAGCTGGCGAAGCTGCAGTCCGACACCGCGCTCAAGGACGATCGCGAGGGCAACCTCGGTAACATCGAGCGCGCGCTGCGCCGGGCGCAGAACGTCGAGACGCTCAAGCTCGAGTCGATGACGCCGTTCCTCGCGACCACCGGTTCGGCCGCGCCGTTCATCGGCCTGTTCGGCACGGTCGTCGGCATCCTGTTCGCGTTCCTCGACATCGCGGACTCCAAGGAAGCCTCGGCCGCGTCGATCAAGGTGGTCGGCCCGCACATCGCCGAGGCGCTGTTCGCGACCGCGATCGGCCTGGTCGCGGCGATCCCGGCCGTCATGGCCTACAACTACTTCACGCGGCGGATCCGCGTGCTGCGCTCCGAGATGGAGACGTTCGAGCAGGACTACCTCAACATCATCAAGCGTCACTTCCTGAGGTAACGCGCGATGGCGATGAAAGCCGGCGGCGAAGGCGAGCTCAACTCGGAGATCAACGTCACGCCGATGGTCGACGTCATGCTGGTGCTGCTGATCATCTTCATGATCACCGCGCCGATGATGAACACCGGCGTGAGCCTGGACCTGCCGCAGGTCACGGCGCAGAACGTCGAGGACCCCGAGGGCAAGCTCGTGCTGTCGATCGCGAAGGACGACAAGGTCTATCTCGGCGGCACCCAGGTGCACTGGACCGAGCTCGAGGCCAAGCTCAAGACCAACGACCGCGTCCAGAAGGAGAGCGCGCTCTACGTGGAGGCCGACAAATCGCTGTCTTACGACCGCGTCATCACCGCGATGGCGATCGCGAAGAATGCAGGAGTTACGCGGGTGATGATGCTCACCTCACCCACCGAAGTGCTGAACCTGGCGGATCTGGACAAGAACACCGGGCACTGACGTCCGTCTATAGATTCGGGAGCCCATGTCCCTGCGCGACACCGACATGCACGTGATCTCCGCCGCCATCACCGGCGTGGCGACCGCCGCGGTCGGCGCGTTGCTGCTGCTCTGGGTCGACAAGGCCGAGGCGCACAGGCCGATCCTCGGCGACATGGAGCCGATCGAGGCGTCGATCGCCTACAAGAAGACGCCGGCCAAGCAACCGCAGAAGAAGATGAAGGCGCCCGATCCGGTCGTCAAGCCCGAGGGCGTGTCGCACGACGAGACCAAGAAGGTCGAGAAGAAGCCGGACGAGCCCAAGCCGAAGCACAAGCCCGATACGCCGACCGATCCGTTCGCCAAGTTCCATCACCCGACCGACGACGACAACGAGCAGGTCGGCAAGCCGACGACCGATCCGGGCCAGTTCAACGGCGACCAGTACGGCTGGGCGCCCGAGACCAAGGGCCATCCGTTCTGGCAAAAGCTGGCCCAGGACATCCATCAGAACTGGGAGATCCCGCAGATCCTGAACGTGAAAGGCACGCCGGTCGGGTGCTTTCACATCACCCCCGATGGCAAGATCGCCGACACCAAGTTCAAGGAGAAGGCCAACGACGACGCGCTCGACGACTCGGTCCAGCGCGCGCTCGACGCGGTCAAGAAGCTGCGCAACGAAAACCCGACCCCGGTTCCCACCGAGCTGCTCGGCGCCGTGACCAGATGGATATGCTTCCGATTCGACACCAACTCCGGCGGCTAGCGGTCGCGGCCGTCGCGCTCGCCGCGGTCCCCGCGCACGCCGACGATCCGCAGGGCGGCGTCGTGATCGACGTCAACGGCCCCAAGCGCGGGCTCTATCCGATCGCCACGCCAGCGGCGCCGGAGGGCGATCAGACCTCGCGCGACATCGCGCAGATCGAGTCGTTCGACATGTCGGTCGCCGGCATCTTCAAGGTGCTGAACCCGACGTCGTTCCTCGCCGACTTGAAGAGCGAGGGGCTCGGCATCGAGCCGCAGAAGTGGAAGGACGTCAACGCCTACGGCGTGATGAAGTATCGCGTCGGCGGCGACGCCATCGAGTTCCGGCTCTACGAGGTCTCCAAGGGCGCGACGCCGGTGCTGTCCAAGAGCTACCCGCGGCGGGGCGACACCCGGCAGATCGTTCACCGCTGGTGCAACGAGGTCGTGAAGTACTACACCGGCGAGCCCGGCTTCTTCGGCTCGAAGATCGCGTTCACCGCGAAGGGCAAGGGCCGGAGCTCGATCATCGCGATGGACTTCGACGGCGCCAACGCCTACTCGGTGTCGCACAACGACTCGACCAACATCCTGCCCGCGTGGTCGCCGTCGGGCGGCGAGATCGCCTACACGTCGTTCATGCGCTCGAACCCCGACCTCTACGTCGGGCCCGCGGGCGGCGGCCGGCCCAGACGCCTGTCGGCGCAGCGCGGGATGAACACCGGCGCGGCGTTCTCGCCCGACGGCCGGCAGATCGCGCTGACGCTGTCCAAGGACGGCAATCCCGAGATCTACATCATCAGCGCGAGCGACGGCTCGGTCATCCGCCGCATCACCAACGACAAGGCGATCGACACCTCGCCGGCGTGGTCGCCCGACGGCAGCCAGCTCGCGTTCGTCAGCGATCGCAACGGCGGCCCGCAGATCTTCGTCGTGTCCGCGAGCGGCGGCACGCCCAGGCAGGTGTCGTTCAACGGCAACTACAACACCACGCCGACCTGGTCGCCCCAGAAGGGCAAGCACATCATCGCGTACACCACGCGCGACGGGTCGACCTACGACATCGTCACGCTCGACCTCGACTCGAACCAGATGACGCGGATCACCCAGAACCAGGGCCAGAACGAGGAGCCCGCGTTCTCGCCCAACGGCCGCGCGATCGCGTTCGCCCGCCAGGGCCAGGGCGTGTTCATCGCCAACGCCGACGGCAGCGGCACGCCGGTCAAGGTGTGGAGCGGCGCGGCGACCGGCGTCGACTGGGGCCCGGCGCCGCGAGACTGATCAGAAACCGGGCAACAGGCGACAGGAAATTCAAGCGAGCGGGCCGGTGCTGGCGGGCGATACCCGTTCTCCTCTCTCAGTACGCCAGGACGATCCGCTCCGCGCACGGCTTGGCGTTCTCGTCCTTGCCGATGCCCGGAATCTTCAGCGGGTCGGCGTCGACCGACGCGAGCTCGCGGCGCACCTTGCGCACGATCAGCTGGTCGAGGTTGCCGGTCGCGTACTGCTCCTGCGTGCCGCCGCAGCTCGACTCGGGATCGCCGGCGCCGGTCGACTGCGGGCCCGCGCCGCCGCGCAGCACGAACATGTTGGTCGCGCCGGTGTACTCGGCCATCTGGCGCATCACGATCTGCCCGGTCTCGTCCATGCCCGAGGCCGAGACGGTGAACAGCTTGATGCCGCGCGCCCCCGCGCGGCGCGCCGCGTCGGCGTAGTCCTTCTCGTCCTGATAGTCCAGGTGCGGCGGCGCGTCGGCGATCACGACGATCAGCCGCGCGGTCGCGTCGTCGCGCCACTGCAGCGTGTCGAGCGCGGCGTTGAGCCCGGCGTGCATGTCCTCCGGGATGTCGCCGCCGCCGCCCGCGGTGATGCCCTCGACGCTGTGCGAGAACGCCGCGAGGTCCTCGGAGAACGGATAGGTTTTGGTGACCTGCGGGTCGACCCGATCCTTGTACTCGACCAGGCCGATCCGCACGCTGATCTGCCCGCCCGACAGCTTCGCGGCGACCGTGCGGATGGTCGACTTCACCGCGTCGATCTCCTCGCCCATCGAGCCGGTGGTGTCGAGCACGAACGCGAGGTCGACCGTGCGCTGTGCGGGCAGCGCGCGCGGCGTCGCGAGCTTCAGCTCGGTGATGCCGTCGATCGCGGTGGTCTTGATCGCGCCCTGCGCGGTCGCCGCGCCGCAGCTCGCGGTCGCCGCGAGCGTGTCGCCGGCGAGCCCGAGCGCGCGCGGGAACACCAGCGCGCGGCCCGAGGCCATCGAGGTGAGCGTCGCGCTGCGATCCCCCGCGACGAGCGTGATCTTGCAGTTCGGCACCGGCTTGCCCGCGCTGTCCTCGACCACCACGAGCTCGCGGCCCCGGACGTCGAGCCGCGCGATGCCGGGCGGCGTGCCCGCGAGCCACTTCACGTAGTCGCGGTAGTTGGCGTTGTCGTCCCATTCGCCGGCCGCGACGTCGATCGGCTGCGCGACGGCCGGCGCTGCGGCGGGCACCTCCCAGCGACCGCCGGTGTCGGCTGCGCGCGCGGACGGCGCGGCCGGCGCTGGCCCGGTCGTGCCGAGGCCGCTGCCCATCGTCGCCTCGCGCATGACCGACGCGTCGCGCTTGGCGCACGCCGGCCCCAGCAGGCTCACCCCGAGGATCACCATCGAGAGCGTCTGAAGCTTCATGGCGATCCCAACGCGCCAGCCGCGCCGCGTATCTGCACGATCTGGTGAAATCTTGTCGCCGACCGACGACAAGATTTCACCCAAGGCGAGGCGCCCGTCGCTGGTCAGCCGAGGTAACCGCGCGCCGCCTCGGCGATCGGGTCGGCGACGCAGATCCGGTTGGACGCGTGCGGGATCGTGTTGCACGTGACGATGCCGGCCGCGCCGGCGGCCACCAGCTCGTCGTGCACCGCGTCGGCGAACACCGCGTGGATCGCGACGCACATCGGCGCGATGCTGCCCGCCGCGCGCAGCTGGCGGGTCGCCTCGACCATCGTCTTGCCGGTCGACACGATGTCGTCGATCACGACCGGGGTGTGGCCATTCCACGAGCTCGGCGGCGGCGTGATCGACACGTCGCGATCGCCGCGCCGCGTCTTCTCGAGGATCACGAACGGCGCACCGCACTGCGCGGCCACCGCCGACACCCACTGCGCGCTCTCGGCGTCGGGACCGATCAGCACCGGATCGCGAACCTCGGCCGCGATCCAGCGCGCGATCGCCGGCGCCGCGCGCGCGATCGTCGTCGGGATCGCGTAGAGGCCATCGAGCGACGGGTGGCGGTGCAGGTGCGGATCGACCGTCACCATCCAGTCGACCGCGCCCGACACCAGCTTCGCGAAGTAGGCCGAGGTCACGCCCTCACCCGGCTTGAACCGCACGTCCTGGCGCATGAACGCGAGGTACGGCGCGACCAGCCCGACCTTGCGCGCGCCGAGGTCGCGCGCGGTCGCCGCGACGAACGCGGCGGTGAGGAACTTCTCGGCCGGCTGTGGATACAGGCTGCCCACCAGGATCGCGTGCTGGCCCGCGACCGCGGCAGGATCGAGGCGGATGTACAGCTCGCCGTCGGGAAACCGCCGCACCTCCGGCACGATCACCTCGCAGCCGAGTCGCGCTCCGAGCTTGTGCGCATGATCTTCGCTGCCCGGAATCGCCACGACGATCGCCACTGGACGATGTTACCAAAGCCGCCCGGGAGCGGGCGTCACGGTGCCTTGGTCACGGTGCAGGCGGTCAGCTCGGCCTCGCCGAACGATTCGTCGATCGTGCCCTTGACCGTGACCTTGTCGTACTGCGTGAAGCCCTTGGGCTCGTCGGCGACCTCGCAGGTGAGCGACGGCTTGAGCTTCCCCTTCGCGTCGACGATCACGACGTTGTAGGAGGTCTTGCCGTTGGCGGTCATCGTGTTCGAGTTGAGGTAGAGCCCGGAGACCTCGACCGCCTTGCCCTTCATGCTCTTGTCGGCGGCATAGCTCGCCTGCAGGCCGGCGACGGTCGAGGTATCGCCCGGCGTGCCGCCGGCGGCCTTGGCCTGCTCGCCCGGATCGTCCTTCTTGGTCGCCTCGCCGATCTTGGCCTTGGCGTCGTTGTAGTCCTTGGCGCGCACGTGGAGGCCTTCCTTGACGAGGTCGCGGAACTGGTCGTCCTCGAGCACGTCGCCGTCGGCGCTGAGCTTGTTCGCGAAGTCGCCCTCGCCGACGGTCAGCACGTCCTTGCCGCCCTCGCTGCTCCACTTGCAGGTCGCGGGATCGCTCTTCCAGTCGAACATGTGCATCCACTTCTTGCAGGTACCGGCGTCGTCGAGCGTGTACACGGCGCTCACCGCGCACACCACGGCGGACTTGCCCTTGCGATAGCCGACCGCGCCCTCGCCCGCCTGCAGCGCGCCGCCCGCGATCACGAACTGCTTCGAGTAGTAGTAGGTCGCGCCGTCCGGCTTCTTGTCGGAGAACTTGGCCTCGCACGGCGCGGCGAGCTGGAACCCGAGGTGGTGCTCCTCCTTGCCGTCCCAGACCGTGGCCTTGTCGCCGTCGATCTGGATCGCGGCGGGATCGCCGGCCATCGAGATCGTGCCGCTCGTGCGCATGGTCAGGCGCGACGCCCACGCCCCGTTCCACTGCTGCTGGGCGTCCTTCGGCATCCACGCGGCGAGCTCGGGGGGCAGGTCGGCGGCGCCGCCGCCGGCGCCGCCCGTGGTCTTCTTGCAAGCCGGCGCGATCAACGCCAGCGCTGCCAGCCA
>Ga0335081_10020980_pt1 | contig 10569 bp, 8 predicted proteins | sample Lox_Sample_35_FD_206713 | JGI IMG/M metagenome (GOLD analysis project Ga0335081, IMG submission 206713) | Soil microbial communities from Loxahatchee National Wildlife Refuge, Florida, United States - Lox_Sample_3.5 | ecosystem: Environmental > Terrestrial > Soil > Wetlands | place: USA: Florida... | reverse complement strand
AACTCTCGCTGATGAATTCCAAAGAGGCCACCGATTACATGCTGGAAATTCTGAACCACTGAGAGGCGAAGATGATGAACACCATGGGCTTCCGGACGGGCGCTTGGGCCGCTGCACTCTTGTTCCTGCTCGGCGGCGTGGCTACGGCCGCTCAGCCGAAGATGGTGAACGCGAAGGTGGAGCAGCGCTCGGCCGCCGGGGGCCTGGGTGCGGCGTTGCGCACGCTGGCGGCGGCGCAGGCGTCGCCTGCGTGGATCGCCTACGCGGTTCCCGCGCTCGGCGGCGAGCGCGAGATGTGCTGCGGAAGCTCCTGGGACGGCGACCGCTCGGCGGGCTGGTGCGGCGAATGCCGCCTGGAAGGCGACAATGGCATCAACATCCAGTCGAAAGGGTCCGGTAAGCCCGAGGCTGATCTCGAGCCCAGCCCCAACCTCCTTGTGTTTTTGCGCGTCGAGAACCGCGCGGTGGAGAAGGTGCGGGTGTTCTCCGAGGACTGCCAAATCAACGCGGGCGGGCGCACGGTGTACTGGCTTACCGACGTCCGCCCGGCGGAAAGCGTGGCCGTGCTGACCTCGCTCGCCACGGGCTCGGCCGGCGGATTTGTGACCGCCGCCGACCCAGAGCATGTGAGCGACGGCGCCGTGCTGGCCGTCGCGCTGCACGCCGATCCCGCGGCGCTGGGCGCGCTGAACACTTTCGTCGCGCCGGGCCAGCCCGCGAAGCTTCGCGAGCGTGCCGCGTTCTGGCTGGGGAGCGCACGCGGCCGGGAGGGCTACGAGGTGCTGCGGCGCCTCGCGCGCGCAGACCGCGACGATGGGTTCCGCGAAAAGCTCATGTTCGACCTTTCGGTGAGCAGGGAGCCCGAGGCGGTGGACGCCCTGATTGAGTCCGGGCGCAACGATTCGAGCGCGCGGGTTCGGGGCCAGGCGCTCTTTTGGCTGGCCCAGAAGGCCGGCAAAAAGGCGGCCGCGGCCATCACCGACGCCATCGAAAACGACCCGGAGACCGAAGTGAAGAAGCGGGCCGTGTTCGCGCTGAGTCAGCTTCCGAAGGACCAGGGCGTGCCGCTGCTCATCCAAACCGCGCGCTCCAATTCCAATCGCGCGGTGCGCAAGCAAGCCATGTTCTGGCTGGGCCAGTCGAACGACCCGAGCGCCCTCAGTTTCTTCGAGCAGATCCTCACGCAAAAGTAGGTGAAGGCGCAAAGGTGAGAGACGATCGAACCGCAGCTACAACGACAGGAGGTACGTGGACGGAGTCAGGTCCCCAAAGCTGACCCGGTTGATGCGCTCGCCGAGGACGTTGGCGAAGTACTCGAGCACCTGCGTCATCTTGAGCAGGACGGTTCGTTCGGCGATGCCGGCATAGCGCAGCATGGCCGGCAGGCCCGATAGGGCACGGAAATAAGCCGCCAGAAAACGCTCGTTCCGGGAGAGGTGATGCCGCTCGTTGGCCGCGTTCCGGAGCAGGTAAACGAGGGCAAGGTAATCGCAGTTGAGCTGTACGCGGAACAAAGAGAAGTCCACGGGGCCGTCATCCTGCTCGAGCGCCTTGCGGACACACAGGAACTCCAGCCGGTTGGCATGGACAATCGGATGGGGCAGCGCCTGCTCAAAGGGCCGCTGCAGAATTCGCTCGCAGGTCGCCTGCAAATAAAACAGGAACAACGCGGCCGAGACCACCAGAATCATCGCCGCAATTTCCATTGAACACCTCGATCAATCGTTTTGGCGAGTGACGGCCGCCGCTACGCGGCTACCGGCACCCTGCGGCCCCGCACGATCGGCGCCTGGCGAATTGCGCGCCGTTCATGCGCCACGGCGTAAAGCCAGATTCCCAGCATCGCGAGGCTGCACACGGGTGAAAAGTACGTCAGCAACTGCACCGGTCCCTGGCTGCCGGCAGTCAAGTGAACCAACGCGCAGTTTGCCGTCGGGCCTGCAAACTGGATGCCCAGACCACACACCAGCAACTGAAGCTGCCCGTCCTTCTTCTTGATTCCTTGAAGCATCACGTAGAGGACGGTGGTAAGCACCAGGCAGGTGAATCCCAAGTTCTGATTGAACTCCCAAATATAATTGCCTTTGAACAGCTTAGGGTAATGGTGCCGAAAGTCCGCGCCGGAGACCGCGGCCACCATCACCAGACTCGAGACCAACACGGGCCAGACGAACGGCCAACTGCGCGGGCCCTGCTGGTGGCAGGCCCGGCGGAAGAACGCGCAAATCAGCAGGAAGGTGGCGAAGACCAGAAGAAGATCCGTAAGCCAGTAAGCGTTGAAGTATTCCCGGGAGCTCTGGCCGTATTTGAACAGCGCCCAGGGCCGAACGACGGCGTCGGCGCCGAACAACGTGACGACGTAAGCTACGAGGGCCGTGAGGCTGCGCGTGTACCCCCGCATCACCAGCGTGATGAGGAGGGTGACCTCGAGACCGTAGCCGGCGTACTGCAGGACGTGTTTAAGAACCGTCTCAGGCATGGCAAAAACGCAAGTTACACGTCGCCGGCGGGCGTCGCCGTTCCCAGCCCGTCGGCAGATTCCGTCAGGACCCCGGCCCTGCAACTCTACGCCGAGCGGGGCCCGACGGGTAACTGCTTACCGCGTGGCCAGCTTGCGAGCAAAATCGAGCAGGAACGCGCGGTCGGAATCGACGATCCGTCCGATGAACTCCTTGAGCTTCAGCAAGAAGCGTGCCTCCGTGCCCGCAGGCCCGGTGTCGTCCGCCAGCTCTTCCAGCGTCAGGCGCGGGGTCAAATTCGGCGTGGCCGGCGCGTCCTCGGCATTGTAGAAGAGTTGGTAAAGCGGCACGTCGAGCGCGGCTGCAAAACGCACCAGGGTTTCCAGTGAAGGCACGGTGTGGCCGTGCTCCACTCGCGAAACGTAGCACCTCAGCAACCCGCTGGATCTCTCGATATCCCCTTGCGAAAGGCCCTTCTGCTCCCGTAGCTGGCGAATCCTCTGACCAATCAGCATGTGTCTTTCTCCTAGAGCTTATTTTTCGGACTTCTATGACCTACATAGCCATCGGTTACCCCATAGCAATTCATCGGCCAAATTCGCGGCCGAAGGGAGGCTCCTGAAAATCATATTCATCCTTTAGAATCAGACACATACTCGCTTCTCAGAATCGTCAGCGCCAAGCAGGCCGGCAGACTGTCACTGTTAAGTTACGAATTGTACGGCTCGCTGTCGCCCTTCTTGAAAGACTCAGCCCTTGACCGTCTGCCGGCAAGGTTAGGCCCTGAGTCCCCAGAGCACTGTGCATGGTCATTCGCCCCTAGTGCTCCCTTCTCTGTAATCGGCAGTTTTCGACTAAACGTTAGGGGTGCGTGGTCCGCCGTCATTAGCCCGTTGTCCGTGGTCAGTTGTCCGCGGTCCGTTGTCAGTTGTCCGTTGTCCGAAATTGGAGGCTTCAAACTCGAAGTGTTAGGGTCTCGGTCCGCCATGCCACGCTCCCGACTTCTGACTCCTTCTGCCCGACTTTCGCGTCGATTTCGAGCCTCCATTAGCAGCTATCGCCTTTCGATTCAGCAACCTGACGGCATATTGACGGTATCATGCTTGTTTTCAATAAGTTGACGGCTTCCGACGAATTCCAAAAATGGAATATCAATGTTTTCAGTAACTTGACGGGTTCGTTCGTAACATTTCTTGTTTTCGCGCGCGCCCGTCTCGCAGATGCCTTCTCGGCCTGCCAAGCGATCCATCTCGCTCGAATGGGGGCCGATTCCGAGCCTTGCGGAACGATTATCTCCATTCTTTTCAGTATGATGGTTGGATAAAGACCGTATCACCTTTGTTTTGAATAATTTGGTTGGATCGGGCGGATTCCAAAAATGGAATATGAGTGTTTTCAATAAGTTGGTTGGTTCGTTCGTAACATTTTGGATTTCGCGAGCGCCCGCCGCCCGCCTGCGACCGGGGGACCCCAGACCCCTGACTTCGATGCGCGAACTACGATCTGCGAACAACGATCTGCCTCCAGCCAGCGCCCCGCGACAGACAACTGGCAACGGACCCCTGCCGCCCGTCCAAACAAGTACAATAACCGTATCATTACTGCCCAGGAGAAGTCAAGCGAAAAGATGGTGATGTTGCAGTTCGAGTGTTCGGAGACCCTGCTGGGCTCGGTCATTCCCGCGAAAGCGGGAATCACGCCATCGACTAAGTCATTTTTCTGCAGCTCATTACAAGGCCTTCAAGCGCAAGATGGTTTCCCGCTCCCCGTCTGCGCGGGGCGGGCTTCGCGGGAATGACGGGCGGGGGCGATAGAGACAGTTGCCGATTGTCGATTGGCGATTGCTGATTGCTTAATGCCGATTAACGATGGAATATTGCTGACTGCCTATCGCCTACTCTCTTCCTCTGCCGTCCGCCGCCCCGCTGCAATTTCCTGGTCCTTGTACTGAAGCTGGTAGAGTTTGAAGTAGAGCCCCTGCCGGTCGAGCAATTCCTGATGGGTGCCGATTTCGCGCACGCGCCCTTTGTGCATCACGATAATCTTCGAGGCGTTCTGAATGGTGGACAGCCGGTGGGCGATTACCAGCGCGGTGCGATTTTCCAACATGCGCCGCAGAGCCTCGCGAATGAGGTATTCGGTCTGCGGATCGATGCTGGAAGTGGCTTCGTCGAGGATCAGGACGCGCGGCTGGTGGGCGAGGGCGCGGGCGAAGCAAAGAAGCTGCTTCTGGCCCACGGAGAGCGTGACGCCGCGTTCCTTCACCGGCTCGTTGAAGCGGCCGGGCAGGGCCTCGATAAAGGGCAGCGCGTTCACCTGGCGGGCGGCCTCGCGCACCTCGTCGTCGCCGATCCAGGCCATGCCCGGCCCCGTGCCGAGGCGAATGTTGGAGGCGATGGTGCCGGAGAATAGGAAGGAGTCCTGGAGCACCAAGCCGAAGTTGCGCCGCAAATCGGCCAGACGGAGCCGGCGGATGTCGATGCCGTCGAGCAGCACCTCGCCCTCCTGCACGTCGTAAAAGCGCAGCAGGAGGCTGGTGAGCGTGGTCTTGCCGGCCCCGGTGTGGCCCACCACGGCTACGGTCTCGCCGGGCTCGATGGTGAAGCTAACGTCTTCCACAACCTTGTGGAGGCCGTCGTAGGCGAAGCCCACGCTCCGGAACTCGATGCGGGCGCCCAGGCCCCGATCGTGAAGTCGCGCGCCGCTTTCGCCATCCCCGTGCCCGTCGCCTGCTATCGCGGCGGGCTCCAATTCCAAGGCGGAGACGGCGGCTTGCGGCAACGCGGCGGGCTGGGCGGGATCGGCGATGTTTACCGGCGTATCGAGCAGCTTGAAAATGCGCTCCGCGCTCGCCATGGCCGCCTGGAGGATATTGTACTTGTCGCTCAAGTCCTGAATGGGCCGGAAGAAGCGCTGCGAGTACTGAATGAAGGCCACGGCCGTGCCCGCGGTGAGGGCGCCGTGGAAGCTCATCAGCCCGCCGCAATAAAGAATAATGGCCACCGCCATCACACCCAGGAATTCCACGGCGGGGTAGAAGAGGCCGTAAGCCAGGATAGAGTCCTTGTAGGCGTCCATGTGGACGCTGTTGATTTTTTCGAATTCCTGGTAACTGCGTTCCTCGCGATTGAAAAGCTGGAGCACCGCCATGCCCGTGAGGTGCTCCTGAAGGTAAGCGTTGATGCGCGCGATGGCCAGGCGGATGCGCCGGTAACTTTCGCGCACCGCCTTGCGGAACCACAGGGTGACCACGACGATGAGGGGCAGCACGGAAAAAGTGAGCAGGGCCAGCTTCCAGTTCACCTGGAGCATCATGGCCACGATGCTGAGCAGCGTAAACAGATCGCCGAAGATGGCGACCACGCCGGAGGCGAACAGATCGTTCATCACGTCCACGTCCGTGGTGACGCGGGTGACGAGGCGGCCCACCGGATTGCGGTCGTAGAAGCCGAGCTCGAGGCGCTGAAGGTGGGCGAAGATCTGCTTGCGCAGGTCGTACATCACCTTCTGGCCCACGAACTGCATGGCGAAATCCTGCCCGAATTCGAGCAGGAAGGTGAGCAACACGCTGGGCAGGAACAGCGCGAAGGCGATCTGGGCGATACCGACGGCGGGATTCCGGCTAAGAAACTCGGCGAGGAACCTGGGGGTGTGGGCGGCGGCCGTGGGATCAAGGTAGCGGTCGATTTCCACCTTGAGCAAATAAGGCGGCACGGCCTGAAGCAGTCCGTAGAAGAAGATGGCGATCAGCGCCAGCACCACTACGCGCTTGTAGGGGCGCAGGTAGGCGAGCAAACGCCGCATCAGGCGTGAGTCGTACGCCTTGCCGAGGACTTCTTCGTCGTGGATAGTTTCAGCCATATCGGTGACCGAGGAGACAGGAGACAGGAGTCAGGAGTCAGGAGACAGTAGTCAGGAGCCAGGAGAAAGTAGCGCCCGGCAATAGGCATTGAGAAGCCGGCTCACTTCCTCCAGCAACGTCATCAGCTCGCCGGTTTTGGCGTAGCCAAGATCCTGAGTGAGAATCAGATAGTAGCGGCTCTCCTCCAGCGAGCCCTCGGCAGTATTCATGAAACGAGCCTTGTCCGCACGGCCGCGCTTGCGAAACCCTTCGACGATGTTCGCCGCCACGGAAACCGCCGCCCGACGCATCTGCTGAGACAGCCCGTAAGTTTCGCGGGCCGGAAAGGCCGCCGTAAGCTTGTAGACGCCGAGGGTAAACTCGTGCGCTTTGCGCCACACGATCAGATCACGAAACGTCTTCGCGGGCTCTCGCTCCGTGACCGTGGTCATCATTCCTCCTAATTTCTGACTTCTGACTCCTGCCTCCTGGCTCCTGCCTCCTGACTTCTGTCTCCTGCCCTTACACCTCCTGTTCCAACTCCTCCTCAATAAGCTGCCGGCGGTAGAGGCCGGCGTAATAGCCGTCGCGGCGCAGCAGGTCGGAGTGGGCGCCGCGCTCCACAATCTGTCCCTCGTGCAGCACCACAATCTCGTCGGCGTTTTGAACGGTCGACACCCGATGCGAAATCAAGATGGTGGTGCGGCCGGAGATTACGCCGGAGAGTTCCTGCAGGATCTTCTCTTCGGTGCCGGTATCGACGCTGGAGAGCGCGTCGTCGAGGATCAGAATTTTAGGGTCGCGAAGCAGGGCGCGCGCGATGGCGGTGCGCTGTTTCTGTCCGCCCGAAAGCGTCAGGCCGCGCTCGCCCACCACGGTGTCGAACCGCTTGGGGAAGCCCTGGATTTCGGGCAGAATATTGGCCACGTCGGTGGCGCGTTCCACTTCGGCCGGGCCGGCCTCGGGCGCGCCGAACTTTACGTTCTCGGCCACGGTGGCGCTGAAGAGAAACGTTTCCTGGGGGACGAACCCGATGTGGCGGCGCAGGGTGGCCAGCGGAATCCGCCGGACGGGCACCCCGTCCACCAGCAGGCTCCCCTCAGGCGCATCCCAGAGGCGCGGGATGAGGTTCACCAGGGTCGATTTGCCTGCGCCGGTCTCGCCCACAATCGCTACCGTGCGTCCCGCGGGAATGCGCAGGTTGATGTTCTTGAGCACGGGGCGTCCGTCATAGGCAAAATTCAGGCCGCGAAATTCGATCTCCCCGCGCAGCGAGGTTAGGGGCTCCGGGGAGATGTTGCGGTCGTCGATATCCGGCTGAGCGTAGAAGATCATCCACAGCCGCCCGAGCGAGGCCAGGCCGCGCTGCACCAGATTGGTGACCCAGCCGAGCGCAATGATCGGCCAGATGAGGTAGATCAGGTAGACGTTGAAGGCGGCGAGCGTACCCACCGAAATACGCCCGGCGAGCACGTGGCGCCCGCCGACCACCAGGATCAGCATAAAGGCGATGGAGAACATCAGGGCCAGCGCCGGCCAAAGGAAGCTCGAAATCCAGATCAGGCGCTTGTTCTTCTCCACGAAATCCTGGTTCATGGTGTCGAATAGCGCCATTTCCGGTTCTTCCTGGCAGAAAGAGCGCACCACCCGGACGCCCGACAGGCTCTCGCGCACGCGCTCGGTGATCTCGGAGTAGAGACCCTGAATCTGCTCGAAGCGGTCGTGGATCTTCTGGCCGAATACCTTGACCAGAACGGAAACCGCCGGCAGCGGGATGAGGGCGAGCAGGGTGAGGCTCCAGTCGAGGTGCACCATCAAAACGAGGGTGGCCAGCCCCACCACCACCGTCGTGGCGGAGTACATGATGCCGGGCCCCACGAGGTTGCGCACCGCGTTCAGGTCGTTGGTGAGCTTCGACATCAAGTCGCCGGTGCGCGTTTCGTTGTAGTAGCGCTGGGAGAGCTTCTCGAGGTGGGCGAAGAGATCGTTGCGCAGATCGTACTCCACGTCGCGCGAGATGCCGATGAGAATCCAGCGCATCCAGAACTGGAAGACCGCTTTGGTGAGCGCCACCGCCAGCATCAAGCCGGCGTAATATAACAGGGTGCGCGCCGCCGTTTTCTGCATCAGCCCGTCGACGCCCGCCTTGATGATGAGGGGGATCGTGACGCCCACCAACTGCGCGACGATGAGGGTGACGAAGCCCAGGACGTAGCGTGCCCGATAACGGGCGAGATAAGGAAACAGCGGGCTGAGACGGCGCAGCATGGGCAATCCGGGTGTTGGAACTGCTGGAACTTTTCGACAGGGCCAGGCGGCGCGTGACGATCGCGGGCCGCGCCCGCAGGCCATTCGCGCGAACCCGCGGTCCGCCGCGCAAGCCCCATTATAATCGAGGAGGTTTGGGTGTAGGGCCGGCCTTCAGGCCGGCGCCACGGTTCGGGATGGCGTTTTTGAGCCAACGCCCGGCGCGGAGCGGCATCGAACCAAACATGGATTCGGCTTTTGCTTTGACGAAGCACGAGCGTTGGTGATGAAATGGATTGAAGAGTGGGCCGTGATCGGCGGGCCCGCGATTGGGAAAGCTGGGGGTAAGAATGAATTGGCGGCACCTTAAGGTGTGGACGTTTGCTCTTGCCGTGCTGCTGGGCGCTTCAGTTTTGCATGCCCAGGACCAGGCGGAGCCGCCCGATGATCAATCCAACAACCAAATTGTGATCCCGGAGGGCACGGAGTTTAAGCTGCAGCTTCACAGCAGCATCAACTCCAAGACCTCGAAAGCAGGCGACCGCGTGCTGACCACCCTGCTCGATCCGGTGAGCGTGGAAGACCAGGACGTGCTGCCCAAAGGCGTGCGGGTGGACGGCCACCTGGGCGACGTGAGGCAGGCGGCGCGCCGGGGCAAGGGCGGCTACCTGTCGATTGTATTCGACTCCATCGAACTGCCGGGCGGAGAAAAGGTGGCGATTCAAGGGTCGCTCACCGAGGTATTTTCAGCCTCGAACGGCGGCAGCGAAAACGTGGGTCCGGAAGGCGACCTGAAAGGCGGGCCGCCGTCCCGCAAGGAGCAGGCGGCTCTCGTCCTGGTGCCGGCAGCGGCGGGCGCGGTGGGGGGAATCGGCCCCGGCGTGGCGGCTGCGAGTGCGGGAATCCTTATGGCGTACCTTATTCCCAAAGGCAAGCAGGCGTCCCTGTTTGCCGGATCGCTGATCGGGATGCGCCTCGACCGCGACGTCACGGTCACCCTGCCGGCGCCGGCCTCACCCTAGGCTCGGCCTTGCCGCGCGCCGGGCCCGGATTTATTGCCTTCGTACCTTCAGGATTTTCTTCATCTTAGAAACCGCCGCGGCGGAGTCTTCCCTCACTTCAATCAGCGCACCACCGAGGGCAGAAGGTAGGCTCCATGCCACAAGCGTCAGCGGAAACGCAGCGAGGACCCGCCGCCGCGATCGGCGCTGAAACGCCGCTTCGGGCCGAGGGCGTCAATTGCCATTGGTTGCGCCCGCCGAGCGAGGGGGCGAGAGTCGCGCGGCCTCGGGAAGCCGGACAAGCCGCGAGGGCGGGACCAGTTCGATATCGTCGCGCTCGAGCTCGGGCAGGAATTTCTCGAGCGCCCGAATGGTGCTGGGGTGAGGATGGCCAATGGCCACCGCCACGCCTTGCTGCTCCACCAGCGCCCGCAGGCGCCGAAGCTGGCCCAGGGTGTAGTCGAGGGTTTCCGTGTCGTCCAGAAAAATCGAACGATAGAACGCGGGAATGCCGGCCTCGCGTGCGGCGCCCAGGGCGACCGTCGAGGCGGCGGTGCGGCTGTCGATGAAGTACAGGCGCCGGGAAGCCAGCTCTTTCATGACGTTTGCCATCAAGGCGGGGTCGGACGTGGCGCGCGAGCCCATGTGATTGTTGACGCCGGCAGCGTAGGGCACCGAGGCCAGGTCGCCTTCCACCAGGCGATCGACTTCGGACGCGGACATGCCCACCCGGAGCGCGCCCTCACCCGGGCTCATCTTCGATTCCGCGAGTGGTTCCATGGGCAGGTGCAGCATCACCTCGCGGCCGGCGCGGTTGGCCGCCGCCGCGGTTTCGCGCGACTCCGGCAAGTGCGGGAGGACGGAAAACGTAAGCGGATAAGGAATGGCGAGCAGCGCGCGCACGGGCTGCATCTCCTGGCCGAGATCGTCGATCACGATGCCCACGCGGTAGAGGCGCGCCACCTGGCGCAGGCGCCACGCGCAGATGGCGACACCTCCCTTCGAGAGTGTGAGGTCGAGA
>Ga0335081_10020979_pt1 | contig 10570 bp, 10 predicted proteins | sample Lox_Sample_35_FD_206713 | JGI IMG/M metagenome (GOLD analysis project Ga0335081, IMG submission 206713) | Soil microbial communities from Loxahatchee National Wildlife Refuge, Florida, United States - Lox_Sample_3.5 | ecosystem: Environmental > Terrestrial > Soil > Wetlands | place: USA... | reverse complement strand
CCATCAACGTGCTGAATGCGATCCGCAACGTGCCTGAAGTCTGCTCCATCTTCTGCGCGACCGCTAACCCGGTGCAGATAATCGTGGCCGAGAGCGAACGAGGACGCGGAGTGCTGGGCGTGATTGACGGCAGTTCGCCGAAGGGCGTTGAAGGCGAGAGCGATGTCAAGTGGCGTCACGACCTGCTGCGGAGAATTGGATATAAGCGGTAGGGCGGCCCAATCCTCGGTGTTGAGGCCATACTCGAAGCTTTGAGCATTCGTGGAAGAGCGTCGCGTTAGGGACGCGTCAGCAACGCCCGAGACCCGAGGGCTCTAGCCCCGTGGACACAGGGCCTGAAGGCCAACTCTTCGCTGGACCCAACGCGGCGCTGAAGCGCCGCTCTTCCACGTTGCTGCTGCATTTTGGAGGTGGCCCCGTTACTTTCCTTGGCGCTTTTCCGCTTCGGCCAGCCAGCCTCGCCGCAGTTTTTCCTCCGGGATGTTCGACAAGTAGGGCTTGATATCCAGAATCGGCGTGCCGTCGAGCATGTCCACGCCGCGGACGTGCAAGCTTCTGCCTTCGCGTCGCAGAAGTTCCACGACGGTCAATCCGATCGGATTCGGCCTCCGCGGCGAACGAGTCGCGAAGAGACCGTGCGGGCGATCATCGCTGGGAGGAGATCCCATCAACTCGAATTCTGACCTTCCGTCAGAAATCTGCCGGTCGAAAACCCACAGAACGATCAGATGAGAAAAGCCTTCGATGTCGGTGAGACCGGCTTCCAACTCCGGCAGAATCTCGAGCACTCCTTCCGCCTCGTGTTTCGCGCCCAGACCTTTGGGCACATCCTGGGTGCTCTGGTAAGGACTTCTCACGTATCCGATGGGGCGCGGAAAAAACAGAGTTTGGGATGATGACATAGCTTAGTCATTCCTCTCGCTGTGCGCGCGTTTCTACCGTGCCAGCAGTTCCTTTACATCCCGCTCCAGCACGGAAACGTCGGTCGCCCCGATATGCTTTTTGTAGATGCGGCCGTCGCGGTCGATGACGAAGGCGATGGGCAGGCCCAGAACCCCGCCATAACGCTCGCCGATCTCCGCGTTGCCCATAACCACGGGATAGTTCATGCGGAAGCGCTGGTAGAACTCGCGCACCGGGTCGGCACTGTCGTCCATGGAAACGCCGATGATCTCGAGTCCCCAACCTCGGTAACTATTCTGCAGTTCGACCAGATGCGGGATTTCCTCCTGGCAGGGAGTGCACCAGGTCGCCCAAAAGTCGAGCAGCACAACTTTTCCGCGGTAGGAAGAAAGCTGGAGCGACCGGCCGTTCAAATCGGGTAGGGAAAAGTCGGGAGCAGGAGAATTTCGTTGCGGCGCCGACCCGATGCTGCGCTGATGAACTCCGACGTAGAAGCCGGCCAAGCCCAGAATCAATGCCGAACCGATAACAAGCACTCGGCGCACGGCCGCCCCTCACTCTCCCTTTTCGACCGGATAACCCTTGGCTACCCAATCGGCTCCAAAGTTTGTTGCGATATAGAGAACCTTCACGTGAGTGAATCCCATGGCGCGCAGGGCATCGTCTGCGGGTTTGACGTTGGGACAGTGGTTCCAGGGGCAGCAGCCGCAATAGAGAACGATGAACTTCTTCCGGGGAAGGGAATCCACGTGCCGGCGGAGCTGTTGCAAGCCAACTTCGCTGGTGACCGGACCGACGTACTCAGAGCCGGGAATGTGTGCCTGCGCGAAGAGCACGTGAGAGCCCACCTGAAGCATCAGTGGCTTCTCGCCCGTGCTCGCCTCGAGAACCTTCACCAGATCTTCGGGATTGATCAGTTCCGACGCCGGGAGGGAAGACGCCGGTGCGGGAGCGGGTGCGAGCGCCTGAGCGTATGCCTGAGTGAGCCAGGCTGCGGTCGAGAACCAAACGACCAAAACCACGACAACAGCGATTCGCCATTTTCGTTCCCAACGATTCATCTCGGCACCTCGCTACGACTGGCTATCCTTACTTTACTTTTCCGGCGGCTTCGGCAGCGCCGGCTCGATCTGCTTGCGCGGGATCATCTGGTCGCGCATGGCCGCATCATAAACGAATCCGGCCACGATGACCGCCATCTGCTTGAGATCGTCCGGCTGCAAACGGTCATACACATCCATGTTGGAGTGGTGGGTGCGGGCGTCGTATTCGATCGGATCCTGAATGAATTGAAATCCGGGGATGCCGACGGCGTCAAACGACTGGTGGTCCGTGCCAAAGGTCTTTCGCTGGGTCAGCGTCGTCATGCCCAGGTCCTTGAAAGGCTTCATCCAGGCGTCGAAGATGGGGGCGACCGCCTCGTTCTCTTCCAGATACACGCCGCGAATCTTGCCCGTACCGTTATCCACGTTGAAGTAGACAGAAACTTTGGCCTGCTCCGGCTTCGGCGTGACTTCGCCGGCTTCGCGCCGCAGCAGCGTCGGCATATCTTTCATGTCGGGTGTGGTCATTCGCGGGCGCGAGCCGAAATGTTGCTCAACATAGTATTGCGAGCCGAGCAGGCCCTCCTCTTCGCCACTCCACAGGCCGATGCGAATCGTGCGCCGCGGCTTGATGCCGATCGTCTTCAGAATGCGCATGGCTTCCATCATCACGACCGAACCCGCTCCGTTGTCGGTGGCGCCAGTGCCGGCGTGCCAGGAGTCGAGGTGCGCGCCCAGCATGACAACCTCATCTTTCTTGTCTGCGCCGGGAATCTCGGCCAGCGTGTCGTACTGCATGGGATCGTCGTCGTAGAAGTTGTTGACGACGTTCAGTTCGAGGGTGACGTCTTTCTTCTGCTGCAGCAGGCGCGCGATGCGGCTCCAGTGCTCCGCCGCCATGGTCAACTGCGGGACCGTGGTGGTCTCACCGGTTTTGTACGAGCCGCCCGATTGCACAAAAACCGTGCCGCCTCCCGAAGACTCGCGGCCGTGGTCAATCACCGCCAGCACTTTTTCGTCGGCGAAGAACTGGTTCAAGTCTTTCATGAACTGCCGACGGCGCATGTATTCCGCAACGCGAGCTTGAAAGCGCTCGCCCGGAATCTGATATTCGCCGATCTTTGCCATGTCGTCGTCGCCGTAGCGCTTGAACGGTGCTTCTGCGATCGGCTTGAGGTCGACGTCGGGGCCGAGCATCACGATCATCCCCGCCAGTTTGCCGCGATATTTGTCGAAATCGTTTTTGTCCTCGATCATCACCCGGACGCACTTGCCGCTAACCACGCCGCTAGTGCCCGGAGTCCAAGCCTTCGCGTAAACGATGAGAGGCGCAATATCGGGCGAAGTCATGCGAACATTCACGTATTGATTGGCCCAGCCCCGGCCGAACGGTCCCCAGGCCTCGAGATGCACATTGCTCAGGCCCATGGCGGTGAACTGATCGCGCGTCCACTCGTTGGCGCGCTTCATGTTCGGCGATCCGGTAAGCCGCTCGCCAATCGAGTCCATCAGGCCGGAGGCGAATTCCATGACCTTGGAATCATGAAATCCCTCGTAGCGAATGCGCGACATCGTTTCCAGATCGACCTTTTCCTGAGCCCACAACACGGGAACGAATGACATCGTCAATGCGAAAAGGCAGACCAATCTTGCAGGCCGCTTCATAAAGGGAATCTCCTTAGTTGGATCAAAGCGGGGATTATACAACTTGAGCAGCGCTCGACAGCAGAGGGGGATTGTAAAGTTATTTCAATGCAGACCCGGCAGGCGCGGGTTCACCAGGATTATGTGCAGCCGCGGCGGGCTTGACGTTTTCCTCATCGCTGTTCTTCACCGTGTATTGCACGATCAGCGAAATGCGGCGGTTGGAGGGGTCGAGAGGCGCGTTAGCCTTGCGCAGGCGCTGATCGGCGAAGCCGCGCACCTGCGTCACCTGATCCGCCTTCAATCCGCTCGCCTGCATGACGCGGCGGGCAGCGTTGGCGCGATCGGCGGAAAGTTCCCAGTTACCGTAATTGGCCGAGGGAGCATAGGGGTTGGAATCCGTGTGACCTTCGATGGAAACTTTGTTGGGAAGCTGGCCCAACTCCTGTGCCAGGGTGATCAGCAAATCGCGCCCGTCGGGTTTCAGCTTGGCGCTGCCGCTGTCGAAGAAGGTTCCTGTGGCCGACTCGGAGAGTTCGATGCGCAAGCCTTCCGCGGTCACGGTCATCTCAATGTGGCTCTGCAGTTTCTCGAAGTCGGTCACCTGCCGGATAGCCTGTTGCAGCTGGTCTTTCAGCTTCGGCATGTTGTCGCGGGTGAGGGTGAAGTTGTCTCCGGCGCCCGCCATGTTGGAACCGACTTTTCTCGATGTTCCGGTGGGATCTTTGAAATATCCGCCTACAGCAATTTGAATCTGCTTGCTCGAGTTGAGCAGCCAGAGCACGATGAACAGAGCCATCATCGCGGTAACGAAGTCGGCATATGCCACCTTCCACGCCCCACCGTGATGGCCGCCGTGGCCGCCTTTTTTCTTCAGAATGACGATGGGGCGAGTTTTGTCCATGCCATTTGATCCGCGAACGATCAGGCGGAAGCAGCTGCTGCGGCGGCGCCTCCGCCACGGCAGGCCTTCTCGAGTTCCTGAAATGAAGGCCGCACGTGGCCGGGAATCGCCCGGCGCGCCACCTCCACCGCCATGATGGGAGCGCTCCCTTTCAGAAAAGAGACGATCAGCACGCGCAGGACGTAAAGAAATGCGTGCTCTTCTTCGGCTGTTTTGGTCATATTGGCCGCGACGGGCCCGACCAGCCCATAGCAGAGCAACACGCCGAGGAAGGTCCCGACTAGCGCTGCCGCAACCTTGTGTCCGATTTCTTCCGGCGGACCGCCCAGCGCGCCCATGGTGATGACCACGCCCAAAACCGCGGCGACAATTCCCAGGCCCGGCAGGGAATCGGCCACCGTGGTCAGCGCCGCGGTGGGCTGCGTGGCATCGTGATGGAGAACTTCCATGTCGAGCTCGAGCATCTGATCGAGTTCGAAAGTGTCCACGCCGGTGATGGCCATGCGCAGCGAGTCGCATACGAAATTGCGAACGTGATGGTCCTTGATAAACGCCGGATTCTTGGAAAAGATCGCGCTCTTCTCCGGTTCCTCGACGTCGGCTTCCAGACCCATGAGGCCGTCCTTGCGGGCTTTGTTCAGCAGGTCGTACATCATTTTCAGCAGGTCGATGTAGGCCTGCTTGGTGAAGCGGGAACCGCCGAATACGCCTCCGATGCCGCCGGCGATCTTCTTGATGATATGCAGCGGGTTGGAGATCAGCACCGTGCCCAGCGCAGCTCCTCCGATAATGAGCAGCTCCGCCGGCTGCATCAGAACGCGCAGATTTCCGTGCTCCATCAGGTAGCCTGCGACGATGCAACCGAAAACGACGACGATGCCGATAATGGCGAACATGGTTTGGCTCCCGATCTAACCGGTGGAGGTCTGGCCTCCGCTGGCGGCGCGGGCGCCTCGGGCCGACGCGGCCAGTGATTTCTGCGCCCGCTCCGTGAGCGATTCTATGGTGTCGCCGGGCTGCGCCAGCGCCCAGCCAATCGAAACCGGCAGCGAGCGCCGTTCTCCCCACCATTCGATTCCGTGGCCGGCGAGCATGCGGCGTACGCGCTCGCCCACCGAGCGCAGCGGCTCTTCACTGCACCCATTCACAATCACCAGGAACTGGTCATCGTTCCATCGCCCGACGACGTCGGTTTTCCAAAGAGCACCTTCCAGGGTGCGGCCGATCACGCGCAGCAGAGACGATGTGGCCTCCTGCCCATAGCGGACGCGGAAATCTCCGAGATCTTCCAGGCGAATCGAGAGCACGCCGAACGGAACCTGCACCTCGGCGAACGTTGCCAGAGTCTCGCGCAGATGGGATCGCATCATCACGTGGCTGGGTACGCCCGTAACATCGTCCACGAAACCGCCAAGGCGAAGACTGTCGGGCGGGTGATCAACCAGCGCGGCCTGCAGTTGGTCTTCGAACGTTTCCACCGCGCCAATAATCGAACCGTGCGGGTTGCGCACCGGAACCGCGCGGGCGCGAACCGGAATTTCGTGGCCGGCTTTGTGATGCAGAAACCCCTGAGCTTCGGCGGGTTGGGATGTCCTGATGGCACGCGCGAGAGGACAATCCTCGTTGCACCATTCGCAGTCCTGCTGGTCGCAGTGCAGCAGTGCCTCGCCGACGCAACTGTGGCCGATCACGTCATAGCGCAGATGGCCGGTAATGCGTTCGGCGCCATCGCTCCACAAAACGATCTTCTTCTGCATATCCACAATGCACAGCCCGGTCGGCAGACTCTCCAGAATGCTGCGATAGATTTCGGCATCGTGAAATGCAGACATCGGACGAACCAGTCCCCCGTTATTCCTTGAACTGAGTTTTCATCGGCAGAGTCCACAGGGACTTCACCGTTGGAGGTGTTGTCTTTCGCATCAGATTCTTCAAAAGTTGCGGCGTTTCAAGGACATAGCAGGCCGGCACTTCCGGGAAGCGGGATGGCACACAAGTGCCATAGGCAGGAAAACCGAACGCGGTTAACTTCGACGGTGAGCAGTTCTGGGGGAGGGCTGCCCGGGCGTCCTGGACTCGCAAGAGTCTCAGGACGCTCGTCATTGTTGGAGGGTTTATTGCGCGCAGCTATTCTCTGGCGGAGCACGGCGCAAAAGTAGGGATCTCCTTACCGTCGGTACCGTCCCATCCATTCCGCCTGGGCCAGAATGTGTCCCTTAATCGCGGCTTCCAGTTCGCGCTTGCCGGCGGTTTTGAGATCGAGCTTGGCGTCGAGCGCGAACAGCTTGAAGTAGTAGCGATGCGGCTTGCCCGGCGGCGGGCACGGTCCGTTATATCCAATCTTGCGGAAATCGTTCGTTCCTTGCTGAGAGCCATCGGGGAGCTTCGCCGTCTTGCTCACGCCCTCGGGTAATCCCCGCGCCTCCGGCGGCAAATTCCAGAGCACCCAATGGTTCCAGTTTCCGACCGGCGCGTCGGGATCGTCAGCGAGCAGAGCGAAGCTCTTCGTGCCCGCCGGTGGCTCGGTCCACGAAAGCTGCGGAGACACGTCGGCTGCATCGCAGGTGAACTTCTTTGCGATGTCACCACCGTTCGAGAAGCTTGGACTTGAGATCGTCAAAGGCATGGTATTTCCTCCGGCTTGAGCAAACGTGCACGGCGCGGCCGCGAGCAGCGACCAAGTGACCAGCCCGAGAGCGACTGACGGAATGGCGATGCGGCTCACAGCTTTTGAATGCTGCATGTAGCCTCGCTGTGGAAATCGGACAGCCTAGTTGGTGGAGATCGTGAAATTCACCGTGATCTTGGCCTGGGTCTCAACCGCTTCAGCGCCAAGATAGTGCGGCTTGAAGCGCCACTGTCTCACGGCTTCCTCGGCGGCGCTGGCCAGAATGGGAGGCCCGCTCAGCACGTGCAGATCCTGAATCGCGCCGTCGCGGCTGATCAGCGCCTGCAAGATGACCGAGCCCTGGACTTTCATCTGCCGCGCCAGCAGCGGATACCCGGGCCGGACCGAATGGGTGACAACGTTGGCCGCATCGGTGGACATCTGCACGCGCTCGGCCGCGTTCGAGGTTACGGCCGCCGTCGTATCCGCGGCGGGTTGGGGAGCTTCCGCTGCCTTCTGCGGCAATGTGCCGGGCTGCAGGTCCACGTGCACAGAATTGGTGCCGGGCCGAACAGTGCGGTGATTGTCGCCGGCGACAACCTCCACCTCCAGCGGCGGAAGCGCTGTTCGCTGCGCCGTAACATTCATCGGCGGGGCGGGGAGATTGGATGCGACCGTGGCGGGGGGAGTTGTTACAGCTGCCGGAGGCGCAGGCCTCGAATGCGGCTTGTGATTGTGCTGCTTTCTCCCAACCGTGGGTGCCGCGTTCTTCACCGCTGGTTGCTGCACCGAAGTCGTCGTGGTCGGAGCGCTTGCCTCCGGCTGCTCTTCGACTTCCTGTGTGTCCGGGAACCAGAAGTCCCGATCGTGATAGAGCAGCAAGCCCAATGCTCCCAGCAGCAACACCAGCGCGCCCACCATCAGGCGCTGCTGGCCTTTCTCAGTGGGCTTGCGCTCAGAAGGCGCTGCCGGAAGACGCCTATCCGTCTTGGATTCTAATGTTTTAGGTTTTACCGACTTGAGCTCGAACATGAGATCCTTAGGACGACTTCCAGCGGGCACAATTCCTGACCATAGTATGGCTCGAAAACCACCGAAAGGCCAGCAAAAGCACGCGGTATTAAGACTAGCAAGCCAGTTGATCGCGGGTGATTTTCAGGCCGGGCAGGTTTCCCAGCGCGGTTACGGCCACGGAGTCAGTTTTGAAGAACTCATTGGCCAGAGCGGTTAAGTCCTCGGCGGCTACAGCTTCGATGCGTGCGATCAGTTCGTCGAGATCGTAGTAGCGGTCGAAATACATTTCCTGCCGCGCCAGGTTCGACATGCGGGAGGTGCTCGACTCCAGCGAGAGCATCAGGCTGCCTTTCAGTTGAGCCTTGGCGCGCCGAAGTTCTTCCTCGGACACGGATTCCGCCTTCAGCTTGCGGAATTCGCTAATTACCGACTGCACCACCTTCGCCGCCGACGGAAGCGATGTCCCGGCATAGACCGCGAGGCATCCGGTGTCGCGATAAGGATTGAGATCGCTATAGATCGAGTAAGCCAGCCCTTGCCGCTCGCGAATATTCTGGAAAAGCCTCGAGCTCATGCCTCCGCCGAGCAAGGTGTTCAGCACATAGCCGGCATGGCGTTTCTCATGCGCAATGGGATGCGCGGGCACGCCGAGGCACAACTGCACCTGTTCGAGCGCCTTCTTGTTGCGCAGGATGATGCGCGAGACGATCTTCGGTGCGGAAGAATGAAAGCCGTTTTCCATCGGCTTCATGTGCTCGAAGTGCTGGGTCACCAGCTCGACAAAGCGGTCATGATCGAGATTGCCCGCGGCCGAAACGATGATATTTCCCGGCACGAACCGGCGGGCGTAGGCGTCGAGCACAGGCTGGCGCTCGAAGCGCTTCACAGTTTCTTTTGTGCCCAGAATCGGTTTCCCCAGGGGATGATCTTTCCAAAAATTCTGGGTGAAGATTTCGTGAACGAGGTAATCGGGATTATCCTCGTCCATCTTGATTTCTTCGAGGATCACACCGCGTTCGCGGGCGATGTCGGCGGCGTCGAACACGGGATTCAGCACCAGGTCGCTCAAAATGTCGAGCGCGGTGGGAACGTGTTCGTCGAGCACCTTGACGTTGAAGCAGATGCATTCCTTGGCGGTGAAAGCGTCCATGTTGCCGCCAATCGAGTCCACCTGGCGGGCGATCTCTTCGGCGGTACGGTGCTTCGTGCCTTTGAAGACCATGTGCTCGATGAAGTGGGAGATGCCGTTCCACTCCACGTCTTCGTCGCGGGAGCCGGTTTCAAGCCAAATGCCGATGGAGGCTGAGCGGATGTGCGACATCTGCTCGGTGATGATGGTCAAACCGTTGGGCAGCGCCTGGCGGCGGATACTGCGAACTTCTCGGGCCATGAGTGCTTCCTGCTATGAAAAGCTACGTTTACAACCCCAGTAAACTTGTGGTGGAAGGAGCTTTACTATTCTGACATAGGGGCGAGAGCTGTGCGAGAATAGTTTACTGGTTTAGAATCAGTGGGTTAAAGCGAGGCGCGATGGCTGTCGAAAGCACGCAACAACGGTTCCTCAGGCCTGCTGACTTACTCGTGCGGTTTTCATGACCGACTCATCACCTATCGTGTTGCTCGACATGGACCGTGCCGAACTCGCGGCGCTGATGGAGAGCGAAGGCGAGCCTGCTTACCGGACGCAGCAGCTTCTGGAATCGGTATATCGCCAGCGCGTGGACTCGATTGAGCAGATTTCGACTTTGCCACAGCAACTGCGACAACGGCTGGTTGCCAAAGGCGTCTCGGTCGGCCTCCCAGTGATGGAGAAGAAATTCGTGTCGCAGGACGGCACGATCCGCTACCTGATGCGACTAGCGGACAGCGAGAGCGTCGAGACCGTCTGGATGCCGGAGGGCGATGGCGGTGAAGCCGGAGATGGAAGCGAGGCCGGTGAGAATGCGGTGTCGAATACTGGCCGCCGCTGGGATCGAGCGACGATTTGCATCTCAAGCCAGGTCGGTTGCGCGGTGGATTGTCAGTTTTGCCTGACGGCGTTGCTGGGAGTGAAACGGAATCTAACGGCGGGCGAGATCGTGGGCCAGGTGTGTGCCGTGCTCAAAGATCAGAAAGTATCGCCCCCCCAAGACCGCATCAACCTGGTTTTTATGGGCATGGGAGAACCGTTTCTGAATTACGATAATTTCATGAAGGCGGTGCGCCTGCTGGCGGAAGAAGTTGGGGTGGCCGAATCGCGCATGACGGTTTCGACAGCAGGCATCGTGCCGCGGATGCGAGATTTCGGCGAGGAGCCGATCCGGCCAAAGCTCGCCATTTCTCTGAATGCGTCGAATGACGAATTGCGCTCACGGCTGATGCCGCTGAACCGCAAATGGAATCTAGAGAAGCTGCTGGCTGAGGCGAGGGCCTTCCCCCTGCGTAATCGCGAACGAATCACGTTTGAGTATGTGC
>Ga0335081_10020978_pt1 | contig 10570 bp, 10 predicted proteins | sample Lox_Sample_35_FD_206713 | JGI IMG/M metagenome (GOLD analysis project Ga0335081, IMG submission 206713) | Soil microbial communities from Loxahatchee National Wildlife Refuge, Florida, United States - Lox_Sample_3.5 | ecosystem: Environmental > Terrestrial > Soil > Wetlands | place: USA... | reverse complement strand
TCACAAATTTGTCGATTTGCGCCTGAATGTCAGCGTTTTCCTTCGCCTTGCGGCCTTCCAACTCTTCCACGGCGCGCTGCTGCACGCGTTCGTATGTATCGAGCGCGCGGTCGCGGCGGATCGCATCTTGAATCACGTCTTTGACATCAACGCCCGCGGCATCAAGAGCAACCAGGATCGAAGATTTCTTTACCTCCGAGGACTGAGTGCGGATGTGCTCGCTCTCCAGCATCTGCGAAACCTTGAAGATGGAGTATCCCTTCGGAGGCGCCGGGATCTCGGCCGCCTTATAGATCTCCTCGAATGAAGTGGGATCGGAAACGGGAGTCGTAAACTGAGGCTCGGGCGCGATCGTGGCGGCGATTTCGGCGACACTCTGCGCGGCGCTCTTGGAGGGCCCCGTCGCGGGAGCACTTGCCGGAAGCCTTTGGCCAGTCGGATCATCGACAGAAACGATGTAGTTGTACCACTTCTTCGACATTCAGCCTCCCTAACAGCGGGGCGTCACCAGAGGAGAGATATTCAACGCAGATTGCCGCAAACTTGTGGACCCTGAAAGGTAATTCCCGTGCTCTGGATTGTCAATTATTTTCATAGACTTCCGAGCCACGCCAGTGCCCTTGCGTGTTCTCCCGAACGTCCGTTCAATCGCTTGAATTGCTGCCAACCATGACCAATGTAATCAAGAGCGAAGAGGTGATCAATTCAGCTAGAATGAGCCTCTTTACTGTTCAAACCGAACCGCGTTTTTGAACGATACCCTTCCAAGAGGAGCGCATTTGCCTGCCGACGATCTGGCTTCGCTACTGAGTCGAGTTGTGGAAACGAAGGCCGACTACGACGTTCGGTTGCTTGCGCAGCAACTGGGAACGCACTACCGCTCGCTGATGTATTGGCTTCGCGGGGAACGTCAGATGCCAGCGCACTTGCTGCCGCAGATGTGTGTTCTCCTCAACAACTACGAGGCTCTGGATCTACTCGAGAGGCAAGCTGGCCGAGTGGCGTTCAAGCTGCCGGGGCCTGATGCCACGCTGGAGAAGGAACTGGTGGCCGTTTCCAATCTGATCCGGGAAGTGGGAGAAGCGCTGGAGAGCGTGGGCGAGACCTTAGCCGATGGCGTGGTTGAGGAGAGGGAACTGAAAACTACGATTCCCAAGCTAGAGGCGGTGATCCGCGAGTGCGCTACGCTCAAATACCTACTCGAAGAGCTGTCGATAAAAAGAACGAAGAAAAAGCTGCGTTGACGCCCGATGGAGCCTTCATGAACCGCCGTTTCTGCCTGACTCTCGATCTCAAGAACGATCCGGCCCTCATCGCCGAATATAAGCGTTACCACGAACGGATTTGGCCGACGATAGCTAAGAGCATCAAAGACTCCGGGATTGAAGACATGGAGATTTACCTCCTGGGGACGCGCATGTTCATGATCATGGAGGTCGGAGAGAGCTTCTCTTTTGAGGCGAAGGCGAAAGCGGACTCCGCAAACCCAAAAGTGCGGGAGTGGGAGGCGCTGATGTGGAAATTTCAGCAGGCATTGCCCGAGGCGAAGCCCGGAGAGAAGTGGCTGCTGATGGAACGAATCTTCAAGTTGGGTGACTGAGTTACTTCGAGCTGTGTTTTCCGGCCCCGGTCGTTGCCTCAGCCCCATGCGAGGACGTGGGATTGATCAAGAAGCTCACCAAATCGTTAACATCGGCTTCGCGCAGCCGTCTTTCATAGTCGGTGGGCATCAGGGATTGCTCCTGGTATTCGAGGTTCTTCAGGTCGGATTTCTGAAAGAAACGGAAACTGCCGTCCTTAGCCAGCAACTGGATCGAGAAATTGTCTTCATTGCGAACCACGCCTTCCACCCGCGTTCCGTCATTAGTAGTGCCTGATGCCGACCGATATCCGGCCGGCACGATCCGATTCTGGCTCAGAATTCTTTGCCTCATGATCGTCGCTGATAGCGAAGAGCCGTAACCCGAGAGATCGGGACCCAGGAAACCACCTTCGCCCGACACCATGTGACAGGTCGAACATTCACCCTTGCCGAAGAAGACGTCCTTGCCTCGTGCAGGATCCCCCGGTAGATTTTGCGCGTCGCTCTTGCCTTGCAAAGTGCGCAGATAGCTGACGACCGCTCGTACTTCGGCTGAACTCAGTGAATGAAATCCCGGCATTCCGGTACCGGGGATTCCGTTAGAAACGAGACTGGCGAGCTGTGAATTGGACAGGCGCTGCGCCCTGGCACTGCTGGCAATGTTCGGAGCCCGCTCACCTCCCCGTCCATCCAGCCCGTGGCACCCCGCGCACGTCGTTTCGTAGGTGCGCTTGCCCGGGGGCGGAGCGGTTTTGACGTCTTCCAAAGAACCCTGCTGCGCTACGGCCGGGGGGATGAGCGATCCGCTTACCAAGACCGCACAAGCGACAGCCACGAAACAGATCGTTTTGTTCAGGTGGACCATCAAGTCGAACTACAACGAAAAACGAATTCGATTGCCAATTGAAACGATTTAAATGAGGATTTATCAGGCATGTGGGTTGTGTCAACCATTTTCCCGACGCCAACGAATTGTGCAGCAATCCAGCGTCTCGCCGAGGCTTCCAATCGGAATGGAAATGGTGTTAGAGTCCGCGCACTGCGTTCGGGCAGGGGGATCAATGCATAAACTTGGCAGAAAGCTGGGGAAGATTGCTGCGTCTGTCGTGGCGATGAGTTTGATCATGTTGGTTGCCGGGGGCAAGATGACGAGTCGCGCACAATCGAACGCGGCGGCTACCGTTTCAGACAGCGAGCTACTCGCGCAGTTCCGTCGAGTCGAGGTCGCGTCGGTGTCGGATGCGATCGAGCAGATTACCGGCAAGCGGATGTACATGAGTCACCGCATGCAGCCGATCTTCACTGCCAAGTTCGCAGGCGTCGCGCGCACAGTGCGATTGAAGAAGGACGAAGGCAACAAAGATCCCGAAGCTCTGACCGGAATGCTGCAAGCCATCGATCAAGGATCGACTGATTCCGTTTATGTGATGGTGGTCGAGGATGGAGAAGATATCGCCGGCATGGGCGGCCTAATGGGAACCGCCATGGCGGCGCGCGGCTATGTGGGGGCAGTGATCGACGGTGGAGTCCGCGACGTCGCCTACCTGCGCAAGATTGGCTTTCCGGTGTTCGCCACCGGAATCGTACCTTCTACATCGGTGCATCACTACCGCTTCGCGGGTGCTCAGGTGCCCGTCGTTTGCAACGGCGTCCCCGTGAATCCTGGAGACATTGTTGTTGCCGACAGCGATGGAGTTGCGGTCGTGCCGCGTGAGCAAGCTCAGCCAGTCCTCAGCTTGGCGCAGCAGATGGACTTCAAAGAGCATTCCATGTATGCCACGATCGAACAACTGAAGTCCATTGTCGAAGCCGTGAAAGAATTTGGCAGGCTTTAGCGAAGATTGGGGTTTCGCCCTCGTGAATTCGCGACTCAAAGGAGCTTAGAACATGAATTTTTCTTTTACTCGTAGGGTGTTTGGGCTGAGGTTTGCCTCTTTGCTTTCGGCGGTGGGAGTCGGCGCCGCCGTATCACCAACACGCGGATTCGCCGAGCAGTCCCAGGACGCGAACGGAATCCGCAAATTGAATGCGGAAGGGAAACCGGGAAGTGAAAAGGACATCATCATGCCGGTGATTGTCCACAAAGGGCTCATCTATGTTTCTGGCCAAGGTGCGCACGACTCGCGCGATTCGAAGGACTGGACCATCGAATCCCACACCACCATGGTTATGGACAAAATCAAGAAGCTGGTCGAAGTTGGAGGCGGGACGACCGACACGATTCTTCAAGCGAACGTGTTCCTGGTAAAAATCGAACATTGGGACGGAATGCACAAAGTGTTTTCAACATATTTCCCGCATGGTGGTCCCGCGCGAACCACCGTCGCGGTTGCGGCTCTGCCCGGCGACTCGCTGGTGGAAATCAATTGCATTGCCGCAGTAAATCACAAGTAGCGCAGGGGAATGACTCTCGTCAAGCAAACACGCGTCCGCTGGATCCTTATCTTCTGGCTATTTGTGCTGAGCGCGGTGTCTTATCTCGATCGCGTCAACATCTCAATTGCCGGTGGATCGATCGTCGATGCCTATCACCTCACTGAGGTGCAACTGGGCAAAGTATTTGGCGCGATGCTGCTAGGGTATGCGCTGTTTCAGACAGTCGGGGGCCGGCTGGCGGATCGCTTTGGTCCACGTATTGTGCTGACCGGCGGAGTCATATGGTGGGGAGTTTTCACTGCCCTTACGGCATTGGTCCCGGCCCACATCGAGCGTGCTCTCTTTCTTTTCATGGCAGTCCGCTTCCTCCTGGGAGCGGGTGAAGCCGTCATCTATCCGTCGGCCAATCAGTTCATCTCGCGTTGGATTCCTGTCAACGAACGTGGCGTAGCGAATGGCTGGATTTTCGCCGGGGTCGGAGCCGGCGCGGGACTTACGCCTCCGCTCATCACATTTCTGATGATTCACTACGGTTGGCGCTCGTCATTCTGGGTCTGCGCGGTGATCGGACTAGTAGCTGGAGTAGTTTGGTTCCTTGCCGCGCGGGACACGCCGGTGGAGGATTCCAGAGTATCGGCATCTGAACTGGCGTTGATTCAAACAGGAATGCCTTCATCAGTGGGTCAAGAGAAAGGTGGCGCGGGTCTCATCTCGTGGAGCCGCGTTATCAGCAGCAAGAATGTTTGGGCGGTGACCATCAGCTACTTCTGTTATGGCTATGTGGCGTGGATTTTCTTCAGCTGGTTCTACCGCTATTTGGCGAGAGTTAGAGGTCTGAATCTGAATGCAAGCGCTTTCTACTCCATGCTGCCTTTCCTTGCTATGGTCGTAGGATGCCTAGTGGGAGGGGTCATCAATGACCGTCTGACGGAATCTCGTGGTCCGCGTCGGGGGCGCTGCGGAGTGGCAGCCGTAGCGCTAGGTCTCGCCGCAGTATTCATCTCGTTTGGAGCTCGGGTGCAGAGCGCTCCGGTCGCGAGCTTTGTTCTCGCCGGCGGCGCGGGCGCGCTTTACCTGTCGCAGAGCTCGTTTTGGTCGGTCACCGCAGACATCGCGGGTGTCTCAGCGGGCTCCGTTTCCGGGTTCATGAATACCGGCAATCAGATGGGAGCGGCGCTTACGGCCGTCCTGACACCGTGGATTGGCGAGCGTTTCGGTTGGACACAATCGTTTCTGGCAGCGGCTGCTCTGTGCGTGGTGGGGGCAGCCAGTTGGCTGATGGTAGATCCGGCCAAGCCCCTCAATGCAGCGTCGCTTGACCGCTCGTAGTGAGTTGTTGCTGGAGTCCCGGCCCGAGCAGTGATGCTGAGTTCTTATCGAGATAGATGGTTGCGTTCGGATGTTGTCTGATGATCGAGGCAGGCGCCGTCGGGCTGATCTCTCCCTCAAAGCATGCTTTTACGGCCTGCGCTTTTCTCTGATCGGGAACTACGGCAAGAATTTCTCTTGCTTTCAGAATCTGGCGCGCCGACATCGAGATGGCATGCCTCGGCACCTGCGAGATGTCGCTGAACCACGCTTCGCCGACTTGTTGCTGGCGGCACGCCTCATCGAGCGCCACAATAATGTAGGGATCTTCGGTTTCGAAATTCGCTGGCGGATCGTTGAAGGCAATGTGACCGTTCTCCCCAATTCCGAGAAATGCGATATCAATTGGGGCTGAAGCGAGATTTTTCCCGGTTTCGCGTATTGCAGATGCCGGGTCAGTGGCGTCTCCCTCCAGCAGGTGATAACGCTGAATCCCCGTCTTGTTTATCAGTTGATCGAGTAGCATCTTTCGGAAGCTTCCCGGATGAGTGATTGGCAATCCGATGTACTCGTCGAGGTGAAACGCCTCCACCTTCTTCCAATCAATGCCCGGGGATTTCGTCAGCGCATCGAGGAACTCCCGCTGAGAAGCTGCTGTCGCGGCGATGATGCGAGCCTGCCCTCTCCCGCTGATGGCACGCCGGATCGCACTCGCAGCTTGGTCTGCCGCGGCCTTGCCTAGCGAGGTCTTGTCATCAAAGAGTCTGATCAGCATATCGAAGCCTATAGCTTTGGGGAAACGGGAGGCGCCTGCATCGGCGAGCGCGGTAAAACCACCTTCACCAAACATCCTCGACTTTTGGGTCGATTGCCAATTTCGATCCGTCCTCCATGGGCCTCCGCAATCTGCCGGGAGAGAACGAGCCCAACCCCGCTTCCATTGGGCTTAGTCGTGTAGAACGGTGTGAATACGTTCGAAGGATTCATCAGACCGGGGCCGTTGTCTTCAATGGTCAGGACCACATCTTCAGGATCAGCCTGCCAACGCACAACTACGGCTTCCGATTCGCCTTGTGAGGGCACGTCTGACATTGCATTGCCCGAATTGGAAGGAGCAGACTCGAGGACCGCATCCGCCGCATTGCGGACGAGATTGATCAACATCTGTTCCAGCTGATCGGGATCGGCGTGAAAGACCGCGTCCGGGCCGGGGTGCACACTCACTTTGATTCGAGTCTCCATGCCGGCAGCTCGCGCAACGAGAGGGCCCAGAGTGACCGGCCGCAGAGCGGGAGCAGGCATCTGCGCGAGTTTGCGGTAGGCCTCCAGAAACCGATGCAAGGAAGCGGATCGCGCCTCAATGATTTCAAGACCGCGCTGAAGGTCGCTGCGGACCTCTGCGTCCATCGGCGTGGTCGAAACTCGCGAGCTGAGGCTTCCGGCGATGGACTTGATCGGCGCGAGGGAATTGCTGAGCTCGTGCCCCAGCACGCGAATCAGACGCTGCCAGGCGCGCCGTTCTTCTTCACGCAGCGCGCGGCTCACATCGGAGAGAACGACGAGCGTGTGCGGGACGCCGTTCTGCCGGAATGAACTTCGTCGTAGCAGCCACCGCGCCTGCGAGTCATTGAGATTAAGCTCCACCAGGGTCTCGTTGTCCGAGACAAGGCACGATTGCAAATTTAACCCCGTTGCGCTGCGTCCGAGCATTTTGGCTCTGGTTTGGCGCAGCAGCCGCTCGCCAGCAGGGTTGACTAATTGCAGCGTCGATGACGGATCGAAAGCGAACAGCGGTGCATCGATTTCGTCGACCACCCTCTGCAAGAGCGCGGTAGCCTCAATCGTCTTCACCTTCTCGTCCGAGAGCATGTCGGCCAGTGCGTTCACTTCGAGCGACAATTCACCTAAAGCGTCGTCCGGTACGGCATTGCGCGCGCGGAATGAGTAATCCTCTTCTCGAAGCGACCCAATCACATTTGCGATCGTTTGCAAGGGCCGTATTGTCTGCTCCTGTAGAGCCATGGCGAGCAGCCACCACAGGAAGAGCTCTGCTCCGAGTAGAGTCAGGCGCGACTCGAGGCTCCAGGACTGCATCCACACGAGAATCCCACTGACCAGGAGGGCGGGCAGGGCGACCAGAAAAGAGTAGAGAGTGATTCGGTGTTCGTAGAGGAGCCGGGTTCGTTTTCTGGGACGCGACGGTTTCGGGCCAAAGGAACTAGACCCCATACTTCTCCATGCGCCGGTATAGAGCGCCACGGCTCAGCCCGAGCGCTTCGGCCGCCTGACTCACATTGCCCTGAAAGCGTTGCAGCGCCTTGCGGACGAGGACCGCCTCAACCGCTTCCAGACTGAGATCTTCCAGATTCTGCGACTGGCCGCGCGGCGAGCTGAGCGACAGATCGGCCGGCTGAATCTCTTCTCCGCGGCACATCAAAACGGCGCGTTCAATCGTGTGCTCCAGCTCGCGCACATTCCCGGGCCAGGTGTACTGCTTCAGCGCCTGGATCGCGGCTGTGTCGAATCTCTGCACCGGACGGCGGTAGCGAGCTGCATTCCGCGCAAGGAAATGTGCAGCCAGCGCTGGAATGTCTTCGCGCCGCTCGCGGAGCGCCGGGATACGAATCTCTACAGTGTTGAGGCGAAACAGAAGATCTTCGCGGAACTGCCCCGAACTGCATGCGGAGGGAAGATCAGTGTTCGTGGCAGATAACACTCTCACATTGACTCTGCGGGAACGTGACGAACCGACGCGCTCGATTTCACCCGATTCCAGAACGCGCAACAGTTTGGCTTGTTGACGCATAGGAACATTTCCGATTTCGTCGAGAAAGATCGTGCCGCCGTCGGCTAGCTCGAACCGTCCGATGCGGTCGGTGCGAGCGTCTGTGAAAGCACCCTTCACGTGTCCGAACAATTCGCTTTCGAAAACGCCATCCGGTATGGCTCCCGTGTTAACCGCCACGAGCGGACGCGATGCTCGTGCCGACAGAGCATGGAGCGTTTGCGCTATGACTTCCTTCCCAGTTCCATGCTCGCCCGTGATCAGCACGTTGGCGTCAGACGGGCCCACGCGGGCAATCGTATCGAGAACCGGTTGCATGGCTGGTGCCGTTGCGATGAACTCTGGCCGTCCTTCTGCACGCAGAAGCCGGTTTTCCGCCTCCAGGCGTGCCGCCTGCTGGAGGGCGCGATGGAGTTCGATCTGCGTCCGCAGAATCGAGACCAGGCGCTCGTTCTCCCATGGTTTTTGGACGAAATCCCGGGCGCCACGTCGCATGGCTTCCACAGCCAGCTCAACGTTCGCCCACGCCGTCATCACGATCACCGGAACCGTGGAGTCGAGCGCAACGATTTCCGAAAGGAGGTCGAGACCTTCCTGACCTGAAGTTGTGTCGCGCGTGTAATTCAGGTCGATCAGGATCGCGTCGTACGAATTACTTCTCAGCGATTCACGCACCAATGCAGGAGAGCGGACCTTGTCGACGCGATATCCCTGAGGGTGGAGAAGAAAATCCAGCGCCTCAAGAATGGGCTCCTGATCGTCGGCGGCCAGGATCCGGACGGGTGCCGCCGATTCCGAACGAACCGTTGCAATCTCTACGTCAGTGGGCTTGACCGAGGTCGGCATAGTTTTAGTGAGTGGACTGAGAGACGACTCCACTGATCGCATCCTGAATCAGTATGCCATTATGCTCCAGGGTCGTACCGGTAACCCGATCCAGTTCGACCTTGGCCTTTTCATAGGTGGTCATCGCGCTGACCAGATCGAGTTCCGCCAACGCAAGATCGCGTTGAGCCGACAAGGTCTGATAGCTGGAACCGGCCCCAAGATCCTGCTCCCTCTTCATGATATCGAACGTCTTTTGAGCGAGATCGCGTGCCTTGCGGGCAGCCTCGACTCTGGCTGCAGTCTGATCGAGAGCGAACTGCGCGTTGCGAACTTCGATGCGCACCTGCTTCTTCAATTGCTCGAGGCGAAGTTCGGCCTGGCGGTATTCCAACTCCGAGCGATACTGATCTGCCTTCGCAACCCGGTTGCGGATTGGAATGTTGAGGTTCAATCCAACGTAGTAGTCCGGTGAGCTATTGTTGAAAGAGTTCTGCAACGCTCCGGTAAAGTCCGTCGGCACATTCGAAACATTCGGTGGGAGGCTAGGGTTGTAGAGAGGATTCAGCGGCCCTGCCAAGCCGGAACCTCCATAGAACGCGACCAAAGCGAGAGACGGCAGCAGTGCGTTGCTCGCTGCCTTGCGACTAATCTGGCGGTTCACGAGATCGATGTCAGACTCCGCGAGTTCCGGGCGATTTTTCTGCGCTTGCGCGATTAGATTCTGAATCGGTTCCGCAGATTGGATGGCGACGGTCTGCATCTTATCGGTTGGAACGATCGGCATCGCTTCGAGAACAGGATCGTCCAGGCTCTTCGTAACTGCGTTTTTCATCAGGGTTTCCTGCAACTGCAGGTTGGTGCGGGCAACCGTCAAATCCTGATCACGTTTTGAGACTTCCGCCTCCGCGCGTAGGACATCCATTGCGGGAACACTTTCAAGCTGCAACTGTTTCCGCGCGTTTTCGAGCGTCTGCTGTGCAAATGAATCAGACTGTTCGTTGACCTGCGTCTGTTCGTAGGCGCTCACCAGGTCCCAGTAGATGTTTTCGATCTGAGTGACCGTTGCGATGACTTGATCTTTGAATGCAATATCAGAAATCTTCTTGTTGTTTCTCGCGATGCGCAGATAACGTAGATTTGGTCCGAATCCAAAACCTGCCAGAAGTTCCTGTTGAATCTGGAAGCGGAACGTTGAGCTCAGCGACGGATTCAGGTTGAAATTCGTGCTGTTTGTGGCTTGCCGGGAATTGGCCCAGGAAAAGTTGATACTGGTTCCTGTTGCAAAGGCCTGGCTATAGAAGGCATTGACGGAGACGGTGTTCAGTTGAAGAGATGGAACTCCATAAATCGACTCATTCGCAACAGGAGACGTTTGGTGTTCACTTCCGCCGTTCAGACTGAAGAGCGGGTCATAAGAAGAAACGTTGGTGCCCGTTCCGAGTGTGGATTGCACCAGCCCGGAAGCTCCGGCACCTGCGCCGCCCGCACCGCTGGTTGTGCCACCTGCACCTGCCCCGGCGCTTCCGAAGCCGCCAACGCCGCCGCCTGGAGTTCCTTGCACGACACCGGTGTTGACGCCGCGGAAAAATCCTCCAGCCTGCGTTCGAACAATGTCGGTATCGGCGATCGGAAGGTTATAGCGAGCGATCGCGAGGTCCAGATTGTCTTCCAACGCGAGTGCGATGGCATCT